>Ga0256838_1000271_pt1 | contig 34802 bp, 38 predicted proteins | sample 4571419metaG_FD_185978 | JGI IMG/M metagenome (GOLD analysis project Ga0256838, IMG submission 185978) | Hydrothermal vent microbial communities from Guaymas Basin, Mexico - 4571-419 | ecosystem: Environmental > Aquatic > Marine > Hydrothermal vents | place: Mexico: Guaymas Basin | collected... | reverse complement strand
TTTAAAAAAATAATTTTAATTTCTAGCATGATGTTGCCTTTGGTTGTTGAATTAGTGAATTCGGCAATTGAGAGGATTGTTGATGTAATGTATAAAGATTATAATGAAAACGCAAAATATATAAAAGATTCAGCTGCAGCTGCCGTTATGATATCTTTGTTTGTTCCAACTTCTATTTGGATTGGAGTTTTAATGTCTCTTTTAGGGTATTGATAACGTAACTTTGTTTTTTTTGAGTTAAATCGTAATAAATTGGCAGAGAAAAAGCTTCAAGATAATATTTTTTCATCTCTTCTAAATTATCCATCGTATATCCGAGCTTTTGATAATAAGGCTGAGATGGTATAGGGATGTAATGGAGTTGAAGAAATATTTCTTTTTCTCTTAGTTTTATAAAAAGTTGGTTTTTTTCTTCAAGGGATTGAAAAGGATATCTTACCACATAAAGATGATAAGCTGAATTTTCGTTAAATGGATATAGAGGTTTAATAGGAGTATTTTTAAATTCTTCTTCGTATTTTTTTGCAATTTCTTGTCTTTTTTTTATAAATCTATCGAGTTTTTTTAACTGGCTAATTCCTAAAGCGCATTGAATATCGGTAATTCTATAATTAAATCCAAGATCTTTCATTTTATATTCCCAAACGTATTTTCCTTTTTTTTCGATTCCGTGATTTCTAAGAATTAAAGCTTTTTTATAAATTTCTTCATTGTTTGTTAAAATTGCTCCTCCTTCTGCCGTTGTAATATTCTTTACAGGGTGAAAAGAAAAGGTCGTAATTTCTGAGATTTTACAATTTCCTATTTTTCCGTATTGGTAGGTTGCGCCAATAGCGTGAGCTGAATCTTCTAAAATTGTTAAATTATATTTTTCTTTTAAATATTTTAACTTTTCCATATCAACCGGATTTCCACTAAAATGGACAACATAAATTGCTTTAATCGAGTTAAAGTTTTTTAAAATTTTTTCGCATTTATCAAGGTCAATGTTTCCATCTTCTTTGATATCTACAAAAACTGGTCTTGCGCCGGCATAAAGAATAGAATTTGAAGTAGCAATAAACGAATTTGGGGTTGTTAAAACCAAATCGCCTTTTTTAAGTAAAATCAGACTTGCTATATGTAAAGCCGCCGTTCCGTTAGCTACGGCTATGGCGTATTTTGCGTTTGTATATTTACATAAAGCTTTTTCAAATTCTTGAACTTTTGGACCTGTAGTTAGATAATCGCTTTTTAAAACTTCTAATACGGCTTTTTCGTCTTCTTTGTCTATGTGTTGTTTTCCGTATGGAATCATAAAAACTCTTTTGCTTTTTTTAAAAATTCTTCTTTTGTAAGCCACCAATTGTTTTTATCGGAACTATATTCAAATCCTATTTCTTTTTCTTTTCCTTTTTCTCCAAGCATATTGTTTAAATAATCGGCTTTAAAAGAGAAGTTTATGGTTGGCTTTATTACATAATGGTCTTTAAATTCAATAGCTCTATCATCTCTTGTTATCATCATTTCGTGTAATTTTTCTCCTGGTCTAATTCCTATAAACTCAAATTTACAATCAGGACACATTGCTTTTGCCATATCTACTATTTTCATTGAAGGAATTTTTGGAACAAATATTTCTCCTCCCTGCATTCTCTCAAAATTTTTTAAAACAAAATTTACTCCTTCTTCAAGAGTAATTAAAAATCTTGTCATTTCCGGATGAGTAATAGGTAATGTTTTTTTACCTTCTTTAATTAATTTTGCAAAAAAAGGAACTACGCTACCTCTACTTCCAATAACATTACCATATCTTACTACGGAAAATCTGGTTTTATTGGCTCCTACTAGATTGTTTGCTGCAATAAACAATTTGTCGCTTGCTAATTTAGTCGCGCCATAAAGATTGATTGGAGCGGCTGCTTTATCAGTAGATAAGGCTATTATTTTTTCTACTTCATTTTCAATAGCGCAATCTATTACGTTTTGGGCTCCCATAATGTTAGTTTTAATTGCTTCCATTGGATTGTATTCTGCAGCTGGAACTTGCTTTAGAGCCGCTGCGTGAATTACGAAATCTACTCCTTTCATTGCTTTATTTAGACGCTCTTTATCTCTTACGTCTCCAATAAAGTATCTCATACAAGATTGGTTAAAAACTTGAGCCATTTCAAATTGTTTTAATTCGTCTCTACTATAAATAATTATTTTTTTGGGATTGTACTTTTTTAATAAAATTTCGGTGTATTTTTTTCCAAAACTTCCAGTCCCTCCAGTAATTAAAATAGTTTTGTTGTTAAACATTAAAAACCTTTTTTTAAAAAAAGCAAAATTTATTCCTTATAATAAAGTTTTTTAAATTCTTCGCAATTTTTCAATAGTTCCTCTTTTGTGCCAATACATTCGATTTTTCCATTTTTAAATACCAAAATTTCATCGGCATTTTCAATCGTTGAGAGTCTATGGGCTATTATAAAGATTAGTTTATCTTTTAAATTATTTATTGTATTCATAATAATTGCTTCGCTTTTATTATCAAGAGCGGAAGTTGCTTCATCAAGAATTAAAACATCCGGGTTTTTATATAAGGCTCTTGCGATTGCAATTCTTTGTCTTTGACCGCCGCTTAGGTTGCTTCCGTTTTCTTGAAGTAAAGTATTAATTCCATCTGGTAAGTTTTTTACAAAATCCCATAAGTTTGCTTTTTTTAACGCTTCTATTACTTTTTTTTCGTCCACTTTTTCTCCATACGCTACGTTTTTAGCTATCGTATCATTAAAAATGTGAACATTTTGAGGAATATAGGCTATTTTTTCTCTTAAATTTTTTAAATCAATTTCTTTAATAGGTATGTTGTTTATTAAAACCTCTCCATTTGAGTCGTAAAATCTTAGCATTAATGATACAAAAGAGCTTTTTCCTCCTCCGCTATCTCCTACTAATCCTATAATTTTTGGTTTTGTTGCGGTGTAATTTATGTTTTTTAATGCCGTTTTTTCTCCATAATTTAAACTTACGTTTTTAAAAGTTATTTGTTTAATTTCGTCTATTTTTTTATTTCCGCTTATAATATTTGGTTTTAGATTTAAAATTTCTTTTAGTCTTTCATATGCGGCTATAGCGTTTTGTAATTTTGAATAAGTATTGGCAGCGCTTTTTATAGGTTCTGTCATCATAAAAAGTGCGGTCATAAATGAAAAAAACGCACCTACGCTCATTTCTCCGTTAATTACTTCGTTTCCTCCGATTATTATTATAATTGCTGCGATAATAGCATTTATTAATTCTAATAAAGGATTAAGAAGAGCTGAAGTTCTTATGTATTTTAAGTTAATTTTTAGATATTTTAAGTTTTCGGTTTCGAATTTTTTATATTCAAAGTTTTTTGCGTTATAAGCTTTTATTGTTTCTATGTTTTTAAATATTTCGTTTAATAGTTTATTTAAATGAGCAGTTTTTTCTTGAGAAGTTTTTGCAATGTTTTTTAATTTTTTTGATATTTTGTTTACTGGAAAGATTATAAGTGGTAATATGATTAAAGAAAAAAATGCTAATTTTGGGTTTTGATAAATTACTACTGATAATAAAAATAAACTCATTAAAATATCTCTTAAAAGGTTTGCGATATGTCTACTTACTGCAAGTTGAATTTTATTGATATCGTTAATTATTCTACTTACTAATTCTCCTGAGTGAGTTTGTTTAAAATATGAAATGTCAAAAGACAATATATGATGTAAAAATTTATTTCTAATTTGTCTTATAATGTCTTCTCCTATATAATTTACATAGTAAGCTTGAAGGAATCTTCCTATGCCTTTTAGCAAATAGATAAAAATAATTAAAAGAGGAAGAATATAAAGAAGTTCTTTGTTTTTTTCTATAAAAATTTTATCGAGAACGGGTTTTATTAAATATGCTATTAAGGCTGTAGAGGCTGAAACTAATATTATGCCAATTATTGCTAATAAAATTTCTTTTTTATATTGTTTGTAATATGGCAGAAATTCTTTAATAAACTTCCACAAATTAAATCCTTTTTGATATTCTTGTTATAATTTTACCTAAAAAAAGGGATTTATGAAGGCTATTATTAAATTAAGTTCAATGGGAGATATAATTCACTCTTTAATTGTTTTACCAAAATTAAAAGAAAAAGTTGATTTTATAGTAGATGAATCTTTTAAAGATATTTTAACTTATAATCCTTATATTAACAAAATAGTATCTTTTCCATTAAGAAGCGCAAAGAGAAAAAAAAGCTTATTTTTTGAAATTTTAAAAAAAGCTAAATATATAAATTATGATAGTATTTACGATTTACAGGGATTGCTTAAAAGTGCTATCTTGGCAAGGTTGATGAGTAAAAAAGTAATAGGATATGTGAATCCAAGAGAAAAATTAGCTTCTTTGTTTTATTGTAAGAGAATAAAAGTTAAAGATAATGTAGCAATTAGAAGATATTTAAATCTTTTTGAAATGGATGATATAGAGTATTTAAAAAATCATCCAAAGTTAATTTTTTTTAAAGAAAAAGAATTTGAATGTTTATCAAAGTTTAAAAAGAATATAGTATTTATTATAGGCGGAAGTTGGGAATGTAAAAAAGCTCCTATTAATATTTGGATTGAATTGGCAAAATATTTTAAAAAAGAAAATATTATAATTCCTGTTAGTGATGATAGTGAAGAAAAAGAAGCAAAAGAAATTTTAAAAGAATGTAGTAATGTAAATATCGTGAAATTAAATATTGAAGATTTAAAAAGTTTAATTTCTAAAAGTGATTTGTTAATTGGAAATGATACTGGTCCGAGTTTTATTGCTTGGGCTAATAATGTAAAGAATATTATTCTTTATGGATGCACTTACAATAATAAAATAATTGAAAATAAATTTTCAAAAAGTGTAGAATTACAAAAAGGAATAATTAGTAAAAAATTAGATAACATGAGTAAAATGAATGTAAACATGATTTTGAGGAAGATTGATGAGTTTAAGTGAAATAATTGCAAAAGTTTTGTTTTTAGTAACCAAAAAAAGAAAAAAAATAGTTTTAACTAATTTAAAGTTAGTTTATCCTGATATGTCTATTAAGAAAAGAAATAAATTAGCAAAGAAAATTTATGAAAATTTTGTTTTTTATTTTTTCGAATTGATTAAATATAGAAACATTACAAAAGAAGATTTAAAAAAACTTATTGAATTTGAAGGGTTAGAAAAGGTAAAGCCATATCTTAATAAACCTGCTATTTTTATAACTGCTCATTATGGAAATTGGGAAATAATTCCTTGGGTTTTGGGAGGAATTTTAAATATTCCAATGACTATTGTTGTAAGAAAGCTTGATAATAAATTTTTGGATAAATTTTTTAAAAAAAATAGAGAAAAATTTAACGTAAAAGTTGTTGAAAAAAGAGGAGCTTTAAAAGTTTTAATGAAAGATTTAAGAAATGGAAGAAGTGTTGGACTTTTAGTGGATCAAAATACCGCTAAAAGCGAAGGAGAAAATGTAGTTATGTTTGGTTTAAAGGCTCTTCATACCCCAACGGCGGCTCTTTTATCAAAGAAATTTGATGTTCCTATAATTCCCGTGTTTGTTCAAAAGAATGGAGAAAAATATAAAATTATTTTTAAAGATCCAATTATTGAAAATGATGTCAAAAAATCTGTTCAGAAACAAAGTGATGTGATTGAAGAGATGATTAAAGAAAAGCCAGAAGAATGGTATTGGTTTCATAGAAGATTTAAGCATTATTATGAGGATAGATATGAAAATTAGCGTTGTAATTATTACTAAAAATAGCGAGAAATATATTAAAGATGCTATAAAGTCAGCTTTGTTTGCAGATGAAGTTTTGGTTCTTGATAGCGGAAGTAGCGATAGGACCTGTGAAATTGCTAAAAAACTTGGTGCGAGGGTTGAATTTCAAGAATGGCTTGGATTTGGAAAACAAAAACAAAAAGCCGTTGAGCTTGCTAAAAACGATTGGGTATTTGTTTTAGATAGTGATGAGAGAATAACTGAAGAATTAAAAGAAGAACTTTTAAATTTTAAACCAGATAGAGATGCTTATTTTGTGGGAAGAATTAATTATTTTTGGGGAAAAAGTATAAGATATTTAGGACTTTTTCCGGATTATTCGATAAGATTGTTTAATAAAAAAAAAGCGAGTTTTAACGATAAAGAAGTTCATGAAAGCGTAGAGTGTAATTGTAAAAAAGGATATTTGAAAAATAATTTAATTCATTTAGCGTATGAGAGCGTAGAAGAATTTATATCTAAGCAAAATAGATATTCTACTTTGGGAGCAAAGCCTAATAAATTAAAAGCTATTTTTGCTCCTTTTTGGACTTTTTTTAAATTATATTTTTTGAAACTAGGTTTTTTAGAAGGTTGGGATGGATTTATAATAGCAAGACTATATTCTCAATATACTTTTTGGAAATATATTAAGGATAGAAATGAAAATATTAGTGATTAAATTTAGAAACATCGGGGATGTTTTATTAACAACACCTCTTATAAGAAATTTGAAGTTTAATTATCCAGATGCTAAAATAGATTTTGCTTTAAACGAAGGAACTGATGCTATTTTAAAATATAATCCTTATATTAACAAAACTTTTGTGTATAAAAGAAAATATATAAAGTCTCTTTCTTTCTTTAGAAAGATTCGAGAAGAGATTAATTACATAAAAAATATAGCAGTGAAAAAATATGATTTAGTTATAAATTTAACAAGAGGAGATAGAGGTAGTATAATTTCCCTTTTAAGCGGTAAGATAAAAATTGGTTATCCTTCGTCAAAAAATTTACTTTTAAAAAATATTTATGATTTGGAAATTCCAGGTTATGGAAATAGACATATTGTAGATGCTACTTTAGATGTTATAAGACTTTTAAATCTAAAAATTTATGATAAAAAAGTTGAAATTTTTTGGAATGACTTTGATAAAGAGTATGTAAAAAGTATTTTACCTAATAAAAGATTTATTCATATTCATCCTGTGTCTCGTTGGCTTTTTAAGTGTGTGGATGATAAGATAATGGCAAAAATTATTGATTTTATTAAGTCTAAAAATTTTGAAGTAGTAATTACGGCAAGTAACGATAAGAAAGAAAAAGAAAAAGTAAGAAATATTTTAAATTTATGTAAAAGTAAACCTATTAACTTATCAGGGAAATTAACTCTTAATCAGGTAGCATATTTAGCAAGTAAAGCACATTTTTTTGTAGGAGTTGATACGGCGGTTATGCATATAGCAGCCGCCGTAAATACTCCTGTAGTTGCTTTTTTTGGACCAAGTGCCGTTTTTAATTGGGGACCTTGGGATAATGATTTGTTTGAGAGTGGTTATAAAAGAAGAAATGGGATTCAGAAAATGGGAAAGCATGTGGTGATTCAACATGATTGGAATTGTATACCTTGTATTAAAGATGGATGTAATGGAAGTAAAATTAGTGAGTGTTTAATGAATTTTGATATGGAAAAAGTTTTTAAAATTATTGAGGAGAAAATGTGAAAGTTTTACATACTGAATGGTCGGATGGATGGGGAGGACAAGAAATTAGAATAATTTCAGAGATGGAAGGAGTAAGAGAAAAGGGGGTTGAGGTAATTTTAGCGTGTAGAGAAGGTAGTAAGATAAAAAAAGAGGCTATAAAGAGAGATTTTAAAGTATATACCTTGCCTTTTAGGGGGAATTTTGATTTAAATACTATTTGGAATTTAATGAAAATTATTAAAAATGAAAAGGTTGATATTGTAAATACTCATTCTGGTAAAGATACTTGGGTTGGAGGTATTTCAGCTAAATTGGTAGGCGCTAAATTTATTAGAACAAGACATTTAAATAATAGAATTAATCCTTCTAGATTAAATTTTATTAATGAGTTAGCAGATTTTATTATTACAACAGGAAGTGTTGTTAGAGAAAATATGATTAAATTCAATAGAATAAAACCTGAAAAAATTGTTTCTATTCCAACGGGAGTTGATGAAAATATTTTTGATCCGAAGAAATATAATAAAACTATTTTAAGACAAAAGTTTAATTATAAAAAACCTATAGTTGTTGGAGCTTTAGGAGTATTAAGAAGGGTAAAAGGACATGAATTTTTTATAGAAGCAGCAAAAAAAATTTTGGCTATAAACAATAATGTGGAGTTTGTAATAGCAGGAGATGGTCCTTTAAGGAAATATTTAGAAGAAAAAATTGGAAATAATTCTAATATTAAACTTTTAGGGCATCAGAATGCTCCAGAATTTTTAGCCTCTATTGATGTTTTTGTTTTACCTTCTTTAAACGAAGGAGTTCCTCAGAGCTTAATACAAGCGTTGATGATGAATGTAGCATCTATTGCAAGTGATGTAGGAAGCGTTCAGGATTTGTATAAAGATAATTTTTTATTGGTAAAGCCAAGAAATGTGGAAGAATTAGCAAATAATATCGAAAAATTAATTAAAAATCCAAATATGTTTGGAAATACAAGGGAATATATGGTTAAAAATTTTTCTAAAAAAGTAATGATTGAAAAAGTTTTAGATGTTTATCAAAAAGTAATGTCATGAGTGTAGTTGTTTTAATGTATCATCATATATTACCTAAGTCAGGATTTATTAGCAGTAGTATAGAAGAATTTGAAAATCAGATGAAATTTTTATATGAGAATGGGTATACTACTTTAAGTAGCGAAGAGTTTTTAAAATATAAAAAAGGAGATTTACAAGTTCCTAAAAAAAGTGTTTTTATTACGTTTGATGATGGTTGGAGAGATAATTATTATTATGCTTATCCAATTTTAAAAAAATTTAATTTAAAAGCTACCGTTTTTATAGTAACTGAATGGATAGAAAAAGCAAGTGAGAAAAAAGAGAAATTTTTGCCTCTTTTTCATAAAGAGGCAAAAAGAATTATAAAAACAAATCCTTCTTCAGTAGTGCTTAATTGGGATGAAATAGAAAAAATGCGAGATTTAATTGATTTTCATTCTCATACTCACTCTCATAGAGAATTTTATTTTTCAAAAGAATATTCTTGGGAAGAAGAATTTTATCTTTCAAAAAAAATTATAAAAGAAAGGTTGGGTTTTGAAGATAGGCATTTATGTTGGCCAAAAGGAAGGTATAATGAAGAATTACTTAATAAGGCTAAAGAATATTTCGAAATTTTTTATACGGTAAAAAGAGGAGTAAATAGTCCAGATGGTAGATTGGATGAAATTAAGAGAATAGCTGTAAAAAATGATGAAAAGTGGTTAAAAAAGCAACTTTTAATTTTTGGAAATAAATTTTTGGGAAATTTATATTCAAAAATTAAACCAAAATAGGAATGTTTATGAATATTTTACATACTGAAACATTAAAAAAATGGGGTGGGCAGCAGAATAAGGTTTTAAATGAAATGATTATGTTAAGAGAATTGGGATATAATGTATTTTTAGTTGCTAATCCTAACAGTGAAATAGCAATTAGAGCTAAAAAAAATGGATTTAAAGTTTTTGAAATCGAAATGAACAAAAAGAATTTTTTTAACACGGTTCCTTTTTTTCTTAAAATTATTAAAAAGAAAAAGATTGATGTTATTTTTACTCATGGACATACTGATACTATTATAGGGGCAATTACAAAAATTCTTGCTAAAAACATAAAATTTGTTAGAGAAAGGCATAATCTATTTCCCGTTAATAGTTTCTTTAGTAAAAAAATTCATTCGATTTTGGCTGATAAAGTATGTGTTTTGTCTGAGTCTATAAAAGAATATATGAAAAAAATTGGAGTTAAAGAGGAAAAAATTTTTATTTTGCCAAGCATTGTTGATGTTGATAAATTTGATAATGTAAAAAGTACTTTTAGAGAAGAATTTAATATAAGTAAGGATGCTTTGGTAATTGGTATGTTTACTTCTTTATATAGGAAAAAAGGAGTATTTGATTTCATAGAAGTAGTTGAAAAAATGTATGATAAATATCCAAATGCGTATTTTGTTTTTGCTGGAGAAGTTAGAGAAAACGTAAAAAAAGTTTTGAAAGAAAAATTTAAAAATAAAAATAGAGTAATTGTTACTGGATATAGAGAAGATTCTGCTAATGTAATTAAGGGATTTGATATTTATGTATTTCCTTCGTATTCTGAAGGTTTAGGAACTGTACTATTAGAAGCGATGGCATCTAAAGTACCGATTGTTGTATATGATAAAAAGCCTATGTCAGATTTAATTTTAAATGAAGAAAGAGGGTTATGCGCAAGGTATAAAGATGTAGAAGATTTAAGATTAAAAATTGAAACTTTTATTAATGATAAAGAATTAAGAGATAAATGTTCTTTAAATGCTTTTGAGTTTGTTAAAACACATTATGATAAATCAGTTTTAAAGAAAAAATTAAAAGAATTAATGGAGAACTTATGAGTTTGATTGTGTTGACGTTTCATCATGTATCTCCCTATAAGGATGATTTAACTATATCTCCAGATGTTTTGGAAAGATTAATAAGTTATTTAAAAATCGAAGGATTTAAATTTATAACTTATAATGAATTTTATCAACATTTTAAGCAAAAGAAAAAATTTAAAGAAAGGTCGGTTCTTTTAACGTTTGATGATGGTTATTATGATAATTATTTGTATGCTTATCCCATTTTGAAAAAATATAATGTTCCAGCCGTTATATTTTTAATTACTTCCGCAATTGAAGAAAGAAAAGTTAGAGAGAAATTTGTTTTTAAACCTCATGAAGCTATACATACAATTTTAGATAAAAATTATTTTTTATCGTTAGAAGAGATTAACGAAATGAGAAGTAGTGGATTAATTGAATTTGATGCTCATACAGTAAGTCATTTTAGTTGTAAAAATGCTTTAGAAGATAAATTAAAATATGAAATTTGTAATTCAATAACTTTTATAAAAAGTTTTATCGATAGAGATTTTTATGGGTTTTGCTGGCCAAAGGGAAGATATGATGATAAAAGTTTAAAAATTGTAAAGCGATGTGGAGTAGATTTTGCTTTTTCTACAATTGAAGGTCCTTTTTCTTTTAAAGATAATAGGTTTTTATTAAGAAGAATTGATTTATCAAGTTGTAAAGATGAAAAGAAATATTTTAAAAGAGCTAAAAGAAAAATAAAGTTATATTCTGGAATATTTGGATATGTGTATTCTGTTTTGAGATTAAAGTTTCAGAGGCTAAAAAAGAGATTGTAAAATTTTTTCTTTTATTTTATCGTTTTTTGTGAGTTTTTGAAGCGATTTGATAAATAAAGTTTTGTATTCTTGTGGATCTTTAATAATTTTTATGTCGGTATCTATCCAATAAATAGAGTTTTCTTTATATAAAATATTGTGAAATCTTAAATCTTTGAAAATTATGCGGTTTTTTATCATTTTTTGAAGATCTATTATTACTAAATTTAATATTTCTTCATTTATTATTTTAGAAACTTCGATTGAGTTTTTTAAATATTCCATTACGTATAAGGATTCAATTTTAGAAAATGGATTTAGAGATATGGCGTAATTTATTGGTTTTGGGGTTTTAATGTCAATAGAATTTAAAATTTTTGCTCCGTAAAATTCTCTTTTTGCTTGAGAGAAAAAATACTTTCTTATTAAATCTTTTGGTTTTTGGATTTTACAAAATTTGAATATTAAATTGTCACTTTTGATTAATATTGAATTTGGTTGTTTATAAAAAATTTCATATGTTGTTAAACTAAGTTTTTTTTTGCTAATCCAAATTTTGGGAATATTTTTAATGGGTAATATTTGAATCAAGTTTTGCCTTTTTTTGTATAATTCTACAAAAAAGGAGATAGATTGAAAAAATTTTTTCTTATTTTTAGCGCTATTTTATTTTTTTCGCTTCCATATCATACGGCTATAAAATATATTTCTTTAGGTTTAGTACTTTTAAGCGGTCTTTATATTATCATAAAAGAAAAAACATTTAAATTTGATCTAATTACTTTATCTTTATTAGGTTTTTTTTTAATTGTTTTATTAAGCGGATTTATACATTTAGTAGATTTAAAAAGAACTATTAGTGCGCAAAAAGATATGTTGTTAATAGTGATGGGATTTATAGTGTATAGATTTGTCCCTTTATCTAAAGAAGAAATAATTAAGTATATTGTAATTCCTTTATCTTTAAGTTCTATAATACTTTTGTTTGTTGGATTGTATAAATTTTATGTTTTACACGATTATTACCGATTTCATTTATTTACGAATATAAATAGATCGGCTATTTATGCTGCTTTAAGTTTTGCATTTTTATTACCTTTTTTAGAGGAATTAAAAAATAAAAAAGTTTTATTGATAGCCGCTTTGTTTTGTTTATTAGCTACGATAGTCTTTTTAGCAAGTAGAAATTCCATAATTACTACAAGTATTATATTGTTGTTGTATTTAATAGCGTTTTCTTCGTTAGATAAATCTAAAAAAATTTTTATATTGTTTTTAGCTATTATAATTGTAATAATAGTTGCTTTGTTTTATCATCAATTCCTATATAAAATAGAACATATAACTAAAGTGCCATATAGATTTGGTATATGGCAAGCAGGGATTTCAACATATATTGAATCTAAAAATTATTTATTGGGTATTGGTACTACTAATTTTAGAGAGGTTGATTTAACTCCTTTTATTTCTAATTGGTTTAAACATATAGGAAGTGCTCATAATTTGTTTTTGGAGATTTTAATAGAAAATGGAATATTGGGATTATTTGCTTATTTGCTGTTTTTATTTTTGATTTTAAAAAAGATTTTTAAATATAAAAAAAGCATATTTTTTCTTTCTTCTTTATTTTTAATTATTGTTCATTTCCTAACCTCGATGACTGAGACGACTTTAATGAAAGAACATGGGTTTTTGTTTATGGCTTTATTGGGGGTTAGTTTAGGATTTATGGAGAGAAACTATGAAAATTAAGTTGGGAATTTTTTTCGAAAAGACTCAAAATAGAAATCCTACAGAAAATATTTTTATTGATATTTTATATGAAAATTTTGAATGTGAATTATTTGATGCTTCTAGAATAGATGATAGTAAATATGTAAAAGAATTTATAAGAAGAAACGATATTTTTTTACCGCATTTGTTTTTGTTTAGATATGCTTCTAATAGTCCTAAAAAAGGAAATTATCCTTACTATAGCGAAAATTATAATAGATTAATAGAAAATGGTAAAAAGGTAATTTCTTTCTTAAGTAAAATAGACAAGCCCGTTTGTTGTTTTAATTTAAGATCTGATTGGTACCCAGAAACAGAAAAATTTTGGCAAATTATTCCTTCTCATTTTTACATAATAGGAGGTATTCAAAAAGGGTATTTAAACTATTCTCCCGAAGAAGATGTTTTCTTTTCTAAGATGAATATAAGGCCGGATCTTGGAAATAAATATTTTTCTGATGATAAATTAATTCCTTTTAGACATATAATATCTTCTAAAGAGCTTTTGAAAAAAGAGATTAAAAAGAAATACGATTTTTCCGTATTAGGAGTTTTATATAAAAGAAGAAAAGAAATTTTGGAATTAGCAAAAAAAAGATATAAAGTTTATAATCCGGCTTTGTTATTAAGACTTAGGAAGATGTTAAATTCTTTTAATAAAAAATATCATTTTAGCAATAAATTAATGAATTATCTATTTCAACAAGCTTTAGCTAAATCAAAAATAAGTTATACGGATGGTTCAACTTTAGATTTATTTGTAAGAAAATATTTAGAAATACCAGCAAAAAAAGCTCTTTTGCTTTGTCATCCTTTTGCTGGAATGGAAGATTATGGTTTTATTGAAAATATCCATTATGTTTCTTGTAATAAAGAAAATTTTTATGATAAAATGGATAATTTGCTTTCAAACTCTAAGCTTAGAAATGAAATTATTGAAAATGCTTTTAATTTAGTAAAAGAAAAGTTTACCGAAGAGTATACCGCTAAAAAATTAATTGAAATTTTTTCTGCGATGAAAGAAGGTAATTTCAAAAAATGTTATTATAAAAAAGGAGAAATGATTGTTGAGACAAAGTAGCTTATTTTTAGTAGTGTTATTTTTGCTAATAGCTTTTATATGGATAGGTTTACATATTTATTTTTTTGATAGAGGCATATTAGAAAATATTTTTAATTTGGTAGTATATAAAGAGTATTTAAACGAATATTTAGTTTTGGCTTTATTGTTTATACTGTTTTTTAAAAAAAATAAATATATAGATTTTTTGTTGTATTTGTTGTTTACATTTGTGTTATTTGTTGATTTTATTCAGTTTTTATCTAGATATTATTCGGGTGCTTTTATAACTATAGCAGCTTTAGATAATGTATCTAATGTATTATTATTTGCAAATTTAAAGGTTTTTGTAGCGGTAACAATATTTGTCTTATTTTATAGTTTATTAATGTTTGTTTTGTTAAAAATTAAAAAAGTAAAATATAGAAAAATTGGATTAGGTGTTTTAGTTTTAATAACTGGATTAAATTTTTATCTATATTATTTAAACAAAAAAAAAGATGATGTTTTCGAAAAATTTGCTATAGAAAAGGGACCAGTATTAACTTTTGTAAAAGTAATTTATAAATATTTTAATCCACCTAAAATAGAAAACATAAAGTTAACCAAAGAAGAAATAAATTTAGCTAAGCGGCTTTATTTAATAAATGATTATAACAGCAGCTATCCTATTATTAAAAATTTTTTTTATAAAAAAAGATTATCTCAAAATTTATCTATCAAACCTAATATAATATTAATAATAGCTGAGAGTCTTTCAGCTAAGTTTGTAGATGTTTATAATAAAAAAGATCTTAATGTTACTCCAAATTTAGATTCTTTAGCTAAAAAAGGTTTTTATATAAAAAATTATATCAACCATACCTTTCCTACTATTAGAGGTATATATGGGCAATTGTGTTCTATCTATCCTGAATTTAGAGTTAAAGAAGTAGTAGATAATTATAATACTTATAAATTTTATAAAAAAAAGTGTTTGCCAATGTATTTAAACGAATATGGATATCATACTGTATATTTAAATCACGGTAATAGAAAAAGACAAGAAATTGAAAGATTTTCTAAAGGTTATGGTTTTAAGGAAAGATTGTTTAATGTTGAAATTTCTAAATTAATAAAACAGGAGCCTCATAATAAGATGGATATGGATATGTCAGATCAACAAATGGCACAAGCTGTTATTACTTATTTGAAAAAATATAATAAAAAAGAACCTTTATTTTTATGTTTTTCTACTATAGAAACCCATACCGGGTATTCTTTAGGAGAGGATGGAGTTAAAAGAAAGGATTTAGATGGAGTTTTAAATAATTATTATAATTTAGATAACGCATTAGGTAAGCTTTTTAAATATATCGAAAATTCTCGTTATAAAAATAATACTATAATTATAGTTACTGGAGATCACGTAAGACCTGATAGATATGAAAAATATAAATCAAATGTATATGGAGAATTGGCACTAATTATATATTCTCCTTTTTTTAAAGTTAAACCATTTTTTGCTAATACTTCATCAATAGATTTAGCTCCTACAATTTTGCATTTAATAAATTATCCTAATAAAGTTAATGCATTTGAAGGAATAAGTTTGTTTGATAGAAATACTTCTCTTGCTATTGGGGCAACAATAGATAATGGTATGTTTTATGCAAAATTTAAAGGAAAACGTTTAATTAAAGCTGAGCAATTTGATAAACCAAATGATAAATTAAGCAAAAAAGTTTATGATATAATGAATTATATTTATTATCAACAAAAAAGTGATCATTTATTTCGCTAAGTTTATGTATTCTTTTGCAATGTTTTTTGCGTCGAATTTTTCATAATGTTTTTTTTCTATTTTAATTGGATTTTTTAAATTATTTTCTATTTTCTTTGCTATATCTTCTACATCTCCTTGTTTTGCTAATAATGGAGATAAATCGTCTTTTAGAACCTCATCAACTCCATAAGGACAATTAGTTCCAACAATAGGAGTATGCACTATTAGAGATTCTACGATGACTCTTGAAAATCCTTCATAATCCGATGTAGAAATATTTAAAATGGAATTTTTCATCCAAGGAAATGGGTTTTCGTCAAATCCAGCTAGAATTACTCTATTTTCTAAATTCATTTCTTTTATCATCTTATTGATTTTTTCTTTATCATCTCCTTTGCCTAATAAATATAATTTATAAGGAGGATTTACGAGTTTGTATGCTTTAAGTAATAAATCATGTCTTTTTTGATGGATATCGTATCTTCCAACGTGTAATAAATAAGGTTCTTTTGGATATCTAGAGTGCATAGTTGCCATTTTTTGGGTATATTCTATATCGAATGGATTATATATGGTTTGAATTGATTTTGGGGTAATGCCTAAAGTTTTGGTAATGTCTTTTTGAAGACCTTTTGAGACTGTAATTAAGTTTTCGTTTGAATATAAATTTTTAATTTTTATTTTTTTTATAATTTTTTCGATAGTTGTTTTTTTAAATTTGAAATAATCTTTACTCATTGTGTTTCTAATACAAAAAAATCTGTTAGGAATATTTGCTAAATGAGTTATTTTATCTGCGTAATATAAGTTTGAAATAAAAATTGAGGGATTTAATTTTTTTACTACTTGTTTTAGTCGTTTAGCAAGAATTAAATGTTTTATGGGTTTGAATTTTGGTAAATCTCTTTCAGGATTTAATATATGAACTTTTTCTTTAAATTCATCTATAGGGGTTCTTATTATTGGGTCTATTAATATTAAATGAGCATCGTATCCTAATTTATTTATTGTTTTAAAAAGAGTAACGACTGATCTTCCAGCTCCTCCTCCAATTAATATATCTATAAAAAAGACTATTCTCATATTTTGCCTTTTTTGATATTATATTAAAAAAAGGCAAAAGTTGAAAATTACTTTTTTAAAGCTTTCTAAAAGTAAGTTTGGTGGAAAAGAAAAATATTTGGAGTGGTTAACTAATGAACTAAAGAAAAATAAAATGGATTTTAAAATATTGGAGTATTCTTTTCCTAAATATTTTCCAAGTTGGTTAAAAGTTGTTTTATTTAATATTTTTGTGTGTTTAAATAAAAAAAATAATTTTTATTTTTCTCTTGAAAGAATTGTTTGTCCGGATATTTATAGAGCAGGGGATGGAGTTCATAAAAAATTTTTAAAAATTGAAAAAAAATCAAAATTAAATCCTCTTCATTTTGTTTATCTTTTTGTAGAAAAAAGAGCTTTTAAAAATGCAAGAAAAATAATAGCCATTTCAAATATGGTAAAAAGAGACATTATAGAAGAATATGGCATAGATCCTAGAAAAATTGAAGTTGTTTATAATGGAATTCCTTTAAAGGAAAAAGTTGATTTTGAAGATTTAAAAAAGGAATTTAACATAAAAAATGAAAGAATATTGCTTTATGTGGGAAGTGGTTTTAAAAGAAAAGGGGTAAAAAAAGCGCTTGAAATCGTTTCCAAATTAAAAGGAAATTTTAAATTTTTCGTGGTTGGTAAAGAGAAAAAAATAGATTGGTATAAAGAATATGCTAAAAAGTTAAAAATTGAAGATAAGGTAATTTTTACGGGTCCAAGAAGTGATGTAGATAAATTTTATTCAATGAGTGATATTTTTATTTTTCCTACTCGTTATGAACCATTTGGGAGCGTAATTATTGAAGCTTTAAATTTTGAAAATGTGGTATTTACTACTAATATGTGCGGTGGTGGAGAGATTTTGCCAAAAGAATGGATAATTGATGAGAAAGTAGTAGAAAAAATTCAGTTTTTGATTGATAATCCTAATGAACTTCAAAAATTAAAAAAAATAGCAAAAGAAATTTCAAAAGATTTTAGTATAGAGAAAAATGTGAAAAAAACTCTTAAGGTTATTAATGAAGTTGTTAATAATTGAACCTCCAACGTGGCTTGGTGATGCCGTAATGGCAAGTGGAGCAATAAGGGCTTTGTTAGATGAAATAAGGCCTAAAAGAGCGATATTGTTTGGAAGTTTTATAGCAACCGAGCTTCTAAAGAGTTGGTTTGATGAGGTAATGGTGATAGATAAAAAGCATAAATTTAAGCAATTTGTGGAATTTCCAAGGGCTGATGTTTTTGTGAGTTTTAGAAGGAGTTTTTATTCTAAAATCTTGGGACTTAAGGCAAAAGATAGTTATTTTTTTAGTAAATCTTTAAAAGGACATATGGTAGAAAAATATTCTAATTATGTTAATTCGATAATAGGTAAAAATCAAATTTACTCTCCCGTTTTGCCTTTTAAACCTAAAAAATTTCAAAAACCAACCATCGGAATCAATCCGGGTGCTACTTATGGAAGCGCAAAAAGATGGTATCCAGAAGAATTTTCAAAAGTAGCCAACGAACTTGGAAAAAAATACGATGTAATAATTTTTGGAGGACCTGGCGAAGAAGAAATAGCTAAAGATATAGAAAAAAATTTGACTATTAAAAATTATCAAAATCTTTGCGGAAAATTAACCATTAAAGAACTTTGCGAAAATATAGGAGGGCTTGATTTGTTTATTACTAACGATAGCGGTCCTATGCATATAGCGGCGGCTTTTAACGTAAAAATAGTTGCTATTTTTGGTCCTACCAATTATAAAGAAACTTCTCCTTGGAGCGATAATTATAGGATTGTTACTAAAAATCTTGAATGCGCTCCTTGTATGAAAAGAGAGTGTCCTTTGGGGCATCATAGATGTATGAAAGAGATTAAAGCTAAAGATGTATTAAATGCTTGTAAGGAGATTTTGTGAGGGCAGCGTTTTTGGATAGAGATGGGGTAATAAACGAAGATTTTGGATATGTGGGTAAAATAGAAAATTTTGAATTTAAAGAGGGAATATTTGATTTGTTAAGATTGCTTCAAAATCTTGGATTTACTCTTTTTGTAGTTACCAATCAAAGCGGAATAGCAAGAGGATATTATACGGAAAATGATTTTTTTAAATTAACCGAATGGATGAAAAAGGAATTATTAAAGCAAGGGGTTGAAATTAAAGAAGTTAGATATTGTCCCCATCATCCAGAAATTACGGGAGAGTGCGATTGTAGAAAACCAAAGCCAGGTATGATTTTGGATTTGGCTAAAAAATATAAGATTGATTTAAAAAATTCGATTATGATAGGAGATAGCAACAAAGATATTGAAGCTGCTAAGAGAGCCGGGATTAAAAAAACTTATAAAGTTGAAGATTCGTTATTTGATATAATTGAAAGAATAAAAAAAGATTTTAAAGGTAGCATATGAGATATGTAAATACCGATTTTAATAATAAGACGATAGTAATAACTGGAGGAGCTGGATTTATAGGAAGTAATTTGGCATTTTATTTTCAAGAAAACTATCCAGATGCAAAAGTAATAGTTTTTGATAAATTTAGAAACGAAGAAACTTTTAGTAATGGTAATTTAAAAAGTTTTGGACATTTTAAAAATTTGATTGGGTTTAAAGGTATTGTAATTAGCGGAGATATAACTAATAAAGAAGATTTAGAAAGGCTTGAAGAGTTTGATATAGATTATATTTTTCATGAAGCTGCTATTTCTGATACTACGGTAGCCGATCAAAAAATAATGATTGATACGAACGTTAATGCTTTTAAAGATTTATGTGATTTAGCCGTTAAGAAAAACGCAAGCATGATTTATGCTTCATCTGCCGCTACTTATGGAAATTCTGATGTTTTTAAAGTCGGTTACGAAAAGCCAAATAACGTATATGGATTTTCAAAGCTTATGATGGATAATTTGGCAAAAGAATATTATGACAAAATTAGAATGGTTGGGCTTAGATATTTTAACGTTTATGGTCCAAGAGAGTTTTTTAAAAACAAAACCGCTTCTATGGTGTTACAATTTGGTCTTCAACTTTTAAAGGGTGAGAGTGCTAAGCTTTTTGAAGGAAGCGATAGGATTAAAAGAGATTTTATTTTTGTAGAGGATGTAATTCAAGCAAATGTTAAAGCGTGTGAAGCTAAGAAAAATGGGGTTTATAACGTAGGAACGGGTATAGCAAGGAGTTTTCAAGATATTGTGGATATTTTAAAAAAAGAGCTAAACATTCAAAGAGAAGATACTTATATACCAAATCCTTATGTTAAACAATATCAATTTTTTACTAAAGCCGATATAGAAGAGACGAAAAAACATCTAAATTATAAACCGAGATTTTCTTTGGAAGAAGGAATTAAAGCTTATTTGCCAGAGATTATTAGGATTTACGAAGAGGAAATTAAATGATTGCGGTTATTGGTGATTTTATGATAGATCATTATTTGTGGGGAGAGAGTAATCGTATCTCTCCTGAAGCTCCCGTTCCGGTAGTTGAGATAAAAAAGGAAGAAGATAGATTAGGAGGGGCAGGAAACGTTGTAAATAATCTTTTGGCTCTTGGAAGCGAGGTTTTGGTTTCTACGGTTTTGGGAGATGAGAGCGAGAGGATGTTGAAACTTTTGAGAGAAAAAAACGTAAATACCGCTGGAGTGTTTATAGACAAAAGTAGAAAAACCATTGTAAAAAGTAGAGTAATTGCAAGCAATCATCAAGTAGTTAGATATGATAAAGAAACAAAAGAAGATATAAAAAAAGAGTACGAAGAAAAAATTTTTAAATATTTAAAGGCTAACATTGAAAAAATAGACATTTTTCTTTTAAGCGATTACGCAAAAGGCGTATTGACTGAGAGTTTAACTCAAAAAATTATCGATCTTGCCAACAAATACAATAAAAAACTCATAATAGATCCAAAAAATAATTTTTCAAAATATAAAAATGCTTATATGATAAAACCAAATAAAAAAGAGCTTTCTTTAGCAACTGGAATTGAGATAAAATCAAAAGAAGATTTAATAAAAGCTGGTTGGAAATTAAAAAAAGAGCTTAATTTAAAATATCTTTTAGTAACTCTTAGTGAAGAAGGGATGGCTCTTTTTGGAGAAGAGTTTATTCAAATTCCAACTTTAGCAAGAGAAGTTTACGACGTCACTGGCGCTGGGGATACGGTTTTGGCAAGTTTGGGATTTTATTTAAGTAAAAAAGATAATCTAATAGAAGCTATGCATTTTGCAAACGCAGCAGCGGCAGTTGTGGTAGGCAAAGTTGGAAGCGCTACGGCAAGTTTGGATGAAATAATGGAAATTGAAAGGAAACTTGATAATAGTGTAGATTATAAAATAATAGATTTTGAAAGAGTTGAAGATTTAATGAAATCTTTAAAAAATAAAAAAATCGTATTTACGAATGGATGTTTTGATATTCTACACATAGGACATGTTAAGTATCTTCAAAAAGCTAAAACCTTAGGAGATGTTTTAATCGTTGGAGTTAATTCAAACGAATCAGTAAAACGCTTAAAAGGAGAAGATAGACCAATAAACGATGAATACGATAGAGCATATCTTTTGGCGAGTTTAGAAGTAGTGGATTATGTCGTTATTTTTAAGGAAGATACGCCATATGAACTTATTAAAAAAATAAAACCAGATGTTTTGGTAAAAGGGAAAGATTACGAAGGAAAAGAAGTTGTAGGAAGTGATATAGCAAAAGAAGTTAAACTAATAGATTTTGTGGATGGTAAAAGCACTACCAATATCATTAAAAAAATAAAGGAAAGAAATGCTAAATAAATGTTTAAAAGAACATATAGAGGTTGCAAAAAAAATGGAAAAACTACTTCCTTTAATCGAAGAGGCTGGTAAAATTTGTATTGAAGCCTTAAAAAGCGGAAATAAAATAATGCTTTGTGGAAATGGAGGAAGTGCAGCAGATAGTCAGCATATAGCGGCAGAGCTTAGCGGAAGATTCAAAAAAGAAAGAAACGCTCTTAGCGGTATTGCTTTAACAACTGATACTTCGGCGCTTACGGCAATAGGAAACGATTATGGATTTGAGTTTGTTTTTAATAGACAAGTTGAGGCGATTGGAAAGAAAGGAGATGTATTAATAGCTATCTCTACGAGCGGAAATAGTAAAAATGTAATAAATGCAATAAATTCGGCTAAAACAATGGAAATTAAAGTGATTACTTTAACTGGAAAGAGCGGGGGAGTTATGAAGGATATGGGAGATGTTAATATAATAGTTCCTTCAAACGATACGCCAAGAATTCAAGAGATGCACATAATGATAGGACATATGATTTGTGCTTTAATTGATGAGGCTTTTTAACATTATATCTACCATGTATTTGGCTCCTCCTTTTTTGTTTATATGTGCTAAATTTTTTGAAATTTCTTCTAAATTTGCGTTGTTTAAAATATTAAAAAGCTCTTTTTTGGTAGGATTCGTGCTAAGAAAACCGGCTTTTTTATCTACTAAGAATTTGGCGTTATAATATTGATGATTTCCGGCGGCGTATGGATATGGAATAAATAGGGTTGGAAGTTGATTTGCCGCTAATTCAAATAAAGTAGAAGCGCCAGCTCTTGATATTGCTAAATCGGCTTTGGATATTTTTTCTACTAAATTTGGATCAAAATCAAATACTTCCGCTTGAATTCCTTCTTTTTTATAAAATTTTTTTATTCTTTCGTAGTCTCTTTTTCCGGTTTGATGAATTATATTTATTCTTTTTTTGGTTAATTCTTTAGCTACGGTTATTGCAAAATTGTTTATTTGAAGTGCTCCTTGAGAGCCTCCAAGAAAGATTATGGTTTTTATTTCTTTTCTAATTCTTGCCTTTTCAAAGAAAATATCTTCTACTGGATATGGATCATTATAAATAAATGTATTAAAAAATCGTTTGCTAAAAGGTTTTAAGATTTTGTTTAACGCGCCAATATGGGCGTTTTGTTCGTGAATGAAAAGAGGAGTTTTTGTAAGTATGGCGGCAAAAGAAGCGGCGGCAGCGCTAAATCCTCCTACGCTAAAGACGGCTTTTATATTATGATTTTTTAAAATATGCGTTGCGTGATATGAAAGTTTTAAAATATTAGTTAAAGAAGTTATTTTTTTTAATCCTTTTTTATCTACAACGCCTGTTGAATTTAAAAAATATTTTTTGCTAAATCCATTTTCGTTTTCAAACCATTCTCTATCGGCTCCTTTAGTAGAGCCTATATAAATTGGTCGAATTGATCTGGAATTTAATTCTTTCATAATGATTTTTGCAATTTTTAGATGTCCTCCAGTTCCTCCTCCGGTTATTGCTATCATATTTTTGCCTTTTTTGAAATCATTAAAACCATTCCAATTCCTATACATAGAGCAACTAAAGAGCTTCCTCCATAGCTTAAAAAAGGAACGGTTAGACCTTTTAGAGGTAAAATAGAAGTAATTCCAAATCCGTTTATTAAAATTTGAAATGCAATTAACGCTCCAATTCCAAGAGCAAATAGTTTGTATTCTTGTTTTTCGCTTCTATTTGAAATTTTAAATATTCTATAAAGTAAAATTGCAAAAAGTCCTAAAACTATGGTTATTCCAATAAGTCCAGCTTCTTCTGCTATGCCCGCTAATACAAAGTCGGTATGAACGTCGCTTAAATATCCAAGTTTAAACACTCCATTTCCTATTCCTCTTCCAAAAATTCCTCCATGATGTATTGCGTTTAGCGATTCCATAACTTGAGATGCCGGCATTAAAGATGTATTTGTTTTATAATGAGGGAAATAATTTGCCATTGCTGTAACATACCAATTTTTTAGTCTCTCAAGTCTATATGGTTTTGAGAGAATTGCATAAGTTCCGCCAATAGTTCCTAGTAAAATGATTAAAGCAAAGGTTTTAAATTTCCCTCCTGCTGCAAGGAGTAGAGTAATAAAGATTCCAAGCATTACCAAAACTTGCCCAAGGTCTGAAAGAATCATAGAAATTATCGCCCAAAATATTCCAAGAACTATTAAGTAGGGTAAGAGAGTTTTTAATTCTTCCTTTATGGACGTGGCTTTTCCTATTTTTCTCGTAAAAGACCATGCTAAAAAGAATGTAACCCCTATTTTGAAAAATTCAACTGGAGCAAAATGAACTGAGCCTATTTGAATCCATCTTTTTGCTCCTTTGATTATTGGAGCTATGGAATTTGGTAAAAAAGGAATTAAAATTACTAATATCCCCGAAATTATAAGAATGCTAAAGCCAATTATGTTAAACCACTTATCTGGATTTAAATTTGCAAGTATCACCATTAAAATAAAACCAACGGCTGCGTATGAAATGTATCTAATTAAAAAGTGATATTCGTCCCATCCTTTTATGTGTTCTAAGAAAATGGGAAGAGAATAGGAAAATACTGCCCCAATTAGCATTAAAATTACCACTATTATAAATATCGTGATGTCTATTTTTTGCAAAAAAATCCTTTATAAAGTATAATTTAATAAAATTTTATCAAAAAAACAAAGGGAATAATTTTTGCTTGTAATAACAAAAAAGGAAAAAAATGGCGTTTGAAATATCTAAGGCTTTTGATATTATGCAAAAATCTCTTTTTTATAGAAAAATTCGTCAGGATTTAATTTCAAGTAATATAGCAAACGCCGATACGCCTTTTTATAAGCCAAGAGATATAAGATTTGAAGAAGCTTTACAAGAGGAAGTAAACAAAAAATTTAATATTCCTTCAAAAAGACCAAAACTTGAGTTAGCAAGAACTAATCCTTTACATCTTGAGCCAAAAGATATTGAAGAAGGAAGTAAACCTATAATTTTTTATAGAGACGGACATTTGGCAAGAAATGATGGAAATAGTGTGGATATAGATGTGGAAACGAGCGAAATGGCAAAAAACAATATTGCTTATAACGCAACCATTGAAGCTCTTAGAAAAGATATAGGAATTTTTAAAGCAATTATTGATTCGAGCAAAAATATTTAGGAGTAATCGATGGGATTTTTAAATAGTTTTGATATTTCTGGATATGGACTCTCAGCTCAAAGATTTAGAATAAACATAATTTCTGAAAACATAGCAAACGCAAATACTACTAGAACTCCAGAAGGAGGTCCTTATAGAAGAAAAGAGGTAATTTTTAAAGCGGTTCCTTTTGAGGAAGAATTAAATAAAGAGCTTGAAAACGATTCTAGATTTCATGAATATGAAAATCCGTTGGATGAAGAGGGGGAAGATTATATTAAAGCAATTCCTCCAATTCAAACGGTAGTGGTAGATAAAGTAGTAAGAGATGATTCAAAGCCTATTTTAAAATACGATCCAACAAATCCCGATGCGGATGCTAATGGATATGTTGCTTATCCAAATATTAATCCTGTTGTGGAAATGGCCGATTTAATAGAAGCAACCCGTGCATATCAAGCAAACGTGGCTGCGTTTCAAAGTGCAAAAAACATGGCGCAAAGTGCCATAAACATTTTACAAAGTTAAAGGATAGATAATGGCTTTTATAAATAAAGTTGATTCTAATAATATAAACATTCCAAATAAACTAAACAATAATCAAAAAAGCGATGTGGATTTTGTGGATGTTTTGAAAAAAGAGATTGATGAAACGAATAATTTAATGCAAAAAGCGGAAAAAGCCGAAGCCGATATAGCAACTGGAGCCGTAAAAGATTTGGCGGGAGCAAGTATTACTATTCAAAAAGCCGAAATGAAAATGAAATTAATGCTTGAAGTTAGAAATAAAGCAATTAATGCTTATAAAGAATTGCTCAAAACACAAATTTAATGAATAATTTTAGGTATATTAGCATATTTCTTACTTTTTTTTTGCTTCTTTTATTTCTTTATGCCGCTTTTGTTTTTTTAAGCGTTTATAAGCCAAAACATTATTTTAAACCGCAGACTAAAATTTCTTTGATAGCTGTTAGAGGAGGAATTTATACCAAAAATTATACTTTGGCTAAAAGCGAAAAAATTTTTGGCGTTTATATTTATCCCGAATTTTTGGATAAAAACAAAATAAATTTATTTTATAAGCTTTTTTCTTATTATTCCGATATTCCTATTTCAAAACTTATTTTAAGGGTTCAAAGAGGTGAACTTAAGGGGAAAAAGAGAATTTTAATTGCAAAAGTGGATTTAAAAACTAAGCAAAATTTGCTTTATTTAAATAAGGTATTGGATAAAAAAGGAGTTTTTAAGTCAAATTCTTTGGGATTTAGAAGAGGGCTTGAGATTGTTAATTTGGAGTTTGAGAGAGTTTATCCTTACGGAGATATTTTTGAGCCATATCTTGGAAGATTTAGAAAAGATCTTAAGAGAGGAGAAAATGGAATAGAAGAATTTTACGATTCCCTTTTAAGGGCAAGAAAAAATGGATTTAAAAAAGGATATAGGGACGTTTTTGGTAATATAATTTATGATGGATATTCAAAAGTAGTTTGGCCCGTTGATGGAAAAGATATAGTATTAAACATTAATTTGGCTCTTCAAAGAAAGATAGAAAAACTTCTTGATCTTCAAAAGAAAAAGTTTAGAGCAAAAGAAGTAATAGCCGCCGTTATGGATAGTAAAACGGGTAAGATTTTAGCTATAGCTACTTCTAATAGATACAATCCAAATAAAATTTCTAAAAAAGATATTCCTAATATGAAAATAAGCGCAATAAGAGAGCTTTTTGAGCCGGGATCTGTCATAAAACCCATAACTTTAGCGATTTTGTTGGAATTAAATAAAGTTAATCCTTATGAGATGATAAATACGGAAAATGGGATATGGAAGCCTAAATGGAGGAAAAGACCAATAAGAGATGATGAAAAATTTAAAAGCTTAAGCGTAGAGGATATAATAGTTCATTCAAGTAATATTGGAATTTCTAAACTTGCTTTAAGACTTACTGGAAAGGAAGAATATATTGGACTTAAGAAATTTGGGCTTAATTCAAAAAGCGGAATAGATTTGCCTTATGAATTAAAAGGTAGAATTAGACCACAAAGATTGTTAAATTACGAAATATTTAGAACTACAACTGCTTATGGATATGGGATTTTGGTAAATTTCGTTGAACTTTTAAGAGCTTATAATGTATTTAATAATAATGGCGTTATGATAAATCCAAGAATTGCTGGAATTAGTAATGTAAAAAAAAGGGTAATTAGTTCTAAAAATGCTGCGATTATGCTTAAGATTTTAAGAAAAGTAGTTTTAAAAGGAACGGCAAAAGCTACAAACGTTGAAGGATTGTTTATAGCCGGAAAAACTGGAACGGCGCACGTTTCTGTTTATAAAAAAGGATATCAAAACATTTATAATTCTTCCTTTTTTGGTTTTGTAAACGATAAAAATAGAAAATATACAATAGGCGTAACTTTTTTTGATATTAAAGCAAAGTGGCCTAATTATTTTTCAAGTAATTCAGCCGTTCCTACATTTAAAAAAATTGTTGATATAATGATAAACGAAAATCTTTTAAAGGTAAAAAATGCAAAATAATTTTTTTGAAACTTTGCTAAAAGTGTTAAATTACAAACTGCTTTCTTTGCCTCTTTATAAAATAATTTTGGCGTTTTTAGTGTTATGGATATTTTTGGTTTTAAGAAAACTTTTTGCTATTTACATTATAAAAGCTTTAAATTTTGTTGTTTTAAAAAGTAAAACGGATATTGATGATAAGTTTTTAAAAGCAATAAAGGGTCCCTTAAAGTTTTTATTTGTCATTGCTGGAATTTACTTTTTCTTTTTGATTTTGAAAGTAGATTTGGTAATTATTAAGCATGTTTTAAAAGGTCTTTTGATTTTTGATGTTTTTTGGGCGATTTATAATTTAATTACGGAATTTGAGGATTATGTATATCACGTGTTAGGAAAGTTTGGAAAAGCAAGTAAGGAGCTTGCAAAATTTATTATAAAAATTACAAAAGCATTGGTAGTTTCTATTGGAATAATTGCGCTTTTACAAGATTGGGGAATAAATGTAACTGGATTTATCGCATCTTTGGGACTTGGTGGTTTGGCTTTTGCTTTGGCTGCTAAAGATACGGCTGCTAATATTTTTGGAGGGATTGCTATTTTAACCGATAATATTTTTAAGGTAGGTGAGTGGATAAAAGTTGGAGGAGCTGAGGGAATAGTGGAAGATATTGGAATTAGAACTACAAAAATTAGAGCTTTTGATAAAAGACTTATCATAGTTCCAAATGCGACTATTGCTAATTCTAATGTCGAAAATTTTAGCAGGAGAAATAAAAGAAGAATTATGATGAGAATAGGACTTGTATATGATACTCCAATTGAAGTTATTAAAAAAATAGTAGAAGATATTAGAAAAATGCTTTTGGAACATCCTGATATTGCAAAAGATGAAAGTTTATTGATTTATTTCGACGAATTTGAAGATTCGAGTCTTTCTATTTTTTGCTATTTTTTTACAAATACAGCTGTTTGGAGCGAATATTTAAGAATTAGAGAAGATATTAATTTAAAAATTAAAGAAATTGTAGAAAAAAATGGAAGTTCTTTTGCTTTTCCAAGTAATAGCATTTATTTTGAGACTCCTCTAAAAATAGAAAGATAAAAATTTAGTCCGTTTGTATCAACATGCTTGACAAAATCAATGCAATATGTTATAATTATATTAACAAAATTATAAAAAGGAGGGGAAAATGATGTGGCCAACAGTATTTGATCCATTTAAAGAATTACAAGATATTGAAAGAAGAATTGGAGCTGTTCTTAACGTAAATAGACCTGTTCAAAAAGTAGAAAGTTTTACTCCAGCAGTTAATGAAAGAGTGGATGATAAAGGATATTATTTGGAAATTGATCTTCCAGGAGTAAAAAAAGAAAATATAGACATTTCTGTAAATGACGGGGTTTTAGTGGTTTCTGGAGAAAGAAAACTTGAGAAAAAAGAAGAAGGACCAAATTATACTAGAATTGAAAGCTTCTTTGGAAGATTTGAAAGAGCGTTTAAACTTCCAGCGGATGCCGATACTGATAATATTGACGCAAAATATGAAGATGGTGTACTTAAAATCTTTATTCCTAAAAAACAAAAACCAGCGGGTAAAAAGATAGAAGTTAAATAATTTCACAAAAACCTTTTTGGTTTTTGTGATTTTTTTCAAAATAGGTGACAGACCCTTTTGAGTTTTAATTCTATTTTAACTTTAAAAATTTTTTGTTATCATTATAAAAAAAGGGTCTCTTATGGAATTGTTAGAGCGTTTGTTTCATCTAAAAGAAAAAAATACTACTATTTCTACTGAGGTTAGAGCTGGTATTTCTACGTTTTTAGCAATGATGTATATTGTTCCTGTAAATGCCTCTATTATGAGTTTAACTGGAATGCCTTTTGATGCTTTGATTACCGCCACAGCTGTAGTAACTATTATTGCAACCATTCTTAATGGTATTTGGTCAAATACTCCAGTTGCTATGAGCGTTGGGATGGGGCTTAATGCTTATTTTACTTTTGGGCTTGTAAAAGGGATGGGAATTCCTTGGCAAACGGCTCTTGGAATTGTAATGATTTCGGGAATTATTTTTTTAATTCTTTCGTTTACGAAATTTAGGGTTTGGGTGCTTGAATCAGTTCCGGATGATTTAAGAAGAGCAATTAGTGCCGGAATTGGGATGTTTATAGCTTTTATTGGTCTTCAGGGAATGGGAGTTGTTGTTAAAAACGATGCTGTATTGGTAGGGCTTGGAAATTTAAAAGATCCAAATGTGTTGCTTGGTATTTTTGGATTTTTTATAGCGGCAATTTTTTATGCTTATAGAATTAAGGGAGCTTTTATTCTTTCGATATTGCTAACTACTATTGTAGCTTGGATTTTAGGTTTGGCTAATCTTCCAAATGGTATTGTTTCTATGCCAGCAAGTATTTCTCCTATAGCTTTTAAATTTGATATAGCAAGCGCTTTAACTCTTTCTTTAGTGCCAGTAATTATTACTTTTTTAATTACAGATATGTTTGATACTATTGGGACTTTAGCTGGAATTGGAATGAGAGCGGGTCTTTTTAAAAAAGGAAGCGTTGAGCTTCAAAAAACTTTGGAAGCTGATGCTGCGGCAACCGTAATAGGAGCTTCTCTTGGAACATCTACGACAACTTCTTTTATTGAAAGTGCTGTAGGGGTAGAAGAAGGAGGAAGAACCGGACTTACGGCGGTAGTTACTGGAATTATGTTTATTACTACTTTATTTTTCTTGCCCATTTATAAGGCTATTCCAAGCAATGCTATTTATCCTATTTTGGTAATGGTTGGGGTTTTGATGTTTAGTGAGCTAAAAAATATTAATTTTAAAGATATGACCATAGCCGTAAGTAGTTTTGTAACGATTATTTTAATGCCTCTTACTTATTCTATTACAATTGGACTTAGCGCTGGATTTGTAACTTATCTTGTATTGGCTTTTCTTAAAAGAGAGTTTGAAAAAATAAATATTGGTACTATTACATTGGCATTGATTGGGCTTATGGCGTTTATCTTTCATTAATATTTCCTTCTAAAAAGGAAATATTGTTACAATTTTTTCTTTTTTTCTTTATTTTCATTTTTGAATTTTGCATTTTACATTAGAATATATATGGTATAATTCCATCCCCCTGAACGTAGAGGAGGCTTTGCAAATGCTTAAAGTATTTGCAAGGGCTGGTCTTTGTACCTAAGGGGGAAAATTATTGTAGGAGAGACAATGAAAGTTAGAGCATCAGTTAAAAAAATTTGTCCAAAATGTAAAATCGTAAAAAGAAAAGGGATTATTAGAGTAATTTGCGAAAATCCAAGACATAAACAAAGACAAGGATAAAACATGGCGAGAATTGCAGGGGTAGACTTACCAAAAAAGAAAAAAATTGAGTATGCGCTTCCTTATATTTATGGAATAGGACTTACTCTTAGTAGAAAAATTCTTAAAGATACTGGAATTGATCCAAATAAAAGAGTTTATGAGCTTACTGAAGATGAAATTTCTATTTTAAACAAAGAAATCGCTAACAATTACGTAGTTGAAGGTGAACTTAGAAAAATCGTTCAGCTTAACATTAAAGAACTTATGGATTTAGGATGTTATAGAGGTCTTAGACATAGACGCGGTCTTCCTGTTAGAGGTCAAAGAACTAAAACAAACGCAAGAACAAGAAAAGGTAAAAGAAAAACTGTTGGCGCAGCAAAAAAATAAGGGGTAGGTGATGGCAAAAAGAAAATTAACTAAAAAGAAAAAAATTAAAAAACAAGTAGCAAGAGGCGTTGTATATATTTCGGCAACTTTTAACAATACTATGGTAACCGTAACTGACGAAATGGGAAATGCTTTATGCTGGAGTAGCGCTGGAGCGCTTGGTTTTAAAGGTAGTAAAAAATCAACTCCTTTTGCGGCTCAACAAGCTGTAGAAGATGCTATGGCAAAAGCAAAAGAGTATGGAATTAAAGAAGTTGGTATTAAAGTACAAGGACCAGGTGGAGGAAGAGAAACAGCTATTAAAACTGTAGGTGCAATTGACGGAATTAAAGTATTATGGATGAAAGACATTACTCCATTGCCACACAATGGTTGTAGACCAAGAAAAAGAAGAAGGGTGTAACAATGGCAAGATATATAGGACCGGTTGAGAGAATAGAAAGAAGACTTGGCGTAAGCCTTGAGCTTAAAGGCGAAAGAAGATTAGCGGGTAAATCTGCGCTTGATAGAAGACCTTATGCGCCTGGTCAACATGGACAAAGAAGAGCAAAAATTAGCGAATATGGACAACAACTTAGAGAAAAGCAAAAAATTAAATATTATTATGGAGTTCTTGAAAAACAATTTAGAAGATTTTTTAAAGAAGCAAACAGACAAGAAGGTTCTACAGGGGAGAACTTAATAAGACTTCTTGAGAGAAGACTTGATAACGTAGTTTATAGAATGGGATTTGCAAGTACAAGAAGATTTGCAAGACAACTTGTAACTCATGGACACGTGTTAGTAAATGGGAAAAAAGTTACTATTCCTTCTTATTTAGTAAAAGAAGGCGATAGAATCGAAATTAAAGAAAAATCAAAAAATAATCCTCAAATTCAAAGAAGTTTGGAATTGTCAGCGCAAACGGGAATTGTTCCTTGGGTTGACGTTGATAGAGAAAAATTAGTTGGCGTATTTACAAGAATTCCAGAAAGAAGTGAAGTAAATATTCCAGTAGATGAGAGATTGGTAGTTGAGTTATACTCTAAATAATAGGGGCTAAAAAATGAATAAAATAAAAACAGAAGTTTTAATTCCAACCGAATTTTCTTATAAAGTAGAGGGTAATAAAGCCGAAATTTCGGTTTACCCTTTTGAATCTGGTTTTGGAGTGAGCGTTGCTCATCCAATTAGAAGAGTACTTATAGCGTCAACTAAAGGGTATGCGCCTGTTGCTTTAAAAATTGATGGCGTAAAACACGAATTTGATTCTTTAAAAGGTATGTTAGAAGACGTTGCAAGTTTTATAATCAACCTTAAAAATATTAGATTTAAAATCAAAGATCCAAATAAAGACGAAGTTAAAGTTGAGTATAGTTTTAAAGGTCCAAAAGAAATAAAAGGCGAAGATTTAATCAACGACGAAATTGATGTGGTAACGCCTGAAGAGTATATTGCAACTTTAAATGAAGAGGGAGAGCTTAATTTAACTCTTATTATTAAAAAAGGTATGGGATTTGTAGCCGTTGAAAACTTTAGAGATACTCTTCCAGAAGGTTTTATTGGGCTTGATGCTTATTTTTCTCCTATTAAAAAGGTAGTTTATAACATTGAAAACGTTCTTGTAGAAGATGATCCTAATTTTGAGAAAGTAATTTTTGAAGTAGAAACTGATGGACAAATAGATCCAATTGAAGCTTTTAAAGATGCTATAAATACTTATTTAAATCAATTTGCGGTCTTTTCTAAAGAATTTAAGCTTGAGCCTCAAAAAGCTCAAAGTTTTGAACTTCCAAAAGAATATGATGTTTTATTTGAACCAATTGATAATTTAAATCTTAGAAGCAGAAGCTATAACGCTCTTGATAGAGCGGGAATTAGATATATTGGCGAGCTTGTATTAATGGGTAAAGAGAAAATTTCTAATATTAAAAACCTTGGAACGAAATCTTTAGAAGAAATTTTTGAAAAACTTGAGAGCATTGGCTTTTCATTAAATAAAACATTGCCACTTGAAATTAAAAAAGCTATAGAAGAGAAATTAGCCAAACTTAAAGGAGAGTCATGAGACATAAACATGGATATAGAAAACTTGGAAGAGATAGTGAGCATAGAAGAGCTCTTTTAAGAAATTTAGCGTGTGATTTAATTGAGAATGAAAAAATCGAAACTACTGTTCCTAAAGCGAAAGAACTTAGAAGATATATCGAAAAGATTTTAACAAGAGCAAAAGCAGGAGATGATTTAAATACTCACAGATATGTTTACGCTCATCTTGGAAGCAATAAAAGAGCAAAAGCGGCAACAAAAAAACTTATTGAAATTATTGCTCCAAAATATCAAAATAGAAATGGCGGATATACAAGAATTATTAAAACTAGATTTAGAAGAGGTGATGCAGCTGAGATGTGTATAATTGAGTTTGTAGAGGAGTAATAATGGATATTCCTTTTTCAAATGAGGAGCTAAAAGAAGCAGCGGCGAATGTAATTGAAGAGATTCGCCCTATGCTTCAAATGGACGGTGGCGATGTTAAATTAATAGATGTAAAAAAGCCAATTGTTTTTGTTCAACTTCAAGGCGGATGCGTTGGATGTGCAAGTGCTGGTGCTACTTTAAAATATGGAATAGAAAAAGCTTTAAAAGAAAAAATTCATCCAGATTTAGTAGTTATGAATGTACCTCATGGATACGAGGATAGGTTAGATGAGCTTGTCAAATATTCATTTTGATTTAAAAGAACTTTTAAAAGAAGCGTTGGAAAAAAAAGATTATAATAAAGTAATGAGTATATTGGAGAGATTTTTCTCTCCTTTAAATAATGAAAACATAGATGCTATTTTGTTTAAAGATGTTAAAACGATAGTAAAGACAAAAGAAGATTTGGAAAATATTTTGCTCTCAACCAAAGTGGCTTTTGAGAAAAAAGAAGAGATTATAGAGTTTTTTAAAATGCTTATTGATTACGGATTTAAAGAAAACGCTTTTGATTATTTTGAGCATTTTATTTCTGAAGTAAACGATTTAGAGATTATAGATGGACTTAGCTCAATTCTTAAAGAGTGATTTAATTACCGACAATACTAAAGAACTTACAAAAAATAAAATTTTTTTAAAAACCTTTCAAAATTCAAAATATGCTAATGACGTAGAAAATTTTATAACGCCAAGAGAGCTTTTAAAAAGTTTAAATCTTAAAACTAAATTTGTTGGAATTACCGGAACAAACGGTAAAACTACAACGGCTTTTGTTTTGAGTTTTTTGCTAAAGAAGCTTGGATTTAGCGTAGCAACGCAAGGAACTGAAGGATTTTTTTATAATCTTGAAAAAAAAGAAGAGAAAACTTTAACCACGCCGCCTATTTTAACTACTATCAAAAGAGCTTTTAAATATTGTCCCGATTTTTTTGTTATGGAAGTTTCTTCTCATGGAATAGTTCAGAATAGAATTGAAGGAATTGAATTTAGTATAAAAATTTTAACTTCTTTTTCTCAAGACCATTTGGATTTTCATCATTCAATGAAAGAGTATAAAAGGATTAAAGAGTCTTTTTTTCAAGATGATTGTTTAAAAGTATTAAAAGGAAAAATTAAATCTAAAAGTGATTTTGCTATCGTGGATGTTGATGGGTATGATTTTAAAGTAAATTCAAAAAATTTGTATGTTTTAAGTAAGCCGCTTATTGAAGATGTTTCGATGGCCGGGGAATTTAATAAAATGAATTTTTCTTTGGCTTTAAAAAGTGCTTCTTTAATTACTGGTGAAAATATAGAAGATTTAAAAGATTTGTTAAAAGA
>Ga0256838_1000270_pt1 | contig 34852 bp, 34 predicted proteins | sample 4571419metaG_FD_185978 | JGI IMG/M metagenome (GOLD analysis project Ga0256838, IMG submission 185978) | Hydrothermal vent microbial communities from Guaymas Basin, Mexico - 4571-419 | ecosystem: Environmental > Aquatic > Marine > Hydrothermal vents | place: Mexico: Guaymas Basin | collected... | reverse complement strand
GGCTAGCTTATTTTTTTGAAAACTCGCTTTCTCTTTCTCTTTATTTTTTTTCACCTCAACATCAAGTCTCTCTTGCCACTCTATTGCAATAACATTAGTCATATGGGTTAAAGCATGCATCATTCTACTGCTTTCATCAATATTATTTTGATCAAGAACTAGTTTTTTAGTAGGGCTATCAGCCTCAAAACCCGATTCACTCAGAGCTAAAATAGTCATTGTTTCATTAAAAAGGTAACTCCCTTTAGTGTCAGAATAAAACTCACCATAGGTAAAAAATCCACTGACATTAGACTTTGAAGCCATAGTAAGTAACTCTATGTAGCTCTGTTCTTTAAGCAGTCTTCGTCTTGCCATACAGGAGTAGATAAAGATTGTTTCTGGTTTACATGTAGTAGCAAACTCTTCACATACACCTCGACTATTTTTTAAAATACGATCGACCCGACCCAAACCAAAACGAACCTCCGTCCCCTCTGGCATATTACCAGCAAACAGTAAAGAGTCATCTTCATAACGGTTAATACATGCACGAGCAATACTATAGTTATTATTTTCTATAATAAGAGGGATCTCTACCCCTATCATCGGTAAAAGTTGTGCAATTTCTTTACCAAAATATTTTTTATATATATCGATTATCGGAGTATCGTTAAGTTCATATACTCTATTTTCATCACTTTTTGTTACTCTCATTGGTAATCCTACAGGATCCCAGCCAAATTGATAGCTATTTTTAACACTTAACTCCTTTCCTTTAAGGGAAATTCCTACTGCACCACCCGAAACAACTCTCCCCTGATGACTAATATATGTTTGAGTAAAAGCTCCATTATCCCCAGCTAAGCCTCCAGATATTAGATACTTACCTTGAGATACTTTATGTACTGCATTTAGGAAATGTTCTCCATTTATTTTGAGTGCTGGTGTAAATAAAATTACTGCTTTTACATCTGGAGCATCTAACTGAGAAGCGATCTCCATCCCCATTTCATAAGAGTCTTCACTATAATCCACCAAAACAGAAGAGATACTACTCTTTAAAAACACTGTAACACTTACAACTATCTCTTGTATTGTTACTGCATCACCATCTATCTCTCCATCTGTTGTCACCCCAATAACATGTGCTTTTGGTAAATTTGCATGTAACAAAGATGCCATAGTTTGCATCGTTTCCTTAGTAGGTTGACCACAAAAAAACTGTACTAAACACTCATCTTTAGTAGCGAACTCATGTTCATTTAACCACTCTAAAAGTGTTTGAGCATCTTTATATTTATGATTTATTGTATACATTTTATATTCCTACGATTTTACTTCATTCTTTTCTAAAAAAATTATACGAGAGACTTTATAAAGTAGTTCTAGCATCTTATCCATCTTAATAGGTTTAAGTAAAAATCCATCAAGTTGCAGATCTATTGTCTCCATTAAGTTTTCACTACTATTGTGTGCGGTTAATATAATTACATGTTGATTAGGATTTATACTTCGTATCTTTTTTACCATACTCAAACCATCCATTTTTGGCATAGTTAAATCGGTCATCACTAAATCAATATGATTTTTTTCATACTTTTGTAAAGCATCTTCTCCATTAGTGCCTATAACTACTCTTTTGAAAAAAAGTTGTAATATTTGAGATATTTGTGAGCGAGTATCATCCTCATCTTCAACATATAAAACTGTTAAATCCGCTGCCAATTTTTTTAGCTCTTCACTTATGTTCATCATATCTCCTTTAATGGTTCAGATAAATAATATCCCTGTGCATAGTCAATGCCAAGCTCTTTTACTATCTCATATGTCTCTTTATTATGAACAAACTCTGCTATGGTTTTTAAATTACTATTTTTAGCATAGTAGACTATAGTCTTTGCAATTACCAAGCTATTTTGATTATAGGCTATGTCTTTTATAAAACCACCGTCTATTTTTATGTAGTCTACATCTAACTTCTGTACTCGTGCAAAGTTAGAACTCTCTGCACCAAAATCATCTATAGCGATCTGAAAACCTAATCTTTTTAACTCATCCATCTGAGTAATTGCATGCTCTGCATCATAATCACTAATATTTTCAAGCACCTCTAAAACAACTTGGGAGGGTTCTATTTCAAACTCTCTACACTGATACTGAAGATACTCAAGAAGATACTCCTCTTTAAAATCATCATCAGTAATGTTTATGGAGAACTCTTTTTTAGACTTAGAAAATGTCTCAAAAGCTTTGACAATCATTCGACGTGTAATATCAGTAACCATACCTGCAATTCGTGCTGGTTCTATAAAATAGAATGGACTTATTGGATTTTCTTGTTCAATAATTCGTGCTAAACACTCATACTTCTCTATCTTATTTGTATGTAAGTTTGTAATTGGCTGATAATAAGGGACTAAAAGATCAAAATCAAGAGCTAATTTTACCTTGTGTGCCCACTTATGCATCTGCTGTTGATAGTTTTCTGTTTTGGAGTGTTTATGATAATGCCCTATAACATTTTTATGCAGTTTCCTCATATCGCTAATAGCAAGCTGTGCTTTTGAGTAAGGAATCTCTTTATCACTTGAGTCTAGGGTAACAATACCCATAGAAAATGTAATCCGAACAGTAGTAGCACTTACAGTAAAACGCTTTGTATAAACTTTTTGTTTTATCTCTTGTGCAAGTAACAAAGCTTCCTCTGGTGTGGATGACTCAAGAGCAATAAAAAATTCATCACCATTCCCTCTATATGTTCGATCATCAGCTATCTCCGATATAAACTCTGCAATCTGCTTGAGCAATAGATCACCCTCTTCATATCCATAAGTACTATTTATCTGTGTAAAATTATCAATATTTAGTAAAATTATCTCATTAAACTTTTTATCTTCAACATCTATGTTCAATTTTTCCTTATTTGGAAGTCCTGTTAATGCATCATGTTCGAGTTGCTCAATGAGCTGTTGTGCTTGTGTATCTACTCTACTCTTTAACTTCTCTTGATAAGATACATTTTTTCTATGCATCTCTAAAGAGAGAGCAGCTTTCTCAATGGACTCAAACATCTGTAGGGCATCAATAGGTTTTAATATGTAACCATCAACACCCATTTTAATTGCTTTTACTATAATATCTGTTTCCGTATGTGCCGACATTACTATAATTTTTTGCTGAGCATCTATCTCTCTGAGTGCCCCTATTAGTTCAAAACCACACATACGAGGCATAGTTAAATCGGTAATAATTAAATCTATAGAATTACTTTTGTAAACTTTTAAAGCTTCAATACCATCTTTTGCAGTATAAACTTTTGAGAAAAAAAGAATCAAAATATTGTAAACCTGAGTTCTTGCTCCCTCTTCATCATCTACAAGTAAAACTGTAAAGTTAGAGCATAACTCTTTTATTCTATCTGTATCATACATTTTAAAACTCCTTATCTCTATTTTTTTCAAAAATTATTTTAAAGCAACTTCCACCCTCTATTGGGCTATACAAAAGATCTCCTCTAAAATTCTCTCTCATAATTTTGCGACTCATATAAAGACCAAGTCCAGTACCTTTTCCCTCTTCTTTTGTTGTAAAGTAAGGGTTAAAAACCTTATCGAGTATTTCTAAAGGAATACCTCCAGCATTATCTTTAATATTTATAGTTCCAAACTTATCAATAATAATGTAAATTTTGTTTTTATCTTCTCTTTCTTTCTCATCAAAAGCATCTCTAACATTTATAAGAAGATTTAAAATAACTTGCTCTAAGAGATTTTTAGAACCAAGAATATCTCTGTTTTGAAACTCTTTATCATAGACTAGCTCTATCTCAATAGCATGCAGCACAAACTGAGTATGAATAACTTTCATAACTCTTGAGAGAACATACTTAATAGTAAATGCTTCATCATGAAAATCTGGTTTAGAAAAATCTAAAAATGTGTTAATAATCTCAGACATATCTTGTGTTTTATTTTGAATAAAGTCACTACTCTCTTTAATACTATCTTTGTTTAAAACACCCATTTCAGACTCTAAATATAATTTAATAGCACTCGCGCTTATGGCATTTAAAGGTTGTCTCCACTGATGTGCAATCATAGAGATCATCTCCCCCATTTGAGCCTGCTTAGACTGAATATTTAAAATAGTATCTTTTCTCTTATTTTTTTCAAGTTCATCCAGAACTCTATGTTCAAGAGAGTTATTTAAGTCGTTAAGCTCTTGAACATAAAGATCAACCTCCTCTTGAAAAGAGTACATCAAATATGAAAGCATAGAGTAGACACAAAGAATTATAAAGAGTTCATAATCTGTAAATTTTGTTCCAATATAAGAGAACATTTGTAAAAATAAAATTACAAGTAAAATTATTCCATATAAATATGTCCATTTAAAACCATTTTTTTTATTGTTGAGTAAAAAAGCGAAAGCAGGCAGTGTTACACTCCAGAGTAAACCAGTGTTATCTTTACTTCCATCATAAATAAAAAATACACATAAAGAGATACCTATACTCAAAAATAAAAATATCTTACTAGATAAAGAGTGTTTTAATAAAAGATTTAAACTCAAAGCAAAAGCAGTGAAGAGATCAACAAGAACATTTAGCATATCATCATTATAAAAATCAATTATAGAAAATATAGCTAAGCAAGTGATTGCAAGCTTTGTAAAGATCCTATAGCGATTACAAGTTATCTCTTCATGTTTTGTTAACATATTTATCACCGTATAGATTGAATTAACTCAATAATTCCACTTATATCTAAAGAGTGAGCAACACCACCCAGTTTGACAGCTTCGTTTGGCATACCATAGACAACACAACTCTTCTCATCTTGGGCATATGTTTTTGCCCCAACATCAAACATCTCTTTCATTCCATGAGAGCCATCACTTCCCATACCTGTTAAAATTATGCCCACACCACTTCTCCCTACTTCATTAGCAAAAGAGCGAAAAAGAACATCAACACTTGGTCTATGATGCGAAACCTTAGGTCCATCTGTAATTTTAATACTATACTTTAATCCAACTCGTTTAATTAACATATGCTTATCACCAGGGGCAATATATACAGTTGCAGCAGAGAGTTCATCGCCATTTTCAGCTTGTTTTATACTGAGTTTTGAAATAGCATCTAATCTTTTGGCAAGAGAAGCAGTAAAGCCTGCTGGCATATGTTGCGTTATTAAGATGGGAACTGTTATAGCAGGAAGAGAAGTAAGAATTTTTTCTATCACTTGAACACCACCAGTGGATGAACCAATAGCAATAACTTTTTGTCCCCCTATTGCCGGTAAAGATTTTTTTTGAAGAACTATACTGTCCGTACCTCTACTTATCTCTTTTACATGCATATTTTTTTTACTAACAATTTTTTTTACTTTAGCGTTAGATGCTGCACGAATTGAGTTAAGTAAGTTCTCCTTGGACTGTTCTAAAAAAGCTTTTGTTTGAAGATTTGGTTTTGCTATAAGTTCCACTGCCCCTGCTTGAAGTGCTTCAATGGCCTTTGAACTTCCTGATTGGGCTAAAGAGGAGCAGATAATTGTGGCTATTGGATTTTCACTCATAATGCGTTTTAAAAATGTAATTCCATCCATACGTGGCATCTCAATATCTAATATGAGAACATCTGGCAACCCTATACTTTGAAACTTTTTCATAGCAAAAATAGGGTCAGCCGCAACACCTAAGAGCTCAATATCGGACTCATTTTCAACTAACTTAGAGATGGTTTGCCGAACAATTGCAGAATCATCAACAATAAATAATTTTATAGTTTTCATCTTATCTATGCCTCTTATGCTTTATAAAGTTGTTTTATCATCTCTACGATTGAGGATTGTAAAGAGTCTTGTGTAATAGATTTTATAAACCATCCATCAATTCCTGCTTCTTCGCCATACTTTTTTGCCTCTTCTGAAAACTCTGATGTAATCGCAATAATAGATTTAAATCTATACTTATCTATGTTCTTTGCACATTTTGCTAGTTCATACCCTGTTACATTTGGCATATTTATATCTACAAATATCAAGTCATACTCTAATTTTTCTTCTTGAAGCATCTTTTTAACAGCTAAAGAATCGTTGAAAAAATCACACTCTATCATCCCTGAATCTATCATCTCTTGTACTAAAGTCTTTAGTGTATGTAAAACAATTGTACTATCATCAACAAATATAATTTTCATAATAGACTCCTCATATAATTTTTAGTTAAAACTTTTTTCAATTAAGCTACAGTGACTCATAATTTTATGATCGCTAAAATGTACATCTGTTGCATCTTGATTTATAATAACTTTTTGAATCCATACCTCAATAGTTGTATTTAAATCCTCAATACATCGAATCACATCTGTATTCTCTGCTTTATTAAACTTTTTGTTTTTTGAAGCTTGTATTACCGCAGCTACACTTTGAAGGGCAATTGATACCCTCTCAAACTCAGGTACTTTTTTAAATATACGCGTATACTGATCAAAGAGTGTTGTAAGTGTTAAGTACAATGAAACATTGTATTTATTGTCATCTTTACAGAGAGATTTATAATCAAGAAGAGCCTCTTCTAACTCATCTACATATATTTCTAAATCATCTGAACTAATTATCATCAACTCAGTCGCAGACATAAGTTCATTTTGATACTCATTTGCCTCAGCTTGTAGTTTTTGTTCTGGAGTTTGTATAAAGGAGTTAATATTTATACGAAAAGATACTGCCTGTGTAGTTCTTTTATACTCAAGCAGAGAACTATGTTTACCAACTAACTGCTCTATTGCCGATATAAAAGAGGCGTAACGAACAGTAATATATATGTATGATTCTGACTCTTCAATAATAAGATCAAAACTTTTATCTTTACTCTCCATTTTTCGGTATGTTTTTACAAGTGTTACCATAAAATCTTTTAAGACTATGGAGTTGTAATGAATATCTTGCTTTGAGAAATAATCAAAAATCAAAAATATATCATTCTCTTGTGTAATTGAAAAGGTAGTAAAATAGTGTTTTATATACTCATCTTTAAAACAGTTATAGACTACTGTTGGTTTTTCATCAGGAATACTACTCGTTTTTGTAATTAAGGATGTAATAACTTTTAATCTTGCTACAATATCATCAAGTTGGAATGGTTTTGCTATATAAAAGTCAACACCACTCGCATATATTTTCTCGACTTGTTCCTCTCCACTTAATCCTGTAATAGCTGCAATAAATATATGTTTTGTTTCACTTTGTGATTTAAGTATGGAGGTAAAACGAATACCATCCATTTTAGGCATTAAAACATCTGTTAAAACAATATCTGGTTTAAAAGAGTCAACAAGACCTAAAGCTTCAAGACCATCTTCTGCTTCTGCAATCTCATATGAAGCATTTATTTTTAATTTAATAATATTATGTAAACTCTCTCTTGTCTCTTTTGCATCATCTACTATTAAAATTTTCATACTCTTATCCTTTGCTTGGAATTTTAATTGTCATGCTATTAGGCATATACTTAATCTCATATGTCTGAGGCATTCCTGACTCGTACTTTTTAACTGCCTCAATAAAGCTAAGATGTGTACAACTTAAAAAGATGTCATCAAAAGAGGACTCAAGCATCATTTCAAAAGCTCCATTAAACTCTTTATCTAAACTCTCATAACTTTTTAGCAAAAGTGTTATAAAATCTTTCAGCATAATTTTGTTTGAGGATGGATAAAGTGCTGCTAAATGATGAATTATTTGATACAAATCATTCTCTTGTAAAATTGTAAAAATTGTGTAATAGTTCATCATTATGGGAGTTTCAAAAGGGTTGAAAGTATCTCTCATTATTGCTGGGGATTTTTTTTCTTCTTTGCTTACAAGTTTATAAATCAACTTCAACCTTGCAATAATATCCTCTTGTTGAATGGGTTTTGATATATAGTAATCTGCCCCACATGAAAAGACTCTTTTAACCTGCTCTTCTCCACTCAGTCCAGTAATAGCAGCTATAAAGATATCTTTAGTAGCTTCACTGTTTTTTACTCTTGTAATTAGCTCAAAGCCATCCATTATAGGCATCATAATATCGGTAAGTAAAATATCTATAGAGTTGTCTTGAATTATTTTTAATGCTTGCACACCATTCTCTGCTTCAAAAACTTTTATACTTTTATCTATACTATATTTTATTATATTGTTTAGTACTTCTCTAGTCTCTTTAGCATCTTCTACGATTAAAACATTCATTTCACTTCCTATAAATATATAAAGTAACTGTAATAATATATTAAAAGTATGGAGAGAGTATGGAGGGGGAAATTAATCTTAAAAAGGAAGTTTAGTGATTTTTATGTTATTTAAAATAAATTTTGCATTAAAGAGTGCTAAATAACTTCAACATGCCAAGGCTCAAAACGTACTCCATATCTATTGTTTTTTTTATAACGCATTCCAATATAATCAAGCTGTTTCATTTTTTTAAACTCTTGTGTTGATGCAAATTCAGCAGTAAAATTTTTATGTCCCCAGCCTATTTTACCAACATCAAAATCACTAATAGTATGGTATGAGTATGCAGGTGGTGCTATAGATTTCGTAGCTAATGTCATATTTCCTCCTGTTCTTTGAATCTTATTGGTATAAAGGCTTAACTGCTTCATAACATTACGAACTCCAGAGGTTAATATAATATTTTCTCCTACATCACTCAAAACATTTACATAATCTTCTTGTGATTTTCCTTTAAAGAGATAGTGTCCTGTATGTGGGATTTTCACAACATCTTGCTTTAAAATTTTATTGTTTAAGTTTTGGCAAGTTTCTCTTCCATAAAATCCATACTTCTGAGGATTCTCATAAAAAAGGCGTTCAAGTAAAAGAAGTTCATCTTGTGTAAAAGCACCAATTTTTGGATAATTTCTTGCATAAAAAAGAGTATGAGAAAAAGAGATAATGTTAAAGTTACCATAACCTACATAATGTTTTACTCGTTTCAATCTGCTATTTAAAGAGAGCAATACAGAGAACTCCTTCTCTGTCAAAAAAACATCTTTAGGAAAATCTAAGCGATTCCCAAAAAGGAGAGGAGTAAGAACTAAAGAACTTAAAAAAACTCTTCTATTCATAAAATAAAAATATTAAAAAGAGTCACTAATTTCTACTCTTTGTATATATAGTGTAACTACCAAACTGCTCTACCATAGAAAAATCATGTTTATGGCAAAACTTTGTTTGCATATGTTTTAAAAGAGATTCTGCCTCCCTTTTAGCTTCTTCTTTTGTAGAAAAATCCTGAGTATCTACAAAACCATTTTTTATGAAACAACTACAAGCATTCATAACATTTACTTTATACATAATGTTTTCCTAAAAATCAAAAATATCATCAAAATCATCATCATCGGCAGGAGCTTCATCCATTTTAAGCATCCCTCCAATAGTTTGACAGTTTACTGCAATGGTATCATTCATAAAGTCTACACTTGGTGCACCCGTATGAAAAGATTGTTCTATCCAGTTGGAGAAATCTTTACTAAATGCTGCACACATTGGTCCTAGTGCTTCTGCATTTACTATAAATTCCTGTATATGTGTCGACATATCTGAAGCCAAATTACCTAAGGCTATAGAAATAGGATAAACTTCTGAATAAGTAGAGAGGATTGCACCTAGTTTCTCTATGTAGGTATATATCTCGACTACCTCATCTTCTTCAACACCTCCATTTCCTACTATGAGCATTAAAGAACTTAACTTTCCTGCATACTCCTCTAAATCAGCCATATCTTCATCTTCTAAGTAGTCAAAAACAACTAAATCTTGTGAAACATAATCTACACTGCTTGAGATAATCTCTGGACTCTCTGGGACAACAGGAGTGGATGAGACAATAGAAGTGAGTGGTAACAACTCTTTCGTGTTACTCTTTGTTAATTTAAAAGAGAGTCTATCCGACTCTATTTTATACTCACACTTTACTTCATTTTTTTTGAGTAACAGAGTCAAAATAGCAGATGGAACTTCATCAACGTTTGTCATTGTGAAGTATTTAAAACCCTCAGACTCTTCAACAAATAGATTACTCTCTATTTTTAATTGCTGCTGTACCTCAGATACGGAGAAAACAGTACGAATAACATCACTTAAGTTTTCACATCTTTGATCTCCATCTAAAAGATAGTACTCCCAGAGTTCAGAGAGTGCATCTTCGCTAGAGAGCATAAAGTTTGTATGTCTACTAAAGATCTCTCTAGTAAAAAGGTTATACCCCTCTGTTATTTCTTTTTTGTGACTACTCTTTGTGCCTCTCGCTTGAATAAGAGATACATAGTTATAAATACGAGTAGTAAATATATCTGAATTAACAGGTTTAGAGATGTAATCTTCTGCACCATTACTAAGTATCTGCTTCTGTCTCTCCATATCATCAACTGCACTTACAGCAATAATCATCAATTTTTTATGCTTTTGACGAATCACTTTAGTCGCTTCGATACCATCCATGTTTGGCATCATAATATCCATAAGAACTATATCATACTCTTTAGCATCACACATACTTACCGCTTCTACTCCATCAGATGCATCATCCATAAAAAATTCAACATCACTATGCTCTTCCATGTAATCTTCAAGCAGAAGTCTAAGTATCATTCTATTGTTTTTATTATCATCAACTATAAGTATATTCATTATCGTATATCCCTCTTCCCTCTTATGGTAACTTTAGCACCACCTAGAGTCTTACTTCTTGTTAAGTCTATCTTGTGCGACATTCTATCACAGAGTTGCTTAACAATATAAAGCCCAACCCCTGTTCCTGTAGCTTCACGGGTCATACTATCACTGTCTGCTTGTTCAAATATATCAAAAATATTCTCTGTATTTGAAAAACCATTACCATCTACTTCACATACTAAAATTTTAAGTTTTTTTGATTCGGCATATTATAATCTCGCTACTAACTCTTCAACACAACGCTTATAATCTTTCATACCTTTGGATCGTTTATCATTTAAAATAATTGGAAAACCCGATTCAAACTGCTGTGCTAATTTAATATCAACACCTATTGGAGAGAGTAGTTTTTCCTTTCCAAAAGAGGTTTCAACCTTAGCAAGAGACTCTTTATGCTCTTTAATATGTTTATTAAACATCACAGGAAGAATAGAAACATCCGCAATATCACGTTCCTGTTTTTTCGCACTTTGGTAGAGTGCACGAAGCATCTGTCCTACAGCTACAACACCTAAATGGTGTGGCACAAAAGGAATAAGCACACTGTCGGCAACCTCTAATGAGTTTTTAAGCAGTGCATCAAAAGTTGGAGGAGTATCTATAACACAGTAGTCAAAAAAATCTGCAATTTTCTCACGTTTAAAACGATTTTTTAAAATACCTCGTAAATCTGAGTATTCATAAACATCAAAATTAACTAAGGCAGGAGAGAGCGTAAGATTTTCATGTACAGTAGGAATAAATGTTTCACTTAAGGTTGCACCATCAAAAATAGAGTGCACCCCAATCTTCTCATCTGGTTCACAGCCAACCCCAATAGAAGCATGTCCTTGAGTATCAAAATCGAGTAAAAGGACAGAACCATATTTTGCTAGACCACTAGCAATATTAACAGCAGTAGTAGTCTTTGCAGAACCACCTTTGCGGTTACTAATTACAATAGTTTTCACTAGTGTTAAATCCTTCTAAAACCATCTGATAAAGTCTCTTTGTTTCACCAAAAGAGTAGTTACATTTATAGTTTTTCTTATAAGCCATAATAAGCTGTAAGACAGCCAAATGAATATCTTCACACTCTTTAAAATTCAAAGAGAGCTCTTCGCCTGCTTTCTCTTGTAGGAAGTCTCTAAAGGTAACAACCTCATCTTCATAGATAACCGATGTAAAGTTTACCTCATTTTTTTCATATGTAATCGACATTAAATCCCCTTATTTTGGTAATTTTACCGTTTTAATCACATTAATTAAAACACCCTTTAAGTCTAAAACACCTTCTAGCGTTAAGGACTCATTTACTTCACTATCATCTTGATTACTAGCAATAATTAGATCCTCTGTAATATGTGCAATATCTTCAATAGTATCAACCTTAATAGCAAAAGGCACACTTCCACTCTCATAAATAATAAGTTTTTGAAGTGAATTTGCCACTAAATCTAAGCCCTTGACAAAAGTATCTAATGCTCCCATAGTCTGCTCATATATATTCATAATATCTACATTAAGAATTTGTAATGCTGCATGTTTATCTTGCTTATATACTTCAAGAGCTTTGGCTCCTGTTGTGTGCAACTGTTTATGAAACTCTGTAAGTTCATTCAGAACTAAAACAACATGATCATCATATGCAGTAAAAGAGTCTATCCACTTCCCTAAACCACAAGCATGTGGATCTAATGTTTTTGTAAATTTACATCCAGTTTCTATAGAATTTATTAATGACTTTACCCAACTCTCATGTCCAGCTTTTAATGTTGTAAAAAGTAGTTGTAACTCATTTTCGTAAGTACTCATATTTATAAGTTTACGAAAATTAAGTACTTTTATCACTCGATCTTCATAAGACATCATTCCATCTATATTTTCATTAGCATTTGGAATAGCAGTCAAGTTCGTTGCCTGAATAATACGTTGTACATTTTCAATGTTCATAGCATATCTATTTTCACCAACACTAAAAACTATTAAATCAATCATTTATACTCCCTATGCAACTAAAATATTATCTTTTAACTTTTGAGCGATACTCAAGAGTCCTAAAGGATCCATAGCCATTATAATCTGTCCATTTCCAAGTAGTGCTGTTCCACTAAAGAGAGGGTGTCCTTCCATTATGCCCACTAATGGTTTTTGTACAACATCAAGTTGCCCTAAGAACTCATTTACTACTACAGCAAGAAGATTATCTTTAATATTAAGCACAACTATAGAGAGTGGCTTGTCATGAGTATCATCCTCATTAAGCATACTTTTTATAAACAGTAAAGGAATAACATCACCACGAATATAAACAAATGGCTCATTATGAAGATACTCTATCTCATCTCTCTCTATTTTTACAGTTTCACTTACACTATCCATAGGAATACCATAATGAATATTGTTCATCTCAATATGTAGCAGTGAAGTAACCGCAAGTGACATAGGAATAGCGAGTGTAATCACCGTTCCCTTATTTGCTTTCGTCGTAATACCAATACTTCCACCAAAACTCTCAATAGATTTTTTCACAACATCCATACCAACACCACGACCACTAAACTCTGTAATTGTCTCAGCAGTTGAAAGACCAGGGAGAAGTACTAACTCTGCCATCTCTTTATCACTTAGTGAATCTATCTGTTCTGGAGTCATAAGTCCTTTTTCAAGTACCTTACTAGCAACTCTCTCTACATTTATACCTGCACCATCATCAATAATTTCAATTATAATTCTATCGGACTGAGCATATGCTTTTAGTGTAACAGCGCCAATAGGATTTTTTCCTTTTTGCTCACGCACATCGGGCATTTCTATACCATGATCAAGTGAATTTCTCATAATATGAATCATAGGATCAGCAAGCATTTCAATCATATTTTTATCAAGTTTTGTCTCACCACCACTCATCTCTAGTTTTACTTTTTTATTTAAAGTTTTCGCAATATTACGAACAAGTTTTGGATATCTATCAAAAACATACGATATTGGGAGCATTCTCATACCCATAATTAAATCTTGCAACTGTTCAGAGAGACGATTAATAAAGATATATTTATCCATAATTTCACGTTTAATCTGATCATGAGTCATTCCAACAACATTATCAGCAAGATATGGTAGTGAATTTTTAGCAACTAAAAGTTCTCCAACAACATTCATAAGACTATCTATAGACTCTTGCTCAACTTTTACAGTTTTCCCTACGACAGCTTTTTGTTTCTCTTCTTTTGGAGCTACTTTTTTCACAGTTTTTTCTTTTACAACTTCTATTTCAGGAGTAGTAACTACATTTTCAACTTTTGTATTTACTACAACATTTGCCGACTCAGGCGCTTCTATCTTTTTCTCTACTGGAATTTCCACTTTTTCTTGCACAGTTTCTGAGGCTAATCCTAACTCCTGTTGTAAAAAAGAAGTAACACTCTCAAGATCACTCAACTCTGGCATTTCAGGCATATATTTTCTTGCTTTTTCTAATGTTATTACTATTCGTAAAAGATCATCGCTATTTTCTATATAATCAAGTGCTTTAAATTGTTGCTCAAAAATGCCTTTTAATGTCTCTTTTACTGTTTCATTTATCTCTGTATTATCAGCTTCAAAAGAGATGGCTTCCTTTTTTTCCTCTTTTGGAGTGCTCGTTTCAGAAACGTCTGTACTTGATGTAGCTTCTGCACTACCAGTATATGCTTCTCCAATATACAGTGTCTCAAAAAATTCATTTAGCTTAGTAGTATCTTCATCTTTAATTAAGCCCACTATATCTAAAAATCGCTCTAGCTTTGCATACTGAATAGTATCAACACCTACTAACTCCATAGAAGCTTCTACTTCATCTTTAATAGTATTTAAATCAAAGTCATCGGCTAAAGAGGCAAGCTCTTTAAGAGAATCAATCTGTAAACCTTTATCACCTACATCTAAACTTAAAAGTGTGCTAATATCTAAAGGAAGAAGCTCTAATTCATCAATAAAGTTAAATAAAGAATCCTCAATCTCATCATATGTTGCATAGATGAAAGCAACAATAGAAGATTTTAAAAGTAAACCATCTTCATCTTCCGTACCACTCAAAACACTCTTAGCATTTTCATCACTCATGCATGAAAAAACACCTAAAACCTTATCTTCTAAAAGACTTAAAGTATATGCAGGATCGTTACCATATACCATACAAGAATCATCAACATCAAAAGTAACAGCATAAAGGTTTGCACTGTTACAGAACTCTTCATTTATCTCAGAGTTTATAAAGTTCACTTTGGGGTGAGAGAGACCTCTTAGTGTACGCATGGGAATATTTACAAGAGATTTATCGGCTAAAACAAATGGTAGTTCCCAAGAGACTTCACCCTCTAATTCTTTCCCCATCTGTGCACTTAAACTTGCAACAATAGTAGCAACGGTCTCTTCATCAGACTCCACAATATCACCACTCTCTTCAGCTGCTTCAACAAGGTTTACAACTTCATCAAAAGCATCATAAAGAACTTCTATCATACTATCGGCAAACTCTATTTTTCCAGCACGAAGCATATCTAGCAGATCCTCTGCATGATGAGTAATGTTCTTTATAGCTTCAAATCCAACAATTCCACTGCCACCTTTAAGTGTATGGGCAGCACGAAAGACAGAGTTAAGAAGCTCTGGATCATCCCCTCCAATATCACCGATATTTTGATCTATAAAAGCAAGATTCTCTCTCGCTTCACTTAAAAACTGTTCTAATAATGGATCCATAATATCTCCTTACTTTAATTCACTAAAATATCTATATATGCTTGAAGTTGATCAGGCTTTATAGGTTTTGTTTCAAAAAGATTTGCGCCAACTTTGTAGGCATTTATTTTATCTTCATCTTTAGCTTGTGTTGTAACCATAATAACAGGGACTACTTTATTACTCTCCTGTTTACGTAAATCTTTTATAAAAGAGTATCCATCCATAATGGGCATATTGACATCAACTAAGTATAAATCTATCTCAGCACCTAAACTTTTTTCCAATGCTTCCATTCCGTTTTCAGCCTCAACTATCTCCATACCCATTGTTTTCAATATAGCACTATGATAGTTTCTTACTGTCTTTGAATCATCTACGACCATTACTACTGACATGATATTCTCCTAAAAAAATTCTATTTCATCGTCTGCATGAGACTCTGCAAATTTACCTGAAAATCTGCTTTTTTTATCTTTTGCATCTTGCAGTGTAACACTTAACTTCTCTTTAAGTTTTGCTATACTCTGCTGTGCTAAACCCTCATCACTCTTATATGCATGAGAAAACATATTTATACTACTTTGCATACTCTCTATAGCTTCAATTGTCGCATTTAACTGTTGCGTTATAATATCTTGATACTGTAGAGCAGTCGCAATATCTTCATCAATTTCAAGCTCATTTTTTTCCATAAAACTACTCATTTTCATTAAAGATTCACCAGAGAGTTCTATGACATCTAACTGAACATCTTTTATATGTGTAAGTAGTTCATCCATCGAGTCAAGCATCATCATAATCAAGCCCTTATGCTGGTAAACGCAGTACTCTAGTTATAGCCTGTTTCAGTTGTGCTGGATTAAATGGTTTAACAATCCATCCAGTAAGTCCCAATGCCTTACCTTGCTGTTTTAACTCTGGTTTTGTTTCTGTTGTAAGCATAAGTGTTGGTGTTCTTTTTGTTGCTGCTACTTCACGAAGTCCCTTTAAAAATTCAAATCCATTCATCACAGGCATATTTAAATCAGTAATAATTAAATCGGGTGTCATTCCTGCTTTAATTTCTGCTAAAGCAACCTGTGCTTCTGTATACTGTTTCACTTCTATTGGCATTGAGTTTGTCACCATTCGTGTTGATGCTAAAGCTGTTTCACTGTCATCTACAAATATTACTAATGGCATTTATTATCCTTTTCTCTTAATTTTTATTTTATACTTTATTTTTGATATATCAACGTGTTATCAACTTTTTTAGCCTTAAACACTGAAACTATTCTACTCATATACTCTGCATGACCAAGAAGGACATATCCCCCAGGATTGAGCATATCATAAAATGTCATTGCAACCTCTTTTCTTGAAGCATCATCAAAATAGATAAGCATATTTCGAGAAAAAATAACATCAAATTTTCCAAGTTTTCGCATCTGTGCCTTGTCAAAGATATTTGCTACTTGAAAATCAACACTCCCTTGTAGCTCTTCTCCTAGTTCATATCCCAAAGACTTCTTAACAAACCATTTATTTAAAATAGTTTTAGGTATAGCATGTATAGAACGATCGCTGTACCTTGCAGCTTGTGCTTTTTTAATAACTGTAGAGTCTATGTCTATTCCTACAACCTCAATATCTCTCTCCTCTACAACAACACCCTCTTCTACTATGTGTAAAATCATAGAGTATGGTTCTTCTCCCGTTGAACAAGGAGAAGAGAGTATACGAAGTGGTTTTGAAGGTGGCATTTTCGAATGAAGCTCAGGAAGTATTTTATTAACCAAAACTTCAAATTGATCTTTTTCTCGAAAGAAGTAGGTCTCATTTACAGTAATGGCATTCATTAACTCTTGAAACTCTAAACCATCTTTATCCTCAAAACGAAGCTTAAAAAAGTACTTTCTAAAGTTATCAAAGCCTAACTCTTTCGCACGTTTATCTATATACTTAGCTAATTTATCAAAGTGCTTATCCTGTTCAAGATAAATACCACTTTTTCTATAAATAAACTCACCAAGTTTTACAAAATTTTCTTTTGATAAAAGATGTGCCATCGCTTATCCTTTTATCAATGATACAGCACCATCAACAGCAAACTCTACATATATTTCGCCATCAAATCGCTCTTTTAAAGATTCCAAAAGAGGAATATCTTCCTCTTCCCCTATCTCACCCATATAATCAACAGCAGTCATTGCAACATTTATATCTTGCTCACTCTCCAAAAGTTCAACAAGCATATCTCGAGACTCTGCAAAATCAACATCTCCAAGCACATTAATGGCAAATATTCTAAGATCTCTATCGTCACCAATTAAAAACTTAACAATGTAGTACTTTATAGAACCACCAAAATCTCTAAGCATTGATATGCCAAGATTTCGTATATAAGCATCTTCAAGCTTCAAAAGTTCCATAATTTTTTCAATAGGTGCTTCATCAGCATCCATACTAGAAATAACTGAGGCTATTTTTGTTGCTGCATTTGTAGATGCTGTTCCACTAGCTATGTACTCTATAAGAAAGTCACTACCACCATGAAAATTCATAATTTCATCTATTAAGTAGTCTCTATTTTCTTCATCATCAAGATTATTAAAAGCATCTATAGCATCTTCAAGTGTTGTATAACTCTCTAATGCTTCAACATCTTGAGGTATATGTTTTTTTACAAGTGCCATTAAGCTTCCTCCCTTATCTTAAAGTTGCAATTTTTTTAAGTATTGCTGAGAAATCTAACTGTTCTGAAACACCGCCCCTATCATATGCCTCTTTTGGCATACCATAGACTGTTGCACTATTTTCACTCTCACCAAGTGTATATGCACCCGCTTTTTTAATAGCAACCATAGCATCAGCACCATCATCACCAATACCAGTTAAAATAACACCCACTAAACTCTTTCCATCAAAAATCTCTAAAGCTGACTTCATCATCTCATTTACACTTGGTTGAAAAAAGTTTTTTCCCTTGTTTTTATCTTCACGAATTACAATTTTTCCAGAAACTTTTTTAGCAAAATTCATATGAACACCACCACGTGCAACATAAACATTTCCAGGAAGGAGTTCCATATTTTGCTTACTCTCATGAACAGGAAGAATACTCGCTCTGTCTAGCCTTTGTGCAAAGGCTGCAGTAAACTGCTCAGGCATATGTTGCACAATACAGACAGGATGCTTAAATGTAGCAGGGAGAGAAGAACATATTTGCTCTATCAATCCAGGTCCACCTGTTGAAGAGCCTATAAGAACAACTTTTTCAATATCTTTAGAACTCACATCTGAAACTGTTCTTGAAGAGGCTCTCTCTCTAGTAGGTTCAGCACGACGACGCTCTCTTGTAGCTGGTCTTGCCATCTTGCGTTTTAAACGACGAGGAGAGATACGACTAAGCGAACTTACTTTAGCTAAGATTTCTTCGCGATTTTCAGATTTACCAACATTCATAGTCCCAGGCTTGGCAATATAATCAACTGCACCCAAATCCATAGCATCCATTGTAATAGTTGCATCCTCTGTTGTTAAAGAACTCACCATTAAAATAGGTGTAGGCTGTTTTTCCATAATTTGTTTAACAGCTTCTATCCCATCCATCACAGGCATATTTATATCCATCGTTATAACATCGTATTGAATATCTGTTGCTTTATTTACTGCATCTTGACCATTTTTAGCAAATTCAATATTAAATCCAAGAGTAGCTATCATCTCACCTAACTGTTTTCTCACTAAAGCAGAATCATCAACGATTAATACACTTTTAGCCATTATCCTGTTCCTTTTTTATAATCTTTTCTATATCCATAGAGAGCACTAAACGATCTCCACCCTCTAAATAAAGTATACTCTCAAAATATGTATCAGATTCTTCTCTTATTTCGTGAGCTTTTACACCTAAAATATCACTTACACTATCTACAACAAACCCTATACTGTTTCCTGAAATATTACAAATAACAACTTTAGATTCTTCATTCACAACTGTTGGAATACCCAACTTAGAGAAGAGTGAAACCGTTGTCACTATCTGCCCTCTGATGTTTATAATTCCATCAATAGATTTATCCGTAAAAGCAACATCTGTCGAAGGAACATTATCTATAATTTCATTTACATTATCAACATTAAAAGCATACTCTTTCCCTGCGAGTTTAAATACAATAACTTCCATAACATACTCTTGTGTATCACTTTGAGATTCCACTTCAAACGAATTGTTAGTATCTACAAAAGTAGCATTTTGGCGAAAAATTTCACTAATTACATTATGATCAAAGAAAGAGATAAGTGACTTTTCATCATGAATCACACCTGCTATTTTACTATCATGAAATGATTCACCCATATGCTCTATATTTTTTCTGAAAATACTTTTAATATCTATAATCGAGTCAATACAAAAACCTATTTTTTTTCCATCATACGAGATAATTAAAATTCTATTCTCATCTGATTTTTTTGCTTTAAATCCATAATGAACTCTTAAATCTACAACCATCAGAAGTTCATCTCTAAGAGTAATAAGACCAAGAAGTTCATCACTTGACCCTGCAATATCAGTATATTCAACATCTGCTAGTATAATCTCTTGCAGATAATCTATATTAAGTGCATATTTCTCTTGAGACATTGAAAAAACAAGGAAACGATCACTTGCTTCTTCTTTAGAAATCTCATTTTTTATCTTTCCAGTCACTACTTCTCTTGCAGGAATTTCAACCCTATTCATTCTCTCAAAAAGAGTCTTTAAAGAGAGTACTTGAATAAGCATACCCTCATGCTTATAAATAGCAATAACAGGATCATTCTCTTTATCTATATAGTCTATATTCTCTTGTTTAATCTCTACTGTATTATATACATCACTTACAAGAAGTGTATTTGATGCAAGCTCACCGTTAAGACTAATAAGTCTACTTTTATGATCCTCTAAATTTACCTCTTTCATATTAAGAAGTAAATTCATATCTACCATAGAGACAACACTCCCACTAAAAGAGCATAAGCCTCGTACACCAGAAGGTCGTAAAGGTAAAGGCATAAGTAATGGAACTCTTGAAATTTGGTTTATATCTTCAGTAGAAATTCCATAATTTTCATGAGCATTTTTAACGACTAAAATCTCTTGAATTTGCATAGTTTGCACCTATTTTTAACCTTGTTGTAGCTCATCTGCCATAACAGCCAACTCTTCTACACCCTCACTAATGTGAGTAACCGTATCAATTATCAGTTCACTTGCTTTACGAGATTCACTCGCATTTCTAGCACTTAACTCAACTGCTTTTTGAATCTCACTAATACCAATCATAACTTGATTCATACCCTCTAAGTTTTGATCATTTGCAGCTTTAAGCCCTGTATATTTATCAAGAAGATCCACAAGAACATCGGTAATTATTCCTATATCATCAACAAGTGAACTAATACTTGCTTCTTCATTTCCTTGAGAGTGTAAAAGGTTATTCCAATCAGATTTTACAGTATCAATTTCAGAGTTCATAGATTCTACAATATCATTAATTTTTTCTGTATTACTCTCTGAGTCTTTAGCAAGATTACGAATATCTGCACTTACTACCGCAAATCCTTTTCCAAAATCTCCTGCACGTGCAGCTTCAATAGAACCACTAATAGCAAGCATATTTAGTTGCACAATTGAGTTAGAAATATTTCCTACTGTTTTATCAACACTTTTTGTCTCTTTTACAATTACACCAAGTTCAGCAGCAGCAGCATTCCCCTCTTCAATAGAAGAGCCAAAAGAAGTTTTGATTTCCATAACAGAAGATTTCACTTCATTAAATGAAATTTTTAAAAGATCAAAGTTTCTTCTTGCAATCTCTATAAGTTTATCTATATCCTTTGCTACAGAAAGTCCTGCTTCAACAAGTTCTTTATTGTTTAATGCACTCTGGTTTGTATTTTGAGATGACTCTTCCATTTGATTTAAAGAACTTGTAACCTCTTCAAGTGAATTTTGAATATCATCCATAGAAGCGCTAATAGTATCTGCACTCATAGCAATATCTTCTGCTGATTTCATTGTGTCTGTTGAGAATTTTAGTTCTTCTGCAAGATTTGAAAGTTCTTTAATATCATCTTCTGTTTGAGCAAGAGCATCAGACTGAATCTCTATACCATTAAGTGTTCGCTCTACAGAAAGAGCAATTTCACTAGATGCCTCTGCAATATCTCGAGAACCATCATTTATTTTTTCAATAAAATCACTGAGTTGTGTCGTATATGAACCAATACTTCGAGAAGCTTCAACAGAATAAACAGCAATTTTTGTAAGCTCTTCCATCTTCAGAGCCAAAGAGTTACCCTTCACACCATTATCTGAAATAATATTTGTAGTTGCTCCAATACTTGTGATAATATTGTCTATACTTCCCTGAATTTTATTTACAAGTTCAGAAATAAATTCAGCATTTTTTTCACTCTCTCCTGCTAAAGCACGTGTTTCATCAGCAACAACTGCAAAACCTTTTCCATGCTCTTTTGCACGAGATGCTTCAATAGCAGCATTGAGGGCTAGAAGATTCGTTTGATCTGCGATTTTGGCAATAAAACCAACAGCATTACCAATATTTTGTGAAGACTCTTTTAACTCTTCACTCTTTGTAGCAGAATCATTAGCAACAGTTACTGCTTTTCCCATTCTATCAACACTTACATTGATTTTTGATACTGCTGCCATAATATTTTCACCCGCAGAAAGTGTTGAAGTTGTTACTGCATTTATCGTATTTGTCATACGTGAAATATTTGTATTTATTCCCTTTACATTAGAGAGTGCTTGTTCACTTGCACCACTGTTCTCTTCTGCCGCTGTAGCAATCTGTTCCATTGAAGATTTAAGTTGCTCAATCGCACTTACACTCTCTTGTGCATTATCTAAAATACTCATAGAAACACCAGCGATACTTTCACTAATTTGTTGTTGTTTTGCTAAAGTTCTCTGTTTACGTTTATCTGCGCCACCTGAAGAGACCATTGCAGAAGATGAACTTGAATTACCTTTTTTCATTAATGCCATTATAAAATCCTTTTATCTTAATCTAATGTTGCATAAAGCTCTGCAGCTTTTTGGATATCTTCACGTGAAGGTTTCACTCTAATAGATACATATTTAGTGTGACCACTTTTATCTACAGAACGAAGTACGGTTGCATAAACCCAGTAAAATCCGCCACCTTTTCGTGCATTTTTAACATAGCCTGTCCAAAAACCTTTTGTTTGTACATCATCCCAAAGAGACTTAAATGCTGCTCTTGGCATATCTTGATGTCGAACTATATTATGCGGTTGCCCTATGATATCACTCTCAGTCATATTTGCTATTTTTAAAAAAGAGTCACTCGCATACCGAACTATGCCCTTTTCATCAGTTTCAGATAATAGGTATAAGTCATTATAAAGGACTTCCCCATCTTCCATGAAAGTTAAACCTTCTGTGTTTACTTCATTATTTTTTGACACAACAAACCTCCGATATAAAATCTAATTAGCGTAAGCTTACTATGTCCAAACTAAAAAAAAATTGAATTAAGAATATTTGGGATAAGAAACAAGATTTATGGGAAGATTACGATAATATGGACATTTTTTCAGTACATTTAAGAAAAAATCAACAGAGAAAAGTTATATATTAATTATAAAAGTGTATTTGAAGTTGGAGAAAACCTAAAACTCAAATGAGCTTTAGGAAGGTAAGAAAAAGTGTGAAACTAGATGTTGTCACGAATTTGTAGAGACTCTACAAGATTAAGATATGCTTCTTTGTTCGTACGTTTGAAGTATCTCATTAAACGACGACGTTTTCCAACAAGTTTAAGAAGTCCTAAACGTGATGCATGATCTTTTTTAAACACTTTTAAGTGCTCTGTTAACTCTGCAATTCTTGTAGTTAATAATGCAATTTGAACTTCACTTGAACCAGTGTCGTTTTCATTACGTCCGTATTTTGCAACAATTTCTTGTTTTTTAGCCGAATCTAAAGCCATAATAGCCTCCTGATGGGTATAATAATCTAACGTTCACACTCAATATGTAAAAGTTGAAATGCCATTATATCAAAATATATTTAAACTATACTAATTTTCTCTTTTAAAAGTAAAATAATTTACTATTAATTTCGCTATAATAAGAGTTCTAAAATAATTATTGAAAGTAAAAACTATGTTAATTACCCGTGCTAGTGAGTATGCTATACTCTCTCTTATCTTATTGTCAAAAGCCAAAGAGCCTATGGATAGTGAAACTCTCTCTCGTGAACTAACTATTTCCAAAAGTTTTTTAGCAAAGATTTTACAATCTCTAGCAAAGGCAAATATATTAAAATCATATAAAGGCTCTAAAGGTGGCTTTACACTCCAAAGAGATGCAAAAGAGATTAGTATGCTTGATGTAATGTCCATAGTAGAGGGGAAAGCTCCTGCTGTTTTTGAGTGCTCACCATCTGAGAAAGATTGTCCCTCAAATAAAGCAAATATCTGCACAATTTGGCCATTTTTAAACAAACTACAAGGAAAAATAGACTTTTTTCTTGCAGAACTTACCTTAGCTGATATTATAGAAGATTAATTATTTAAATATATGGCAAAAAAATTAACCTTTAAACAGCAAGTCGGTACGGCACTTAACTTTCTACTTGGACAAAGAGACCTTAGTGTAGTTATCTTTGTTATGGCAATTTTAGCTATTATTATTGTCCCTCTTCCCTCAGCTATTTTAGATATACTCCTAACGGTATCAATGGCATTTGCAGTTTTAATACTCCTTATTTCGCTCTATATTCCAAAACCAACTGACTTAACAACTTTTCCGACACTCATCCTTATCTTAACACTCTTTCGACTCTCGCTAAATATTGCAACAACAAGGATGATTTTAAGCCATGGGCATGATGGTCCAGAAGCGATGAGTGATATTATTACCAGTTTTGGTGACTTTGTTGTAGGTGGAAACTTTGTTATAGGTATTATTGTTTTTGCTATTTTGGTACTTATAAACTTTATGGTTATTACAAAAGGTTCTACAAGAGTTGCAGAGGTTGCAGCTCGTTTCGTACTTGACTCTATGCCTGGTAAACAGATGGCAGTTGATGCTGACTTAAATGCAGGGCTTATTGATGATGCACAGGCGAAACAACGCCGTGCAGAGATACTCCAAGATGCTAACTTTTATGGGGCAATGGATGGATCGAGTAAATTTGTAAAAGGGGATGCTGTTGCTGGTATTATTATTACACTTATTAATATTATTGGTGGCTTTCTTATAGGTGTTTTTCAGCATGATATGACAGTAGGTGATGCTGCTTCAACTTTTACACTCCTTACTATTGGAGATGGACTTGTGGGACAGATTCCAGCGCTTATTATCTCTACTGCAACGGGTATTATGATTACTCGTAGTTCAAGTGATGGTGATAACTTTGCAGAGGGTACCATTAATCAGATGGTTGGAAACTCAAAAATCATGATGATTGTTGGGTTTATTATGATTCTTTTTGCCTTAGTTCCTGGTCTACCTACTGCTTCTATGGGCTTTGTTGGAATTATGTTTGCCTCACTTGGTTGGGCCATTTATAAGTTTGATAAGGGTGAATTAAGTATTTTAGATGTTGACAATATACAGGGAAATAAATCAGCAGAACAACTTAAACAAGAGCGTGAAAAGATAAAACCTAAAAAGACAAATGAGGAGATAGCAAAAGAGGAGGAGAATGCCTTAGAAGATATTCTTAAAGTGGAAATGCTCGAACTCACACTTGGTTACCAGCTTATAAAACTAGCCGATAGTGCGCAGGGTGGAGATCTTCTTGAGCGTATTCGCTCAATGCGACGAAAAATTGCTAGTGACTATGGTTTTTTAATGCCACAAGTAAGAATTCGCGATAACTTACATCTTAAACCACAACAGTATCAAATTCTTTTAAAAGGAATAAGCATAGGAGAGGGAGAGATTCAACCAGATAAATTTCTCGCTATGGACAGTGGTATGGCAACAGGTGACATTAATGGAGAAGCCACAAAAGAGCCCGCATTTGGACTAGATGCTTTATGGATTTTTCCTGATGACAAAGAGGATGCTATTATAAATGGCTATACCGTTGTAGATCCAGCCACTGTTATTTCAACCCATATGAGTGAACTTATTAAACGTAGTTCAGAAGATCTCCTCACGCGTCAAGAGGTTCAAACACTTATAAATAAAATAAAAGATAGCTTCCCTGTTATAGTTGATGATGTTTTAAAAGTAGCAAGTATTGGACTTATTCAAAGAGTTTTAAAAGCCCTACTCCATGAAAAAATTCCACTTAAAGATATGCTTACTATTTTAGAAACTATTGCCGATATTGCTGAGTTTACTAAAAATGTAGAACTCATTACAGAACAAGTAAGAGCAAAGCTCTCTCGTGTTATTACACAAATGTACTCTAGCGATGATGGTGTTATACGCCTCCTCACTTTTGACACAAATACAGAACAGATGCTACTACAAAAATCAGCAGAAAAAGATGGTGTACGAAACTTAATGCTTAATGTGGGTGAGATAAATGGGCTTATCCAAGCGACAAGCACAAAAGCTGCTGAGTTACTCCAAAAAGGTGTCTCACCTGTGATTATCATTGTCGATCCTCAACTTCGCCGTGGTATTGCTGAAATATTTGAACGATTCTCTTTGGATGTTGTAACCCTCTCACATGCAGAGATAGACTCAAGTGCTACATTTGAAGTACTCGGCTCTATAGCTGTAAAAATATAATTTTAAAAGGAAAAAATAGTTTATGAAAAATAGAATAATTCACCACCTCTCACATATAGATCTTGATGGCTACAGCTGTCAGCTTGTTATGAAGTATACACCCTATCAGAAGTATAATTACAATGCTAATTATGGTCCTGAGGTAAAAGCAAAATTATCAATGATGCTTGATAATATAAAAAAAGCCAAAGCCAAAGCTCTCATTCTCATTAGTGATCTCAATCTCACAGCAGATGAGTCTCGATGGCTTACAAATGAAGTAGCAAAACTCAACTCACAAAAAATTGATGTGACACTTAAACTACTTGATCATCATGGTACAGGAGCAGAGAGTGCAAAAAAATATGAATGGTACTATCTTGATGTTGCGCGATGTGCTACTAAAATAGTTTATGACTATGCAAAAGAGCATTTTGAATTTAATGAGCCCCAATGGATGGCTAAATATGTAGAGATTGTAAATGCTGTTGATCTTTGGATAAAAAAAGAGCATGATAATTTTGAGTATGGAAAAGTTTGTATGCGTTTAGTAAATGAAACACGTGAACTTAACCGTGTAATGTTCGCAAATCAAGACAATGAGTATAAACTCGCACTCCTAGAAGAAGCAGTAAAGTATATAAATGAAAAGGATGCACCTATTGTTTTAGATGAAAAAATTCATTTAATAAAAAAAGCCTTTTTTAATCGTGGAAAAAACGATACACTTGATAACCTCGCGACTGACTTTGTAGTAGCACTGCTTGGCTCTCAGCGAAAAACAAATACTATTTACTATAAAGGGTATAAAGGTTTCTTAAGCTATGCAGTAGGAAATACTTCTATAGTTGGAAATGGTTTTCTAGTAGCCTACCCTGAATACGACTTCATAGTAGATGTAAGCTTTAAGGGTGCTATAAGCCTTCGTGCTGACTACAATGTAAGTGTAGCTCAAATTTCTAAAGAGTGGTGTGGTGGTGGTGGACATCCAAATGCAGCAGGTGGAAGAATACAAGGCTTTAAAGAGCAATATAGCTACGACAAAGTAAAACAGCAGATAGAGTACATCATTAGTGACAAAGAAGCTGTTCATGGGAAACTAGAGTGGAAAAAAGAGGATTTAGTGTAAAAACTACTTCTCTTTTATATCTCTATTTAATTATTGAAGAAATAGCGTTCTACTCCATTTGCAAGACCAAGTGCCATCTTTTTTTGATACTTACTACTCACTAAACGCTTCGCTTCTTTTGGGTGTGTAATAAATCCAACCTCTACAAGAACGGCAGGCATCTGTGCTCCCACTAAAACCCAAAAAGGACCAGAGCGAACACCTGCATCCTTAATACTATAACTCTTGGAGAGCACACCCAATGCCCCACGTTGTAAATCAATAGCAAGTTTATTAGCAGCTACAATATTATGAGAATTAAGTGTGTTTAAAAAACTCTCTTTCCCATAAAAATTCATATCTTTAAGATCTGCTTTATTTTCACTTGCTGAAACTCTTTTTGCTCTTGATGAACGTGATTTATCGAGAAAATAACACTCAAAACCATGTACCTTTTTCGCTATTTTTTTTCCAACAGCATTCGCATGAATACTTATAAAAAGATCTGCTTTTTTTCTGTTTGCATATTTTGTTCTATTTCTCAATCGTACAAACTTATCAGTCTCTCTTGTCATATAAACTTTATAACCTCGAGACTTTAAAACTTTTTTCAACTCTTTAGCTATTTGAAGGACTACAACTTTTTCTCTATAGTTTCTATACCCAATAGCACCAGGATCTTTACCACCATGACCAGGATCAATAACTATAATTTTATTTCTATTTTGAGTGCTCTCTATTACAGGTTTTTTAGCAATAGCCTCTTTTTGAACTTTCGTATACTTTGAAGGAACAATATTTATAATTAATTCTCTATTTTGTTTTTTAAATCGGATGGAAAGTTTATATCTATTTTCTATGAGAATACGAAGTTTATTCATATCATTTTGAACTATTTTTATACTATCTACACCCTCTTTTCGAAGTGTCTGGGAACGAGTTAATACAGAAGCATGAATATCAAAAGTATATCGATAGAGCTTTTTTTTACTATCATAAGATGTAAAATAATTTATTTGATTATTGTTAAGTTTCTGATCAAAAGCAAGTACTAATCGCTTATCTCTCCATCTTACAGATTTTAGTTTGTGGGTAGAATTAACTATTGCTTTTCTTTTATGAGGGTTTTTCTTAATCGCTTTTGATTTTGGTGCTATGTATTTCGTTTGAGGTTTGATGGAAGCTAATTCATCAGAGTATTGAGACACATCTATATGAAGTTTTTTCCCACTCTTTAGTATTCCCCTTAAAGCACTTACTCTTACTTTTTCATTATCACTCATTAATGCACGAAGGTAGAGATTTTTATAATCATTATAAGCACGAAATTGATTTGTTTTACTAGATGATTTTGCATAAGTATCAGCACGATTCAGAAGTTCTTTGTCACTCAAAGCATAGAGAGTGACAGTAAAAAGAAGAAGTAAAACAAAAAAATTACGAAGCATTAAATATTTATTCGCCCTCTGTTAACTTAGTCATTAACTCTTTTACAGAGATAATTTCATTGAGCTTATACCCATTTGTTCCAGAGAAGAAAAGACCAGTCTCTAAGTTACCTTCATACGCATCAGAGAGTCTATCTGCTATACAAAAGCCAACCTCTTTCGCCTCTTCCCCACGATTACAAGGGGCAACACAGTTAGAAATACATTTAATAGAGGGTCCCTCGCGTTTAGCAACTAAATGTGTAAGGTTTGTCACAACACCTTGTGCAGGATAACCAACAGGAGAACTCATTAGCTGAATATCCTCTTTTTTTGCATCAAGTAGTACTTTTTTAAGGTTATCATGTGCATCACACTCATTCGTTCCTATAAAACGTGTTCCCATTTGTACCCCACGGGCACCACGACTAAGCATATCTTCTATGTCTGTTTTATCCCAAACACCTCCAGCTGCTATAACAGGGATATCTCCCCATTTTGCAGCCTCTTCTACAACTGGTGTAACAATATTTTCTAGTTGATTTTCTGGTAACCTACACTGCTCATAAGTAAACCCTTGGTGACCACCAGATTTTGGACCCTCTACAACAACTGCATCAGGAAGACGGTTATATCGTTTTTGCCAACGTTTGCAGATAATTTTCAGTGCTTTTGCAGAGGAGACTATAGGCACAAGTGCAACATCAGGATACCCCTCCGTAAACTCTGGCATATTAGTAGGAAGACCTGCCCCTGTTATAATAATATCAATGCCAAGCTCACATGCATTACGCACAACATCACCATATCCATTAATAGCATATAAAATATTTGCTGCAAGTGGTTTATCTCCACAAATTTCTCGAGCACTTTTTATAATCGCTTCAAAACCATCTCTAGAGTAAAAGTTATTTTCACTCAAAGGTCTATCTGCAACTAATTTTCCTGCAAACTTTTTATTTAAATAATAACCAGTTCCTACAGAACTAATAACACCAAGACCACCCTCTTTTGAAACATTTCCAGCGAGTTGATCCCAGCTAATTCCAACACCCATTCCACCTTGAACAATAGGTTTCTCAATAGTGTATTTTCCAATTTTTAAAGAGTTAAAGCTCATTTAATTTACCTTTAGTTTTGCAAATTTTCTTTTTCCAACTTGAAGTAGATACTCTCCAGTTATAAGTTGTAGTTTTTCATCTATCACTTTTTCTTGATTTATTTTAACACCACCTTGCTTAATATCTCTTCTAGCCTGTGATGTTGATGGCTCAATGTTACAATCTAGCAATGCTTTTGCTATCCAAACATCACCCTCGCACTCAAACTCGGGTATATCTGTTGGAATTTGACTCTTTGAGTGAATTTTATCGAACTCTTCTTTTGCCATTTTAGCAGTATTTTCAGAGTGAAAACGAGCTGTAATTTCAAGGGCAAGAGCCTCTTTAACTTTTTTTGGATGTAAAGATGCATCTGATACACCATTTTTAAGTTCTGCTATTTCATCTAAAGTTTTTGTGCTAAGAAGCTCATAAAAACGCCACATCAAATCATCGGAAATACTTAAAACTTTTCCAAACATATCATTTGGAGTATCTGTTACACCAATATAGTTTCCTAAAGATTTACTCATTTTCTGAACACCATCAAGACCCTCTAAAATAGGCATCATGAGAACAGCTTGTTGCTTTTTAATCTCGTAAGATTTTTGAAGTTGACGTCCCATCAAAAGGTTAAACTTCTGATCTGTTCCACCTATCTCAATATCTGAAGCCAAATGTACACTATCATATCCTTGAAGGAGTGGGTACATAAATTCACTAACAGCTATTGGTGTTTGTGAAGCATAGCGTTTAGAGAAGTCATCACGCTCTAACATACGTGCAACGGTAAGGTTTGAAGCAAGTTGTAGCATTCCAGCTGCACCAAGATCATCCAACCACTCATTATTATACACAATGTCTGTCTTCTCTTTATCAAGAATCTTAAATGCCTGTGAAGTATAAGACTCTATATTTTTAATAATATCATCTTTAGTAAGAACCTTTCGTGTAGCACTTTTTCCTGTTGGGTCACCTATCATGGCAGTAAACGAACCTATAAGAAACTGTACTCGCCCACCATATTTTTGAAAAGTTGCCAATTTTTGTAAAAGTACTGTGTGACCTAAATGTAAGTCTGGTGCAGTAGGGTCAAATCCAGCTTTAACTGTATAGTTTTTCCCCTCTTCAAAGAAAGCCTTGAGAAGTTTTTCAACTCTCTCAATATCAATTATTTCTGCAGTTCCTCTTTGAATCTCTCGTAGTGCTTCTTCTATCATTATACTTTTTTCTCCAATCACTCTAGTTTTTATATGCATCATCTGAACGAACAAGATGGATGACTTTTATTTTTTTGTCTATTTTAGCACGTAGTCTATTAACATCAGCTTCTTTTGTTTCAAAACCAAGTTCACAAAATTTCGTATAATCTTCACTCTCTTTTCCAAGTTCTATAGAACTAATATCGATGTTGAGTTTTACTAAAAAGGTTAAGAACTCTGCTAAAGCCCCTTTTTCATTATGAAGAGATGCGATAAGCTTATACCTATAATGTTTTTGATGTGCCCAAGCAACAAATACCATTGGGGTTTCATCTGCAAGCTTTTTCGCGGCTACCTTGCACATTTTATGATGCACATTTACTCTATTTTTTTCTAAAAAACCCATCACTTCATCGCCAGACTTTGGATGACAACAGTAGTCAAAGACTACATCATTTACACTCGATGCAGCAAGAATATCTACTCCTGCTATCTGTGTCGCCTTGAGTTTAAACCTGTGACGAGATATAAAACCTCTAAAACGGCTATTTTGAGATATTTCTGCAATATATCTGTGAATAACATGCTTAAAATGTTCTACATCAAGAGCAATAGAGGGGATACTCTCGCAATGATTTTTACTAAACCACTCTTCTACTCTATGATTATTAAGCCCCATAGCAGTAGCAACGAGGGAAATAGCGATTTTCTCATTTGTATCTCTAAGTCTTGCATTACAATTAAGTTTCATATTTGTCTGTGCACGACTTGTTTTTACAGCATCTATCCATGAGCAGCGTGTTATAAGCTCATCTGCTGTAATAATTTTAACAATATCACCATTATTTAACTCTGTAAGGAGTGAAGATTTTGTCTTGTTTACCAGTGTAGATACAGCTTTATTTCCAACCTCACTATGTACAGCATATGCAAAGTCTAAAGCCACTGCACCACGAGGAAGTGTAAATGCATCCCCAGTTGGAGAAAAAACAGATATATCCTCACTATAAAGATCATTTTTAACAAGTTCATAAAAATCTTCTACAGATTCATCTTGATACTGTAAGTTATTTAACCAATCGAGCTTAATATTATTGCCACCACTCTTATATTTCCAGTGTGCAGCAACACCAAGTTCTGCTGTTTTATGCATATCTACAGTTCGTATTTGTACTTCAAAAATAGCAGTATTATAAAAAACACTTGTATGAATAGTTTGATATCCATTGTCTTTCGCCACGGCTATATAATCTTTAAAACGTGAGGCCAAAGGACGGAAATGAAGATGAATAATCCCTAAAATATTATAACATTTTACAGGATCTTTTGTTATGATTCTTACAGCTAAAAGGTCAAGAACTTCATCTATGCTGACCCCTTTTCTCTGCATTTTTAAGTAAATGGAGTAACGATGTTTTACACGAGAGAGTATTTCAAACTCATCTTCACAAAAACCATTTTTTACTAAGAGTTTTGCAATAGCTTCTTTGAAGTCATTGAGTTTTAACTCAATAGCATGGTAGTTTGTATCAAGATAGTTATCTATATGATGTTTTTCTTCTTTAAAAAGATACCCAAAACTTAAATCTTCTAAGATATTTTTTAAAAAAGAGATACCTAAACGATGGGCTATAGGAGCATACACAACCAAAGTCTCTTCAGCTATTCGCATCTGTTTATGTTCAGCTAAGGCTTCAAGAGTAAGCATATTATGTAGTCTATCACATAGTTTTACAACTAAAACTCGAACATCTTCTATACTTGCTAAAAGCATCTTACGAAATGTTAATGCAGAGGCAACTAAACGGTCATTTGAAGTAGAAGGAAGGAGTTCACTATCTCTAATCATATCTATTTTTGTTAAACCCTCTACAAGATGTGCAACATCTTTACCAAAAAGAGACTCTATATCTTCTATTGTTGTCTCAGTATCCTCAACAACATCATGAAGTAAGGCTGCAATAGCCATAGATTCATCATCTGTAATGGATGCGACAATAGAGGCAACAAGAATTGGATGGATTATATAGGGCTCACCACTCTTTCTAAACTGAGACTTGTGTGCCTCAAGAGAGTAAGTGAGTGCTTTTTCTAATGCAGGGGTTTTTTCAATATGCGAAAAAAGATAGGCGATAGAAGCATCAACATCATGGAGATGTTTTACTTTTTCAATCTCTACTTGAGTAAGTCCCAAAAGAGCTACTTTTCTAAATCAACAAAACCTTTTACAACGATAAGGCCTTCCGCGATTTCCATAAGTGCTAAGTCAGCTGATTTTACACTATTTGTATTTACATTAAGTTTACTCTGTGCACCATTCTCTAACTGGTCACAACGAGTTGCTACTGCGATTGCTAACTGATAGCGATCCATATTTGGGTTTTCTGTTAAAATTTTTGCTGTTAATTCTTCTGTTTTCATAAAGTATAATTTCCTTTGTTATTTTACTATTGAGCAGTTGCTCATGTTACCATTTAAGATATCTAAAAGATTTCCTTGTATAGACATATCACATACAATGATAGGTAAAGAGTTGTCTTTTGCTAAAGCGATAGAAGTATCATCCATAACTTTAATATGATCTTGAAGTGCTTGGTCATATGTAAGTTGATCGAGTTTGATTGCATCACTAAACTTAACAGGATCTTTGTCATAAACGCCATCTACTTTTGTCGCTTTTATGATAACTTCTGCACCGATTTCAACGGCACGGAGTGTAGCTGCTGTATCTGTTGTAAAGAATGGGTTTCCTGTTCCAGCAGCAAATATAACTACACGACCTTTTTCAAGATGACGAACCGCTTTACGATTTATGTAAGGCTCAGCAATTTGCTCCATTTTAATAGCTGTCTGCATACGAACTTCAAGCCCAGCATGTTCACAAGCCTCTTGCATAGCAACACCATTAATTACAGTTGCTAACATTCCCATGTAGTCACCAGATGTACGTTTGATAATACCATCTTGAGCAGCAGTCACACCACGAATAATGTTCCCTCCACCGATAACAATACCAACCTCAATATTTGCTTCAACCAAAGATTTAATCTCTCGAGCAATATACTTCAAAATCTGTGTGTCAATTCCATGACCTGCCTCACCAGCAAGAGCTTCACCTGAAAACTTTACTAAAACACGTTTGTTATTAGTCATGCATACACCTTTATTTATAAAATCCGTGAAGTATACTCAAAAGTCTCTTTAAATCTGCTTTGAGTAGATACAATAGGCTTTATTTATTAGTTGGGGTGCTCATATATATTATCTGCATGTCCCTTAATATAGAGACCATTATATAAATGAAGCAATTGATAAAAAAACTCTGCACAACAGTATAAACAATACTCAATTAATATTTGATGGCTATTTTGTATATAACATTACAAATGATATAATTTCAGAAAAAACCACCGCACGACGATTCTCTTTTGAGTGCAGTATTAGATCTAACATCTGAGCAATATTTTCATCAATATTTGGCACTAGTTTTCTTATGTTTTCAAGTTTTTCGCGTTTATTGACATTTGTAAAACGCTCATAAGCCGTGTATGCTTCTGTTCTTGAGAGTTGATAGTAGAGTTTACGACCAAGCTCAAAAACCTCAAACTCCTCATTTTTACCTGTAAGAACTTTTGTTTCAAAGCCAAAATCTACTTCTATATTTTTTGCTCGAAAATAAGCTTGAAGCATCATCATAAAGCCAACTTTAGCTGTTGTGAAGTTTTTTAAAACTCTATCATAAAAGCCCTCAAAATGCTCTCCATCCTTTCGCATCTTTTTATACTCTAACATAATAGATTCAGTGTAGTACTTCGCATACTCTAGTGGTGCAGACTTTATAACAGTATGCCCCTCA
>Ga0256838_1000269_pt1 | contig 34886 bp, 24 predicted proteins | sample 4571419metaG_FD_185978 | JGI IMG/M metagenome (GOLD analysis project Ga0256838, IMG submission 185978) | Hydrothermal vent microbial communities from Guaymas Basin, Mexico - 4571-419 | ecosystem: Environmental > Aquatic > Marine > Hydrothermal vents | place: Mexico: Guaymas Basin | collected... | reverse complement strand
TACATGAGATATATCCTGGAGCAGATGGTGATGGATGGTATAATTCAACAGAAATAAGTAATAATCAGACAGTCGTTATTCACTACACACTAAATGGAACTGGAACTTTCTACCCAAGTGACGCATTTATTGTTGGTATTGACCCTACAAACTCATTATTACCAACAACTTCACCAAAAATAACCACTGTAAGTGGGGCAATTGGAAATAACTTCGAGCCGTTATTGACATTAATAACTGCATTAATTGGAGTTGGTATAATACTAAGAAGGGCAATGTAATCCTTTATTTCCTTTTTTAACTAAAATAATTATACTTTTTTAAAAGTCCTAAGTTTTTTAGTTATTGTCTATCTATGATTTTGAACAACATCTGGACTATAATCTTTAAATTTAAAATTGGGTATAATTTTTATAATAATGTTAAAAGTTTGGAGGGAAATTATGAGAAAATTTATCCTATTTTTTGTTTTTCTTGCACTTATAGCACCAACTTTTGCAGATGTGGAGGAGATAACAAACTACAATATGACTGTTGATTTATACAAAAACCCAGCACATATAACAAATGTTATAACGATTAAAAATATTATTAACTATCCTCTTGTTCCTGGAATTGGGGAGTTTAGATTACAAAAAGAAGAACCAAAGAAAATATTTATTATTCCAATTCCATTTACAAAAGAAAAAAAGCCAATAAAAATTGAAAATTTAAAAGGATATTACATAATTGGAAATCAAAAGTATCCATTAAATGTAAGTGTTAGGTATGAAGATACTTACTCTGTAATAGAGTATCAAGTATGGGAGCCGATAGATAGTGGAGAAAATATAACGTTAGTTATAGAGTATAATGCGGATGTTGTTGATGATGGAATTTTATTTAAGACGGTTTCTATTCCTGTTGGATGTGATTTAAATATAAAAAGGTTCCATATAGATTTTAGCTCTCCATATTATCTGACTTATCAAAAGCCGGATGGAAATGACTTTTCGATTCCTAAAAAAACCCTATTGATTGTGAAGGCAGAGTTCTCTATACTGCCATTACCAAAGCTACCAGTTTATGGGCATATATTATTCTGGCTGACTATACTGTCAATATTGGTAATAATTTTAGTATATACTGAATTAAGAAGAAAAAGTAATAATAAAGAGGATAATAAACAAAATGTCTAATTTTTGTTCTATAAATTTTAAATACTTTCAATATATATTTTTATTCTGAATAATAAAACTTTAAAATGGGATAATATGGCATTTAAGTTTAATCTTCAAATATTTGTATTAATTATTTTATTGTTATCAAATGTTAGCTTTGGAACCAATATATCTGCAATAATAAATGGGAGTTTAGATAATACTACCATAATATCTAACAGCTCAAATATTTGCATTGATGAAAACACTTCTATTAATGTTTTAAATAATTTAAATAACCCAACCAATAGTAAAATAAAAATTAATGAAAGTTTAGCAAATATATCAACTAAAAATAATACCACAACTTCCTCCATAACCAACCTAAAAAATAAAATAAAAAATAACATCTCAAATAAAACCAAATTAAATAACACTAAAATAATAACTGGGAATATCACATCAAGTAATAAAACAATCAACGAAACTGATTATTTGGATGTTATTATTGAAGATTACAAGGTTATAGTAAAAACCAATGGAAAGGTGTTTGGATTTGCAAATAAAACGCCTTTAAAGTTTATTAAAGTAGCTGATAATGAGTATGTAATATCACCAATAATTTTAAATACACAAATGGAGATTTATGCAAAATTTAAAGATGGTAAGGTATTGAATAAAACAGTTATTTTAGATTATAAGAAAGTAAAGGAAAAAAAAGAAAATGAAAAAAACAAAAAGAAGATGCATTATTTAAATGTTTCATTTCATGATTATAAATTAGTCATTAAAACTAATGGAAAACCTCATGCAAAATATTTAGATATTAATGTAAAAGTTAAGATTAAGAAAATAAAAAAGCATGAATATTTAGTTTATCCAGTAATTTTAAATAAAACTATTGTGGTTTATGCAAAATTTAAAAACGAAACATTAAATAAAACAATATTTTTGAAATATCCAGAAAAAAACATAACGACGAATAAAACTATTGTTTTAAATGATGTTTATTTCCCATCAAAAAAAATAATTATAAAAACAAACTTTAAGCCACACACTGCATATATAATAACTCCTACTAATAAAATAATTAAATTAAAGGTTCATAAAAAAGGAAATTATTATATTTTATCTACAAAGTTAAAGAGGAGTGTTATTTTAGGTAATTATTCAGTTGTAGTTGATGGAATTAAGAAAACTTTTGCAGTAGATTCTTATAAAATTAATGCAAAATTGAAAGATGGGAGGTTTATTGTTGGAAATGTATCTTACCATGTTAAAGAACCGAAGTTTATAACTTGCATCGTAAATAAAAAGAAAATCAATATCTCATTAATTAATGGAACCTTTGTTATTCCAATAGATTACTTAGTAATGAAATTTAACATCTCAAAATCTAAAAAAATTAAGGTAATTTTAATATGTGGGAATTCAAAGAAAAAATTAAAACTTAAACTTAAAAATGAACAAAAAGTTAAGAAATTAATTTCTTACGACCCTGTTAATAAAGAGATAGTTATTAAAATAGAAGGTAGTGAAAAAGAAATCAAAAAGTTATTGAAAAAATACAAAAAACACAAATATAAGATTTCAAAAATATTGGAATTAAATAACTATTCAATCTTAGAAATTAAGATTAAAGCCAATAAAGAAATTTTAAAAGAATACAATCTTTCAGAAGATATTTTAAAAACTAATGAAACTGTAAAAAAGATAAGCAATAATAAAATTAGAGTTGAAGTTAAAAACAAAATAGATGGAGTTTGGTATAAGTTTAGTTGTAAGATTCCAAAAGGTTATAGAGTTAAAGAAATTGTGGGGGATGATGGTAGGGTAATAAAGAACAATATTTCCATAAATAGATTAACAGGGGAAGCCGTTGGGGAAATGAGGTGGTATATTGAAAACAATACGTTATATTTCTACGACGACCCAATTTTTGGGTATGATATATCTTTAATCCCTCCAGCTCCAAATCATTCAATTGCTGTTGAATTATCATACAATGGTCAGGATTCTGGAGGATGTGGGCAGATTTCAGCTATTGTATTCCCATACAATGAAGGAGATGACAATTCAATAATTGCTACACATGACCATGCGGGGAGAAATGGGGATTACAATTATGCAAATAACATTGATGCTTATGCAGGTTCAAAAATAGCAATAAAATATACAAGTGGGGCATTAACAAGACAGTATGGAGTTTTAGGAACAGCAAGTATTAGTTGGAGTTGGGGAGGATTTACCTATTATTACCTATCTGAAATAAATAGAGAAAACATTTCAGGAAACTCCGTCCCAAATGGGGTTTTAGAGAGTTTAATTATAACGGATATGTATGCACCATGGGACGATAACGAATTAAATATTACGCAAAAAGTTATTATTAGAGGAAATAACAAGTGGTTTGCTACCATATATTATATAAAAAATCCAACAACAAAAACATACACAAATTTAAAGTTCTTCCAAGGTATGGATTGGAATTTTGGAGGAAGCTACGAAGGGGATGATGCATACTATAATAGTATTGATGATGTTGTATATGGCTATGATTCTAACGCATCTGTTGGAGATATACAGTATGGTGGCTTCAAGTCAAACATTCCAAGCTACGAGCATGATGTTAATTTGTATTGGAATATGTGGAATGATATTAGGAACGATAATTTAAATAATGGTTCATCATACAATGGAGATGCAGGGACAGCATTAGCATGGACTAAAAGTTCATTAAAACCAGGTGAAATTTGGGTAATCCCAATAATTTGGGGATTGGGATTTAATTACTCAGATATGATGAATGAGATAAATATGGGATTAAATCAACTTTATGATGCAGGAGTTAAAAGTATAGATTATCCAGATAACGATGATAGCTTTAACCCAAATATCTATCCTATAATAGATATAAATTCAACAATTGCACTGTATGGGTTGGTGGATGCATACAATTTAAATGTTTCTATTAAAATAACCCAAATTAATGGAACTTACACATATGAAAACTCAACATTAATAAATTTATCAGTTCCTTATGAAGAAAAAAAAGAAGTAATCTTCCCAATAAATATATCAGATATGCCTTATGGAACTTACAATGTAACGATAAAAACAAACCTTCCAAACGACCAAAATACATCCAACGATGAAAAAAGCATTATAATTCATATCGTTTCATTTTCCGTTTATCCAAAATATCAGGAAAAAACTGAAAATCCTGGAAAGGAGGTATTTTATAACATAACATTGTATAATTTTGATAATGAAAGAGTAATAAATATAGATATAACAAATTCAACTAAAAATTGGATTACTAAGGTATATAATTACTCTACACTAATAGCGGAAGATTACAATGGAGATGGAGTTTGGGATTATATAAATCCAAATTATGACCTAAATAATGATAATCTACCAGATATAATTATTCCTCAAAATAGTAATTTGAATTTAACTGTTTCAAAGGTTATTCCATCAACATCTCCATTAGGGGAAATTGATTTAACAACTTTAAAATTCGTTGATAAGGATGATACTTCAACATTTGCCTATGCTAATTTCCAGACATCAACTCCCTACCCTCCATCAGTTCAAAAAACTTTCTACTTGCATGGAAATGAATTAAAAACATTAAATACTTCAATTCCTACGGAATCCAATAATTACACCACAATTTTGGGGAATTCATTTGCCTCCTGGGTACAGTATCCAAAATTTGCAGAAGATTTTACAGTTTTAGGGAATATTTCAATATTATTATACTTAGAAGACCCAAATGTTGTTTCTGGAGGGTGGAGTAGTTACGAGACGCATAAAGTTGTAGTTACCCTTATAGCTACAAATGGGGACAGTTCATTTGTTATAGGAAGTGATGGCAAAACTCTAAACCTTGACAACACAATAACTCCTTATATATTCAACATTAACTTAAATTCAATAGTTACAATACCAAAAGGTTATTACTTAGTTTTAAAGGTAGAGAATCAACAATCCTCAAATTCAATAAATGTATATCACGACTCAACATACATATCAAACATAACCCTAAATACAACAACTTATGTCAAAGTTTATGATATTTCCTCAGATAAAACTGTATATGGTAAAAATGAAACTGCTACAATATTTGCAAATATTACAGACCCTATTGGTTCTTATGACATAAAAGGGGCAAATATAACAGTTTACTATCCAAATGGTAGTGTATATATTAACACTTCAATGAACTTACAAGAGGTAGATTATAACACCCCATCACTTTGGAAATTATACAATTACTCATTCACTATTCCAGAAACAGGAGAATATAACATTACAATAATAGGCATTGAATCAAATGGAGTTATTTCAGAGAAAAGCTATACTATATATTGTGGATATAACATTCATGGATATGTAAAAGAGGACTTTAAGGAGATTGGAAAAGAAGATAGCCAAGATAAAGGAATCTATGGTGTTAATGTATCTATTTTTGAAGATAGCAATGACAATAGGATTTTAGATGTAGGAGATAAGATAATAAACTCTACAACTACCAATATATTTGGTTATTACTCATTTTTAGTTTATAATACTTCAAAAACTTACTTCGTTGCAGTAAATTCAAAAACTGTTGGAACAACGAGAGGATTAAATCCTGGATATTCAATAAACGATATTTGGGCAGAGGAAACATATCAAACAGTTTATACCCCTCTAAATAACTCTCAATGGATAATTAACGGAAACTCTTCTATATATCCAGATAAAATTATCCTAACTCCTGATGAGAATAATCAGGTGGGTAGTGTTTGGTATTATGGGCCGGTGGATTTGTCTGAGGATTTGGTTGTTGAGTTTTATGAGTATTTGGGAGATAATCCTGATGGAGCGGATGGGATAACATTTACACTGCAACCATTAGGAACTAATGAGTTGGGAGGATCAGGGGGAGAATTAGGTTATAGTGGAATCTCTCCGAGTGTGGCAGTTGAGGTTGATACATGGATTAACGATTTCGACAGCCCAGCAACAACCGACCACATTGCCATAGACGTTAATGGAAACGTTAATCACACTTACAATAAAAACACATACTCAACACCAGACCCATACGACTTAGGCAATGTTGAAGACGGAAAAGAACACCTAATAAAAATCGTATGGAATGCCACAACAAAAACACTCCAAGTATATTTCGACGGAAATTTAGCACTAACATGGAACAAAGACATAACTCAAATTATAGGAAACTCAACATATTTCGGATTCACAGGAGGAACAGGAGGAGCAAAAAACCTACAATACATAAAACCAACATACATAAAAAACGGAGATAATTATGTAATAAACCCAACTTATAGAGTAGTTGAAATGTTTGGTGGAAAAGATTATAATAAAGAGGATAACTGGGACATTGGAAACTTTGAACATTACTGTTTGATAGATTTAGGGTCTTATAGGGGAGAGAATATTACATTCGGATTTAGTTTTGATGTAATAACAAACACAAAAACAGTTGGACAGGGTAGTTTTTCTCAATTTATAAAAAACGCAAATGCAATTTATGGGAAAGATGAAGGTTACTTTAAAATACCAAATATCGACGCAAAAGATGGAAATTACTACATTTATACAAGTGGAAATAAAATATTGGACAATTTAACTATTGTAAATGGCTCTACCCAATTAAATGGAACAGTTGTCCTTTCAGGATTACAGTGGCTCACGAATGGAGATTCATATCTAAACAATTCAGATAACTTAACCCTTATCCTAACTCCTTATGAGAGCAATCAGGTGGGTAGTGTTTGGTATTATGAGCCGGTGGATTTGTCTGAGGATTTGGTTGTTGAGTTTTATGCGTATTTGGGAGATAATCCTGATGGAGCGGATGGGATAACATTTACACTGCAATCATTAGGAACTAATGAGTTGGGAGGAGCAGGGGGAGGATTAGGTTATAGTGGAATATCTCCGAGTGTGGCAGTTGAGGTTGATACATGGATTAACGATTTCGACAGCCCAGCAACAACCGACCACATTGCCATAGACGTTAATGGAAACGTTAATCACACTTACAATAAAAACACATACTCAACACCAGACCCATACGACTTAGGCAATGTTGAAGACGGAAAAGAACACCTAATAAAAATCGTATGGAATGCCACAACAAAAACACTCCAAGTATATTTCGACGGAAATTTAGCACTAACATGGAACAAAGACATAACTCAAATTATAGGAAACTCAACATATTTCGGATTCACAGGAGGAACAGGAGGAGCAAAAAACCTACAATACATAAAACCAACATACATAAAAAACGGAGCTGATGTTTTAGATATCGGGAGGATATCTCAAAGTCCGATTATTGACAATGTAGGATATAATGTAAATATTGAAAATATAACTTTTGAAAATGTTAGCGTTGGAATATTAGCAAATGAAACAGGACTAAATAATTTAACATTAAAGAGTTGTAAAATTTATGGAAGAATATTAAATTCAGGGATAAAGTTAGCTGATTATGATTGGAATTTGCAGGAATCTCCAACTTATATAAGTAATTTAATAATAAATGCATCTGGAAGTTATGGGCTATTAGTGCTAAATAAAGTATGGGCTGAGATTTGCAACTCTCACATATCTTTAAATAATGGAGATGGTATTTATTGGGCAAATTGGGCGGGTGGTTCTGGAAATTTAACTTTAAATAATACCATAATAGAATCATGCAGTCATGGAATAATTGCATACAAAGATGGTGTAGGTTTAAGATTGGTAAATTCTAAGGTTGTTAATTCTGTTTATGAAGGGATTATATTAATGGACAATTCAAGTTTAACAATGTATAACTCTTCAATATTGAAAAACTCTATTGGGATATATTCAAATAGGTCCAGTGTTTTGATAGACCTCTCTAATATACTAAACAATGGATATGAGGGCTTGCTTTTAGAGAATTCATCATCTGTGATAGTAAATTCAAACATATCAAATAACAGTATAGGAATTTATTTAAATAAGGTTAATTCTTCCATAATTCAAAAATCAAACATATCTTATAACTATTATGGCGTTGAGATAATTAACTCCTCAAATGTAGTTATTAACTCCTCAAATATATTCAACATAAGCATGGATGGAATTGCAATATTTAATGGAGAAAATATAACCATTGAGAGTTCTTCATTATATAAAAATAATTATTCAGTCCTTTCTTATGGAAATCTATCAAACTTTTACATATTAAACTCAACATTTAATTCCTCAATAAACGATACATTAGATATTGAAGTTCCATATAATCACTCTCTAACTAACTTTAAACTTTATAATTCAAATATATTAAACAGTGGTAGTTATGGAATACATATCTATTCCATTGGAAATTCTTCAAGTGTAACAATTTTTAACTCACTGATAAATGGGTCATTTAAAGGAGGGATTTATATTTATGGGGTTGATGAAATAAATATAACCAACAACACTCTAACGCATAATGGATTAATTGGAGGAGACCCTGCGGGAAGTGGGATAACAATCAGCGGGTATAATAGTGAAGATGTTATAATAGAAGGGAATAATATATCCTACAATTTAGGTAATGGGGTATCTTTGGAGGGATTGTGGGGTAATATCTTAAAAGATGTGGTAGTGAAGAATAATTTTATTTCAAATAATGGGATTGATGAAAATGATGGTAATGGGATATACATTGGGGGGAAAGTTGAAAATGTATATGTGTTTAACAACACAGTTCAATATAGCGATGCTCAGGCGATATTGATTCAAGAATCTAATGGTTGGAATTCTTGGGATTGGATTGGAACGAACATTACAATAGACAACAATACACTACAACATAATGGGGTAACTATCTCATCTGGAAATATAACCGCAGGGATAACGGTTGGAGCTTATGGGAACTATAATCAAGATAGTGGGTATATAATAATCAAAAATAATGAAATAGTAAATAATAACCTCTGTCCAAACACAAACTACACGGGTAAAATGGGTGGAATTGAGGTTTATGGTTTAAATGAAAGTTGGATTAACTTAGAGTTCAATATTTCAGGTAATATAATAGCAAATAATTCTGCCTATGGTATATTAATAGCGGCAAGTAAGGACATTAATATAATAAATAATACAATCTACAATAATGAAAAGGGAATAACAATTCCAAGCTGGGATTTTGTTCCATATAATATTATCATCTCCAAAAATTCAATTTATAATAATTCTTTATTGGGAATTGACTTGAATGATGATAATGTAACATTAAATGATGGCTTATTAAATAGTAATGAGCCAAATTATGGAATTGATTATCCAATAATTACCTATGCAGATATAAGTGGAGATAACCTAACTGTTAAGGGATATATTGGAAAAACCAGTAGTAGTTCTAACTTTGCTAATGCAGTTGTTGAGATTTATTTAGTTAAAAATTTAACAAGCGGGGATAATTTAGTAGGAAATAATATTTCATCGAGCGGAGATGCTTTAAATAATAGTTATGGGGAGGGTTGGATTTATTTAGGAAGTTTAATGGCAGGTGAGAATGGGTTTTTCAGCGGAACTTTAAATGTTTCTGGGAAGGGTGTTGGTAATGATGTTTTATTAACTGCAACGGCTACAATAAGCGGTAAGGGAACCTCAGAGTTTGGGAGAAACTATTTGTTAATTAAGAAATTTTTCAATATAACTGGAACTATAACGATGTTCCCAAACGGCTACAACATAACGGTGAAATCATACAATACAACAAAAGATGTCTATGTTTATTGGTATAAACCAGATAATATTGAAGTAATCAATATTTCAGGGGACTATGATGAAAATGGGACAAATGGAAACACTTACTGGTTTAAATTTAATTCAATAGAAAAAGATATGGTAAAACATATTACAATAAAAACCAATATTACAATAGTAGATGGGCTCGTTATTGGCATCGACCCAAAAAAATAAATTATAATTGTTATGATTTTCCTATTTTTTAGATTTATTTAAAAATTTTTAATAAATGTTATTTTTCATTTTTTATTATCATTTTTATTATTTTTATATATCTGAGGATATTGTTGTCAAAAAATTGTCCTACAAATTTTAAATACTTTAAAAAATTTAAATTAAAATTGATAGCTTAAATAATGATAATATGAGGGGAGTAGTGCTTACAACATTAATATTTTTTGTATTGTTTTTTCTGTCATTGTGTTTTGGGGAGATGTATGAATATAGGGGGGTAGTGTTTTATCCTAATGGCTCTCAAACCATTGATGTATCTAAATTATATGTTGATTACTCTAATCCTAACACCTTTGGAATTTATGTATTTTATAGAAATTCTTCCTACTATATTCCTTATCCAAAAAATACGACTATTGACCTCCCCCCTAAAAATTTTAACATATCTATAACCATATCCGCAGATAGAATTAGCCAAAATGAGTGGAGAGTTTATTATAAAATAGTTAATAACTATTCCTATAATCTTTTATTTAATATAACATTTCCAAATGGCTTTAATATTAAAAATACTTCAATTTTAGTTCCTGCTAATTCATACAAAACAATAACCTTATCAAAAAAATTGAACTCTAACACTTTGTATTTTGGAGATAGCAATGTAAGTTTTGAAATTCCCGCAATTGTAAAAATTAGGTATTCTCTTTCAATACCTTTTTCTATAATGAAGTCAAATAAAATTTTAAATAACAGCTCAATTGAATGGACTGCTACCTATATCATAAAAAATAATAAGAATATTTCCCTAAACGTAAATGTGAGTTATTGGGCTATTGTTAATGACAATAGAATAAATTTTGGAAACTATTCTTATATATTAAATCCCAATGGGAATATTACTCAATCATTTAACCTTATCTCAGATGATGTTCCTATCTTTTATCTTAAATTATATGTGTGGAATGATAGCTATCAAACTATAAAAGTAAAGCCCGCACTTAAAGTTAATAACTCCTATATTATTGGCTTAGGTAAGGTTAAAGGTAGGAGTTTTAACATTTCCCTTAATAAACCCTCTACTCACCATAAAAAGGAAACTGCTAAAAAGGAAACGCAATATAAAAAGACAGAGAATGAAGTTCCTGCAAATGTAAAGGAAACCCCTACTCATCATAAATATGAAAGAGTGAAAACTACTCAAACACAGGGTAGGGAAGAAAAATTATCAAAGAACAAGAATGAAAATAAAAAAGAAAAAAAATATCCTCTTATAATTAGACCCATATTTGAAGAAAAGATTAAAACATCCTTAGTAGCTACCGCAATTACAACCACATCAACATCCATAATGGTTATGTTAATACCTCCATTATTGTTAAGACGGCGTCCGGATATTAGTGATAAGGGAGTTTTTACTATTGAAGAGCTTGAAGTGTTAAATAGTTGGGTATATGTTCCAGAAGGTTGTGAGTTGGGAAAGATACTACCCGGTGGAATAACAATTGTTAAACTTAGCGATTCAGAAAAAGCTCTTGCAAGAGAATTGCATGAGGTTTATGATATTCCTTTAAATTCTGCAAAAGCTATTGTGTTGGGAGTTAAGTATGGAGGTAGGGTATTTTTAAGCGATGAAAGGGCGTATAGGTTGGCTATTAGGATTGGACTTGAAGCTTATATTTTTTGAGGAGTGGTGGAAATATGAAAAAAGAAGATGAGAGAATATTGTTAAAACTAAAAAAAATTAGAGATATACAAAGGAGAAAAACACTTATTGGCTCGTTTTTGATATCATCCTCTATAATAATGATTGAAGCTTCTGTATTTGTATTCATTGGAATTTTTAATATAAGTGTAATATTTGGAATAATACTATTGTTTATAGCATTAATTTTTTTATCATGTGGTCTTTATCTACTGTTAAGTCCTTCTGTTATTGTTGTTGATGATGAGTGAAATATATGAAATATAAATTACTTTTAATCTTAAATATTGTTCTTTTGGGTATTGTTTATGGTCATACCACCCTTAATGTTAGTGTGGAAAATATTAGCCGGTATATTTATAACACCACCATCTACCTATCTTATAAAAATGATACTCCATATTTTTACATTGGAGAAGAGAAAGAGCTTAAACTTATCCCCCCATATATAAAGGTTGATGAGGACATAGCTCCGTTAGTTAAAGGGTTAGGATTTAAAATTAATAATAAAAGATACAACTTAATTATTACAAAAAGGGATGTTAATACAAGTAAGATGGCGATTATATTCTCTCCTATAAATGGTTCAAAAAGGATTGAAGGGAATAGGACAATATTATGGATTAAAGACCCATTAAAAATAAAGCAATCTAAGGTTGAAGCATATTATATTTTACCAAAGAAGGGAGAAATTGTAGCAGTATATGAAGATGGAAAACCAGCGGCAATAAAAATTAATAATAAAATATACGTTGGTTTCAAGCCAAATAAAGAAGTTTTAGCCAATCTCATTTACATTCATATAGTTAAAAAAAGTTAATAAAGGGGAGGATAATACATTACCTCTACCATTTTTGTTATTTGGCTCTATTTTATCTCTTATATCGTTAGCCCTAATCTTTCAAGAAACTATAAAAAAGAAGATTTTAGATTTAATATCTGCATTGGCATCTATAAATGTATTTATCTTATCCCGTATAAATGTGTTTGATGAGGAGAAAGTCCTTTTAAATGACACAAGGAGGGAAATCTATAATTACATTTTAGATAATCCTGGATGTCATTTGAGGAAAATAGCCAATGATTTAAATAAATCAGTTTCAACTATAACATGGCATTTGAGAATTTTAGAGAGGGCTGGTTTAATTAAATGCAAAAAATTGGGAAATAAGTTAATATATTACCCAGCTGATATGGATGTAAGGGATTTACCATTACTATTTTTAAATGAAACACAAAAGTGTATATTCAACTACCTATTAAAAAATCCTGCACATTTGAGAAAGATAGCTAAGGATTTAAATTTAAACCCAGAAACGGTAAGATACAATATAAGAAAGATGGAAGAACTCGGAGTTATAACATCAAAAGAGGAGGGCAATAAAATAGTTTATAGTTTAGACGACTCTATTTTAGAGCTTTATAAATAAAGTTATATTTCTTATATTTGTCTAAATTGTTCAGTATCTCATTTATTATATTATTTAATTGATTTATACAATCTTCGAAGTTCTTTTCATTAACAACCATAAAATCAGCCAATGCAATGGCATGTCCAATACTAAACCCTAACTCCCTTAAATCCCTCTCCACAAACACATCCCAACTTGTTGAATCGTCCTCCCTTCCTCTTTTTTTCAATCTTTCAAATCTTGTTAATGGAGAGGAATGGATTGCTATTAAAACTAATGGATTATGTTTTCTAAAATAATTTACTTCATATAAACTCCTTATTCCTTCAATAATAATGATATTTTTATCTTTTAAGTTATCTTTTATGTATTTTAAACATGCTACGGCTATGGCTTCATCTCCGAACTCTTCCCTTAGCTTTATAGCAGTTTTTCCAACATTTTCAGGAGTTAATTCCAGACCTCTTTTTTTTGTTTCATATCTAACAACATCCCCCATGGAAACTACTGGCAAATTGTATTTTTTAGCTACTTCATATATTGCACTTTTCCCAGCTCCTGGCATTCCTGTAATCCCTATTAATAACATAATTTCCCTTAAATACTTACTTTTGTGCTATTTTTAATATAATTTGAGATTTACTTATCTATGAGACCTTACTTAACGCATCCTTTGCAGTGTTAGCACTTTGATTTATAACTTCCATATTTGCCTTTTTTGTTTCAACAGCCGTTGATATTAAATAATAAGAAATAATTATAGCTGATAAGATAACAACCATTACTAACAAAGAAAATTCAAGAGATATCTGCCCCTTGTTAGATTTTAATTTTTTAAATATCATATACATCCCATTTAAGTTAAATAATTGAATTTATTGAATTTAATTTTAAACTATTTAATTAATATTTTTTAATTATTGCTCATATATGCAGTTCCAAATTTATTATAAGTTTTTAATGTAATCAATATTAACAGTTATTTTCATGCTATTAATACTTTTTGAGGATGGTGGTTTATAATGCTTATCATTAGAAAACCAAAAAAGAAAAAGGATGAGATGGAAATTGTTAAAGTAGATGGAAAAATAGAGGAAGGAGTTGAGATTAAGAATAACCAAAAAATATTTGCAAACTACAAAAAAGTGGGAGATAAATATAAACTGTATAGATGCAGATTGGGAGATAAATTAATTCAACCCTCCAAGGTTTTAGAACTATTAAAATCTGAAAAAATATTTTTATTAAAGGATAATGAGGAAATTGGGGATGTCTTAAAATCATACAACTTAAAATTTAATTACATTGAACTTTGCCCATTCTGCTTATTAAAAAACATCTACAAGAGATTGACAAGAAATAACAGATGTAGGTATGGAAATTTAGAGATTTGTATAAACTGCGGGATTAATGAAATTAAGGAAGAGGTTAGAATTAGCGAGGAATTTATAGAGAAATTTTTAAAGAGATTTAAAGATGTTGATAAAGTTCTTTCCTTATTGAGAATAAGAAATCCATTGGATAAGCCGGAATTAACAAGATACGATATTATAACTGGAAGTGAAGAGGATAAGATTGAAAATTATAAAATAGATGAATTAGATATCCCAGAAGAACTTAAAAAGATAATAAAAAGTAGAGGGATTAAAGAACTTCTACCAGTTCAAACATTATCAGTTAAAGCTGGTTTGTTAAAAGGAGAGGACTTATTAATTGTTTCAGCAACTTCCTCTGGAAAAACGTTGATTGGAGAGTTGGCAGGGATTAAAAATTTAATTGAAACAGGGAAAAAATTTCTTTTTTTAGTTCCATTGGTGGCTTTGGCAAATCAGAAATATTTGGAATTTAAAGAAAGATATGAAAAATTAGGTTTTAAAGTTAGTTTAAGGGTAGGGATGGGAAGAATTGGAAAAAAGGTTGATGTAAATACCTCGTTAGATGCTGACATCATAGTTGGGACTTATGAGGGAATTGATTATTTAATTAGAACTAAAAAATTGAAAGATATTGGGACAGTAGTTATTGATGAAATCCACTCTTTAAATTTAGAGGAGAGAGGGGCGAGGTTGGACGGTTTAATTGGTAGGTTGAGGTTTTTGTTTAAAGATGCTCAAAAAATATATTTGTCAGCAACAATTGGGAATCCAAAAGAGTTGGCTAAAAAATTAAATACCAAATTAGTTTTATACAACGGTAGACCCGTTCCATTAGAGAGGCATATAATATTTTGTAAAAATGACTTTGCTAAGTTAAACATAATTAAAGATATTGTTAAAAGAGAGTGGCAGAATATATCAAAATTTGGATATAGAGGGCAGTGCTTAGTTTTTACATATTCAAGAAAGAGGGCTGAACATATAGCCAAAGCTTTAAAGGCAAGGGGGGTTAAAGCAGAGTTTTATCATGGAGGGATGGAGTATATAAAAAGAAGGAGAGTTGAAGATGATTTCGCAAATCAAAAAATTCAGTGTGTTGTTACAACTGCTGCATTGTCAGCTGGGGTTGATTTTCCTGCCTCAACAGTTATTTTGGAAAGTTTGGCTATGGGGGCTGATTGGTTAAATCCAGCAGAATTCCAGCAGATGTGTGGTAGAGCTGGAAGGAAGGGAATGCATGAAGTTGGGAAGGTCTATCTTTTGGTAGAGATTGGAAAAAAGTATCATGCAAAGATGGAAAATACTGAGGACGAAGTGGCTTTTAAGCTGTTAAATGCAATTCCTGAGGATGTTAAGGTTGAGTATAATGAGGATGAAGAGGAGGAGCAAATATTAGCCACGATTTCATCTGGAATAACTAAGAGGCAAGATATAGACAGAGTGCCGTATATTGGAAGGGCATTTTCTTTAAATAAAATTTTAAGTAACTTAGAAGGTTATGGAATGGTAAAAGCCAATAATGAAGTAAGATTAACTGATTATGGTAGAGCAGTGGCTGTTTCATTTTTATATCCAAAGGTTGCTGAAAAGATTAGGGAGGGAGTTATTAAAAATGAAGATTTGATTAAATTAATTAGAGAGATTATGCCCTTTGAAAACGTCTATTTATCAAACAATTTAAAAATAAAGCTTTCAAAAATTTTGAATATAAATGTCCCTTCAAGGTTTTTTGATGCTTTGGAGGTTATTAGAGAGGGGATGGAAAAAATTAGGGATAAGAAGTTAAAAGAGGATTTAACTTTAATTATTATGGAATTTGAGGGAGTTGAGCCAGAGGAAAAGATTTTAGAGATGATTATTAATTTAAGGATTTCAGGAAAGACCCCTGGGCAGATATCAAAAACACTGTATGAAGAGTTTAAAATTCAAACTTATGCTGGGGACATATACTATTATTTAGAGCAGTTGTTAAATCTTTTAGATGCTATTGAGAGGATAGCGAGGATATTTAATAAAAAATATGCTAAAAAAGTTAAAGAGTTAAAAGAAAAAATAGAAAATCCAAAATAAATATGGGTTATTTAATTAAACTATTATAATAATGGTGAATATGTGAAACCATGGAGACCTCAAAAAAGGTTATAGTTGTTGCGATTACTTCCATTATTTTAGTTTTAACTTATGCCTATTTAATAAGCATAGTTGAGGGGGTTGATTATTTCACAGCTTTATATTTCAGCATTGTTACCATAACAACTACTGGATATGGGGACTTTACTCCAAAAACATTTTTGGGAAAGGCATTAACAGTGTTTTATTTATGTTTTGGTGTAGGTATTGTGATGTATTTATTTAGTTTAATAGCTGAGTATATTGTTGAGGGGAGGTTTGAAGAATTTATGAGGTTGAAAAAGATGGAAAATAAAATTAAAAGTTTAAAAAAACATTATATTATTTGTGGATATGGAAGATTGGGGAAGGTAGTGGGAGAAAAGTTTATTCAAGAAGGAATTCCATTTATAGCCATAGATATTAATGAAGATGTTTTGAGAGAGGAGTATGAAAAATATCCTGAAAAATTTTTATACATTGTTGGAGATGCTAAAAAAGATGAGGTATTAAAAAAGGCGGGAATTGATAAAGCTAAGGGGCTTATAGCAACCCTCCCAACTGATGCAGATAACGTTTTTGTTACATTAACTGCAAGGGAATTAAATCCAAACATTTTAATCACTGCCAAGGCAGATGAGAAGGAAGCTATAAGAAAATTAAAAATAGCTGGGGCTAATAGGGTTGTCTCTCCATACTTAATTGGTGGGCTTAGGATGGCAGAGGTCTCAGTTAGACCGGGAATTTTGGATTTTTTAAGCACTTTCATTAAAATAGCTAAAAATGAATATGAGGAGGATGTTGAAATAAGGAAGTTTGTTATTGAAGAGAATTCAGAATTAGCATATAAATCCTTAAAAGATGCAAACATAAGGGGGAGGACGGGAGCTACTATATTGGGTATTAAAAGGGATAATAAATTTTGTATAAATCCTTGTCCTGAGTATATTTTAAAACCCGGTGATGTAATTTATGCATTTGGAACTGAGGAAAATTTAAAGTATTTGGAAAAGCTCGTTAAAAGCAAAAAGAAGAAGTTATAATCCCATCTTTTTTATTCCCAATTTAACTGTATTCTTTTTTAAGTTTTGGTTAATTCCAATGTAATCTAAAACTTTGTTCTCAAAGTTCATATAAGCGGCGACATTTAATAATATTACTCTCTTTAATAAATCGTCTAAAATATCAACTATCTCCTGAGCGTTATTTCCTAACTCTTTTTCTAATTTACTTTTTAATCTATCTTCAATTTTAATAATTATTGCTGTTAAATATTCTGGTAGGAAATCTTTTTCAACGTATTTTATTCCTCTCTTTACTATCTCTCTATAAAACTTGTCTAAGTCCTCCTCGCTGGATATTTCGAATAATCCTTTTATCCAATTTTTGAAATCTTCTTCAAGTTCTTTTCTTTTGCTTTCATCAAACAATACTTTTGTTTTTTCGTATGTGAAGATATCGTTAAAGACCTCTTCAACAACTTCGTCTATTGTCTTACTAATTAGGTCTTTATACTTTGTTAATTTAGTGAAATCTTTTTCTTTGGACGCAAGATGGTGCATATTATCCATAATTTCGTTATATATTCCATCAAATGATACATTCATACTTATCCCTCCGTTTTTTTGTTTTAGTTTTTATATTTTTAATTTAAAATTACAATTGATTTACTAATTATTTTATATTTATCCATATTTACAAGATTTAATTTCTATTGTATATACTTTTATGAATATTTATATTTTTGATATTTTTAAATAATAAAAGCTTAATTATGGAAAATTTGAGGATAAATAATAGATTATTTTTTCAATCCATATCATTAACCAATATACTACCTACTAATAAAAATATGATTTAGAAGTAGTATAAATAATTATTGGTTATTGGTAGAAGTGTATATATGCCTCTACCAATTTAATTCCTGCATCAGTTAATCCTTTTTTACCTATGAATCCAACATTCTTTAATATAACCAAGTTCTTTTTAATCTCATCTGGTGTTAATGGCAAATACTTAGCCAACAGTACAATTTCATTCTCTTTGTGTTCTTTACCTTCACTCTTCTCTTTCCAAACCTTATCAAACTCTTTTTTATGCTCATAAATTGTTTTTAATATGTTGAATGTTGTTGGAGTTACAGCAAACTTCGTGGCTAATAGTTCTTGAATCTTTGCCATTTCTATGGCTGTTTTAACATCTTCCCCTAACTCTGTTAATTTAATCATCTTGTTTTGCAACTCTTTAATAAATCCTTTTGATTCTGCCTCACCCAAAGCTTTAATAATCTCTTTCTCCTCTCCACCAACATGTTTTTGGATTAAATCAACCAACTCATCCCTGTGTATGTATCTCTTCCTTGGAATTTTAATTAATGCAGATATATCATATTTTGTTAAGTATGGCTTTCTTTTAATTGTTCTTGATAATTTTATTAAATATTTCCCTTTCTCTGTTATTCCTCTTTTTACTGTCTCTTCCTCTTTACCTTTAACAACCCACTCGGCTATTGGAACATCTCCACTCTCTGGGTAGGTTATGGCTTTCATTCCATCTGTTGAGACCTCCCCTAAATCTTTAACCTTCTCCCCAAACTCTGTCATCCAGTAGGTATCTTTATTTTTAACAACCTCCCTCTTTATTAACTCTTTTGATTCTAATGTGTGTAGTATAGCTCCCAAATCATCAATGTTTGTTCTCTTTTTAATCTCATCGTAGGTTGGCAATATCTCAGGGTTTGTCTCATACTTTTCTTTTATTTCTTCAATTGCTTTTAAAACCTTAATTTCATCATCTAAAACATAGATTGGGAGAGTTTTCTCTTCAACTTTACCCATCTCTTTATAGGTATCTATCATTGCATGTCCTAATTCAGTAACTTCTCCATCAGCATAGAAACCGCTTTCCGTCATCTCTTCTGTTGTCTCCCCTCTCCCTAAAATCTCAAAGTCCTCTTTCCTTAATATCAATGCCCTATTTAAGTTTGGAACTAATGAAGCTACTTTTAAAGCATAGTTTAATGCCTTTGTTGTGGCAAATGCCTTACCTTCTGTTTTTGGTGAAATTAAAAGCAATCTCATAGCTTGGAGAGCATTGATTATATTATCTCCATATTTTTTAGTGTTTTTGTAAGTTATTAGCTCATCATAAAGCCCAATCTTTGGCATATCTTTTATAAATGCTAATATTTGTGGAGTTAAATAAACTACTGGATGTGTTTCTCTATATATCTTTAAAATTTCTTTTCCAATCTCTGTTAATCCACTCTCATCTGCTAAGAATCTCTCTTTTAATAAATTCATCCATTCTTCTGGAATACTTCCCGTCTCTTCCAACAATTCCATAATCTTTATAATTTCAGAATCAACAAATACATCTGGAATTTTTTCTAAATCAATTTTATCAACAACTTCCATTAACCTTTTTCCTGCCTCAGTAAATATTATCTTTCCATCTTTCAACTCAGCAAAGCCCAATATAAATAACTCCAAAGCTCTTGTTTTAAATTCTTCTGGCAATGCTTTTTCTATTTCACTCTGCATTTCTGTCTCTTTCATCTTTTTTAATATCTCTAAATGTCTCTTTTTTAAAAACACAGTATCACCTCATTTTTAGTTTTGTAATTTTTGTGAGTTGTTATATTGTTATCTTATTTTATATAGGTTATATTTAAAAATTTAGAGTTTGTTGAGTTCTTCAATAAACGCCTTGCTGAATTCTTTTATTGCTCTAAATCTCCAAATCCACAATATTACCATAAAAACTGTTGCTCCAAAGAATGTAGCCCATACGAGCATGCTAAGATTTGGAACTAAATACAGTGTTAAAGTTACCAAGAATAAAATCATATATCCTACATCAAGCACGTACCTCTGCTTTTCCAACTCAAAGAGAAATATTGAAGTTAGTGTAAATGTTGTTATCTTCTCTAAGGTATTTGTTAAATGGCTTTTATTCATTATTTTATTTTCAAGTTCTTTTACATCTTCTCCTTTTTCATAAGCTTTACTAATCTTCCTTATTATCTCATATCCCATAAGAATATGTCCTCCAATTCCTAAAAATACTAAAAAACCCATTGCTGAGAGAATTCCAAGTATTATTCCTGCATCCATTACTACCCCTCTAATATTTTTGTTCTAATATTGCAGATTTATATTCATTTTTTATTAATTAAAGTTCTCACTTTTCTATGTTTTTGAAGTTCTATATAAACTTTTCTATAATTATTTAATTTAAATATTCTACGGATTTTATAAATATAAAAATTAAAAATAAAATAAAAAGCCATAATTATCTAAACTAAAACAGCACCCGCCACTCTGCGAACCTTCTTAGGAGCAGGTGGCGAAAAAAGACCCAAAGGCCTCCAATAATAAAAACAACAAAAGGTGGAGAATATGAGTTTTAAGATAGTCCACACAATCTGCCCATACTGTGGGACAGGTTGTGGCATTAACTTAGTTGTCAAAGATGATAAAGTTGTTGGAACCTACCCACTAAAAAGACATCCTATAAACGAGGGAAAGGTTTGTATTAAAGGAAACTACTGTTATGAATTTATCCATAGGGAAGATAGATTAAAAAAGCCATTAATTAAAAAAAATGGGCAGTTTGTTGAAACAACATGGGACAAAGCATTGAGTTTAATTGCAGAAAAATTAAAAGAACACAACCCAGAGGAAATTGGTTTTTTCTCATCTGCAAGATGCACAAATGAAGACAACTACATATTACAAAAATTTGCAAGAGTAATTTTAAAGACCAATAACATTGACCACTGTGCAAGGTTATGACATTCCGCAACTGTTACAGGTTTAAGGGAGGCCTTTGGGTCCGGTGCCATGACGAATTCAATTGAAGATATTGAAGATGCTGATTGTATATTGATAATTGGCTCCAACACATTTGAACAACATCCATTAATTGCAAGGAGAGTAGTTAAAGCCAAAGACAAAGGGGCTAAAATTATTGTTATAGACCCAAGAAAAACAATGACTGCAAAACAAGCTGATTTATATCTACAAATAGTTCCAGGGACTAATGTAGCTTTAATAAATGCAATGATGCATGTAATTATAAAAGAGGGGTTAATAGATGAAGAATTTATAAAAAATAGGACAAAGGGGTTTGAAGAACTAAAAAAAGTTGTAGAAAAATACACTCCTGAATATGCCTCAAAGATTTGCAAAGTTGATAAAGATTTAATTGTGGAAGCGGCAAGAGTGTATGGAAGTGCTAAAAGGGCATCTATATTATATTGTATGGGAGTTACTCAATTCACGCATGGTGTAGATAACGTTAAATCATGCTGTAATTTAGCATTAATTACTGGGAATATTGGAAAAAGAGGGACAGGGGTTAATCCATTGAGGGGGCAGAATAATGTTCAGGGAGCTTGTGATATGGGAGCTTTGCCAGATGTATTCCCTGGATATCAAAAGGTAAATGTTGCTTATGAGAAATTTGAAGAGATTTGGGGAGTTGAGTTAAATCATGAAATGGGATTAACAATTCCAGAGATGATAAAAAAAGCTGGAAAGGAAATAAAATTCCTTTATATAATGGGAGAAAATCCAATGGTTTCAGACCCAGACATTAAACATGTTGAAAAAGCTTTAAAATCATTGGATTTTTTAGTAGTTCAGGATATATTTTTAACTGAAACAGCAGAACTTGCTGATATTGTTCTCCCAGCGGCGTGTTGGGCAGAAAAAGAAGGGACTTTTACAAACACTGAAAGGAGAGTTCAATTAATAAGGAAGGCAGTAAATCCTCCGGGAGAGGCATTGGAGGATTGGGTAATAATTAAAAAACTTGCAGAAAAATTGGATTATGGAGATAAATTCAACTATAAATCTCCAAAAGACATATTTGAAGAAATTAGAAAGGTGACTCCACAATATGCAGGGATTACCTATGAAAGATTAGGCGTTGATGGAATACACTGGCCATGTCCAAATGAAACCCATCCAGGAACTCCAATATTGCACGTTGAGAAATTCTTAACTCAGGATGATTTGGGAAGGATATTTCCAATTGAATATAAAAATCCTGCGGAGTTGCCAGATGATGAATATCCGTTCATCTTAACAACTGGAAGGATAATATTCCATTATCACACTGGAACAATGACGAGAAGGAGCAAACATATGATAAATGAGATAAACGATGGATTTGTTGAAATTAATCCAAAAGATGCCAAAAAATTGGGCATTAAAAATAATGATTTGGTTAAAGTAAGTTCAAGAAGGGGAGGGGTTGCCGTAAAAGCAAAAATTACTGAAAATATTAAAGAGGGAGTTGTATTTATGCCGTTCCACTTTGCAGAAACTGCGGCAAATCTATTAACAAACCCAGCAATTGACCCATACTGTAAGATTCCAGAGTTTAAAGTGTGTGCCGTAAAAATTGAAAAATTGTAAAATTTTTTATTATTTTTTATATTTTTGAGGTGATATTATGAAATATCTCCTGGTAAAATCAACTGACAGTGAGATTTTAAAAAGAGCGGAATGTGGAGGGGCAGTAACCTCTTTATTTAAATATCTTTTAGATAAAAAGCTTGTTGATGGCGTCTTAGCTTTAAAAAAGGGTGAAGATGTTTATGATGGTATTCCAGTATTTATAACAAGTTCTGATGAATTACCAGAAGTTTCTGGTTCTTTGCACTGTGCTACGATAAACTTTGGAAAGATAATTGGTAAATACTTTGCAGATAAAAAGATTGCAGTCCCTACAAAACCATGTGATGCAATGGCTATAAAAGAATTGGCAAAGTTGAAGCAGGTGAATTTAGATAACATTTACATGATTGGTTTAAACTGTGGAGGGACTGTTAGTCCAATAACTGCCATGAAAATGATTAAATTGTTTTATGAGGTTAATCCAAAGGATGTTATTAAGGAGGAGATTGATAAGGGTAAGTTTATAATATTTTTAAAGGATGGGACTGAAAAAGCTATAAAAATAGATGAGTTAGAAGAGAGAGGTTTTGGTAGAAGGAAAAATTGCCAAAGATGTGAGGTAATGATTCCAAGGATGGCTGACATTGCCTGTGGAAACTGGGGAGCTGAGAAGGGATGGACTTTTGTTGAAGTTTGCTCAGAGAAAGGAAGGAAATTAATAGAAGATGCTGAAAAAGAGGGTTATATTAAAATTAAAGAACCTTCAAAAAAGGCAATTGAAATTAGGGAAAAAATTGAGAATGTTATGATAAAGATGGCTAAAAAATTCCAAAAAAAGCATTTAGAAGAGGAGTATCCAAGTTTAGAAGAATGGCAGAAGTATTGGAATAGATGTATAAAGTGTTATGGTTGCAGAGATAACTGCCCTCTATGTTTCTGTGTTGAATGCAAATTAGAAAAGGACTACATGGAAAAAGGAAAAATACCACCAAATCCAATAATGTTCCAAGGTATTAGATTGAGCCACGTTTCTCCAAGTTGTATAAATTGTGGGCAGTGTGAAGATGCCTGCCCAATGGATATACCCTTATCTTATATCTTCCATAGAATGCAATTGAGGTTTAGAGATACCTTTGGCTACATTCCAGGAGTTGATGATTCCCTTCCTCCTTTAATCAGTGAGTTAGATAAATAAAAGTGAATTTTTTAATTTTTCTCATTTTTTATGTTATTTTTATCTTGGCTATCTTTTATTTTTTACTTTTTTACTCCTTTTTTTTGTTATAATTTTTATACTACCAAAACTTATATGATGTTAAAAATAGTTGGGTGGTACTGTGGAAGAGATTATTAATAAAATTACAAAATTCATTAAAGAAAAGGTTAAAGAGGCAAAAGCTAACGGAGTTGTTATTGGATTGAGTGGAGGGATTGATTCATCTGTCACGGCTTATCTATGTGTTAAAGCACTTGGAAAAGATAAAGTTCTTGGTATAATAATGCCAGAAAAAAATACAAATCCAAAAGATGTTGAGCATGCAAAGATTGTTGCCGAGAATTTGGGGATAAAATATATTATCTCAGATATAACAGATATTTTAAAGGCATTTGGAGCAGGGGGTTATGTTCCAACAAGAGAGTTTGATAAAATAGCAGATGGTAATTTAAAGGCAAGGATTAGAATGTGCATCCTCTATTACTTTGCAAATAAATACAACTTGTTAGTTGCTGGAACTTCAAACAAATCAGAGATTTATGTTGGTTATGGGACAAAATATGGAGACACTGCGTGTGATATTAGACCAATAGGTAATTTGTTTAAAACAGAAGTTAGAGAGCTTGCTAAATACTTAGGAGTTCCAAAGGAGATTATTGAAAAACCACCATCAGCAGGGCTTTGGGAGGGGCAAACAGATGAGGAAGAGCTTGGCGTTAAATATGAAACTTTGGATAAAATATTGAAATTGTATGAAGAGGGCAAATCAGCAGAGGATATTTCTAAGGAGTTGGGCATATCATTAGAGGTTGTTAATCACGTATTTAATTTAATTAAAAAGAGTGAGCACAAGAGAACTCTTCCCCCAACACCAGAGATTTAAGAATTAAAAAAATTAAAAATTATTTAAAAATTAATTTAACAAAATCTAAAAATTGGGATACAATAATGTTAGCAAACCATAATTATTTAAATATAACTTCAACCAATATTTAGAAAACCCAAAAAACATCTTTTTTATATCTCTTTATGGAGGGTTGTTTATGTGTGGAATTATCGGTTTTATGAGTAGAAAAAAAAGAATGATAAAAGGGGATAAGATAGCAATAGCATTGGATAGCTTAAAAGAGAGAGGTAATGGGAAAGGTTCTGGTTATGTGGGTTATGGAATATATCCAACAAAATACAAAGATTGCTACGCTTTTCACATTTTGATTGACAACACCCCAAAATTTGAAAAGATAAAGGTAGAAGTTGAGAATGTTTTAGAGCAGTATGGAACAATAGTTAAAGATGAGGAAATACCAACAGAGGATGGAATTATAGAAAAAATCCACATTCCTTGGAGATACTTCTATGAAGTTGATGAAAAATACGCTGATAGAGAGGAAGATGTCGTTGTAGATATAGTTATGGAAATAAACGATAAAATAGATGGAGCTTTCGTTATATCAAGTGGTAAGGATTTGGGTGTCTTTAAGGCAGTTGGATGGCCAGATGAAGTTGCTAAATTTTATAGGATAGATAAATATGGGGGCTATATGTGGTTAGCTCATGCAAGATATCCAACAAACACAAAGGCATGGTGGGGAGGAGCACACCCATTCAACCTGTTAAATTGGAGTGTAGTTCATAACGGGGAGATAACAAGCTATGGAACAAATAGGAGATTTGTTGAGATGTTTGGTTACAAGTGTAGATTATTGACAGATACTGAGGTAGTTGCCTACATCTTAGATTTGTTAATGAGAAAACATAAAATCCCAGTTGAATATGCATTATCTGCCTTAGCACCAAGATTTTGGGATGAAATTGATAAAATGCCAGAAGAAGAGAGGGAGTTACATACTGCAATAAGATTGGCTTATGGAGGAGCTATGCTAAATGGACCTTTTGCCATAGCAGTTGGAACTCCACACGGTTTAATCTTTATGAATGGGGATATTGAAAATGACACAACCATGTTTGGTTTAACAGATAGAATTAAGTTAAGACCATTAATTGCCGCTGAGAAGGATGATATGATATTTATTTCAAGTGAAGAATCTGCTATAAGGAAAATCTGCCCCGACTTAGATAGAGTTTGGATGCCTGACGCTGGAATGCCAGTTATAGCAAGACCATGGAAATAAACAAAATTTAGACAAAAAAATAATAAAAAATAAAAATAAAAACATGAGGAAGTGAAAACATGATTCCTTCATATGTTCCTCCAAAGTATAAGGTTGAGGTTGACCCAAACAAATGTATGCTATGTGAAAGATGCACAGTAGAGTGTTCATGGGGAGTTCATAGGAGAGAAGGAGATAGAATAATAAGCTATTCCAATAGATGCGGAGCTTGTCATAGATGCGTTGTAATGTGTCCAAGAGATGCAATAACAATTAAAGAAAACGCAATTTCTTGGAGGTCTCACCCATTATGGGATATAGATGCAAGGGCAGATATCTACAACCAAGCAAAAACCGGTTGTATTTTATTAAGTGGGATGGGTAACGCCAAAGAACATCCAATCTATTTTGATAAAATTGTTTTAGATGCATGTCAGGTTACAAATCCATCCATCGACCCATTGAGAGAGCCAATGGAATTGAGAACATACATTGGTAAAAAGCCAAAGCAGTTGGAGTTTGATTTTGTTGAGGAAGAATTTGATGGTAAAAAGATTAAAAAAGCTAAGTTAAAAACAAAGATTGCACCAAACTTAAAGTTAGACACTCCAATAATGATTGCCCACATGTCTTATGGAGCTTTATCTTTAAACGCCCACTTATCATTTGCCAAGGCAGTTAAGGAATGTGGAACATTCATGGGAACTGGTGAAGGAGGATTACCAAAAGCTCTCTACCCATATGCAGACCATATAATTACACAAGTTGCAAGTGGAAGATTTGGAGTTAATGAAGAGTATTTGATGAAAGGTGCGGCAATAGAGATTAAGATAGGACAGGGAGCTAAGCCGGGAATTGGAGGACATTTACCTGGAGAGAAGGTTACAGCAGAGATTTCAGCGACAAGAATGATTCCTGAGGGGAGTGATGCTATCTCACCAGCTCCTCATCACGACATTTACTCAATTGAGGATTTAGCTCAGTTGGTTAGGAGTTTGAAAGAAGCAACAAGATGGAAAAAACCAGTGTTTGTTAAAATTGCCGCTGTCCATAACGCCCCAGCTATTGCTGTTGGAATTGCAACGAGCGATGCTGATGCCGTTGTTATTGATGGATATAGAGGAGGGACAGGAGCGGCTCCAAAGGTATTCAGAGACCACGTTGGAATTCCAATAGAAATGGCTATCGCCGCAGTAGACCAAAGGTTGAGAGAAGAAGGTTTGAGGAATGAAATTAGCATTATAGCAAGTGGAGGAATTAGATGCTCAGCAGATGTATTTAAAGCGATAGCTTTGGGAGCTGATGCTGTCTATATTGGAACCGCGGCAATGGTTGCACTTGGATGTAGAGTTTGTGGAAGATGCTACACTGGATTGTGTGCTTGGGGAATAGCAACGCAAAGACCAGAGTTAGTTAAGAGATTAGACCCAGAGGTTGGAGCGAGAAGAGTAGCTAACCTAATAAAAGCATGGACGCATGAGATTAAAGAACTCTTAGGTGCAAATGGAATTAATTCAATTGAAAGTTTGAGAGGTAATAGGGATAGGTTGAGAGGAGTTGGCTTAAATGAGAAAGAGTTAGAAATTTTAGGAATAAAAGCCGCAGGAGAATAATTTTAATCTAAATTTGATAAATTATGTTTTCCATTTTTGTGTTCTAAAAGTTCTTAATTTTTGAAAAGGTGAAAGGCATGGAAGAGGTTGTTATAGATGCAAAGGATATGCATTATAGGGAGTTGAATGAAAAAATACATCAAATTTTAAGAGAAAATCCAGATGTCAAAAAAATTATATTAAAAAATGTTTTGGGGCAGAGATTTATTGGAAATGGACTGCAAAAAAAAGATTTGACTATTGAAATTTATGGAATTCCTGGTGGAGATTTGGGCATGTTTATGAGCGGTCCTACAATAATAGTTTATGGAAATGCCGAATTCGCCCCTGGAAACACTATGGATGATGGAACAATAGTTATTCATGGAAGTAGCGGAGATGTAACAGCCCACTCAATGAGAGGAGGAAAGATTTTTGTTAGGGGAGATGTTGGTTATAGAAGTGGCATTCACATGAAGGCATATAAAGATAAAGTCCCAGTCCTTGTTGTAGGAGGGAGAGCCAAGGATTTCTTAGGAGAGTATATGGCAGGAGGAAATATTATTGTCTTAAATATTGATGAGAAGGGAAATGACTTAGGAAAGGTTAAGGGTAGAATGATAGGGACTGGAATCCATGGAGGGGCTATCTACATTAGAGGGGAGATAGATAAAGACCAATTAGGTGTTGCCGCAGATATAAAAGAATTTACTGAGGAAGATTTGGAAAAAATAAAACCATACATTGAAGAATTTTGTAAGTGGTTTAATCTCTCAGAAGATGTTAAAAATAAACTTTTAAATTCAAAATGGACAAAGATTGCTCCAATATCTAAGAGACCATTTGGAAAACTCTACACTCCTGACTTAATGTGAAACTTTTCAAAAAAGTTTCATCAAACGGGATGCATTGCCCCGCTTTGCTCGGCAGTGCCTCTTAGATTATGGTGGGACTGAACGTAGTGAGCCCTGCTTTGGGTAGGAAGCAATATGCTCCTGACTTAATATAATAATTTAATAAAATTCTTCAATTTTAAAACTATTTGGAAGAAACACTAAAATTAGGTGGGATTAATGAAATCTTACAAAAATCTAAAAGAAGAGGTTTGGGATACTAACAGATGCAGTGGTTGTGGAGCTTGTGTAGCTGTTTGTCCAGCAAACAACTTATATTTTAGAGAGGAAAGTCCAGTAAAGTTTGAATGTGACGAATGTTCCTGTATGATAGTCCCAGCAGATATTGTTGAGCATCCAATCTCGGCAGAGTTTTGTAAGACAGTAGTTTATGATGTCCCTTGTGGAGCTTGTTACGATGCCTGCCCAAGAATAAAAAAGTCATCAATTCCAAAACCAAAGGGATTGGGGAGTATATTAAAAGCTGTAAAGGCAAAAGCAAAAATAGAAATAAAGAACGCTCAAAATGGAGGAGTTGTAACGTCTATATTGGCGAATGCATTTGATGAAGGTTTAATAGATGGAGCCATTGTAATGGTTGATGACAAATGGACATTAGAGCCAGAGTCATATTTGGCGTTATCAAAAGATGATGTTATAAAATCAGCTGGAAGTAAATATTTATGGAAAGGTCCAATATTAAAGGCATTAAAAACAGCAGTTATGGAAAAGAAACTTAAAAAATTGGCTGTTGTAGGAACTCCATGCGTTATAAATGCCATAACTCAAATACTATCGTCAGATAACGACTTATTAAAGCCATTCAGAGAGGCAATAAGGTTAAAAATTGCATTATTCTGCTTTGAAACCTATGATTATAGCAAGATGATTAAAAAGCTTAAAACAGATGGAATAGAACCATGGGAAATTAAAAAAATGGATATTAAAGAAGGAAAGTTGAGAATTACATTGGTTGATGGAAATGTTGTTGATTATAAGCTTAAAGATGTTGAATTTGCTATGAGAGAGGGTTGTAAAGTTTGCGGTGATTTCACTGGCTTAACGTCAGATATTTCAGTTGGTAATGTAGGGAGTGAGGAGGGTTATTCAACTGTCTTAATAAGAAATAAATGGGGAGAAGGGTTCTTTAAGAGGGCTGTTTATAACAACTACATAGATTATGATGAGAATGTTGATTTAGATGCAGTTAAAAAACTTGCTGAATTGAAGAAAAAGAGAGTTAAAAAGAACTAAATTATAACTTTTTCAATAAACTCTTTTAAAACATAATAATTTAAAATTTCTCCTAAATTGCTATGATAAGCTTCTTTATAGGTCTTTGGTAGTGGCTTGTTTAAAATATCAGCATAAATCTCATTTAACTTACTTAACCATTCCTCTTTTTTGATGCTATTTTTTAAATTGTCTGCAATATCTACAATTAGATTAATCTTATTTTTCTCAATTTCATCAAATTCATATAAATTAAAATATTCCTTAAATAGGTTAGTATAATGGAGACACTTTTTATAATCTCCTTTTAGTAAATGGGCAATAGCTAATAAATCACTTATTGACTTATCAAATCTTTTAATAATTTTATTAACAACTTCACCTAACATTTGGTAGTTTTTAATCTTATATTTAAATTCTTCATAAATCTCTAAAAACCTCTCCCAATTCCCAGCCCATATAAAAAACATCATCATAAATTCAAAGAAATCTAAATTAAAATTATATGCTCTATCTTCAAATAAATTTTTTAAAGAAGGGTCTTTTTTTTAATATTTCTTTTCTTTCTTCATCATCAAATAAATCTGTTAAAATACTCTTTAAAATATCTTCTGGCTTGGCATCTTTAACAACATCGTTATAAATCCACTCCCCTCCAATATTTAAAAAGTTTTTAGCAATATCTTCCCTTTTAATCTTTGCAAATATTGAGGCAATAGTTAATAACTCTCCACTTAAATTATAATAATCCTCATCTGCTAAAATCCCTTCAACAAACCAGATAAATTTTTTAATCCCTTCTTCAATGTTGTCATTCAAAATTTCTTTATATGCCACCTCTCTAAGCTCATAATAATCATATCTTGGAACATTTTCTTTAAAAATTTTATTAGCTAAAATAAAATACTCCATTGCTTTATTATAGTCCTTTTTATTATAAAATTCACATCCTTTAAGCCAGTATTTATATAAAGAGTTTAACCAGTTATCGTCCATAATTTCCCCAATTAAGCTCTAAATATTATAAAAATAATTTCTATTCCATATATATTGTCTTATCCCTAAGCCCTGCCATTAAAAAAGCCCTCTTCCTTCTCATACAGCTTTCACACTTCCCACAGTGTAAAAAGTCCTCTCCATTATCTTTATAGCATGAATAACTATACTTCAAAACCTCAACACCAAGTTTTTTCTCTAACTCAGCCCCTAATTTAACAATCTCCTCCTTTGTTTTGTCATATAAAGGAGCTTCTACTTCAACTTTATTTAGTGTTCCATACTCTAAAACCTTATTAAATGCCTCAACAAACTCTATTGTATTATCTGGGAAAGTTATCCCCTCCTCTTTATTTATCCCAATGAATATTTTCTCAGCATCTAATGCCTCAGCAAAGCCACTTGCTATACTTAACATTATCAAATTTCTTGCAGGAACCCAAACTGATTTCATTGTTTCATAGGTCTTCTTAGTATCTAACTCTTCCATTTTTAGTTTTGGAATTTCCTTTTCAGTTATTAAAGAACTCTTCCCAAACTGTTTAACAAATGGCAAATCAACAACAATGTGTTTAATCCCTAAAATCTCACAAATCTTCTTTGCTGAATTAACCTCTCTTTTAACTGCTTTTTGCCCATAGTTAAAAGTTATTGCAGTAATCTTATAACCCAAATCTTTTGCTATCAATGTAGCAACTGTGGAATCTAATCCCCCACTTAAAATAGTTACTGCCTTCATAATCTCATTCCTTTTATATTTGATAATTGGAATTTTTAATTTTATTTTAATAAAAAAGAAATTAATTATTCAAAATTATTTCATTAATATATCATTAATATATTAAGTATTTGTTTAATTCCCAATCAGTAACTGCCACTCTGAAAGCATCACACTCAGCCCTCTTAATCTCCATAAAGTTCTCATAGATATGCTTACCTAATGCTTTTTGCAAGACCTCATCATTTTCCAACTCATCCAATGCCGCTGATAAACTTCCAGGAACTGATTCAATTCCTAACTGTCTTTTCTCTTCTTCTGACATCTTATAGATGTTTTTCTCAACTGGGTCTGGGGCTATCATTTTGTTTTTAATACCATCCAATCCTGCCGCTAACATGCAAGCAAATGCCAAGTATGGGTTACATGATGGGTCAGGGGCTCTAAACTCTACCCTTGTCGCTTTACCTCTCGCGGCGGGAACTCTAATGATAGCACTTCTGTTTTGATTAGCCCATGCAATATTTACAGGAGCTTCATATCCAGGAACTAATCTCTTGTATGAGTTAATTGTTGGGTTTGTTATAGCAACCAATGCCTTGGCGTGATGCAAAAGCCCTGCAATGTAGTTTAAACATATCTCACTCAATCCATTGTATGCCCCGTTTGGGTCATAAAATGATGGTTCTCCATTCAACCAAACACTCTGATGGCAGTGCATTCCATTTCCATTAATTCCAAAGAATGGCTTTGGCATAAATGTAGCCATTAAACCGTGTTTCTTGGCAATGTTTTTAATTGTCATCTTAAATGTAACAACGCTATCAGCTGTTTTTAGGGCATCGTCAAATTTGAAATCAACTTCATGCTGTCCGGGAGCAACTTCATGGTGTGATGCCTCTACGTGGAAGCCAAGATTTTCCAAAGCTAAGACAATATCTCTCCTAATGTCAGGAGCTTCATCTAATGGCTCAACGTCAAAATAACCCCCTTTATCAGCAGGAACCCATTTGTGTGGATTGTGAGGGTCTCTTTTTAATAAGAAAAACTCTGGTTCCGGACCTACGAAAAACTCCCCATTCATTTCTTTCTTTAACTCTTCTAATATTGCTTTTAATCTACTTCTTGGGTCTCCGTCAAATGGTTTTTTTTCACTCCTGTAAATGTCACAAATAACCCTTGCTACACTTTTCTGTTCTGGTCTCCATGGTAAGACAGATAAGGTTGATAAATCTGGCTTTAATAACATGTCTGAGTTTTCAATTCCTACAAATCCGGTGATTGATGAGCCGTCAAACCAAACCCCTTTTTCAAAGATGTCTCTTAACTCATCGATTCCCTTTTCCCCACTTTTAATTGGGTATGCAACGTTCTTTGGGAATCCTAAAATATCAACGAATTGAAATCTTATAAACTTAACGTTATTCTTTTTTACATATTCTATTGCTTGCTCAATATTCATCTTTATCCCTCCAAGATTATGAGCACATGGAAGTAAGTTTCCTACTTCCAGGTATATATAATTTACGGTATAATCAAAAATTTGTATATAAGCATATAACTAAAAATAAATTGACAAAATTCAAATTATTCAATAAATTATTTGGTGAGGCAAATAATATTTAAGGTATGTGACATGATAACTACAAAAAGCTAAGTTATTTAATTCTGTTTATTACAATTCTATACTTTTTGTGGTGAGAAAATGATTCTTAGACATAGAAGACCAAATACATATGGATTAATAAATAAAGAGGGAGATAAGAAAGAGGCAAGTATGATAATCAATGAGTTGTTAAATAGGGATTACAAAATAACTTTTCTCCCTTCTGGAAGTTCAGCCGTGTTTTTAGCAATGTGGATAGCAAAAATTTATAGTGATGAGATTTTGGTCCCAGATATGGGAGGTTGGCAGGGATTTTTAAAATTTCCTAAATTATTAAATCTAAAAACTAAAATGGCAGAGACAAATTTAGGAATTATCGATATTGAAAAATTAGACAGACATTTAAAAAAGAACTCATCACTTATTTTAACATCTTTGGCTGGATATTTAGCTCCACAACCATTAAAAGAAATAAAAAAATTGTGTGAAGAGAAAGAGGTTTTATTTATTGAAGATATTTCTGGGAAAATTGGAGGAGATTGTGGGTATGGAGATATTATTGTTTGTTCCACTGGAAGTCCCAAAATATTAAACTGTGAATATGGTGGTTTTTTAGGAATTAGCAGAGAACTTGAAGAAAAATTAGGTAATGTATTAAATGACATTAAAATTCTGTCTAAAACATACAAAACAATAAATTATTTTGGTCTATTAAAAGAGGAGCTGTTAAATGCTAAAAAAACATATAAGAGATATGTAGAAGCATCTAAGATAATTAAAAATGAAATTGAAAACGCCTATTTTAAAGAATTTGAAGGGATATCGGTATTCATTGAATGTGATAATCCAAAAGAGATTTCAAAAAAAATTAACAGTATAATAAGATTAGATAATAAAAAATCAATAACAACAATTTGCCCAAACTATGACAGGATTTTAAAAAATGGAATTGTATTCGAAACAAAAAAAATTGATGTTTCAGAAATAAACAAGGAAGTAATCAATGAAATCATTATAGCATTGAAATCTGCATTATGACAACATTGCTTTTATTTTATCTACTGCTCTTTTCATTGTTATTCTGATTAATCCTAAATTGACTTTTGATTCGGTTAGGATTGCTAAGATTCCCTCTCCTGCATCGACCATTAGGATTTTTCCATGCTCCCCTTCAATCATCGTCTGTTCTAAATTACCCATTCCAATCTCTGATGCTGTTCTCTCAGCAGCCCCAAAAGCAGCCGAAGCCATCGCACCAACTAACTCAGCATCAATATTCCCAGGCAATTGAGAGGCAATAACCAAACCATCCTTACCAACAACCATAGAACCCTTAATACCCTCAGTTTTATTCAACTCCAACAAAACCCTATCAATCATATTTTCACCCTTTATACTCTGGCTTA
>Ga0256838_1000268_pt1 | contig 35040 bp, 32 predicted proteins | sample 4571419metaG_FD_185978 | JGI IMG/M metagenome (GOLD analysis project Ga0256838, IMG submission 185978) | Hydrothermal vent microbial communities from Guaymas Basin, Mexico - 4571-419 | ecosystem: Environmental > Aquatic > Marine > Hydrothermal vents | place: Mexico: Guaymas Basin | collected... | reverse complement strand
CCGTTCTAAGAAATCTTCCTTTATCTGTCCCGGGCCTGCTACGATGATTCCGTCCACGTTCTCGTACTTCTTCGCCTCCCTAAGTATCTCGGAGAAATATGCTTTGATGAGGCTATCGTATTTCTCTCCCGTCTGATAATGTTTCCCGGGTATGTTCGATCTAATCTCCGCGACCGTCTCCATGTTCCTTCCGTCTAGTAACACGATCGACGCCTCATCGTGATCTAATGATATAATGAGCACCTTCTTAGGGGGCAAGGAAGCCTCTTCGAACTTCTTAAGCGCGCTCTCGAACCCGCGTGACTTGAATATCGTAAGCTCTTGGTATTTGTTGATCGTAATCGTATGATAAGAGCCTATAGGGACTAAATTCTTCGGGCCCCTCACGATGCGACCGTGTATGCGTAAGCCCCCAAACTCGTGGAACCCTATACTCTCGACCTCGATCTCTAGATCCATGGGTATACGTTTACTCTCCCCGTCTTCGCGTTTGATCTTTCTAGTCGTCCTAGCTAATACGCGATCTCCCGGTAGGATCGTCTGAGATAAGAGATACAGATCCTCGACGTTTTCGGGTACAACCTTAATCATCTTACGCTTCTCGTCTACCTCAACTACCTTCATAAGTAAAACGCTAAAAATTCGGGATCAAAAATCATAGGAGCTTCTCGCTGATTATGCGTATGTTATCCTTGATGGGGACGAGCACTAGGTAATCAGCGTCGCGATCCTCCACTAGGCCGGTGACGGCATTGAAGTGCTTCATCTCGGCGTCCTCTAGCTCCGTCTTAGGTACGGAGATCTTGATGAACTCGTCCGTGGTCTCCTCTACGGATCCCTTCTCGATAGCTAGCTTGAGCACCTCGTACCGGTGAGGCGGTAGGGTAGGACTACGCTTGCCCTCGGGGATGGGGAAGAACTTCTTGTTTAGGAAGGAGTCCACGAGTAGCTTCCTGGGCTCCTTGTATCCCTTATTCTCTAGCCTCTTAACGACGTCGCGCACCTTAGCGATTCCACCTAGCTCGTTTAGCGTTACGGCCACGGGGTCCTCATCGAAGGATCCGGTGGGTATCCTAGCGGGACCAGGTATCTTGATTCCCTTGAGCAGTCCTAGTAGGAAGCCGAGGGTGACCTTGCGTATTCCTACCCGCTTTAAGCGGCGGGCTACGGAGTATAGGGAGTCGGGGGTTACCTTTCCGACGGAGCTTACGAGGCTGTAGGCGATCGTGAAGGCGCTCTTGATGTTATCAGGCATCGCGTTCCGTACGGCCTCTACGAACTCGGGGTAGGTCATGTCCGGCCTTCTTTCCACGCCAAGTTCTTCTAATACGCGAATGGCACGTCCATAATTCCCTCCTACTTCGTCGGCGGACTTACCCGCTACCCGGTACTCATAGAGCTTCCTAGCCGAGACGTCAGGGATTACTAGCGAACCGGGCATACTTAAGGGTGTTACGGTTGTTTTTAAAGTTCTAACCCTTTTAGCCCTAGTACCTATACGAAAACCGCTTAGAGGAATCTTTTTTGAGCTCTAAAAACGTGCCTATTCTTTCTTCTTGTTGAGGACCATCCTTAGGTAGTAAAGAAGGCCCGCTAAAGCGTCCGGAGAAGCGTTAAGGAGCACGTTCGGGTTTTCGCATATTATCGCGGAGAGCTTAGATATCTCACGCACGAGACTAGTCACAGGATCGTAGCCTCCCAATTCGTTCTCTACCTTATCGATGAGCGAAGGTATACTTTCCGAGCCATCTATAGGGACGCGCGATAACGTGACGTCCGCCTCTCTTACATATATGGACTGAACGTCCTCTTCTAGCGCCTCTTTAACGGCTTCTTCTATCGTTTCTGCTTCCCTATCGGAGCGTCTACCCGCGGCTATCCGATCGAAGGACTCGCTCGCCTCCTCTAAGAACGTGAGGACCTCCTCTAGGTCTTTATATTTCTTCTTAAGATTATCCAGGGCCATGCATGAAGGCTCGAAGAAGATATTATGAAACTAAACGAAGAAAAATCACTCCTCCTCTATTTCCTCGCCTTCCTCCTCCCTCATCTGTATCTGCTCCGTCACGTCTACTTCGCGCCTCACGATCTGAGCTAAAGCCTCGGCAGGTAGGTCCACGTTCGCGAGTTCGTACCTTATCTGGTAGTGGAACTGGTTTACGCGCAAGTCCTTTACGACGGCTCCGGCCTCACCGCGTTCCACGTCTACGTCCACTATGATATCGAAACGCATACGATAACGGGAGCGTATGAAGTTCACCTCGTTCTCATCGAGCGTACCGTCCGGTTTTATCGGGAAGAGACCGCCTTTTATTAGGATATCACGAACGGTCCGTAATATAGCGCGGTTGATTTCTCCCGCTACTACGGAGATGTCCGTGGACTTAATGATGTTTCCTATCTCGGGGCTACTCTTTCTAGCCTTACTTATCGTAGCGTACACAGCGGCTTTAATGGGGTTCGCCTTAGGAGAACGATATAAGTACTTGAGCGGATGGTGCCGACGCGTGTGTAGTTCTATTCTTATAGTCTGGGTCATAAATAGACACTATTTACCTGAAGAAAAAACCTCACGTCGAGAGTATGTACTTAATTATTCCTTCAGCGAAACGGAGCACGTCGAACACTATAAACCCGCCCAGCTCCGCGTTCATTAGGAGATCCTCCTCGGATAACTGATCCAAGTCGACTTCCCCTAGTACCCTCTTTACATAGTGATAGGCCTTCTGAAGACGCTTCTTTACGATCTCCCCGGTTACGAGCATCTTCGGGGCCATCATTAGAGGGACGATCGCTATGATGTCGCTGATCGTGGGAACGTCCTTATTCCGATACCGCTTAAACGTCTTCATAACGGACTCGAACGCCTCCCTGTTGAACTTCGGCTCCTTACGGAAGTACTTTCCCGTAAGCTTAGAGAGATATCTAAAGATCTTGTCGACGGCCTCTACCCGACGACGGTCGATGTGCTTATGAGGTAATATGGTGTTCCACAAATATAGCATCGCATCCGTCGGCACTATTTGCTTCCCGGGCGCGCTTACCTCGGTCATCGGTGGGTAACGACGCGGGAAGGGGAGGAAGAAGTCCGATTCATATGTAGTTTCGCATCCTACTTTAGCTAAGCGATCAATGATGCTTCCGGGAGAGGCTCTGATCATGAGTATCCGATTATTATCCTGGCGCCTCTTACGGAACTCCCTGATCCGATTAGCCGTCGCTTTATCGTCTGATACCTCGTCGAGGACGATTAGGTTCGTCTTCGAATCTAAGAACTGATCCATCTCCTTGCTGTTCGGATCCGGGAGAGCCCCTACGGAGATTATTTCGTTCTCCGTGTTAAAGAACGCCGTAGTGTAGCGCAGGATAAACTTCTTCGTGATGTCCGGATGACCGTAGAGATATATCACTATGCCCGGAGTGATGCCGATAACCTCGGAGATAGGCCTATATATGCCGGAGAAAGGGACGCCCTCATAGACGAAATTCCGACCCTCAGAAATGCGGTCGCGAATCTGAAGCTCTATTCCTAAGCTCATCATCATCACCTCTTGAGGTACTCTGTGAGGACCTTGATGAGCTTCTCATACACGTCTAGCCTGAGATTCTCGAGCGGGGCGTGTATGTTCGAGTCTTCGGTCATAGCGCCGTAAGTAAGCGTGGGGATCCCTCTCCTAGCGAATATGAAGCCGTCGTTACCTCCCCGTTCCACACCGACGACGTGCTTATCTCCCGTAACTTCCTCGGCTATCTCCTTAAACCTCGTGATGAACGGATGGTTCGGAGGTATGTACCGGCTCGGGTGATTCCCTATTATCTCTACGGATACGTCCTCCATAGAGAGCCCTAACGATGAGGCCGCTCCATAGAAGATACGCTTGAGCATATCCTCAGCGGCTTCAGGCTCCTCGGTTACGTAACGGAAGTCTATTCCGGCTTCAGCATCCCTAGAGATTACGTTATAAGACTCTAAGCCCGCGGATAGCCTCGTGATAGTGAGGCGATCGGCTATGGTCTTAAAGTGGCTCCTAACGGGGAGTTCGCTATAAGCTCCGAAGATATTGTAGTTAAGGACGGTGTTCAAGAGCCTTATTAGAGCGTGCGTGGGGTTCCTACATAAGAAAGGCATGCCCGCGTGTCCCTGTGTCCCATATACCTTAACCTTCGCGTGTACTACTCCTGAAGCCCCGTTAGCTATTACGCCATACATCCCGTCGATCACTATTACCTCATCCGCGAGTTCCGCTACTTTATCGGCTACGGCCTTAATTCCTCCTTCCCCTCCCGTCTCCTCTTCCGCGGCTATCACTAGAAGGACGTTCTTAGAGAGTTCGTTTAAGGCGTACTTCGTGGCGAATATCGAGGCTACTACGGCCGACTTGTCGTCAGCAGCGCCGCGGCCGTATAGACGATCGCCTATGAGCGTAGGCTTAAACGGGTCAAACTCGATCACGGAGTCTCCCACTTTTATCCTCCGGGGACCCTTAGCGTCTACCACGTCGTAATGAGAAACGAGAGCCACGGTCTTATCGGCGCCGGCATCTACGTACGCTAAGATGTTCTTAACCTTCCTCTTTTTACCGTATGTAGCGATCCCCTCTACTACCTCTACGGAGGCTTCCGGAATCTCCCTTTCTATGAGTTTTACGATATAATCAGCCGCCCTTTCGTAATCCTCGACGTTGTACCGCACCGTCTTAAAGGCTACTAAATCCATCAGAGGCTTAAGGACCTCGTCGTTCATGATGGGTTGTTATCGAGATGTTATTGAAGATAAACAACGAACGACTCCATATATGAGTCTACGTTTCGGTACTTCGGGCATTAGAGGCATCTTCGGTAAGAACATCACCACAGATATGGCGTTTAAGTTGGGCGTTACGATCGCTAAGGCGTTCGATAATGCTTCTAAAGTAGTCGTGGGCATAGATTCCCGCAAGACGTCTCCCGTGCTCGCGAGTGCGTTGATGTCCGGTTTAGGGGCGATGGGGGCGGAAGTATATTATGCCGGTCTCGCCCCTTATCCCGTAGTAGCCTTCGCTTCTGGGAAGTTAAACGGTGTAGGGGTGCTCGTTACGGCATCCCATAACCCCCCAGAGTATAACGGGTTCAAGATCTTCGTGAACGGGCGCGAGCTTACCTCTATACAAGAAAATATGCTTCAGGACTATCGGAAGGAGCCTGAACCGAGGTTCGACCGGAGGCTTGAACCGAAGTATGTGGACATCTCCGACCAAGTCGTGGACGAATATCTAGAGCATCTATTCTCATTTGTAGAACCGTTGGAGAAGGAGATTAGGGTAATTATAGATGGATCTAATGGAGCCGCTGGTGTGATAGCTACGAGGGCTCTGAGGGAACTAGGGGCCGAGGTTATAGACGTGAACGCCCAACCGGACGGATTCTTCCCCGGGCGTATGCCCGAACCTAGCGAGGAGAACCTTAAGGATACTATGAACATAGCGAGGAGTTTGGGCGTGCCGGCTATGGCTCTGGACGGCGATGGTGATAGGCTAGCTTTAATAGATCCGAGGGGAAGGTTCGTGGACCAAAGCTATACGGCCTCATTAATACTCGAGGAGGTATCTAAAAGGCGTCGCGGAAGGCGCGTTGTGGTACTTTCGGTGGATACTCTAGACGTAGCGGAAGAGATAGCTAAGAAATACGGACTAAAGGTATACCGCTACAAGCTCGGTTACCTTCCGGACATCGTCTACTCTATGATTAACGACGTCCTCATGGCCACCGAACCGTGGAAACATATGATACCCTCTTATGGGGCGCGGTACGACGGTATACTTTCGGCATGCATACTCGCGAAGGTGGTCGAAGAGGGTCTCGAAGACCGTCTTTCTAGGTTACCGAAGTATTACGGTATAAGAAGGACGTACCGCATAGATCCGAGCCGCATAGATATTGTATATATGCGCCTCATGCACCAACTACTGGAGCGGAGCCACAAATACAAGCGGAAGAAGGACCTCATAGACGGAATAAAAGTGTTGGGAGACGGTGAGCGGATACTAGTAAGGAAGTCGGGAACGGAATTAGGGAAGCTTCGCATATACATTCAAGCTCGCTCTAAGGAGCGCGCGGAGGAGTTTAAGAGAAAGCTCGAGGAAATAATAAAAGAAGCTAAACGATGTTTTTTCGTGCCCATTAAGAAAAACGGTACGATAAGAGTGCGCTATTTGGTCGAAACGACTCCCGATAATAGAGGGAAGTTATATGAGATAGCTAGTCACCTCGCGGACGAACAGAGTTTGAGCATAGCCGGAGTGACGGACGTTATATTTTCGGTTCTGGGCATCGACAAGGAGGACATAAAGAAATACGGCGCCGTAGTGAGGCACGTCGATCCAATAGGATCGAAGGTGGTGAGCGATCATAATGGAGGCGAGAGCATCGTCGATATAGGCATCGTAGAAATAGAATACCCTACCGTACATCTCTCCAAAGATATTTCGTTCGACGATATACTCGTATATATCGCGGGTGATCTGCTCGATTCCGCGTCCGTGCGTAGCATAAAGATCACATCGATAGAGTTTCCGGAGAATATACTAAAGAGGTTCGGGGGTCCTTTGAGGTCCGATTATCTTAGAAAGATCCGGGGCCCAGGGCCCTATTTAGGGTTCATCATGAAGCCCTCTCTAGGTCTCACCTCGGATCAATACGCTAAGCTAGCGCGCGACGTAGCCGAAGCGGGCGTTCATATGATAGCGGACGACGAGAAGCTCCTAGATCCGAAGTACTCGAAGAGGATAGACAGAGCTAAGAGGATCCTCAACGAAATTAAAAAGTCGAAGAACGAGTACGTCTTCTATTTCTTAAATATAGGATCTAGGGACCCAAAGAGGACGTTAAGCACGGTTCTTAAGGCCTTAGAAAAATTAGACGTGGAGAGGTTAGGCGTGCTTATTCCCTCGATGTACGCGAGTTACGACGAGATAAACGAAGTCGTAAGGGAGTTCGACGTCCCAGTATACACTAGGAATTCCGGATTCTCCGCGCTAATAGATAGTCCGAGAGGGTTTAACGCGGCCGTGTTAGCGCTGTTCGAACGTATCTCAGGAGCAGACATAGCACAGATACCTCCTCCCGTAGGTTCTCATAAGAAGGACTTATACACAGTTCGGAGCGCTTATAACGCTTTAGCGGGCGAAGGTCCTATAGGAAAGACGATACCGCTAATAGGATCCGGAATAACTCCCTCACTAGCTTATGACGCGATAAACATGGGGTTTAGGGACGTCATATACCTCGTCGGTCGCGCGATAGTGGGACATCCAAAGGGCATCAAAGCGGGCGTGAAGGCTATGCTAGACGCGTTTAAAGGGGCTCTCGATGGACATACGAAAGAGGAAATCGCGAGGGAAAGCGAGGAGTTTCGCGTCGCTCTAGAGAAACGGGGATTAGAATCCGAGATATCGTTAAGCGAGCTAGAAAGGGAACTCACGCGCTTGGGTTATATCCGACGCGATCGTATTTAATCATCTTTTTATTATTATGATCGTGAAAAGGCCCAAATACATCCTTCAACCAATCTTCGCCATCCTGGGAGGGATAATCTTGGTGCTCGTAAACGCTGTAGGGGATCCGGGTATATACGCTCAGATAGTCGCTTATTTGAAGACGTACGGGTATATTACGGAGGAACAAGGGACGACTATACTCAACGTCTTGTACTTCATCGCATACTTGGGAGGCTTCTCCGTCCTTATCGGAGGCCTTATATACCTCACGAACGCTGTGTTTCCCGCTAGGTTCATGATCTCGGTCGGGGCCGGCATTAGCGCGTCGGTGTTAGCCTTACGCGTGATATCCTTAGGTCCTACGTTGAAGGAAGCGATCGCCCAGGGCAGGTTCACCGAGTCCCTTCAGATGGTCTTAGGCGTAGGGGTAGGTCTTCGGCTCTTAGGGACGTTATTAGCGCTCTTAGCTCTATTATCTTATTATGTACCGATAATTCTCGGAGCCCTCTCGAGCGTAGGATACTTCATCTCCGGAGCGACGATATCGCTTCACGTCTCGGGCCCATATGCCTCTTCCCTACAGCTCATGGGCGTGATCGTGTTCGTTATAGGGGTTCTGGGATCCGCGGGATACGTCACGCTCTACAGGATCTTATCCGCCCTCGCCCTCGTGTTCTACATACCCTCCTTCGTCCTCCGGACCTTCGGAGGGTTCTTCGATCGGAGGTCCTTCGCGTTCGCGATCGAGGCCATGTTCTTTAATATACTTATGATAGTACGGAGCCCGAAGATATACGAGAAGCTAAGAAGGAGAGGAGAACGAATTTTTGAAATGTACGTTTTAGGTCTTGAGGGTACCGCTCATACGGCCGGAGTAGGGGCTTTTAGCCTAGACGGTGAGCTACTCTTAAACTTGAGGGAACAATATACTTCCCCCTCCGGAGGTATACATCCGCGCGAGTCCGCTCAGTTTATAGCCCAAAGGTTACCGAAGCTCGTAGAGAAGGCGTTCGATACGTTGGGAACGGACGTAGTAGCAATAGGTTTCTCCCGTGGGCCGGGTCTAGGGCCTTGTTTAAGGACCGTAGCTACGGCCGCTAGATTCTTAGCCTCCGTGTTAGAAGTGCCTCTATACGGGGTAAATCACGCTGTAGCTCACATCGAGATAGGGCGTCGGGAGCACGGATTTAAGGAGCCTATAGCGTTGTATCTCTCCGGGGGAAACACGGCCGTGGTCGGTCGCGAGGGAAGAAGATACGTAGTGTACGGAGAGACGCTTGATATAGGGTTGGGGAATCTATTAGATACCTTCGCGCGCGAGGCTGCTAGGATCTTAGGGATCACGATACCGTTCCCAGGAGGACCTCATATAGAACGCTTCGCTCAGAAGGGGTCGCGTTACTACGATCTTCCTTATGTCGTGAAGGGCATGAACTTAAGCTTTAGCGGTCTCCTAAAGGCGGCTATAGAATTATTAGAGTCCGGAGTTCCGATCGAGGACGTCGCTTATTCGCTACAAGAGACGGCCTTCGCTATGGTAATAGAAGTATTAGAGAGGGCGCTAGGGTTCACGGGTAAAAAAGAGGCTCTACTTGTGGGCGGAGTTGCGAGGAACAAGCGCTTAAGGAAAATGTTCGAGGAGATGGCGGAGGATCGGAACATAAAGCACGGTATCGTATCCCCGGAGCTTGCCGTGGATAACGGTGCGATGATCGCGTATGTAGCGTTAGAGATGTATAAGGCGGGAATGGAGCCTCTAAAGATCGAGGAAAGTTACGTGATTCCTAAACGGAGGATGGAAGAATTTGAACTACCGCCACCAGAAATTCTACCGAGATGATGAGCCTCCACGGGTCTGAAAAATGATGATAGGTGCGCGTGCTGATCGTTTCTTTAGAAATGGGAATCCCCTTATTAAGCGGGCGCGTGGACAATCGTTTCCTTTTATACGCGGGAACGTACTCCCCCGAAACGCCTGAGGCCGGTCGTCTTTGAGGGCGTCTTTCTTTATTAATCCCCCCGCTAAGTACCTCACTATCTTAATCCTAGAGGATCCGTCGAATATCCTCGTACGCATCTCCCGCACGTTCCCGATCCCGTAATTTAGGGGGAAGTCGAGGGGCGAGTACTCGAGGTCGTAACCTTCGAGCTTCTTTTGTACATTAATGGGCTTTATCTCCACCTCGCGTTCGCCTATTATCTCGAACGCCCCGCCCCCTATGGACTTATAGTTACCGACCCCAAACTCGCCTAAGAGCCTTATGATGTTCTTATCTAGGTCCGTTAAGATCGCCCGTTTAAACCTCGATAGATACATGCGATTATATGCTACGCGCCCGGTTCCATACGACGTAAACGCGGAGCGAGAGACGTTTATCCTAGCGGAAAGTGTGAGTAAGAAGGGGTATTCGACCCTTACCTCATACTCGTTCTTCCCCTTCACGAGCGCAAAGTAAGACTTCATGGAGGACTCGAACGGAACGTAAAGGCTCTCCGGGACGTTTATCTTATAATTATCGATGGTCGCGTCTTTGAGCGCTAGAATCCGGGAATCCGACGGTAAGTACAAGAGATCGTTCTTAGGGTCGTATGCGAAGATTCCAGCGATGGAGAAGCCGTCCTTAAGGTCTATTAGGCCGCTCTTTTCTAGCGCTAACAACGCTCTATAGAGCGTTAAACTCGTGGGGATGTATCCGTAGAAAGGGCCTAAGGGTTCCAAAATAAACGCCTTTATAGTTTTCGATTTATTCATCACGCGTCACCCCTCTTCTCCTGAGCCCTATCCGGACACATGTTTTGTATTAATTCGTCGAACGCCTCCTCTATGTTATCTTCGCTTCCTTTATACTCGTATATTACGCTCACGGACCCTCCCGCGTCGATCCTCTCGATCTTCTCTATTATTATATTCTTGATCTTACCGTATCCCCTGCTCACACCGCGCCCGAGACCTAAGAGCTTAAGGAGCTTAAAGCCGTTTTTGAGCATCCTTATTCCGTGCGGACAGACGGACTCCCGTAGTTCTTTATCCTCTACTTCCGTTTCGGGCTCCACGTCTAATATTAAGAGCCTACCCCTAGCCACCCCGCTCACACGCTCCACGAGCCTTGGGTTCTCGGCCGTTCCGCGGAACCTATCGACCATGTTCTCCGGCTTTATCTCCGTCACCGGGGTGCCTTCGAAGCGTAGATCGTGAAATATTAGTCTCGTAGGACCCACGTCGTTTAATCCTCCGAAGAGCGCTAAGAGGCAAAATGCGTCCTTCCTCTTATCCTTAGGTATCCTCTCCTTGAGTTTGCTCCAAGTATACCTCTCGTCCGCGCTCTTCGTCAAGGCGTCGGGCGAGGTTATTCCGGCGAGTCCATAAGAGGTCTCTATAAGCATCCTAAGGCGCCCTTTAACGGAAGAAGCGGGTATATAGGGATTACCCCTCGCGTCCTTTATCGTCTCGAGATGTACGTATCTATTGAACCTAGCTACGCCCCCAATGAGCATGTTCTCGACTTCAAGTTTTAAATGAAGGACGTACGCCCCTTTGATCTTTACAAAAACCTCTTGAGCTTCGCTACGTTGTGACATACGAAGAACTATGAATAAAGAAAAAGAACTTTAGCTCCTAGATACATCCGCGAGTCTAGACGCTATAGCGAGTGTTAGGAACCTCTTCACGAAGTCTTTATCTCCGTTGGGATCGGGCGCGAAGTTCTTGTCGTGTTCCTCCATCATCTTGATCGCTAAAGTAAGTAGAAGTATCCTCTGAAGGCGCATAAGCTCCCTCTTTAGTCCCTTATAATCGCGCTTATAGTACGGCTCGATCCTTTTTATCGCGTAATTCAACGCTTCGTCGAAGTTTTTAGTGTCCCTCGCTATGAGCGTGGCGCTCTTGAGATACTTTAATACGTCGAGCTTTATCGAGCCTCCCTCGTATTTCTCGATCTCTAGTAAGAACGACGCGATGATGTCGAGCATAATCTCTATCTTTCTTTTACCCTTTTCCCCGCTCAAATCCTTTAATATATTTAAGAACGCGAGGTCGTCACCGTCCTTCGACGTTAATGCGTACGCGAAGTTAATGAGTGGTTTTCCGACGATCTCGTAGAGCTTCTGAGAGTCTATTCCCACGTTACTTAAGTTATCGAGGCGCGTGAGTATGTATAGGCTCTCGTTCAGGAACTCGTCGAACTTTTCCTCACCTTTTATAGCCTCCGTATAATTCCTGTTCTCCGGCTCCTTCTTCGTCTCCTCCTTAATTCTCTCGAAGAAGTCTAGGATGAACCGCTTAGAGTAAGGTTTTAGGTATCTTATTATAGCGCCCAGATTAACCTTCCCCTTATTTGATTCCTCTAGGATCTTCCTCCCCCGGGTTAAGGCTTCAGCGAGCTCCTTTAGTCCTATGGGCATCGAGAACGCGACGGCCCTCGGGGGTATTAAGTAGTCGTTCCCTGCCCTCACGGGCCTCAGCTCTATGAACCCGTCGGTATTAGCTTTCACGTAGTATATCGGTTTCTTCACGCTCGTAGCCTCTAGGATTACTTCTACGGGATAACGCGCCTCGTCCCGCGATTTTAAGAGAGAGATTACCCTAGAGAAGTCGCCCGCTGTATCCGTTAGATAGTAGCTTTCGTCCCTAGCCACGTATATGATCGTAGGGTTCAAGGGGGCGAGCGTGGAAGGTAGAATAGTTAGTCCCCGATACATTAAGGCCTCCTCTAAGAACGCTAAGTAATGGACTGGGCTCACATTCTTAAAGAAGTCCTTAGGGATTCCGCTCACGTATATCTTATCGAACTTCTTCAAGCGCATCACCCCATATGCGGGCTCGGGAAACGCGAACCTCCGATGTAGTACGTAAGGCTCCTTATCGTCCCTCTTATACTTTTGTTCTAGGTCTACTGGCCTATAAGAGGGGATCACGAATAGATCCACGATCCCGACGGCCTCCTTCTTCTTCTTGAGCTCGACGTTTTTCGTCATCCTTTGTACGTCGTTCCTCAGCTTGTCCGCGGCTTCTAGCCGCTTCTCGAAGATCCCTAGGTAATCTATTCCCTCGGGTCCCTCCGCCTCGGGAGCGTATAAGATCACTACTATATCGACTAGTTCGTACTTTTCTACCTCCGAGATATCCTTTCCGTCGTCGAACTTCTTCGTGATCTGTGAGACTTTTCCTTTCTCGTACGCGTATATCGCGGGATAGACGTCGCTCTTATCGCGATATAATTTGAGGACGAAGAACTCCGTGCTACTCTTTATCGCCCCAGCGTTTATGACCGTAGGTATCCTCACGCGCGCCCTTAAGAGCATCTCATCGTATTCCGTGGGGTTAACCATGGTATACGAGAACCCACCCAAGTTCCGCTCCACAAAATTACTTTTACCCCTAGTTTTGATCCTAAACGAGGCCGCGTTCGTGATCTCGACGTTCCCCACGAGGGATATGTATTTGGGGACCACGGAAAGCGACGTCCTCCTCCTCTCACCCGCGGCCTCGAGCTCTATCTGAACCTCCTCGAGCCTCTTACTAAGGTCTATGAGTGTCGTATCCACGACCTTCTTCACCTCCTTTTCGTCCACATACGTCCCCCTTGAGTTACTTACGAACATCGGGATGAACATGTCCGCGGGCGAGCGTATTAGGGCTACGTAATCGTGGACGTATTCGAACTCCGGATCGCTCACGTTCGCTGCGTTGAGATAATTAAGCCGGATCGCTAAGCTCAGGGCGCGTAGAAGGCCGTAAAGTATCAAGTTTATCGCGCGCGTGAATCTCAAATACATACTTTCGGCTTGGTGAAACGTGTACGGCAAGCGAGATATGAGATCCTTATAACCCGAGAACACGACGTGATATAAGGCGACTTTCGAATTCTTGAACGCGTTACTCGCGTCGATCGAATAGTACATCGAGGCCGCCTGAATCGCGGCGCCGAGCGTCGTATGGATCGATAGGGGAGTGAAAGGTTCGGATACGTCCTCCGCTTTGAATATCGAGCCGTAAGACCGCACGGGCTTTAACGATATTAGGTCGTTATCCTTGGCCCTCAACGCGTCCGAGACGTATAGGTACGTGTATAGCTCCACGAACGGTCCCAACGGATAAACGTCCTTATTCGCCCGTACGTTAGGGTTATACTTAAGGAGGTCCTCGTACTCCTGGGATCCCTTGACGTAGATGTTGTTATACGCCACGGTCGGATTCCCTACGAGCTCCACCTCGGCCGATAAGAGCCTCTTATTATTTCCGTACTTCTTAAGGGTATAATATATGTGCACGAGCTTCCTCGGATCGAGGTCCTTCGTCCCGTTTATTAAAGAGTAAAGCGATAGTATCTCTAACTGGGCGTATCTACCGGAGCTCGGGTTGTTGTTATGGTAGATATGAATTTGTCCACCCCTCGTGCTCCCCGCGGCGCTTCCGTCGTAAATGGGCTTCAACTCTCCTATTTCCGGGTTTAGATTCGTCCTATAGAAGACGATCCTTAAGAGATCGGGGTTGCTCGACAACGCTTTATGTACGTCATTAGTATCGATGCGCCCACCCGGTCCACCATAAACGCTATTAAGAACTTGGTGAGCGTTCTTCCCCATTTCATTAATGAATTTTGATTCCTCCGTTCCGACTCCCAAGCTAGGTTTATCTTTCGTGGGAACGACCCCTCCGTACTTCCTTATTCTGAACACCTTCTCGACGTCGTGAAACAGAGCCGTGTACAAGGCCTCGAAAATATTGTTTGTGGCATTTATGCTCGGACTTTTACTCATTCTCCGACTAAATACCGATCGAAGTTCTATCTTTTCAATTACCGAACTCCTTCTTTATTCCCGCGCTATCGATTCTTTATGGATAGACCGGCGATCACGTATAAGGGCCTCCAACAGATCACGGGCCCCCTAGTTATCGTAGAACCTAAGGGACTCAAGCCGATGTTCGGGGAACTCGTGCGCATATTAACTCCGGAAGGCGAGCGTCTCGGACAAGTCATAGAGGCCTCCGAGAGCGCCGTGGTGGTACAGGTATTCGAGCAAACGCTCGGGATAGATATTAATTCCTCGTTCCGCATGCTTGGCGAGACTCTACGCATAGGGGTCTCCGAGGACATGCTAGGAAGAATATTTAACGGCCGCGGTGAGCCCATAGACGGATATAAGAAGCCCGTAGCCGAGGCGCGGCTTGACGTGAACGGCTCCCCTATAAATCCCGTGATGCGTAAGTATCCTCACGACTTCATTCAGACGGGTATATCGACTATAGACGTGATGCTCACCCTCGTGCGCGGCCAGAAGCTTCCGCTATTCTCCGGATCCGGATTACCTCATAACCGCTTAGCCGTACAGATCGCGAGGCAGGCTAAAGTGGTGGGAACGGAGGAGGAGTTCGCGGTGGTGTTCGCGGCCATGGGAATCACGGCCGAGGAGTATAACTTCTTCCGTAAGAGCCTCGAGGAAAGCGGGGCGATGGAGAGGACCGTGATGTTCGTGAACCTCGCTAACGACCCGGCTATAGAGCGTATAATCACGCCTCGTCTAGCGTTAACTGTGGCCGAGTATCTAGCGTTCGAGACGGAGAGGCACGTGTTAGTAATACTCACGGACATGACCAACTACGCTGAGGCGTTGCGTGAGATCTCGGCCGCGAGGAACGAGATACCCGGAAGGCGCGGCTATCCGGCTTACCTATACTCGGACCTAGCCTCCATATACGAGCGTTGTGGGATCGTGAGGGGAAAGAACGGGAGCATCACGCTCATGCCGATACTAACGATGCCGAACGACGACGTGACGCACCCGGTGCCCGACTTAACGGGATACATTACGGAGGGACAGATATACCTATCTAGAGCTCTTCACCGCAAGGGAATATACCCGCCTATAGATCCTCTACCGAGCCTCTCCCGTCTGATGCGCGAGGCTATCGGTAAGGGTAAGACGACACCGTGTCACAAGGAGCTAGCCGATCAATTATATGCGGCTTATGCCGAGGGCGTCGATCTACGCGACCTCGTGGCGGTAGTAGGAGAAGAGGCGTTAAGCGAGGAAGATAAGGCGTTCTTGCGCTTCGCGGATGAATTCGAGCAGAGGTTCATCAATCAGGGAGAGACGGAGCGCGACATAGTGGAGTCTATAGAGCTAGGTCGGGAGCTATTAGCTATACTCCCGGAGACCCGCTTAGGAAGGATTAGCGATAAGACGCTGAAGAAGTGCCACCCCAAGTATAGGAAGGTACGCTGTTGTCCTCGGTTCCGCAAGCCTGTATCTAAAGAGGATGGTCGGTAACGAAGTAAATGGTTGCGGTGCGTACGATCACGGTGTTTTTTAACACCTCGCTATATCCTACGAATAGATCACCCGAGAGGCTCAGGGCCTTCGTCTCAAAAATTAATATAGAGCGTTTAAAGAGGCCGTTCGAGAAGGCTGGGATAGAGGTATACAACGTCCGCTTATCGATTAGTCCGCCAAGGACAAAGGAGGAACTAGAGGGGATACTAAAGATAATCGAAGAGGCCCCGTTCGACTATTTCGGAGGGTTCGGCACGTTCGGTGTGAACGGACTCACTCGTACGTTACCGAGCGTGTTAAGAAGCGACGAGAGGGTCACGGCCTTCATCTCCGTGGAGAGTCTAGAGGAGGCGATAAAAGCTTCCGACGTAGTATTAGAGCTAAAGAACGACGTCTCAGCGGCTAGGTTATTAGTGGGCGTGAACCCACCCAGGTTCTCCCCATATTTACCCTATAGCTTTATACGCGATCCGGCTATCTCATACGGACTCTCGATCGCCATAAACCGGGTGAGCGACTTAAGGGATGCTATAGAGAACAACTCTTACGAGGAGGTGAAGCGCGCGGTATTCGTCACTCTACCGAAGGTCGCTTACCCTATACACGAGATCGCTCAGAAATTAGATGTACCGTACATGGGAATAGACGTTTCCCTAGCCCCGATGCCCGGTGTGAAGGAGGAAAGCGTCGGAGCATTACTAAGCGACCTTTCGTCCTCCGTGGACGGTATGCTTTCATACATCTATACGCTTAATGAGGCGATCAAGGAGTACCCATTAGTCGCCCCTCTAGTAGGATACAACCGCGTAATGACTCCTCTCGGTGAGGATCACGTCCTCGCTAGGCTCGCGGAGGAGGGTAAGCTTACGGTGGACACGCTCAAAGCCCGGTCGGCCGTATGTTCGACCGGAGTCGACGTAGTACCTATATTATATTATAAGGTGACCGGGACCATCGTCGATACTATAGCGATAGGACTCTCTCAGAGAAAGACTATAGGGGCTAGGGTGATCCCTCGGGATAAAAAAGAGAGCGTAGACTTAGGGGCGATAGGTAAGGCGCCCGTCCTTCGACGAGCCTTCTTTTTTAGTTCTTCGGGTATGAATTCCCTATATTTCTCGAGGGTTTTTCTCCTCACTTCGTCGTCTATTGTCCGTAGAATCGAATCCACGATTGCGTATGTATAACCGCACTTCTTACATATCATGAGTCCCTCGATGATCTCTTCTCCCTCCTTCTTTACGGGTACTAACTCAAAATCCGAGGAGCCGCACTTTATACATACCACTAACTTAGCGAGGTCCGGCTTCATGAGTAAAAAGAGTTTAAGAAATATTCAAAGCCGAGGCGGTCTAGAAAACGTCTTCTCTTCTTCCTTCTTTTTCCTTCTAGCCATGGCCCGATATCCTACTACGGACACTCCTAGCGTTACGATGATGATCCCTATGAGTATTCTAATGTTCCTATCGATCTCCTTCCCTATAATTAGAACATCCTTGTGGAAGACCTTTACGAACTCTTCTCCGTATAGAGTATAGACTACCCTCACGGTTACGTTCACGTAACGTCCTACTCCGTATTCCGTGGTTGTAATGTAGAACGTATAGTTCTTCGAGGATCCTGGATCGACTGTGACGAGGTCCGACGACTTATACGGAGAAACTATCTCTATCTCGAACGTTATCGAAACGTTCGTCTGATTATCGATCGTTATTATTACGGGAAACGTATCTCCATACACTACCTGATCCGGTATACTCGCGGTTATGCTCGGTGAGGTTATGAGGAGAAGTATAAGCAAGAGGGTCTTCATCTTATAACAAATATTAATTCCTCAAGGTTCTTCTTACCCTCGGTCCCGTTGAAGATATAAAGCATATTAACGTCGGGTCCTTCAGTTAAGAGAGCCGGGGTGGCCGAGCCAGGAAAGGCGCGGGATTTGAGATCCCGTGGGCATCTCGCCCGCCCGGGTTCGAATCCCGGCCCCGGCGCCATAACAAAAACTCGCTCCGAGGTGCTTTCTTCTACCCGCTTAATGTACTCCTCTAGCGCGTCGGGCTTAAGTATGAGGATCTCGGGAAGCTCGTATGGATGTATCTCCTTGAGCCTCTTCATGAGCTCCGTATAACGCCTCTTAGAGGTCTTTATTAGGATCACGCACTCGTCCTCCTTCGCGATCTTTCCCTTCCGCCGGTACATAGAGGTAGCCGGTATTATCGTAACGCACGCGGCTAAGCGATCTTTTAACAATATCTCCGCAATCCTTTCGGCTTCGTTCTTGGATGAGACCGTGGTGATGATCGTGATAATCATATAGGGTTCACCTCGTGAATCCCTTTTTCGCTTATCACGTAGTTTATTAGTTCAGCGGGGGTGATGTCGAACGCGTAGTTCAACACTCTCGCACCGTCCGGAACGATCTTCACGTCACGTATGTAACGCACCTCGCGCTCGTCGCGTTCCTCGATGGGCGGTGGATTGTCGAAGGTACACTCGTCGAACGTGGACGTAGGGGCTACTACGACGAACGGGACGTTATGCCTCTTAGCGAGCGTGGCGAGCACATACGTTCCTATCTTGTTCGTCACGGACCGATCCTTACACACGCGATCGGCCCCTACGACGACCACGTCGCTTAAGCCCTTCATCAACGCTAACCCTATAGCGGTGTCGGGTATCACGGTGGTATCTATTCCCGCAACGCTAAGTTCCCGGGCCGTGAGACGGGCGCCTTGAAGCACAGGTCTGGTTTCATCCACGATCGCCCGTACGCGATATCCGTTCCGATGTGCTACATATATCGGGGCTGTAGCCGTACCGAAGAGACCGTAAGTGGCTAAACGACCGGCGTTACAATGCGTGTGGAACGTGATTTCCTTCTTTCCTAGCTTCTCCGAGATCATCTCCACGAACTTTAGGCTCCGATCTGCTATGCGCCTCTCATATTCCTTTTCCTTCTCCACCACCTCATCAGCGGCTTTTATTACGGCCTCGGGCCCCTTATCTATCGCCTTCTCTATGTGGTTCAGCGCCCGGAAGAGGTTCTTACCCGTGGGTCTAGTACGCTTCAATAATTCCAGAGCTCTCCTAGCGTCGTGTTCGAAGTCCTTTCCTTTGTATGTGTCCGCGAATAGTTTCATGCCGTAAGCGGCCGTGATACCTATCGCCGGAGCACCGCGTACGATCATGTTCTTTATAGCATAAGCAACGTCCTCTACGGTCTTAGCGGTAAAGTATTCAAAAGTCTCCGGGAGCTTACGCTGATTTATGAGCTTCACCGCCTTCTGCTCTTCTATATACCTTACGGTATCTAAAGGTCTAGGCGACTCCATGATTACGAAACGTCGGGGGTAATTCGTAACGTTATCGAGATCCTAGCTAGACCGAACACGTGCCGGAAACCCCTATCGTCGCGCCATAGCCGTATACTCTCTTCCTTCCTTCCGAGGAACCGGGGCGGTACTAGATAACCGAGCGCTAGATTAGTGAGCTCGCACGGTATCACGAAGCGTCTTATAACGTTCTTACGCGCGAGCGCCTTGAGATAGTTTCTCGTATGGTGGCACGCCTTACGGAAGAAACTCAACGGGCCGGACGGCTCGTTAAGATACATTAGAGCTTCTACCGGTTCTACGTTCGCTTCCACGCTTACGATACCCGTTCTTAAAGCCTTCACGCGCTTCCTTTCATTACCCGGAAACTTCCTCGCGACGATCTCTATAAGATCACCCTCTATGGGCTCAAACTCTATCGAAACGTCGAGCGCTACCCCTCTCTTTCTCGAATACCGCTGGAGGGCCTTCCTTAAGAAGAACTCTACGTCCCTAGGCTTCACGCGCGTTAAGACCGCTGGTTCTAAGAGTTCAAGCTCCATTAAGGCATGCATTTCATAAACCCACGTGAGGAACGAAAATATGCACCTCTTAACTCTCGCGGATTATTCTGAGGGAGACATTCGGAGACGGATTAATAACGCCTTAGATCATAAGTATAACCCCACGCCCGCTTCGACTCCTACGGGCGAGTCCGTAGCGCTAATATTCATGAAGCCCTCTACGCGTACTCGCGTATCCCTAGAGGCGGCCGCCGCTTACTTAGGGCTACATCCCATATACCTAGAGGCTAGGACGACCCAGCTATCCCGCGGAGAGCCCATCAAGGACTTCGCCCGCGTCCTATCGCGTTACGTCTCCGGAATAACGGCTAGAGTATACTCTCATAAGGATCTAGAGGAGCTCGCTGAGCGGAGCGATGTGCCCGTGATCAACGCCTTAAGCGATCGCTTCCATCCGCTTCAGGCTCTAGCCGATCTTATGACCATATATGAGCACTTTAACCGCATCAGCGGACTAAAGATAGCGTTCGTAGGAGACGGGTCCTCGAACGTAGCTAACTCCTTAGCTATAGGCGCGTGTAAGCTAGGAGCGGAGATGCGGATCGCTACCCCTAAGGAGCTACAACCGGATAAGCTCGTCCTTGAGGTATGCGGCGATCGCTTACACATCACCGAGGACCCCGTGGAAGCCGTGAAGGGGGCGCACGTGATATACACGGACGTTCGGGTATCGATGGGACAGGAAGCCGAGGCGGAAAAGAAGAAACAACTCTTGAGGCCGTATCAGGTAAACGCTGAGCTCGTTAAGCACGCTCACGAGGATTATATCTTCATGCACTGCTTACCGAGACACGTAGGAGAGGAAGTAACGGACGACGTGTTCGAGGACGAAGAGCACAGCGTCGTCTTCGAGCAGGCCGAAAATAGGATGCGGACCGCTATAGCCGTGTTTGAGGACCTCATCTTAGGGATTTGAATTTTTAAACACTCCTCTTCCTTTAATAGTCCGGACCCGCGGAGACTCTCGCGAGAAACGCGTCCTCACGTATGTGATTGAGTAATAGGATAAAGGCGTACGTGATGAGGAACCTTAGGAGTATAAGCGTCCCGTTTTAATGAGAAGGCTCCTCCATCTCTACGTAATAATCTCCGCTCTTGTGCTAGCGGTATCGGATCATAGACTTATAATATATCTCGGAGCGTTGTTCTCGTACTACATATTATTAATAAGAAGAGTGAGGTTCCGGTCATTCGTTCTTCCTTTTATAGTAATAGAGGAAACCATCGCTTATTATCTCGGAGGGGGCCTACATGGCGAGGCTCATAGCTTAATACATGATCGGGTGCGTAGCGTACCGATATTCTTAGTACACTTCTATCTACGGTCGCGCTATACGATTAAAAGCGGGTGTGAGATCGATAAAATCGTACTCTCCGCAGGGTTACACGGGGCCTTTCGGGAAGTCATAGTTCCGAGAGCGTTCTCCTTAGGCTCCTTATTCATCGCTGGGATAGCTATATTTATCTACGGTTTTCCCCTATACTCCCTCGAGCCGAGAGGCGATCGTTGTTCGTTACTAAGACCTCGGGTAACTATACTCGCGGCCGAATTGATCGTCGGAATACTCCTCGCTATGCTCTTTCCCCGATAAACGATTTCTTTTCGTCGTATGGTCGAAAACGAATGAAGGGATACGTGGTGAACTTCCGTCTTAAGAAGCGTTCTCAGGTCACGCTATATAGACCCGACACGGTGATCGTGAGGATACCCGAGGGAGTAAAGGCTCACGAGCTTCTAGGGAAGAAGGTAATACGGAGGCACCCTAATGGAAAGGTAGTCATAAAGGGTCGCGTGATACGTGTACGGGGATCAAACAAGAAGGACCGCGTACTCGTGAGGTTCGAGAAAGGCGTTCCCGGACAGATAAGGCTACATCCGTACGTAGAGATCGTAACGTGATTTTTATCGGGCTTTTAAGGTTTATCTCACGAAGACGTTCGTCGCTTTACTCCTTAACGCGTTTTATAGGAGATTGAGACCACAGCTTTCCTCCTTCGTATCTTACTCGCCTAAGAACGCGGTAGCCGAAAATAAACGGATCTACATAAGCTCTAGGAGGCTAAAGAAGCTACTAGATTTTTAAAAAATCATCTTAACCCTATCGCCGCTGAGACTTTCATCGCCTCTAGTACGATCATCAAAACCGCTAAGGTAGCAAGCGCGCTCGCGGAAGAGGCGTACTGTAGCGCTAATAATATTACCCCTATCATCTGCATCTCCACCCCTATGAGGAACCTCGTCCGCGTCTTAGCGGATAAGCTCACCACGAGCCCTATGAGTATTAAGTATATCGATACCGCTACCTCGAGCACCATTCCTCACCTCCTGAGAGCTAACTATTACGGCCGCGAGACCTCCCGCTATAGGTATGATGAGCTCCTTTAGTACATCTATCGAGACCTCAGCATGACCCACGGAAGCGGCGGGGATATACTTGTATACGGCCACGGCTATAGCGAACGCTAGCGGTAAGGCTATGGCGACGAGCTTCGAGAGTCCGCTCTTTTCCTCCGCGTATCCCATGAACACGAGCGCTACCACGGATCCGGTATAAATCGCGAAGATGATGATTCCTATTAGCGTCGAGATGTAATCGAGTACATATAGGGAAGCGAAGAGTATAGCGGTACCCAAGCTAAACGAAGCGTATACGTCGTCACGACTTAAAGCGGCTAGCGTAGCGAAAAATGCCGCTAATAGGAGCACGACTTCCTCGATCATACCTTCTCCCCCTCCTTAATCTTGTACCGCTCATACATCTTCTGAGGCGTCTGTATTAGATCCTCGGAGAACGGTACGGAGGGATCGGGAGCCACGTTTATGTGTCCTAAGGCCCCCGTTGGGCATACGAAGACGCATATAGAGCAGAAGGCACAATGGTCGTAGTCGATCTGCGGATAGATCTTAAGGCGGTTCTTAGGATTATCGAGCTCCTCCCGCTTCACCATCGTTATCGCGTTGTTGGGACAGTTGCGTTCGCACATCCTACATCCGATGCACTTCATCGGATCTAGCGTGTGTTGAAGTCTCGCGTTAGGATGCCTCTCTATCGGTTCTTCGGGTATCTGAGTAACCTCGCGCTTCGACACGAAGAAGCGCTTAAGGGATAGGAGTAACGCGCGGAACACCATATCCTTCACCTCCGTAGCACTAGATATCCGGCCCGAAGTAAGTTTATGTACGCTAGCACCATCGCGATGCGCCGTCCGTAGCGGGCGATTTGATCAGGCCTATAGCGCGCTAGACCTCCGCGAAGCACGAAGAAGAGCCGCGTCACGAACGCTAGCTTTAGGATGAACCACCGCACGGACTTCTCTCCTATGGGGCCTATAGGGATCCCGTAGTATCCGCCCAAGAAGAGTATCGAAAGTAGAGAGCTTAAGGCGTATAGCGTTACGTATCCGGTAGCTATGCGCACCGCTAACATCACGCTCGTGTATTCGGTAGCGAGTCCGAAGGCTACCTCAGGCTCGGCTTCGGGAGCGTCGAACGGAGGCCTCTCCGTCTCTACTAGCGTGACGATTAGGAGCACGATAAACGCTAGCGGTAGATATAAGGCGAGGGGTCCGTGAGAGTTCTGCCGCTCTAATATAGCCTCCAAGTCCCGAGACCCTACGAGCCGAGCTATGGAGGCGATCGTAACGAGCTTAGCGGTCTCAAAGGCCACGAACGATATGATGCTCCTAGCTCCGCCCATAATAGAGTACTTGTTCATAGTCGACCGCGCGGCTACAGCGAAGATAACGGGCATAGCCGTAAACACGGCCGCGACGAATAAGAGGGAGTGTGGAATCTCTAGGAACGGTCCCTGAGGCCGTATGGGCATAGCCATGAGAGCGACTCCTAGGAAGACTATAGCGAGCTGGGGGACTATTACGTACGCGAGCTTATCCGCGCGCCTCGGTATGATGAGCTGCTTGATGAGAACCTTTAGTAGGTCGTAGAGCGTCTGTAGGATTCCCCGCGGTCCCGCGTGTTTCGGCCCTATCCTCGAGTGTATCCTCGCTAAGGTCTTCCTCTCTAACCGCATAGAGAGCATAGAGTATAAGATAAACGAGGTCGCACCGGGGAAGAACACTAACATCATCCGCTTCTCCATACCCATCACCTATCCAGATCCCCTGGGCACTCGTCTAAGCTAAGATGTATAGCGGGGATGTCGGCTATGCGTACGCCTTTAATGAGCTTTAGGAACGCCTGCATGAGCGTGGGGGATGGGGACTTGATCTTTACCCTATAGGGGTAAGGTCCCTTCTTCTTCGCTACGATATAATACAACATCTCCCCACGTGCCCGCTCGGTCCTAGCGTAAGCTTCACCGGGTTCGAACGTTAGCGTAGCCACGCGAGGCTTCGGAATCGCGAGTATCTTCCTCTCGTTCTTCGGGAAGCTCTGTGCGATCTTAACGAGCTTACGCACCATCTCCATACTCCTCCGTATTTCCTGATAGCGTACCCGAACTCTAGCGTAACAATCGCCTATCTCGTATATGTCCCCCTTCTCCGCCACCACGGGCTCGAAGTCTATCTCCTTATAATAGCCGTAGCCGTCCGCTTCCCTCACGTCGTACCTCACCCCGGATCCGCGTAAAGAGGGGCCCGTTACGCCTAACTCTATAGCCTCCTCGGGCTTTAGTATTCCGACCCCTATTAAGCGGCTCTGGAAGATCCTATTCTTTAGGAGCACGGTTTCTACGTCCTTAAGGCGTTCCTCGATCTTCTTGAACTCGCGCTCTATAATATCCGGAAGATCCTGAGGCATATCGTTCGTGAGACCGCCCGGTATGATGAACTCGGTTCCGTAGCGCCCTCCCGTCAAGGCTTCTAGAGCTATTAAAGCGCGCTCGCGCGCCTTGATGCTCCGCATGAACGCGGTGTGCTGACTCATCGCCCCTCCGGCCATACCGAGCCGGGTTAAGTGGCTCACGATACGGTTAAGTTCTCCGGCTAGCGTGCGTAGAACCTCAACGTACTCCGGCACTTCTATTCCCACGAGCTTTTCAACGGCCATCACGTACGCCCGCGTAGAGTTTATCGAATCGATGAAGCACGCCCTCTCGGCTAGGGGTATGTTCTGTAGTGCCGTGCGGTATTCCATAAGCTTCTCTAAGCCTCTGTGGACGTATCCGGGATCGAGCCGAGCGTCCTCGATATAATCCCCGTTAACCTTCACTATAAGCCTCACGGGGCCATATCCAGGGTGTTGGGGACCCCGATTTAACATGAAGTCGTAATATACCTTACCGTCCTTCTCCCGGGATCCTAACTCCATCATACCCATCACCTCTTCCTTCTCGCTGGAGGAACGTAATCCTTCCTTAGCGGAGGTATATCGTCCCGGTCGTGAGGGAGTAGGAAGCGCTTTATTCCGAGCTCTTCGGGAGGCTTCTGAAGGCCTTCGAACTCCACGCCCATGAGGTCCCACGTCTCCATCTCCCGCCGCCGGAATCCCGGTAATATATCGGTGACCGTAGGAACTCTAGGATTATCCCTAGGGACGCGCACGCGTATTATCGCGTCCTCGTTCGTCTCCACGTTGTGGAGCATGTATATGAGCTCTATTTCTCCCTCGTCTATGTGATCGACGGCTACGATCGTTACGGGCCTCTTAAACCCCTTAGCTTTGAGTTCTTTGATCTTCTCCCTAAGCTCGTTCGGACTTATTCTTTCCTCCATTCTTCGCCACCCCCATTAGTATCTTACGTAGCTTTACCCGACCCTTTATGATCGCCTCCGGCCTCGGGGGACATCCGGGCACGAACACCTTTATCGGGAAATGCTTCGGCACATCGTTTACTACCGAGTACGAGTCCCGATATAGCCCGCCGCCCGCGGCACAAGCGCCTACGGCTATTACCCGCTTAGGCTCGGGCATCCGATTCCGCACGCGCTTCGCTATCGGTAGAGCTTTCTTCGTTATGAGACCGGAGATGAAGTACACGTCCGATTGCCTAGGAGTGGGCATCGGCATTACTCCGTAGCGCTCTACGTCGAACTCCGAGCTTATTGAGGCTAGCATCTCCATCGAACAGCATCCCGTACAGAAGTGAACGGGCCGAAGGCTGTGACCGCGAATCCGATCACCTACGCCCATATCACCTCACCTTAAACGTCGCTCCTAGAATTATTCCTAATCCCGCTAGTATCGGAAGCGCTACCTCCTTAGCGATGTACGGTAGGAATATCGCGAAGACCGCGAACCCGTCCGCGGCTAAGAACGTCATGATCCGCCTAACATATTGCATCCTAAGGCGCCTCTTATCTTCTAGAGGATAATATCCCGCCTCATAAGTCTCGTCGTCCGCCTTTCTATGTTTCGGTGCTCCTATGAGATGAACGGACCGTAGGATAAGGAGGAAGATAATGCCCGCTAAGGTAGCTTCAAATATGCTGATAAGCGACATATTTGATCTCGTAGAACTTAATTTATTTTTATTATGCGCGCAGACGCATAAATGCTATCACGGCCGGAGCTTATCTATCTCATCCCGATCTTTACCTCGCCTTTCATACTATTAACGGGCCGTCGCGGGCGCTCCGTAGGGTTCCTCCTATCCGCCTTAGCGGTGCTTAGCTCCTTAATTCTCTCGATCAAAGCGTTTAAGGAGGTAGTCCTGGACTCCTCGAATCTCGTAGGCGAGGAAGTTAATCTGCGGGGATTTAAGATTACCCCTTACTATATCGACTCCGTATCGGCTGTGATGGTCTTGTTAGTATCGTTCATAGGGTTTCTAGTGGTCCTCTATAGCCCCGGATATATGACCGGAGAGCACGGGGCCTACGGCCTCAACCGCTACTACTCCCTAATCACCCTCTTCATAGGATCGATGCTCCTACTAGTTTCGACCCCCCACCTTCTACTCATCTTCGCGGCTCGGGAGCTAGTCGGGTTATGTTCTTATGCCCTAATAGGGTTCCGGAATCGTAAGACTACTACCGGTCCCGCGGCCGCTAAGGCGATGATCACTACGCGCATCGGAGACGTTTTACTGATCGCCGCCATAGGCCTCTTGTATTACTACGCTCATACCCTAGATATACGCTACATAGGAACGCTTAACGAAAACGTGAGACTCATAGGGACGCTCATCGTCCTAGGTGCGTTCGCTAAAAGCGCTCAGATACCCTTCATAGGTCGGCTTCGGGACGCCATGGAGGGTCCCACTACGGTATCCGCCCTCATACACGCGGCTACCATGGTAAACGCGGGCGTGTATCTAGTAGTGAGGAGCTTACCCTTACTTACCCTAGATACCTTCGATTTGTTGTTCGTGTCGTACTTCGGGGCCATAACCGCGTTCCTAGCGGCGACCATGGCCCTTGTAGATAACGACGTAAAGCGCGTGTTAGCGTATTCTACGATCTCACAGCTCGGATACATGTTCATGGCCGCTGGGGTAGCGGGTTACGCTGCGGCTATGTATCATTTAGTATCTCACGCGTTCTTCAAGGCCTTACTGTTCCTCTCCGCGGGCGTGGCGATCGTGGCTACGCACACGCGCGACGCTAGACGCTATAGGCTACGGAACAGCCTAAAGCTCTCCGCTATAGCCTTCCTTATAGGGGCTTTAGCCCTATCGGGAATACCCCCTACCTCAGGGTTCTATAGTAAAGAAGAGGTAATAAGCACGATAGCCGATAGCGGTCTCATAGGAGTATACGTCTTAGCCGTGCTCACGGCCTTCCTCACCGCCTTCTACATCTTCCGCATCCGGAGCCTATTATACTTCCGCGGTGAGCCTTATGAGGCTAAGGAGAGTCGGATACTACTCGGACCCATATACGTGCTCGTGATCGCGATACTAGCCTTCCCGCTATATCACTCCGATCTACTAAACCGGCTAGAGAAGGGCTACAACTTCGTAAGCGTCTACACCTTCGGATCCCCCATAGAGGTTCGGAAGTATGTCCCCACCATATTAGCCTCGATGGGGCTCATCCTCGGATTATACTACATAAAGTCCGATATACCCTCTCGGAGGCCTCTACGGTATCTCCTCTATCGCCGCTACTTCATCGACGACGTATACGCGATCATCGCTAAGGCCTTCGTGTATCTAGGAAGGGCGTTATACAAGTTTGATAAGGCGGTGGACCTCTTCTACGCTTACGTTTCTAAGGCCTTCACCGTCCTAGGAGGATACTTCGGGCGCTTACGTACGAGCTACGTGGGCTACGCGATACTCCTTATAGCCCTAGTGATCATAGGGGTGGTGATGGTCCTATGATCGAGTATGTTCTTCTCCTTTCGTTCGTCCTAGCCCTTGTAGGGTTTAAGTTACGTCATAAGGCTTATCCCCGGATCTTATCGATCATACGGGCTTATCCGCTATACGAGTACTACGTCGCGGGCGAGAACATGAGATACGCTTACGATCTACACAACGGAGTCTCCTTCGCGCTAGCGTTCGACGGATACTCCGCGTTCCTCACGCTCCTCATTATATTCGTCCTCCCCATGGTGTTACTACTAGACGAAGAAAACCTTATAGGCGAGGCGATGCTCGCGGAGGCCTCGCTCATAGGCGTCTTCCTCGCGCGCGACATCGTCCTCATGATGATCTTCCGGGAGATATCACTAGTAGCCGTGCTCCTAATGATACTAAAAACGGCCTCCAAGAGGACCGCGATGATGTACTTAGCGTTCTCTCAGGCGGCCGTGTTACTAGCTCTCATACCTATATTCTACGCGTTCTATCACGTAGGATCATCCACGTTCGAAGCTCTATCCGGATATTCATTACCGAAAAAATACGCGCTCGCCGCGATCATAGGGTTCGGCATAGAAGTCCCCCTCTTCCCCTTACACACTCGGTTTATCAATACCCTAAAGGAGTCGAACGTCTCCACGGCTACCGCGTTGATGTTCCGTAACGGAATCTTCGGACTCTTCCGCGTGATGTACTTGTTCCCTATAGTAAAGGATCGGTCCGCGGTGTTCTTCCGGCGGGGAACCATATCCGTCTTCTACGCTTACCTCTCCGCCTTCGGCACTTCGAGAATACGTGAGCTCGTAGCTTATCTAGCGATGGGTCACATGAGCTTCGCCCGGATCGCGTTACCTAAGCTCGGCGTCGCTACTACCGGAGCCCTATATTACATGTCCGTACACCCTCTAATACTAGCTCCTCTCCTAGGAATCTACGGCACCATGAGATCCCTCTTCGGAACGGAGGACCTAAAGGAGATCAAGGACTTCCTACATAAGCCGGTGTTCGGAATAACTCTAGCTCTATCGTTACTCCTAGCCGCTTCCGTCCCCGTATCAGCCGGATTCGTGGCCGAAGTACTTACGATAATAGGTATGATGAGCTACGGCCCTATAGCGCTGATCCCCGTGTTCGCCCCCGTGATACTCATGGGCGTGGCCGTATACTACATACGGCTCGTGTTATACGGACCTAAAGAGAAAGAGGGGAAGGAGATCGACGGTAAGCGCGCCGCGGCTATCGCTATACTCATCATCGTCGCGTTCCTAATAGTACTACGGAGCACCCCTATAGAGGGTATTAAGGAGGTGGTAGGATATGTATGAGGTATTCTTCCTAATTCTATCCGTAGCGCTCGTGATAGGCGCTTATATAAAGAAGCCGAACGTGTGGCTGTGGATATCCTCGATCTTAGCCGCGATACCGTTTCTTTCCTACGTCTTCGACTATACGGGCTTAGGGACGTATAACGCCTTCGTGGCCTTCGTAAGCCTATCCGCGGCTCTAGCGATGTTCTTCTCCGGATTCGCTTTAGACCGTTATCCCACAGCTTCCTCCCTAATCATAGCTTCCGCTATGGGAGCCCTCGTCGCGGCTATGAGTAAGAACCGGCTCCGGATAATCGTAGGGCGGGAGCTAGGAAGCGTACCCACTTATCTATTAGTAGCCTATGAAGGAAGGTATGAGGCGGCTAAGAAGTACGCCTCCGTGGGCATCATAGGATCAACGCTCATGCTACTAGGGCTAGTTATGTACGCGATCTCGATGGGGACGCTAGAGCTCTTAAGTATCGTGGACGACACGCTCGCGCGTATAGGGGCTATCTTCATACTCACGGGAATGCTCGTTAAGCTACCCGTGTTCCCAGTACACGGTCGGCTCGTAGACGTGTTCGATAACGGATACTCTAGGAGCTTACCACGGATCGCTTCCGGAACTAAAGTCGTGGTCTTCGCGGCCCTAACTTATGCCGTAGTAAAGAGCCTCGGGGTATACGATATAAGGCTATACCTAGCTATCCTCATCGCGATCTCGATGACTTATGCGAACATAGCCGCGCTATACGAGGAGGACGTCCTAAGGATCCTCGCTTATTCCACGATAGCGCACGCAAGCTACGCGGCCATAGCGTTAGCGGCTTTGACGAATCAGGCCCTCATAGGGATGCGGATACACATACTCGGTACCGCGGCTATGAAGGGAGGACTATTAGCGTTCATAGTAGTAGAGGGGATAAGGAACCTAGAGGACTTAGCCGGATTAGTGAAGCGTAGACGGATCGCTGTAGCCTTCATAGCGTCCGTACTAAGCCTCATCGGAATCCCTCCGTTCATCGGATTCCGGAGTAAGTATCGGTTATTCATGGGAAGCGTCGGCACGGACTTCCGGCGGCTCGCGGTGCTTCTAATAATTAACACGGTGATCTCTATCGGATACTACGGAAAGCTCATCACTAAGGCCTTCGAAGACGGTGAACCTAAAGCTAAGGATCATAGGCTCCTCGCCATAGCGATCGTAATCGTACTTATGCTCTCCTTACTCCCGCGGTACCTCTTCGACTTCGCTTCGGAGGCTATCTCCGCGGTTATGTGATTTTTTAATCAAAAACCTTCCTCCCTAATCACTTCTACGAATCTTAAGAGCTCCTCATGGCGCCTCTTTGCCTCCGCTAATATTTCTTCATCGCGAGTATGCTTAGAAATCCGCTCGTATATCTTCAAGAGCTTCTCGTTCGCGTGTTTTATGAAGCCGTTAAGGTCCCTTCCCTTTCTAGCCCCATAAGCTATCGCCCTATATGCACCTATGTACCCGGTAGCGTCCAAGAGATCAGCGATCTTCAACGCTAGCGATTCCTTATTACTCGGCTCTTCTCCCCGCGAGTGTTCCTCTATTACCTTCGCGACGCGCTCCGCATATTCCTCTAGCCCCACTTCTCCTAAGATCTTTTTAGCGATCTTGGCCCCTATAAGCGCGTGCCTCTCACGATCTATCTCCGATGCTATGTCGTGTAGTAATGCGGCTAAATATACGACGAAGGCGTCCGCCCCTAGGCGTTTAGAAGTCCGCATGGAGAGCGTCTTCACGCGCTTGACGTGACTCCACCCGTGATCGTCCGGCCGCTCGCTCATGGCCTTCTTTACCATACATTCGACCGTCTTCACCCTCTCCTCTATCTTGATCACCTCTAAGAGGTTGAAGAACGCCTGCATATGAGCGGTAATCCTCTTCTGTAGCGGAGCTTTTAAGCCGGTCTCCGTCGTGATCGCGTGTCCGTATCTCGTGGCGTATCCCGCTAGACTATCTGGTATCTTATATACGATCACACCGTCCCAAGGGGCGTCCGCGTTATGCGTCCTCTCGAGCTCCTCCTTCGAACATATCCTTAAAGAGGTAACCTTAGGCCTCGCTAGTAGGTAATCTATTCCGTCCCTAAGCTCATCGAGCACGACGTAGAAGCAATCGTCGTACCCTTCGTGCATATCTATCGTATAATGAGGCTTAAACTCGTCGAGGAACTCTTGTACGGCCTTTACCTCAGGAGGGGCCTCCGGAGAACCGAAGAAACGGTTATAATTTCCCAAGCGTCCGCTTTTCGATACGTAGCTCGTGAACCCTCTACCGTATAGTCCCACTCCCTCGCTCTTCGGTTGATTAGCGGGCATGAATATATGCCTCCCTAAGAGCTCCTCATATACGGTAGAACTCTCGCTCATAGCCGTAGCTATGCGGTCGTTGATCGCATCCTCACCCTTATCGTCCTCGGGAGGGGCGAAGGCTATGATCACTTTATCGTAATCCGCGAGTAAGAGAATACCGTCGTCATATATCTCGCGCCCGTGTTTTTTGATGAACTCCCTTAGCTCCTCATATTTCTCCGGAGGCTTTTCACCGGTGAGTTCGCTTAATATGGTAAGGAATCCCACGTGTCCGGCAGGGTCGCGAATCGGTACGCGCCTAAAGCGAAAATCGTCCGGATCTTTAAAGCGGGACACTAGCCTTAAGGCCGCTAAAACTCCCGCTGGTTCGTCCCCATGAGCTCCTGCTCCTAGGAATATCCTTACCTCTCCCTTACCGCTCTCGCACCCTACGATAGGCCTTCCGCTCCGATCGCGAGTAAGTTCCTTCCTAATCATTTGGTGTATACGCGGGTTTCCCTAGAAAACCTAGGCCTTTGCGGGAGTAAATCTCGAGGCGATCGTGGTGACTTATGAGAATCGCGAGTGTGTAAAAAACTTCAAGCCTCGGATCCTACTCCATAATCTAGGAACTCCATTAGATCTAGGGCTACGAGCTTAGCCTTTAGCGGGATTCCGTCCTTACTCCGTCCGCGGGCCTCGTAGTACTCGTCGAGCATCCTGTTGAGCTCCTCTTCGCTTACATACATGCCCTTAGAGGGTCCTTCGGGTATCGGCTCGTGCATCACGCGCCGCGGTAGGGTGTCGTCCTTGCGCGTGAATCCAGCGCGTACGTTGAAGAGCCTCGCCACGTTCACGATCCTCTCTCCGATAGCTAGGAGCTCGGCATTAGTGGGCCTCCGTCCATATACGGCTTCGATGAGCTCGGGTATGCCCTCTAGGTAGAACATGTGTCTCGAGAACTTACAGATGCCGGTAGCGTCGTATACGGCCATCAGGTCCTCGTGTATCTTCACCTCGAATCCCTTACCTTCGGCCTTCGTGCGATCGACGTTCTCGAACACCCGCCGCTTTCCTACTAGCTCGGTACCGTATACTACAGCCGTTAAGTGGTCGGCTCCGCGGTACGATACGGCTACAGCGAGCGCCATGCCCTTGATTCCGCGTACGTCGTAAGCGGGAGGCTCCATACCCTTTACGTGTATCGCGAACTTGAGCGGTTCATCGGTTCCGAGCTTCTTCGCGAGCTTCTCAGCGGCTACCTTAACTCCGTCCGCTAATAGCTCCCCGACCTTACCCTCGCGGTAAGCCATCTTCCTCAGAGCTTCTAAGGCCGCCTTCCGATTACCGAACGTGAGCTCTAGACCGTCTAGGTCCTCGGGCTTTAGGAAGCCCTTCTCGAACGCCTCCATAGCCCGGGCTATCGTGAGTCCGGCGGATATAGCGTCCATTCCCAGCCTGTCGCACATCTCGTGTAGTTTCGCTACGGCAGGGAAGTGCGTGATATCTAGAGCTCCTCCTAGCGAGTATATCGTCTCATACTCGAGTCCCTCCACGCGGAAGTGTCCGACTTCGGTATCGTCTCCCTCTATGTAGCGTCCACAGGGCTTCGTACACTTGGGACACGGATGAAGCTCTACGGTATACTTCGGGGCCCGGTTATAAGGATCTACGGGACACTTATGAGGCTCCTTTAGGTCCACGCAGGTCTTCCGATAGCCCCGCTGCCGGTTGCGGGAGGGGAACGTTCCGCGCTCGCGGTTCATCCGGTCGAAGAACTCGGCGGTACCGTAGTTCATGTCGTCCTTCGTAGCCGGGTGTTCCTTGATGATCTTAGCCCGCTTAGCTATGAGCTTCTTGAGCATGTCGGGCTTAGCTACGGGTACCTCCTTAGTGCCCCTCACGAGTATCGCCTTAAGCTTCTTAGAGCCCATTACGGCTCCTAGCCCTCCGCGTCCGAACTGACGCTCCTCAGAGTCTATATCGGCTATGCGTAGTAAGTTCTCCCCCGCGGGACCGATGGCGGCGGTGGCGAAGTCGGTGCCGAAGTCCGCCTTTAGGTGCCCCTGTACCTCTATAGCGTCCATTCCCCGATACTTAGAGGCGCTCTTGATCTCCACGTGGTCGTCGTCTATGATGAGTAAGCTGGGCTTCTCGGCAGCGCCTTCTATAATTAGAAGATCTATTCCGGCCTTCTTTAACGCGGGCCCTATAGTGGCTCCCGCGGATGAGCGCATGATCGTCCCCGTTAACGGGCTCTTCGCTCCGGCCATGGTCTTCGAAGCCGTGGGTATTCCGGTTCCTACTAAGGCTCCGGGGGCGAACATGAGCTTGTTCTCGGGCGATAGAGGATCGACCTTAGGATCTACCTCCTTTAAGAGATAGTACGCTATGTAACCGAATCCGCCTAAGAAGCGCTTATGAACGTCCTCAGGAATGTCCTCGAACTTAAAAGTACCGTCAGTTAGGTTTACACGGAGAAGTCTCGGCATACGATTGATTATGAACGAACATTCAAAATTCATTTCCCAAAAAACCTCGCGAACTACCCGCGCTTATGATTTCTCTAACCTTATCCGCGAGCTTTCTATGAGCTTCCCTCAAGAACTTGCGGATCCTCTCACACGTCTCTTTGTCGACGTAAGCGATTTCCTCCTCCTCGGGGCCCCTCGTAAGGTACACGAGGCATCTATTCTTCTTCGTCGGCTTCAAGAAGAGACTGCTACTAGGCAGAAACGTTTTGTACCTCTTTTTCCCTAGGATTTCCGCCTTGCCGTTCTCGTATATCTTAATCTCCCGCTTGTTCCCCTCTACGTCCTCGAAAGAGATCTCGCTCAAAGGCTTACCCTCGAGCTTCGAGAGGGTATCACGCGAGATTCTTATGGACTTCATCACCCGGGCGTCCAACGCTTTCCCCAGCTCCTCGAAGGCCCTTTTATCGAACGTGCCGATCTCCCCTCCGTCCTCGTAGAGCGATAGAGAATATACCGTCTTATACGTGCTGGGGTCCGTCTTAAGGAAGTAAACGGCTATTATCACTAAGAAGAGCCCCATGCCCCAAAATAGTAATATGGTGTCGAGATAGTCGCGAAACATATAACCGAACCGGAACATCATCGCGGCGAGCACGATGAAGAATATCGGCTCAAGATCGGGGTAGTGGCGAGTGTAGTAAATTATAGGCCTATAGAGATCGCGAATCTCGAACCTCTTATCCGAGGACCTTATTTCGGCCGTCAAATCGTCATATCCGACGAACTCCCGAACCTTGTTCTTAATGTCCTTAAACGTCGTCCTCGTGATGATATTCCCCATAAAATCGTGCCGATTAGGGAATTTCTTTTTTATAGTTCGCTACCAAAAATAGCACGATCACACGGTCGCTACTTCATCGTCGTAGTAGAACTCTCTCCCCATGTTTATCGGCTTGTTGTAACCGGCTCCCTTCTCGATCTTCTCGATCCTATAAAGCGAGGACTTGTACCGAATCTTCTTCGGGGGAACCTTAATGGGAAGCTCCTTCCGCCCGCGCGTCTCCTCGTAGTAACCCC
>Ga0256838_1000267_pt1 | contig 35083 bp, 47 predicted proteins | sample 4571419metaG_FD_185978 | JGI IMG/M metagenome (GOLD analysis project Ga0256838, IMG submission 185978) | Hydrothermal vent microbial communities from Guaymas Basin, Mexico - 4571-419 | ecosystem: Environmental > Aquatic > Marine > Hydrothermal vents | place: Mexico: Guaymas Basin | collected... | reverse complement strand
TCTTTAGTACCCCGCAAGGTTTGACTCGTTGAAGTTTTTTTGTTGATTTCCTATTCCTAATTTAGAAGTAGTCAAAAATGTGATATAATTCACATTGGAGAAGCAACTGCATCATTATAAAGAAAAAATGTTAAAATTGTGACAATAATCACAAATAGTAAAAATAACAAATAGGTAAACATAGAAAATGAAAGAAGAATATACTCCAATTAGCACAAGAAATGAAATAGGAATGATTTTCCATCCAAATGCAAAAGTTCCAGCAAACGGTATAACAAAGAGATATGCAAATAATCCAGAAAATGCTAAAATGTACGAAGCTGTAGATTTGGGTGTATATTGTTTGAATAACAATATAACAGGAACTATGCTAAAGCAGATTGATGGTGAGATATTAAAGATGCTGATAGGTCTAAGTGACTATATGAGAGATAAGCTATGTAGTCAAGAGGGTATTCCTCCTGAACTTATAGATAAATTTAACTCGTTCTTAGAATTTGAAAAGATAAAAGAGCAGATGGAAAAAAGATGATAGAAGACACAATAGAATCATATATGATAGATGGAAAACTTTATGTAACTACATCTTTTGTATCAGCTTTTTTTCAAACAGACCCAAGAAACATTAGAAACTGGAAAAAAGATGGTCTATCTTCAAAAAAAGAGAGAGGTATAAGACAAGACTTGTTTTTGTTTAATGAGGTTTATAAATGGACAAGAGAAAATATAGATAAAGGTAAGTCTAGGGCAGGCAAGAAGAAAAAAGAATCAGTTGAAGATATGATGGAAGAGCCAAATCTTAGACATATTGATGATTTAAGTTTTGAGGAAGCAGAAAGAAGAAAAAAGATTGCAGAACTAAAGTTAGCTAACATTAAAATAGCAAAAGAAGAGGGTTTATTGATAGAAGCTGATGATGTTGATAAGGCAATGTATGAACAAGCTATAATGCACATAACTAAAATAAATAATGATGAAAAAATAATACCTATACTTTTAAGTCTTACAGAGGAACAAGTGAAAAATCTAAAAGAGCATAATAAAGACCACATAGACCTACTGCATAGTCAGATAGAGCAAAGATTTAAAAAAGACCCATCTAACTATGATATTTTCCATGAGATTCTAATAGCTAGAAAAAGAGGAGTAATGCCATTTAAGATGATAGATGAGATAAAAAAGCTTTAATGATTACTTATGTGGGAAAAAGGATGAAAAATGCCTACAGTAGAAAAGAAAAGCTAAACCTGAAAGAGTGGGCTGAAAGTAAGATAATCTTTACATCAGAAGATGTGTCACCAATGCTCGGTAACTTTAAAACAAAATACTCACCTCATTATATAAAGTTGTTTCAACTAGCAGAAAGAACACTTACTTTTAAAATGTTCGCTAAGTGGGCTTCTCAAAGTGGAAAATCACTTTTTATCGTAATTATTGCTGCTCAGAAGTTAGACCAAAATCCAGCAAATATCATATACGCACAGCCAATCAAGGACGATATTTCTAAGATACTGACACTAAAATTAAATCCAACACTGCAAAGCATACCTGAACTATGGAAAAAGTTTGAGGATTATAGTACACAAGAAAAATTTAGAACTAAAGATGCCATGAAGAGAGTACCAGGTGGTGCTTTTATTGTAACAGGCTCATCAGTAAAAGAAAGAAAGTCTTTAACTACTCCTCTAGTGCTTATGGATGAGCTAGGAGAGTTTGAAAAAGGTGCAGCGAAAGAGTTTACAGAAAGAACCAAATCATTTTCTAGGTTTCATCCATTGGTCGTTGGTGCTTCGACTATAGTAGACCCAGAAGATGAGATATGCACTAACCATGATTTGTGCGAGGTGCTAATAGAGTGGCATTTTGAGTGTAGAAAATGTAAAGGTAACTTTTATCCTTATTCGGACACTTTAAAGATAGTTTCAAAAGTAGAGTATGCGAAAGAACAGGGGATAAAGACTGATGAGGTAATAGCTTTTAAGTACACAAATCATGCTATAAAGCACACACACATAGAGTGTCCTCACTGTTTGCATAAGATATATGAAAAAGAAAGAACAGAGATGATATTAGGGCAAGAGTGCGATTGGTTTATTAAGAATATTGACGGCTCTTATAAAAGACTCATAATTGAGGATTTAACAGAAGAAGCTACCTTTGGCATAGATATGAACTCGCTAGGTAGTTATTTTGCACCACTGGGAACAATAGCAAGAGAGTATATAGAAGCACAAAATGATGAATCACTTTTAGATAAGTTTTATAGAGGTTGGCTAAACAAATTTTATGAGTCTAAGTTATCTAAAAAAGTTCTAAGTTCAGACATAGCCCTACTAGAAAACGATTATGAAGAATTTGAGATACCTGATGATACTTTAGGTTTATACATGGGTGTAGATTCTCAAAAAGGTTATTTTTGGGTTACTGTTATAGCTATTGAATTTGGTTTAAATCCTCATCTTGTTTGGTGTGGTAGAGTCGAAGATGAAGCGACTATAGAGTCTTTTATGGATAGGCAATGGTATTATCAAGATGGTACTAGATACTATGCAGGTATAAGAAGAGCATATCACGATTGGCAAGGTTATAAAACTCCACAAAAAGAACTTGTAACAAATGAAGATACAGGTGAAGTAGTAGAAAACATGATACTAGATATGCCACAAAAAGTAAAAGAGTTTGCATACAGAATGGCACAAAAGTACAGTTCAGATAGTGAGGGAAGAGAACGATACTATGCAGTAAGAGGGGAGCAGTTTTTAACAAATGATGAAGTATTTAAGTTTGCAAACACATCTTTTACAGTTAAAGAATACCTAGAAGAAAGAAAACTTAAAACATTAGTCATAAACACTACATCAACGAAAACTACTTTTATGAACACAGTAGTAAGAAATATAGCTAAATGTAAAGCGACTGTAGATGATGAAGCATACTACTGGGAAGATAGATTACATTATATCAACAAAACCTTAGCAAACAAGCTAAGCAACCGTGAAAAGATAGTAAATAAAGACTATGACAGACAAATAACCTCTCAGAAGTATGCCAACCATAAAAATGAAAGAGGAAAACCTGATAAATATAGGTCTTGGAAAGGTACAGCAGATGACCACTTCTTAGATTGTAACTCATACATAATGATTTCTATTCAGATGGATGACTTATCTTCAAGACCAAAACCACAAAGAGCAGTAAACGATGAAAAGACAATGGCAATAGCTATGAGTGCTTTAACAGATTGGTAAAAAATAAAGGATAAAATATGAGTCTGCTTGATAAAGATGAAGCATATCTACGAGAACAAGAAAAGCTAGAGTTAGAAGAACTAGAAGATAACGATGAAATGATGGCTTATATAGCTACTTGTTCATTTTATGACCTAGCTGAGTTAGTGCAAGTTTTAACAGAAGAATTTCTTGAAGATAAAAAAGGAAAAAGATGAAACATAAAAAACTAGGACTTCCCTATATGGGCAGTAAGCGAAAACTTGCGAGTAGCATCATAGACCACATCTTAGAAGAAAACCCAAGCACTAAGTATATTTATGATGTTTTTGGAGGTGGGGGAGCGATAAGTTTTGAAGCTATGCAAAGACCACAAATAAAACAAGTCTTTTATAACGAGTTAAACACAGGTGTAGTGGAACTTCTAAAAAAGATAAGAGATGATGGAGTAACAGAAGAGTTTTACCAGTGGATAGACAGAGAAACATTCAAAAGGCATAAAGACGATAACACTTGGTTTGGTGGACTATGTGCAGTAGTGTGGAGTTTTGGAAACAACAAAGACAAAGGTTATCTCTATGGTAAAAAGATAGAAGAAGATAAAAGACTTTTACACGAGATAATCGTAAACAAATGTAAAGAGAGTTTAGAAGCTTTTAACAAGAAGTATGATGTAGATATAAGATTAGAAAATGATACTCTACTAGAAAATGAGGATATTCAAAGTAGAAGATTAGAAGTGATGAACGGTGTTAAGAAAGTGTATCAAAAGTTTAAACAACTACAACATTTAGAATCATTAAACCATATAGAAAACATACAAAAGAGAAGAATAAAAGTACAATCAAGTTTAAAGAAGAGTAGTAAAAAAGCAGATATATTTAAAAGCATAGACAAAAGTAGTATGTCTCAACACCTAGAAAGAGTACAACAGCTAGAAAGAGTACAACTACAACAACTAGAAATCTCAAACCTATCTTATGATGAGGTAACTATATCTGCACCTATTAAAGAAACTATCATTTATCTTGACCCACCTTATGAAAACACAGCAAAATACAGTAAGGGTATATGTCATAAAGAACTTTATGAGTGGATAGATGGTTTAACTAGAAGAGGGTATAAAGTATATCTTAGTAGTTATGAGAGTGAGTTGAGGTGTGTAAAAGAGTTTAGTCATAGAAGTACACTAAGTGCTACTACTAACAATAAGGTTGTTGAAAAGTTGTTTGTTAATTAGGTTAGATAAAAAGTGAAAGGTCGTTTTACTGACCTCAAAATTGAGGTGAGTAAAATTAAAGAGTATTACAAGAGAGAAGATGCTAAAGTTTTTCGCACCAAACTAACTGATGCTATTAAAAAGTATATAGTAGATTATAGATTTAGAGTAGAAAAGAAGTTTAATGATGGAAAGTATTATTATCACTACACTACTTTGATATATAAAAAGTTAGGTATAGATTTACCAACAGGAACTAATCCAAGAGATGTTTTAGATAAAAGAATGTTAGTAAGACTTGAAGATAGGGAAGATAAAGTTGCAGATATGATAGAGCAAAAAGCTAAAAAAGGTTTGCACTATAAGGATGCCTTTAAAGAGATAAAAGAGGAGATGAAATGATAAAAAAGATTAAACATATTATATCACTCATAGAAGAGGGTAAAGCACTTAAAGAAAAAGATATAGATGAAATCTTAAACAACACTGATTATGTAGTAGTGTATAGTTTTACAAACAGCATAGGTCATTTAACTTTGTTTGGTAAAAATGATATTGTAAAACAGTATAGAAGTGAGATACTAGAAGAACTTTATGATTATCTGTATAAAGCAGAAAGAGGTTTAAGATGAAAGAGATAGATTTATATAATGGTGACTGCCTAAAAGCAATGAATGAACTAATAGCTAAAGGTGGTATAGTAGGTGCAATAATAACAAGCCCACCATATTGGGGACTAAGAGATTATTCAGAATATGATGCTCTTGGATGTGAAATAGACCCAAAAGAGTATGTGTTTGATAATTTATGAAAGTTATGATAAAATAACATTAACTTTTTAGAAAAGGTAAATAAATACAAAGGTTAATGTTATGGATGACATTATAACAAAAGAAGATATACAAAAAACTGTAAGGTTTGCAAAAAGTGGATTAGCAGTACATAGCAACGATATAGCAAAGATATTCGGAAAGTCACACGATAATGTAATAAGGTTAGTAAAATCAGAGATAGTTAAACTGCTAGTAGATGAGCATGGAATAGACGAAGAGATGGCTTATGATGAGAATGGAAAAGAATTAAATGCAAGTAAAATAGCATCAAACTATAAAAATCTCACTCAGCATATATGCTTAGTGAAAAAATACTTCACAAACTCGTCATATATAAACTCTCGTGGAAAAGAGTATATAAGATTTGAACTAACAAGAAAAGGTTTTGATTATGTAGCTTTATCTTTTACGGGAAAAAAAGCAAGACAATACAAAAGATACTATATTGATGAGTTTCACAATAAAGAATCTACAATAAAATCAAATAAAGAAATAGCATCAAAACATAAAGCTATTCCATTTATGGTTGAGCTAAGAGAAGAGGGTAAGAAGTGCAGAAAAGAACTGATGGATTCTATACAGAAGTTCGATGTTCCTTTAGGTGTAGAGGTGGGGAAAGATGAAGCTGAATTTTTAAGACTTAGAATAATTAACTATACAAAAATGATAAATAAGCTTCTAAACATAAAAACATCTAAAGGTGTTGTTGCTAGAGATATTTTAGAGGGTCGGGAGTTGTTGAGGTTAGAAGATGTAGAACTAAAAGCATCAAGACTAATAGAAAAACACCATACAGATAAAGATATGGACTATAAAAAACTTTACCAAAGAGTAAAAGTAAAATTGGAGGAATATTGTGAGTAAAATAGACTTATATACTTGTTTTAGACTCTACAATGGGTTCAGGTACTGCTATGGTAGCTTGTAAAAACTTAGGTCGTAGAGGTATTGGGATTGAACTTGATGAGGGGTATTTTAAGATAGCAAAGGAGAGAGTTAATGACAGCATTTAGAGATGGTAAGGCAGTGAGTCAGGTGGATTTTATTTTGTGTGAGGGTGAGATGTATAGTTTAGTAGATATTGCTTATATTATTAGAAAGTATGAAGTTAAGCCTGTTAGTAAAAAGAAGTCTTGATATAAGTCATTTTATTTTTCTTTGGGTTTTACTATACTTTTGAAAAAAGGAGTTTGTTTATATGAAAAAAAGAAACTACATATTAGCATCTGATTTTATTGAAAAGTATAATACCTCTAGTTCACTATATGCTCAACGAAAAAGCAAGTTTAAAAAAAGAAAAGATAAAGATGTCTTTAGAGGTTTTTATGTTGATGAGAATTACTTTACATCAAGACAAAAGTTTATAAGAAGAGTTGAACTAGAAGCACATAGTTATTTTTACTTTCTTAACGAGTATTATAATCTTTCTGATATGGCTAAACTTTTATCTAAAAACTTAAAAACAGAAACATCCTCTCAATCATTTTTAGTTTTTCTTAGTGAAGACCTTTTTTCTACAAAAGATAACAGAAGTATATTTAACTACAACATTAGCACAAGATTATGGGATTTCTATAGATGGGCTAGATGGACAGCTATCGCTCTTATGAAATTGAGAAACATCAAAAGTAAACCTATAGATTTTGTAGAAAAGATTTTAGATGAAAGGATGACTTGATATATGTCATTACTTTTTATTTTAGTATATGTTAAACTACAACATTAAAAAAGGAGTATTCTATGACACAAATAGAAAAGATACTTAACCTGATAGACCAACTCTCAGAAAATGAACTTAGAGAGTTGTATAGTTATATCAAGAGCCAGTATGCGATAGGAAATGAAAATGAAAACAGTTAATTGTGTGATATGCACTTCAACAAAAGATGTAAATGAAGAAACTAGAGTGTGCAAGATATGTGAAAAACTTGGAAGAAAAAAGGTAGGCAAAAAGTAATGAGTAAACCAGTATCAAGTGGAAGTAGAAAAGACCTTTTAGTGATGTACTTTTGTTGCTCTGTGATTAAAGTATCTCTAAAAGATGTCAAAAAGTTAAGCAAAGAGGAAAAAGAAGAGTTGCAAGAGAGAGATGATAACAAAAATCATCATTTAAACAAAAGAATTGACCGAAGATTAGAGAAGTTGCTTGAGAAAATGGAAGTAACTATAAATGCTATGATGGCAAACTATGAAACAGCATTGTGGGTTAGAAAGCATTTAGATTCTAAGATAGGCAAAACACTTATGAAGATGCAAAATAGTATAATAAATTTAGAGATGTTAGCACTATGGATATTATATGTGAACTTTGTAGAAAGAGATAAACCTCTTGATGAAGTGTTTGAATGGCTAACAGATGCTGAGCTATATTTCGAGATAACAGAAATGATGGCTGATACAAAAGTAAGTTACTTAGAAAGTGAACTTTTCAATATGGCTTATGATGTAGTAAAAATGATAAAAGGATAGGTAGATGTTTAGTAAGTTAAAAGAAATAGAAAAAGAAATAGAAGTTTTAGACTTCAAAAGAAGAAAGGAAGAACAGGAGATAATCGAACGAGTGCTTTTAAAAAAGGATATTAAACTTGGAGACAGGATTTTTACAGCAACTAAACATTATGGAAGAGTAGATGGAATTTTAAACGAATGTATAGTAAGAAAAGATTACTTTACAAATGAGTTTGAGATTATAGTTTCAGCAAAACAAGTTAAAAAAGATGGAAATGCAAGTAAGAAAAACTGGAGTTTATGTACAGTAAAATTAGAAGATATTAAAAAGGATAAAAATGTATAAAGTAGAAGAAAAAGGTGCTACATTTGTAGTATATAAAGATGGAAAGATGGTCGCACATTGTACGAGTGAGTATGCTTGTTTAAAAGCAGTATGGAAGCATAACGGTAGCAAAGAAGATGAGTTTTACAGTTTTGTTGATGGTGAGATTGTGAATGTTGGCAGAGAAGATAACCCTAGTTCTTAAAGGTATAAAGCCAACACCTCTAAACAGACTTTACACACCTGTTAGGAGAGGTAATTATGCTTCAATTATTATCAGTAAAGAAGCAAGAGAAGTTAAAAAACAAATTCAGATGGCAGTTATACATCAGAAGATGGATAAGATGTTAGAGGGAGATATTCGTTTTTTGATGGATATAGATGTTAAAAAGGTAAAAAGTCCTGATATAGATGCTTTGCTAAAACAACTTTTTGATGCTTTAGAGGGCTTGTGTTACAAAAACGATAGACAGATACTTGATTTGAGAGTTAGAAAGCACTTAAATCAAGGGGAAGATAAGATTACCATATTTATCGAGGAGATATGATGAGAGAGACAACAGGAGCTTCATTAGCTGGAGCAAGTAGCAACTACGACAGAGTTAAGGATGATTTTTATGCCACAAATCCTCAAAGTGTAAGAGATTTGCTTGATATTGCAGATATAAAAGGTGATAGTTTTTATGAAAACTGTGTAGGTGGAGGACATATAGCAGAAGTTTTAAAGGAATGCTTTCCGAGTGCTAAACATTTTCATACAGACTTAGTGTATAGAGGCTACGGAACAGGTGGAGTTGATTTCGTGTCTGATGATGTTTTAGTAAATATTCTCGGGGGTAAAAAAGTTGATTGGGTTGTAACAAACCCACCATTTAAGTTAGCAAGAGAATTTATAGATAAATCCTTAGAAGTTACAAACACAGGAGTAGCTATGTTTTTAAAGATACAATTTTTAGAGGGTCAAGGTCGCAAAGAGTGGTTTAAAAAGACACCTTTGAAATATGTGTATGTGTTTAGTGCAAGACAAATACCAATGAGAGATGGCTTAGAGATAAATCCAGAAACAGAAAAAAAATGGTCATCTACAATGTGCTTTGCTTGGTTTGTATGGGAACATAGTTATCGCGGTGAGCCTATGATAAGATGGATATAAGGATAATAGATGAAAGATATAAAACTGAGAATAAATGACAGTCATACACAATTAGAGTGTCGTACATTTATGAAAGAACTAGCTAAAAAAGTCTAAAATAAAACAAACCTTTTTTTTTGATACAATACCATTCTAGCTTTTAGTGTTATAGCTATTAGTTAGAATGGATGAGTAAAAGGTGATACTTAGGTATCAGACATTATGTAAAAATATAAAGGATATATTTTGGAATTAAAAAGAACACAAGGCTCGATAGAGGGCTTAGAAACAAGTTTATCAACAATCACAGCATCAATATTAGCTGAGAAAACAAGAGCAGAAACTGCAGAAACAGCAAATACAGAAACATTAACTACTGAGGTTGCAAAACTTCTACCTAAAGCTGGTGGATTTGTAACTGGTGGATTATCAGTATCAGACCCAAGCAATACTGACTATATGGTTAATGGTGATTTCTCTGAAGATTTAGATGACACTCTATGGAAAGATGACACTGTAAACCATGAGATAGTTGATGGGAGATTAAGAGTTACAGCAACAGGAGATAGTGGTGAACTTAGATTAACATTACCTGCTGTAAACTATGATAGAACACTTAAAATGAAAGTAGATTGTATTGCAAATGGTGGTAGTTATCTAATTCAGTCATCTGGTGGTAACTATGTTATAGCAGGAAAATCTACAACTAGCCAAACTGCAGAAGGCATTATGCTAGTAAATGCTGGTGATTCATTAGTAGTGTATTTTAGACAAAATACTGATGATACATACACTGAATATGACAATATTTCATTCACTAATGCAGTAGCTATTGATGGAATTGAAGTTGCTAATACATCTAATGTTGCTGGTGTTTTAACTGAAGCTAAAGAATATACTGATACTAAAGTTGCAGCATTAGTTGATGGCACACCTGAGTTACTTGATACATTAAAAGAACTTGGTGATGCTATTGGTAACGATGAGAACTTTGCTATTACTGTTGCAAATAACATTGCAGCTGCTAAAACTGAACTAACTGGTGCAGCTTCTGAAGCAATGGACACTATGGAAGAGATTGAAGTTGCAGTAAATGCAAAAACTAGCAAAGCTTCAAACCTTTCTGATTTAGCTGATGTTAAAGAAGCTCGTACTAACCTAGATGTTATGAGTACACAAGAAGTTAATGATGCTATTAGTGGTGGAGCAACTACTAAAGTATTAGAATCTATCGAGGTTGATGGGGATAGTATTACTCTTTCTTTGGTTCCGGTAAATGGAGTTATAGAAAACTTTGGTATGGTTCGCTTCATTAACGATGATGGAACTGCATCGGATGTAACAGTAACTCTAAATACTGATGACGATTCAAATAAAGTTTATACTGTAGAAGCTGATAAAGCTGGAAAATATGATACTAAAACTGCTTTAGTTCAATATACTGGCATAAGCGAGTAAAGTAAAGAGGAGGTTTTTCCTCCTTTACTAAGGTTGTTTTAGATAGAATAACAAATAAACATTATATGGAGCTTATTTAGTGTATAGACCAGTATATGAAACTTACATTATCAGTGATGACAGTACATTTGCGAGTACACTCGTACCTATGTTTATTGGCTCGTGGACTGTAGATAATCAAGTTGAAATTAAAGTAGATAATGCTTTTTATACTGTAGATAGTGCAGTATATGATATAGAAAACTCTATATGGACAGTGGAGACAGGTTATGAGGGTGGTGAAATTCGTTTTACTTACTTTGTGAATGAGCAACAAAGTAAAGGTATTTTAGGAGATTTTTACAACTTAAATATAGGTAGTTTTAATCGCATCTTTGTAGAATACCTAGAGGGAACACCTAAATTATCACTCATAAAACATGACAAAACACATATCTTAGATGATATAGAAGCTGTAGCATTTGAGGGTACAGGTATGTACTACTTTGATGTTCAGATAGGTCAGATAGAAGAGGGCTTTTATGTTTTTAAATTATACTCAAAAGACAATCTTACAACTCATATAAAACCAATTAAATTAACAGTTGATATGAAAATAAAATCAATTTTAGATATAATAACAGATAAAGTTGATATGATAGATGAAAGAACAGCATCAGATAATAAGTATGTAAAAGATACTAACTACAAAATGTCGCATCTAATGAAAAAAATTACATAGAGTAGATAACAATGGCACTAGCAATAAAAGACTTTGTTTTATATGATGATGATGATGAGTGGAAAGACTATTATGTTTTAAACTCAGAAGTTACACAAGTGTATCTAATAAGTCTTGATGAAAATGGCATAATCAAAATAGAAGAAAGCGATGAAGCAGAAAATAATCCTATTTTTACCGATGAATCCACTGGGATAAGATATTATCTAACTATAACAGAAAGCTACTTGTGGCTAGAAGAAGCTTCAGATACTTGTAGTTTGAAAGACATTTGTGATTCCTTGGCAGAGTTAAAAGCATTGATGGCAGAAGCAAGACTAATGAAAATAGTATCTTAAAAGGTGTAAAATGAATGGTATAGAACTAAATGGTAAGATAATATCTATTGATGATGATGGAATGTTATTAGTTGATGGAAAAGCAGTGGCAGGCAGTTCTATATCTTCTACTTGGAAATACTTTGATGGTGATGGAGACACTACTGATTTTGATTGTGAAACAAATATTGATATAATACAAGTTAGCATTGATGGTAGTTGCATAACTCCTAAAGATTTTGATAAGGATGGTACTGTTATATCGTTCAAAGAAGCACCAGTAGATGATGCTGAAATAGATATACAGATATTCTCATCTTCAAGCCTACTAGAAGAATATAAGTATTTTGATGGTGATGGTAATACTACTGATTTTGATTGTGAAATTAATATAGACATTATTAGTGTCAGTATAGATGGGTATATGATAAGTCCTAGAGATTTCAAGAAAGATGGAACAACTATATCTTTTGATGCAACTCCTGATGATGGAACTGAGATAAGTGTATGGATACTAAAACAAAAATAAAAAGGATAAGAAATGGCAAGTAGAGCTTTTGAAAATGCGATGAAGATGAGAAATGTGGAGACACTTTTTGCTACAAAGAAATTTGATACAACAGAAGATACGACATCTTTTGACTTAGGTGAATTAGATTTAACAGGTGCTGGATTAAGAATATCTGCTATTTTAAATGGTAGTGTGCTAGAAGCAAGTGATATTTCTGTAAATGCAGATGATAACACAATGATGGATACTGCAAAGGCAGTTCCTGCCGATAACACTATTATCTTTAAGATATATACTAAGTAACAATTAGCTATACCTATAATGGTGTAGCTTTAAAAGGAGTTTTTTATGGCTGAAAGTAGTAATGCTTTTAAAAATGCACTTGGACAGGATAAATTCGGAACAGAAGAAAGTGTTGCAAATTTAGGAAATATTATATTAGTTCAAACAGCTAATGCAGAAAAAATAAAAATAGTTGGTATTAATGCCACTAAATAAAGGACTTATATGACAGCAGTAGATAGATTAGTAGCTAATGGCAACAGCATTATAAGTTTTTTGAAAACTTTTAGTAGCCCAACAGCAGATAATGTAACTTTTACTTGGATAAATGATGATGATTCAACAGAAGATATATCATTTGCTAATATTCAGAAGTTTCAAGACATTTTAACTGATAAATTTGATAGTTTACAAGGTGGCTATGAAGATGCTTTTGCTACACTAAAAGATGCCCTTAGAATTAGAAATGAGAGAGCAGATTATTGTAGAAGAGTTGAAGTGAGTTTAACACCATCTAGCACAATCACTTTTACAAGTGATGAATATCTGACTTGGGAAAATAGATTGATTTCTATTGGTGCTGGTTCAGATGATAGTGTATATGGTACAAGTGGTCATCACAACTTTAAAGTACCTGCTACAGATACAGTCATACCAGCTTATGGTAATGCCAATGATATTACAGTTACTGATGACGGTATCAAATTGGATGATTGGGGTTCTCTATATTACATATTAGACGACGGTGTTAATTACACATCACTGGATGACCATTGGGCATTTGTTGGTTATGATAGTAGCACTGGGATTATTCCAGAAAATTGGATACTAATAGCTACTAGAAACAAAGATAATACGACAGTAACAATCGCTGGACACACTATACACTATGGCAGAACTATTGATAGTAAATATGTATCAGACCCTATTGGTGGCACAAACTTACAAAATATAGGTGGTGTTATTAAGGATAGAGATAATAATATATTGATAGGTAAGCCAATACCCATTCAACGATTAGGTGATGTTTTAACTGATGGTTTTCTAAATGACTGGGTTGAATATGATAGTAATTGGCAATGTAACATATCCAAGGATGGATTTGGTGTTGTAACTATGAATGGACTTATTAAGGATGGTGATAGTGGAAAAGATATAGGTACACTCCCCGTAGAATACCGACCAATACAGCCTAGAACATTATCTATTCAGCAATGTCAAAGCGAAGAATATGAACGATTAAATGTGTATAATAGTGGTACTATAAACTGTGGTACAGATGGTACTAGAAGTGGTACTGGTTGGATGTCAATTAATTTATCTTGGCAAGCAAGAGTAGAGGTGTAATATGGTTTTTAAAATAAGCAATGGTATAGAGTATAGACTTAATGATTTAAGTGAAGATGGTTTTTATATAAGAGATGAGAAATTACAGTCGTACATTCCTTATACACCCACAAGTGAAGAACAAACAATAGCAAATGGACTAATCGCAGAGTATAACAAAAAACTAGCTAGAGATGCTTACTTAGCTGAAAGACAAGCCCTTTTAGGCAAAGGCTTAGTAACAGCTGATGGTAAGATGTGGTTTAACGAGAAATATGCAACTATGTTTATTGTTAAAGTAAGCGGTGCTATTGCTTGTAAACTAAAGTCTGTTAAATGGAAAGATGCAAACAGAGAAGTAGTAGAAGTTTCTATTGATGATGCAAAAGTATATATCAAAGAGATTATTGAAGCACTAGATACTGTTTATTTAGGCAAGTAATGAGACATACTAATCTTAAAAAAAAAGATATTACTTTCTCTATGGTAAATTACATAGATGAAGATATATCACTTTTTAAGTTTGTAGATGAAGAGTTATCTGAACTAGATGCTCCTACTATAAACACGATAGAAAACTTTTTTAAGGTTGAAATATCTACCCCTGATGAAGATTGTTATCTTATCATTCAATGGGGTAGCCACACTGAGTTTATGAGAGTAGGTAATCCACCTCTTTATGTGATGTTAAGTAGTCAAACAGACATATCATATAAACAGTTTGATTATGATGGTTCAGAACTAGATAGTGGAGATGCTACACATATAGATAATAACTTTTACTACATCAACCCATCTTCTATAGACCCTAGTTTTTTTGTACTTAACGATAGACATATCATAACTTTAGTAGTGCCATCTTGTGATGTAGCAACAAGTTCAAGTGGCAGAATACATCTACAAGAAAATGCTTGGCAAATGATAGCTATAAATGTAGAGGGTGTAAAAGTAAAAGAATATTTACTTGATAAACTTGCAGAGATATGCGATACCGATACTGAAAACATAGTTAAAAGGGTGTCAGCATACTTTGGAGATGAAAACAAATTTACAAGTTTTATCCCAGCAGTAACAGACTCTGAAAGTAGTAAAAACTTTGAACTTGTAAGAACAGATGCAAGTAATGACTTAGAGGTAAAAGAGATAACAGCTTTTTGGATAAAGATGCTTGACTATAAAACATACTATGATGATGAATTGATATTTGAGTGGGATTCGGCTGATGGAGAATAAATGGCATTAGATGTAGAATATCAAGGTGACATTTATGATGAGAATGATGATGAGAAGATAGAATGTAAATATATGGCTTACTGGGTATCACAAGATAAGTGGTCAGATGATGTTTACGATAGTGAAAAAGGTCAGTATAGCATTAATGCAGGTTCAGATAGCGAACTAACACAAGAGGGTAGCCTTAGTGATGGTGATGTTATGATTCTTGTTTTATGGCAAGATGGTGATGATAGAAGTGGAGAACATAGTCGTTTTACAGCTATAAAATTTATCTATGATGGAGATGATACCTATGTTCAAAATGTTCAACTTATACCTAGTGTAAAACCTAGTTGTGTATGGTCTTTACCTACAAACTGGACTATAAATGAAGAGTTATCAGCAAATAACTCTTCAAGTGATAACTATCAATGGACTTATGCTGACTATACTCATACTCATTACAACTCTTGGTACGGACAGACAATCTTTGACAATGTAAGTATAGATAAGGTTGAGTATGACTTTGGAGATGGTTACGATGCTACAAATAAACACACTTTTGATAGCATAGATGATTTTACAGTTAAGCATAAAGCTACAAACAAGTATGGTGATGAAAACGAATGTGAAAAAACTGTAAGGATTAGATACCACACTCCGATAGTTAAACTAACAAACGACCCCAAAAAACCTAAAAAAGATGAAGACACTACGATAGATATAGATAACTCTGATACTGATGATAGAATAACAGACCAAACATACAAAGTAGATGATGAAGACACAGATGATTTAACACAAAGTTTTTCAGAAGTTGAAGACCACACATTTGAAGTAAATACAAAATGGAACGATGGATGGGATGATTTAGAGTTTAGCAACACCCTAAAAATAGAGATGGAAGCAAAACCACCAAAAGTATCACTCTCACATACAGAAGAGGATGGAACTTATACTTTTACTTCAGATGTTACTGAGGGTGATGGTAAAGTAGATAAAATCAATTACAAAGTTTATTATCGTACTCCTATTGATGATGTGCTAAGATTAGTTTTTAATAGTGATGATGATGAGGATATAGACTTTGATTTTACAGAAAGTGGGTATTATAAGGTTGTAGTTTATGTTGAAGATGACCAAGACCAAAATGATGATGATTTTGAAGAAATTGAGTTAAGTTGCGATGCAACAGAAACTAAAGTAGAAAAATGTGATTACACTAAATGGAAAATGAGATTTGATGTTGAGTAAGGAAAGTAAATGAAGTATAACACAAACACAACTGTATTATGTGGGTATTTAGCACCTAACAGTACAGTGAAGATAAAGTTGATAAATACTGCAAAAGATACATTGGTATCGGTATCTGACAACGAATGTGTAGAGAGTGAAAATCAAGATGGACTATATTTTTTTAACACTTCAAAGATAGATGAGGTTTTTGATGCTCTTGAAATCGCATATATTATGACTGATGATGAAGACGGTTTTTATGGTGGCAAAGTTGTTATAAGTAACGAAGTTCCAACAACAAGTAGTATTAGAACAGATATTCAAGATGCTACTATTGGGAACTGGAGAATTGAAAACAATCAAATGATACTTGACAAGGTAGATGGTACAGAATTAACAAGATTTAATTTGTTCGACCCAGCTGGTAATCCGAGCATGAGAGTTATCTATAGTAGAGAAAGAGTAGTCTAATGAGTATAATTTGTGGTGGTTTCGGTGGTGGTGGTTCAGAAGATGATATACAGGTATGTTTAGGTGTTGAGGACTTGGAAGTTGAAATAAAAACAAATAAGATAGAAGCAGAAGTAGTCTCTACTGATATTGAAGTTGAGATAAAAACAAACAAAATAGAAGTTGAAATCAAAAATCAAGAAATAATTACGGAGGTGTAAAAAATGGCTTCAAGAAAAATTACAATGGATACAGTAGAAATACACAAAAAATCATCTTTCATAAGTAGTGTAGTAAGAAAAGATGGTTTAGATTGGACTGATACAGAAACAGCTGAATATGAAGTGTTTAATCAAGTTGGCGAAGCAGTGGGAATTGGAACTCTTACAAAATCTGATGATAATAAATCCTTTGAATTAGTGATACCATCAGACTTAACGACAAAATGGGATAGAAAGAAAAAGTATTTAACAACAATAAGGGTAGTAAATTCAGAAAATGGATTTAACTCAGTAGTTAGAGAGATAGAGTTTATAGTAAAATAATAAAAATAAAGATATAATAGCAAAAAAAAGGGGATAAGATGGGTAGCCGAATAAGCTTGAAAGAAATGGATGAAGCTCGTGAAGTTGAAGTAAGAGCTATTAATACCATTTTACCCGAAATGCAACACATTAAAAGTATGTCAGGGCAAGGAAACGATAGTGCTTCAACAGAGTTTATAGACCCTACAATATTAAATGAAAAAAGAGATAGTCATCTTAAACACTTAGCGGTGTCGTACTCTTATCAGGATGCTAAATGAATGCAGATTTAGCAGACATCTTTTCTAGTTACTCTTTGGTGGGTACTTCACCAAAAAGTACATATCAAAAAGCACTATATGATGATGACTTATCACAACAAGGTGATTTTACTGAACGCTCACGAAAAGAGATAAACTTTCATCATTCACATAGTACAGATATAGCCCCTATAGTAGAAGCAACAGTAACAGGAACTTATGGAGTTACAGCAAACATACAAGTTCGCACTCAAGATTTAGAGATAAACAAACAAGCAGAAGCCCTTTTAAAGGAACATTCACTAGCTAGAAACTTTAGCATAGATGGAGAATGGCATAGAGATGAGAGAATGAGACAAATAATAAGATTTGAAACCCTGAATGGTGGTGTCTTAGTAAGATACCATTATAACAGCAGTTGGAAAATTCCAATGAGAGTAGAACTTATACCTATTTCAAAAATAGACACTTCAATGCACAATCCAAGTGAAAGATTAATACACGGACTTCAAAGAAACAAATATAACAAAGCAACACACATATATCTTTTTACAGATGAGTTTGGAATAAAGTCAGAAAGAATATCAATGAAAGATATAGTATTTTACTACTTACCATGGATGACGCTAAATCAAACACTAGCAGTCTCAAGATTAGTAACCATACTATCATCTCTTGACGATATTTTTCAATACACATCATCAGAGATTCAATCAGCCATAGAAAAAGCAAAAACAGGTGTTTTCTGGCATACTGATTTATACAGCACACTTATAAAAGCTTTTCAAGAATATCAAAAATCTAAAAATACTGGAAATTATGCTAACCAAATAACAGAAGCAAAAGCATTACTAAAAGAGTTAGTAGGAAGAACTACTGGACTAGATGGTACGATGCCTATTGGTACTGATGATAAGATTACACCTATAGACCATAAAAATGATTCTATCTATGAGATACTAAACAAAAAAACAGAATTAAAAAACACATCATCAGCAGGAGTTTCACAAGTAGCAGCATACAAAGATGGAGCAGAAAACAACTATGCAGGACTTCAAGCCATAAGAGGACACGATGAGGGTTCTCATAAGATAAGATTTGATAATCTCGTAAACAAAGTTATAGATGATTATACAAGAAGACTTTTTACAGTAGGTGTTCAGATAGGAAGAATAAAACTAACATCAGTACAATTTTTCACAAATCAAGAAGAATATTTTAAATGGGATATACTAAGAACTGCATCAGTAACACTAGATGCAAGTAAAGAAGCAACAGCAAGAGCAAGAGAACTAGCAAGTGGTTCAACAACTCACAACATAGAATATTCTAAAAAAGGTTTAGACTGGGTAGAAGAACAGATAAAACAAGCGACTTTAGATATTCAAGCCATTTCAGAGATAAGAGAAAAATATATACAAGCAAAACTTCCTATACCTGAACAATACCAAACACAAGAAGAACTAGATAAGAAAGAAAAAAATAAGGAGAAGAAAATTGAAAACAATTAATCTTATAGGAACAGTGGGCTGGGAAATAGACTCAGAAGAGTTTGCAGAAGAATTAGACAATACTCAAGGTGATGTAGCATTTGAGATGAACTCTGGTGGTGGATATGTAACCGATGGTATTTTTATTTTAAATAGGATACGAGCTTACGATAAAGGTAAAACTATAGCAAGAGTTTCTTATGCTGCTTCTATGATGACACAACTAGCATTAGCTTGTGATGAAGTTCAAGTTTACGATAATGCTATATTCATGATACATAATGTTCAAGGTGGGGAGTACGGCGACCATAATGACATGAGAGAACAAGCAGACCTACAAGAAAGAATGTCAGATATATTAGCAAATCTGTATGTTCAAAAAACAGGTAAAACTCTTGAAGAGATAAAAGAGATGATGGATAATGAGACTTATCTTTTTGGTCAAGAAATAGTAGATGAGGGATTTGCTGATGAGGTTATAGAAACAAATTCGGAAATAGAAAAAGAAAATGCAGTAAATCAAGCAAAAGAAATGATGAAAATTGCACAAAAAGCAATGAAAAAAGAAAACTTATCTTTGACTCAAATGAAGAAAAACTTTGAACAATGTCAAGGAAATTGCAATATGGGTGGCAATGCCGCTATACCTACTGCCTCTGGCGATAAATTAGCAACAAATTCAAAAACAGGAGTAAGCATGGCAAAATTTGATAGAGAGAATTTGGATGCGACAGAGGCACAATTTAACAGTTTAGTTGAATCAAAAAAACATCTCAATCAAAACATAGGATTGTTAAACGATTCTATAAAATTGAAAGATGAAACAGTAGAAAGTCTTACAGCATCTTTAGTAACAGCTAATGGTAAGTTAGAAGATATGGTTTCAAAAGATGATATGTCTAAGCAACTTCAAGCTAAAGTAAAAGTAGTATGTGCAAGAGTTGAAGAAGCATTTGCAACAGATGTAACAGATAAAGAAACTATCTTAGCAATGGTGGCTGAATCAGATGATACAAAAGCACATCAAATAGCACTAGATGCAAAAGAAAAAACTGAGGCACTACACGGTGAAAACAAAGAAAAAGCAGATGATGCTTTATTATTATATGCACAAAATTGCATGAAAGGTAAGAAATAATGGCAGTAGTAATGGGTTCGGTTGAACAAACACGTGATAACCTTATAACAGGTAGTAAAACTTGTCTTACAGATGATGTTTTACCATTAAACAGTGGTACTTTAAAAAGAGGTGAGGTAGTTAAAAAAGATGGTTCAGGCTTAGTAGCATTAGCAGACACTGCGGATATTCCTTATGCTGTATTGTTAGTAGATACAGATGCATCGGCTTCTACTGCAAAAACAACATATACAACAGATGCTTCACTTTTAGGAAGTCAGCTAACATTTGGAACTGGTACACTAGCAGATTTCAGAGATGCTTTCAAAACAAGCACAAACTTATTTATAGAGGAGTAATAGATGGCATTAATAGGACAAACTAAGATATTTGAAGCAGCAGTAACTACTATGGTTGATGTTGATATGGGAATTTTAGATTTATTTTTCCCTACTGTTCGTAAACATACTGAATCAGTGATTGAGTATGACACAGCAACAATCGTTGGTGCACCACTTGCATACAACTCTTTTATGGAGTCTTCAAACACAGTAGAAAAAGATGGTAGCAAGATAGTAACTATCGCTCCTGTAAACTTTAACAACAGTATTACAAAAGATGAGATTTTTAGAAAACAAAGACTTTATGGCACGACAGAGTATGGAGATGGTAAAAAAGTTGATTCAATGGTTGCTTCGGCACTTCATGGTGTAGCAAAAATAAGAATGAATCAAATAGCTACACTTAAAAAAATGACTTATGAAGCACTTGTAACACATGAGATTGCAGATGGTTATAAAGATGAAAATGGAACACAAGATATAGTTTTTGGTGTACCAGCTGTAAATAAAGTAGAAAAAACAGGTAATGCAGGTGATTTATACTGGGATGATGCAGATGCTACACCAGTAGATGATATTGAAAAATATGTTTTAGATATGCTGGTAGAAGCTACAGATATTGTTATGAGTTCATCTCTTTACAAACTGTTTACTAGAAACAAGCAAGTGGTAACAACTCAGTACAATCAAGATACTCAACAGAACTTCTTTAAAAACAAAGATATCAATACAAAAGCTAAATTTTATAGAGCTGGTCGTCTTGAAACCGATGGTGGTGTTTCTATAGATATTTGGGTTGAGAGACAAAAATATGATGTGTCAGGAACTCAAACATCATATATGTCAGACAAGCATATCGTTCTAGGTTCACCTGAAGGTGTGATGCATTATGCAGGGATACCTATGAAAGGTGGAAATGTAACTGTTGCACAAGAGTTTGCAGTAGAAGAAGTTGTTATAATTGACCCTGCTACAAATAAGATAGTAGTAAAATCAGCACCACTTCCAGTGTTAAAAAATGGAAATGCTTTTAAATCAGTAAAAGTATTAGATTAAAAGGTAAACGATGAAAGTTAATTTAAAATGTACTTATGGTAAACAATCACCAAAAGACAATCCAGTAGAACTACCTGAAAAGGTAGCACTGGATTTAATAGAGAGAAAATCGGCAACACCTTTTAAAGGTAAACAAGTTGCAGATGAACAAATCTCAAAACTTCAAGAAGCTTCAAAAGCTAAAGATGAACAAATCTTAAAACTTCAGGAAGCCTCAAAAGCTAAAGATGAACAAATCTCAAAACTTCAGGAAGCCTCAAAAGCTAAAGATGAACAAATCTTAAAACTTAAAGCAATGTGTATCGCTACTGCTAAACTAGCTGTAGGTAAAAAGCCTGATGGTTTTGATGAGTTGGTAGGAGAAAGTAATGACACATAAGATAGAATTTTTAAAAGACTATAAACTAAACAACAAGACTTATAAAAAAAGTCAAGTTATCAAAGTTTATGAGCCTTTAAAAAAACAACTTGTAGATAATGAAAAAGTTGCTAAAGTTATAGATGTTAAACCTGTTTTAGCAGAAATTCCAAAAGCTAAAAAAGAATCTTAAATGGACTTAAATGAACTACTCTTAAAAACTCAGATATGTTTTGTGTCTAACCCTAAGTTGGGTACTAGCGAAAAGATAACATACAAATTCAAAGATGGCACAAAAGAAGAAACAAGGGCTTTTGTGCAAATCGGAGTTTACGACAAAAAGAGTGGTTCATACAAGAAAAATAAAAAGGTTTTTTCAAGCATTGTTTTATCTAAAAAACCCACTACTGGTGAGATTATATATCACAATGCAGAACCTTGGCAGGTAGAAAGTGGAATCAGAGGTGACAATGGCATATACACCTTAGAAGCCCAATCAGGTGTAAAGCAAACTATGGGAAGACTAAACTCCCCCGTAAGGCTTTAAAATGGCAGTAACTATTGGAATGTATGCAAATGACATCCCTTTTTTAGATTCTATAATGCATATTCATATGGGAGTAGCTAAAGAATCATTATCTGTAGCTGGAAACCATGTGAGAGTGAAAGCAAGACTTGCTTTTGCTGCTTCTCAAAAAACTCATTGGAGTTTTAAAATCATAGATGGAAAAAGAGTCTTAACCTACCAAAGCCGTTACAAAAGACTAACAGGTCAAAGAATGGTTAGAGCAACAGGGGCAATAGATGACCCATCAAACCTCTCAAACTTTATAGTGAGTAAACTTTATGAAAAACCTATGAAAGTAGTAATAGGTGGGATGCACAAAGGCGGTCCAGTGCAGAAATATAAAGATGGTTTACCAAATGGTTTCACTAAGATACATGGTGTTTCTAAATCAACCTTTGAGATTTTAGAAAGATTAGACCAAGGTAAAACAGTACAGCTTACTAAGAAGCAACAAAACTTACTAAAAAATACAGAAGTTAAAAAGTGGAGTAAAAGACTAAACAAGTTTATCTTTGTAAAGCCATTCTTCCAAGATGAAAGAACTGTTGCTAAGTATAGAAAAAGAAACTTTATGAGAAAAGGTTTTTTAAATGCAAGAGGTCTCATTCAAGATTCTATGACAACTAGGTATGAAAAGCTTGTAGGTAAAAGAGTTGAAAGTTTAAAACTAAAAGTGGAGAAAGTAGCATGATAAATATGGTTTGGTTAAAAAGAAAGTGCAAAGAAGCTTTAGAAAGTGATGTTTACTATCTCTCAAGAGTCCAAACCTTGTTAGGTGAACCTCTAAACTACTATCACGGAACAAATGAGAATAGGGCAGAAGAGATTTTACCAGCTATGGTTTTTTTAGTAGAAACTTCAACCGACCCTGAGGGTGAAAATGCAGAATACCCTATAATCTTCAATATCCAAATAGAGGGTAATCAAGAATTAGAAAATAAAGGGTATAATACCGAAGAAATAGTAGCAGAGTTAGCTGTAGAAGCAGTGGGAGTTCTTAAAGAAAAAATCTCATGTTTTGGTGACTTCTATATGTCAAACAGTTCGATGGCAGTAGCACCTATAACAGATGCTATGATAGATGAAGATGAAACAACATTTGAAGCACAGATAGGTTATCAAGTTTCAGTAGAAGTGGTAGTTTCAGAAGTAAAATTTTTAAATAAAGGATAGATAGTGGTAGATACTATAAAAATATGGTTAGAAACAAGTTTTGGACAGATTCCAACAAGTCCTAAAGTTTACTTGATTAAAGCAAAATCAGGTTTAGCGATAGCAGAAAGCCAATCAAAAACAAAAAATCAAGAGCATGGAAACAAGGGTAGAGGTTCAGCACCTACTTATGGAGCAACAGAAAATACTATATCTTTACCTCTAGTTATGGGTAATGCAAACTTACCTCTTATAAATGCACTTGTGTATGGAAAAGCAACAACAGTAGAATCAGCTGCTTCAGGTGATTGGGCTGCTGATACGGTAGTCGTAGCAGGAGATATTGTTTCTCATTCAGATGATGCTCATTCTCTTATATGTAAAGTTGGTGGAACTACAGGTTCAGATGAGCCAGACCTAACAGATAAAAATGATAATGATACTATAGATGATAATGGTGTTATTTGGGTTGTGTATCGCAACTTATGGTTACATACTGGTGAAAGTGTTGCTTGTCCTGAATCTTTTGGTATAGAGATTACTGAAACAGATTGTGCAGGAACAACAAAATATAGAAGAGCATTAGGCTGTAGAATCAATTCATGTCCTGCTGGTCAAACAGGTGATGCATCATCTTACGATATGGCACTAGAGGGTTTCGCTCAAACTGTTCAAGATTCAGATATTCCAAATGTAACTTATACACCAATTGCAGATGAAGATAATTACACGGAAGTTGATTTGAGAAAAGAAGAATTTTACAACTATGAAGATTCAATCTTTACAATCAATGATGTAAAATCTACAAAAGTAACTGGTTATAATGCAACAACTACAAGAAATGTGAAGTATGAAAACACATTAAACCAACTTAAAGAAGATAGTGTTGGAACGATAGATGTTAATGGTACTTTAGATGCATACTTTGATTTAGGTCTATTTCAAATGGCTTATATTCATAACACTTTTAAAGCAGAACTTACTTGGGCAAAAGGTAATGGTTCAAAATGTACTTACATACATCAAAATGTAAAAGCAGATAGAGCAGCTAAGACTTTTGATACTGAAACAAAAACTAAAATCTCTATGAGTGTGGATGTTTTTGGTACAGCAACAGAAGCAGATGTGCAGTACATCGCTATATCTCCAACTCCAGCCTTGTAAAAGGTGGGGTTTGGTTTTTCCACCTGTTTGTACCCCGCACTTTAGCAAAACAAACAATCGGATAAAAACAAACACACAAGGAAAACAAAATGCACAAAGATTTACAAAAAGTTATAGATAGTTTAGGAAACAATCCGTTAGAAGAAAAAGAGCTAAACGAACTTATTCAAGATAAAGATATTTTTGAGATAGTTCAAGATATATGGACACAAAAATGTTCAGACTTAAATCAAGAAGATTATGAAGATGAAGATTTAGAAACATTTTTTAAAGATTTAGAAACAAAAGTATTCAGCCTCTTTGATAAAGATGGAATCGTAAAGACAACAGAAAAAACAGAAAACATAAAGCCATTGAGATATATGGATGCTGCAAAAGTAAAAACAAAACAAAAACAAATCCAAAAACAAATGGAAAAATTGCAAAAAATCAGAGAAAACATTGATGGTATCGAAGAGTCAGAAAAAGTGCAAGAAGCCATAAATGACATAAAAAAGATAGGTAAAGTAAGGGAAACTTTAGACAAAGAGTTAAGTATTCTTTTACTAAAAGGTATCGACACAAGCGAGCTAACAAAGTGGGAAAAAAATCTAGCCATAGAAACTAGAGCAATGCTTATCCATAACCCAGCAAAAACAAAACAGGGAAAGATTGGAAAGAGCTAGTAGCGTGGTTCTTTGATGAAAATAAAAGAAAACTCAGAGAGGATGCAGAACACTTCTCCCCTAAGGAGATAAAAGAAGATAAGGTTATCCGTGAAGCACTACACCCTCCTGAAGTAGTAAGTCACTTAGATGAACTCTTTACATTTCTATACGATTTTATAGGTGAAAGAAAATCGTATGGGATGGGAGGGCTAGGTGGTTTCAACTATGCTCCCTTAATGCTACTAGCTGAAAGAAGAAATATAGACTTAGATAAATACAAATGGTTCACAAGACATTTTGAATCAGAAATGACAAAAAGAGAGAAAAAAGATGAGTAAAACAGTATTTACATTCGGAGCAGATAGTAGCGAGTTAAAAGAAGCCATTTCAGGTTTAAAAAATCAGTTTGATTCTCTTGCAGATAAAGCAGGAGATTTAAACAAAAAGCTAAAAGATAGTTTAGAGACTCAAAAAACCCTAAAAGACACAAGCAAAGCCTTATCAGAAGAAGCAAAAGAAATCTCAAAAGTAAAAGATGAGATAACAAAGCTAGATAAAACATCAAAAGATTATAAAGCTACACTACAAGAAAAAAATAGTGAATTAAAAAAATTAGAAACAAGTTATTCAAAACAATCTGCACTAATAGAAAAAGCCAACAAAGAGATAACTAAACTAACTGAAAAAGATAATAAATATAAAGCAGGATTAAAAGCTAAGCAAGATACTCTCAAAAGTTTAACTGAAAAATATAACTCTCAAGAAATAGCTATAAAAGAAGCTGAAACAGCAATAGCATCTATAGATGAAAAAGATAAAAATTACACAAAAACATTAAAAGAAAAAAAAGCAACACTAAAAGAGTTAAAAAGCGATTTTAATAAGTACGATAAAGCAATCCTATCTACTAAAGAATCCATAACAAAAATAGAGGGAGCAGATAAAAACTACACTCAAGCTATAGAAGATAAAAGATTAGAACTAAAAAAATTAGATGAAACATATAAAGGTTTAGAACAAGAGATAAGAGGGGTTGGTGCTGAGGTAGATAAAGCAATTGGCAAAGAAAAAACACACTTAGAAATAATAAAAGAACAAAAAGATAAACTAGATAAACTAACATCTACATACAACTTAAAAAATGATGCCCTTAAAGAATCTAAAAAGTTAAACCAAGAAGACATAAACATAGCAAAAGCAAACATCAAACAATATGATGAAGAAAAAAATAAAATACTTTCAAACATAGCCTTATCTGAAAAAGAAAGTAAATTTAAAGAAGAATCAGCTTTAAAACAATCAAAAATAGATTCATGGGTATCAGACTTTAGAATAGATAAGCAAGAAGAGGTAAATAAAGCGATAGAGAAAGAAAAAGCTTTACGAGAACAATTTCAAGATAAATATGTTTCTTCACCAGACCAATCAAAACAACTTAAAGTTAAGAGAGAACTAGATGCTCTGTTGAAGAAAAATATAATATCTCAAAATGAATACAATCTAGCACTACAAAAAGAAAAGCAGTTTACTAAAGAAGCAACAGCAGCTACTGGTAAAATGACAGGTGCTTTAGTAAGACATCTTAGACAAGTAGAGACACTTGTAATAGCTTTCTATACAGTAAGAGAGGGATTTAGAAAAACAATCGGTGTCGGCTTAGATATGAGTAAGATGATAGAGTCAAACACTTATGGTATAGCTGCATTAACATCAGCAAATACTAGAATGTACGACTCGCTAGGAAATGCACTTACTCCTATGCAAAAGTTTGTAGCAGGTCAAAAGATAGCTAAAGATGTTTTAAAAGAACTGAGATTAGAATCATTAAAAACTCCAGCTACTTTCAAACAACTTACTGAAATCTATCAACAAGCAACTGGTCAAACTATGGCAATGGGTGATGCCTTTGGTACAACAGTAGAAAGCATAAATAAAAACACAATCTTAATGTCTCAAAGATTGTCTAACCTAGGTTCAGCTATAGGTATGCCTATGGATAGACTAAGAGAAGAGATAAGGTCACTGTTAAGCGGTAATGCTTCTACAGATTCACTAATCTCAACTATGCTTTTCGGAAGTCCTGGAGCAACAAACAAAGCAGTAGCAAAAGCCAAAGAATCAACTGAGGGTTTAGTAAAAATGCTAAACGAAAAGTTTAAAGACTTTGACATACTAGCAACTACACAAACTTACGAGAAAAGCATCCTCCAGTTGCAAGGTGCATGGGAAATCGCAATGGGCGATACGGTAGAAAAGTCAGGACTGTTTAAAGACCTAACAGACAGCTTCTCAGATATGGCAAAATACATAACTACTCATACAGATGATATAGTAGATAGTTTTGACAATGTATATGATAAATTATCCGTCCTCTCAATGCTGTCTGTTCCTATGGGAACACTTGTAGATATTAGCTTAGATTTAGGAGCAGCACTTAAAGGAGTTGTAGAAGAGGTAGATAACTTATTTACGAAAATAAGTGGAGATAAAACTCTTGGTGCTTTTGGTACTTCACTACTTGGAGTGTCTGTAATATTTGACACTATATATGTTGGTCTTCATAATACTTTAACATTAATATCTAGTATTCAGGGTGCTAATATAGTAGGAACTATATATAATGCAACCCAGATAGATATAGATAAATTAAATAATGATATGCTAAGTATAGATGATTTAACAGATAGATATATAAAATCGTATAATAAAATAAAAGGTATCAGCAATAAAGATACATCTAAACCGATAACATTAGATGATGGTGTAAATAAAGCATACGAATTGCTAACTAAGAAGAAATTTAAAACAGACGAGGAATACTATAAAGCCTTAGAAGTTCTTAATGCTAAAGTAAAAGTAAAGATGGCAAAAGATGATTTAAAACTCATCACAGAGTTGAACATAAACAAAAAAGTATCAGCAGATATAGATAAGTTTATAAACAAAGAAGAATCTACATCTGTAAAACTTCAAAAACAAAAAGCAGACTGGGTTAAAGAACAAGTAGCACTAAATAAAAAACTAGCAGAAGAAGAAAGCAGAAAGATACCGATAACTAACTCTATAGATATTTTAAAAAAAGCGATTAAAAAAACAGAAGAGGGCATTTTAGCTACTACTAAAAAGATAGCAGATATAGACCAAGAAAAAGCTGATAAAGCTAGAAAAGCACTAGAAGATAAAATAACCAAAGAAAGCAAAATGTTATCTATGAAGATGCAAATAGCAGACTTAGATAAGCAGATAACTGGAGAAAAACCATCATCAAAAAAAGATGCCCTTTCAAATGAGATTCAAAGACTATATGACATAAATGAACTTCAAGTAAAAAAAGAAGATAAACTAAAATATGAACTAAAACTAAGAGAAGCAATAGCTAACTATATAAACTCTGAAACCGAAGAAATAGACAAACAAAACCAAGCCATAGAAGACACATATAATAAATATATGCAAATAGTAGGTTCAGACTACGATAAATGGCTCATAAGCACAAACCAAACTATGCAAGACTTAGCAGAGAGTGGAACACTAACAGCTAAACAACTACAAGAAGTTCGTGATGCTTTAGATGCTAAATATGACTTAAAAATAGGTTTAGAAGACATAGATGAAACTTATGATGATATGGATAGAATCTTAGAAGCACAAAAAGAATCTATACAAGCAAACTTAGACTGGGGAGAATCTTTTAATCCAATAGTAGATGGCATACATAATGTGATGGCTGCTTTTTCAGAACAGCACACACAAGAAATGGATAAGAAACTAGAACTAAATGAGATAGACAAGAAAATAGAGGAAGACCGTCTTGAAGTAAACCTTTCTAAAGATACAGCAATAGTTAAAGCACAAAAACAATACAAAATAACAATAAAAGAAAAAAAAGACAAAGCAAAATTAGATAAGAAATATGCAAAAAAAGAACTAGACAGCTATGCAGACCTAGCAGGTGCATCAGCAAGTCTTTTTAAAGAGAAAACAGCTGCTTATAAAGTTCTACATGCAGTTGAAGTTGGACTCCATACTGCTAAAATGGGTATGATGATTACTGAAATGTTTATGAATCAGACTAAAGTAGCCACAAAAGTGTCACTTGATGCCGTAGATAATGCTTCTGAAATTAGTAAGACTCCTGCTAAAGGGCTTAATGCTATTTTATCTCAAGGGTCAATACCTATAATCGGTTTTGCATTAATGGCAGCAATGGCAGCATTAGTTGCTTCTTTTGGTGGTGGCAGTCATGGTAGTGGTGGCAGTTCTGTTGGTGGAGTTGATAGTTCTACTATAGCCACTTCGCAAAATCAATCAATGATGACTGAAAAAACAGAACAGCCCATACTAGATAGACTAGATAGACAGATAGAACTACTAGAGATTCTTGGTAAATCAGGAACAGCAGATACTTATAAACTAGAACTTGCAAAAAAACAGTATGCTATGGATACTAAACTAAAATCTGAGGAGATTATCCGTAATGCACAATCATCAACTTCTATGGAACACTGGAACACTCAAAAAGACCAAGACCAACTAAACAAAGCTTGGTTAGAGCAGTTTTCAAAAGTAAATGAAGAACTTACAACACTAAATAATGGGGTAGAAACAACACTATATAAAGCTAATTATGACTACAAAGGAAATGTTAAGAGTGTTGATTTTCAAGATGATACTTTTAGGGATGACCCCCTAACAGCACTTAGTGCAGTTTATAAATATGGTTTAGACCCGACCCTTTCAAACTCTCAAGCTGCACAAAAAGAGGGAGCAAAAGGACACGACCAAATCCTCGCTTGGGAGATAGGGGATGCTGCTGAAAAAACAGGTGCAATACAACAAGTAACAGCTGATTATATAGAATCTTTAAATGATGTTGTAGAGTCATTAAAAGGTGCAAAAGATGATTTTATAGATATTTATGACCAACTAAACGAACAAGATACATACTCATCTAAAAAATTTAAAGATGCAAGAGATAGAGTAACCCAACTTGCAGGTGATGGAAGTGAAGAATCATATAGTAACTACATAAAAGCAAGTATAGAAAATATAAATGCAGTAGAGGCAGAGTATGGAGACTTAAGTACACTTTTCTTATCACAAGATGTTGAAGACTTAAAAAAACAAGGTAAAGCCCTTAATGAACTAAATGCAGATATAGCAGAAGTCTATGAAGAGGGTGGGGAAAAAGCACTAAACTATAAAGATGACCTAATCTTAGTAGGCGAAGCATTTGTAACATCTAAAGAAAACACGAAAGACTGGAATGACAGTTTTAAAAACAGTGATGAACTTCTTTCAGATATAGCAGATACAATAGGGGTAGATGTAGCACAAAGTGCAGAAGAATTAGATGAATTGATGTTATCACTAAAAAATGATACAGATGGACTAACAGATGCAGACAAAGAACTAATAGATGCTAACAAAGAATACCTTGAATCTCTAGGAAGAATCAGAGAAAAAACTATGACATTAGGAGAAGCTTACTCCACAATCAGTGATGAGATAGAAAGACAAGCTAACGAACAGATAGCACTAGCACAGGCTTATGACAGTACAAAAATTGCAATAGCAAGTAAAACTGCAGAATTAGAGGGTTACACTCTTTCTTTAGATAATGTAACAAATGCAATAGGTTCTTTTACAGATGCAAAAAGTGCAACAGATGCATTGAGACTAATAGATGAATACTATAAACAGCAAGAAAAAGAGATAAAAGAAAACATCAAAGACCAACAAGACAGTTATAAAAATCAAATAAAAATACTTGAAGCAGAAGAAGATGTACTAAGAAGTTTTAAAGATTTTGCAGATGACTTAAGAACTTCCCAATTAACAGAATTACTACAAACAGATGCTTTAAAAAGTAAGTTCTACACAACTTTTGAGGACTTAAATGTAGCAATACTTGCAGGAGATGAAGACTCTAAAGATTTAGGACAACGAACCCTAGACTATGCAACAAAATACCTAGATTCTTTGAGTGAGACTGCAACAACAAGTGAAGAGTATGCCTTTGAACAAGCAAGAATAGCAAAACTGCTAGAAGAGTATCAAGGTACAGGTGAAACAACTACTATAGATGACCTAAGAACTGAACTAGAAGATTTAAATGACCTTACAGACGATAATAATGAAGCACTGAAAGAACTAAACGATGATACAAAAACACTACTAAAAACACTAGATGGAAACCTAGATACAGCGATAGCTGGAACAAATGCAGAGATACAAGACCTTATAGATGTAAACAAAGAATATTTAGGTGAAGAAAGCTCTATAATAAAATGGTTAAGAAACATAGAAACTGCTACAAAAGCAATAAGTCTTGATGAATACATCGCAGAAAAAGATATAAAAGAAGCAAAACTTGTCTCAGACCCAACAGCAGAAATAGAAGCAATATATAAAAAATACAACATTCCTATAGATACGGCAGGAGTTGAATACTGGGCGAATGATATACAAAATGGTCAGTCTTTGTCAGATGTGGAAACTTCCATATCTACAATTGCAAATGAAAAAGCATTAGCAGATGCATACTCAACAGCAACAACAACATCATCCGCTTTAACAGCAGCAAATAATGCCATAAGTAGTGGAGTTTTAACAGCAAAAGATGTCTCAATCGCAACAACACCATCGTACACTGCACCAACAAACATTTCAAGTAGTGAACAAGCGGTATATGATGCCTTTGCAAGTGTTCTAAATGAGACACCAACAGCAGCAGATGTTCAATACTGGTCAAACAATATGGATGCTGGACATATGGAAGAAGCAGTAAGAACAGCAGCTATAAAAAATGATGAAATAAAAGGCTATGCAACAGGTGGTTATACAGGTAACTATGGTATAGATAAAGTAGCAGGAGTAGTCCACGGTCAAGAGTATGTAGTAAATGCACAAACCACTAAAGATTTAGGTTTAAACAACTCAGCAGGAGTATTTAAAGAAATTCTAAAAGAACTAGCAGATGCAAGACAAGAAAACAAAGAAATAAAACAACTTATGGTAAAATTAACAGCAAATAGCACAAAGCAAGTCAAGATACAAAGAAACATCCAAAGCAACACAGAAGAAGAGGTAGCATAATGGCACAACCAGCAAAGTTTATAATTGACTATCGTGGTGCTTTGAAAGTTGAAGCAAACAAAACTTATACAAGTGAAGATATTCCTGATGATATGGATGTTCTTGAACTTAGAAGTAATGAAAAAGTAAGTGTAGCTATAAACGGAACAGTTGCTTTCCCCTTAGAAAAAGGTATGCTCAACTACATAAATCCAGATTCCTCTTACACTTTTACTGAAAATTGCATCGTGGCTTATGGTGTGATAGTGGATATTTCATAATGAAGTTAGTACAACAGCAAATAAGCAACTTTTTAACAAGTAACATAACTGAACCTTTCCCCGAATGGGACAGTACAACTACATATACCTTTGAAGAAGACTCAACTTCATTAACTTCTGATTCAGTTGTGAGATATGGTAACTACAACTATAGAAGTCTAACTAACGATAATCTAAATTTTAACCCTGAAGATAACTTAAACACCAGTTGGGTTAAATGGTCAGTTTCTAACAGATATGCAATGATAGACATCAGCTCAACAACAAAAACTTCAATCGCAGATGATGATATAGTGATAGAGTTTTTAAGAGGAAGCATAGACCTAATAGGAGTAGGAAATCTAACAGCATCAGGAATCATCATAGAACACTACAACTCAGCCGATGAAATAATGCCTGATGCAACACAAAATATATCTTTCTCAGTAAATGAGGGAGTTTATGACCTATGGAACTATATATATGCAGAATACTCTTTAGAAATGGATAGAGGTATAAAAATAGACATACCCCCTTTAGGATATAAAATAAAAGTAACCATAAAAAAACAAGCAAGTCTAAATAAAGCAGAATGTGGCTTTTTTATAGCAGGTGAAGCAGTGGATATGGGAAAAACTTTATCAGAAATAGGTTTTAGTTTCAACTCTTTATCTACAGTAGTAACTGACACTTGGGGAAAAACAACCATCATAAAAAGAAACATACAAGACTTAGTAGATTTTGAAACAAGCATACCAAGAAATGAAACTATAAGTATGAAGAGAAAAATAAAAAGCATCTATGATGAAATAGTCCTTTTCGTAATAGACCCATCAGATGACTCACCACATGAAAACATCTTAACACTAGGAAAAGTACAAGATGCAGATACAGTGCTAACAGATATGTCAAAAACCATCATAACATGGTCGGTTTTTGAAAGTTTATAAAAAGGAAAAATAAATGGCAGCAATAGAACAAACGATAAGCCCACTAGGCGAAATAGGACATAGAGGAGTAGATACAAGAGATGACTTTGTGGCAAAAACAGAAGCAGTCTTTGACCAACTTCACGACTCAACAATAACTGAGATAAACAACTTTGGCACACAAGCGAATAGCTTAAGAGATGAGGTGAACACTTTAAGAGATGCTACTGTGACGGCTAAGGATGATGCTAAGCAGTTTGCTAAAGATGCTGCAGATAGTGCTATACTAGCACAAGGTGCAGCTAATTATAAAGGCGACTGGGACTCTGATACAACATATATGTTGGCAGAAAGCATTACTTACACAGATGGTGAAAGGTATGTTTCAAAGATAGATGATAATGATGCTGAACCTACATCAGGTGAAAGCACAGATGAGTGGGACTTTATAAGCTTATCAGCTGCGCCTCTAATTAACACTCCGACAATTACAAGTCCTGCTGATGGTGACACGGATGTAAATATACATCCAAGCATAGAGGGGTCTTCTTTTACCACTAACGAAACATTTAAAGGTGTATTAGATGAAAGCTTAGTAGATATTGCAGATGCAGATGACTTCAGCAATGTAGTATATTCTGGTGTAGTTTCTGGGATTAGTGGGTTAGAAGCTTCTACTACATATTATGTGAGGCTGCGGTATAGTAGTGATAATCACTTAAGTGGTTGGTCATCTACTATTTCTTTTACTACAGAGGATGCTGGTATAGAAACCCCATCAGTAACAAACCCAACAGATGAAGCAACCGACATAGGCAAAAACCCTACATTTTCTTTTAGTGACTACACACAAGTTGGTGGTAACGATGAAGACCACCTTAGTACATCCGTTCAAGTTTCTGATACAGATGACTTTAGTAATATCATTACTGAAACTGTGGATGATGAAGATAACCTAACTAGCTGGAAAAGTGGAGACCTAGAAGTTAGTACAACATATTATGTAAGAGTTAAGTTTAAATCTACTAACTATGAATCAGATTGGAGTGATTCAATAAGCTTTACAACAAAAGATAGCTTCTCAATATCTGCAGGGGGTTTTAATTTCTCAGTAGTACCATCAGAAGAAGATTTTGATAGCTTAAACTTAAAAGAGATGGATGGTACAAATGATGACACATCTGATAACTATGGGAACTATGAGGATAAAGACAACGGGTCGATTATGTGCCACATTAAGAAGTTTTATTATAGGGTAGGACATTCTGATAGCCCTCAATATGATGACTACGGAGATAATGCTTTAGATATATCCTATGATTACTCTGATGAATCAGAAGCTAATGATAATGGCTTTATTCTACCTAGAGCTTTCATCGATGGTAGTGAAGAAAAGGCTGGTTTCTTTTTTGACAAGTATATGTCAAGCCAAGAGGCGGC
>Ga0256838_1000265_pt1 | contig 35188 bp, 29 predicted proteins | sample 4571419metaG_FD_185978 | JGI IMG/M metagenome (GOLD analysis project Ga0256838, IMG submission 185978) | Hydrothermal vent microbial communities from Guaymas Basin, Mexico - 4571-419 | ecosystem: Environmental > Aquatic > Marine > Hydrothermal vents | place: Mexico: Guaymas Basin | collected... | reverse complement strand
AATAAATTCTGAGTTTTTTAATTTTAACAGAAAACAAGAAGTGTTCAGGCAGTTCAAAGTAAAGATTTAGACACAGATAAATAGCTTTCTTAGTGCAATCCCGTCTAGAAAAGCAGGCATTTCAAGCCAAATTGTATATAGGAATAACAAATATTTAATATTTTATAAGTTGCAATCCCGCCTAGAAAAGCAGGCATTTCAAGATTTCATTTACTCAGTCTATGATAATGGAAGAGGTATACCTATCGGTGTGTTGCAATCCCGCCTAGAAAAGCAGGCATTTCAAGGGAAGTAAGCTAGCCATTGGGATATAATGGTTACAAGTATTGTATTTTTTGAATATAAGCAAAAAATGGCTTAAAGTTGCGAAAATAGTAGTTAATAATAATATTAGCATTTATTCATTTTATCTTACATATATACGTAATACTTAATATATATTCACTCTCAAATAGTTACGTTACTATAAAAATAATAGCAACTAAAAATTATTTTTGATTATTTAATAGAAACAATTTTCTAATTTCCTCCAATACTTAGAACATACTTTTCAAGGAAAAATTTCCACTTTTTACTAATTTCCGATCTCGTATTACCTTGGTATTATCCGTATTCAACCTCTGATAGACCTTACTTTTTATTTATTATAGCAAACTTTTCTTGAAAATTTAACTTGATATTTATTTTTAAATTCCTAATATTTTATATGGGGAAGCAAGCCGGGTGGTCGCTCGGGGATAAATAATCCCCGGGAGGAAAGTCCGGGCTCCACAGGGCAGGGAGCTGGCGATAAGCCAGGTGGCCGCAAGGTCACGCAAGGGCCACAGAAAACAGACCGCCTCTCGTAAAGAGGGGTAAGGGTGAAACGGTGGGGTAAGAGCCCACCGCCCAAATCCGCGAGGATTTGGGGCAAGGTAACCGCCTCCCGGAGCAAGGGCAAAAAGGGGGTTAGGGTTGGCCCGACCCGTTTTAGCCCCCGGGTAGCCCGCTTAGATAAATGACCACCTACCCTACCTTATAGGTAGGGAAAACAGAACCCGGCTTACGAGCTTGCTTCCCCCCTATCTTGTATCTATATTTTTATATCTTAAGGGCAAGATAGCATTGTTACTTATTAAACCCTCTACTATATAAGGTAAAATGTTTATATCTCCATAGGAAAAGCTTATACTATTTTCCTTCCAAAAAGAAAAATAATATTTAAATAAAAAATCTTCAAAAACAGCATATCCTCTTTCAACAGTTTTTGGGAAAAAGTCTGGTAAATTACTTGGATAGTATCTTAAAAAGCTTATATTTTCATTTTCCGGAGAAAAAGGAAGTATAAAAATACTATCTTTATATATATCCAAAAAATTTCTATCGCTTTTTTCTATGAAATAAGCCTCTTTTATAATTCCATCTTCAAATGTATTTATAAGATATTTTTTTGGATAATCTATAATATTAATAACTCTTTTAAAATTTCTTAATCCTGGTAAAGAATATAACTGAAATCCAAGTAAGTTTAAAATATTTAAGGCTTTATGGACTTTATATTTAAAATCTGCTATTGATAGATAAGAAGGATCTATAATAATTGCATCTTTAATTATGCTTTTTATGAACTTTGAAATATCCAAATCCTCAAAAATAATTAGGAATACAGAATATATATTTTTTAAAAATACTTTATTTAAAGATCTTATAAGTTTTATAACTCTCTTTGGATCTTCAAATAGTAGTGGCTTAAGTTTTATTTTTTTTATTTTTAAGCTTATTTTCTTATTTTCTAAAATTAAATTGAGAAAATTCTTTGCAGTTTCATAATTCTCCTTTTTGTCATAAATTATAAAAATTTCACCATCTTTAGGATGAACCAAAGGAGTTTTATATAAAACTAAGTGATACAGCTTCTCCCAATTTAATTCTGGAGGAAGGATTATATTTTTCAACATAACTCTTGGAAATTTTATTGATTTTCCAACAAAATTTGTAAATTTTTTTAAAAATATATTTAAAAGCTCTTTTTTTATACTGACAAAGGGTTTATAGGGAGGAAGATAAATTTTGGAAAAAATTTTAAAAAAATAATAAGGAAAGGAAATATAAAAATTATTAATATTTTCTTCTTTCTTTTCTTTTTCATCTAAATATATTACTTTATCTTCATGAAAAGCAAAAAAATTTATTCCTTTAAAATTATTTTTTTTTATAAGTTTTACGGGAGAGTATTTTATAAAAAAATGGGTATAAAGCTTTCCATATAATTTCACAAATAAATCCAAAGGAAAAAAATAACCTATTTTAACTGTAAATTGAAAATAATTATTTATTATTCTAGTAAAAGGATAGGCTAAAATTTTAAAATGATTAATTTCATTTATTTTATAAAAAGGTAATTGAGAAGTTTCTATAAATTTTATTAAATTATCTTTTATTTCTTGATTATCTATTTCAAATAAATCTAAAAATATTTTCAAAACTAGAGTCCCCCTAATTTTTATAAAAATTAACTTTGATATAATTTAAAACCTTTCCTTTAAAGCAAAAGGAGGTTAAAATGCAATCAAATAATATTAATAATATTTTAAATAATCTAGATTTTGAAAGCGTAAAAAAAATAAGAGAAAAAATAGATTTATCTTTTTTAGATAAAGTTAAAAAAGCCATTTCTGATTTAAAACAAGGTAAAGCAATTTTAGTTTTAGATTCAAAAGAACGAGAAGATGAAGTAGATTTTGTAGTTGCTGCCGAAAAAATAAAACCCGAGCATATTGTTCTTTTAGCTAAACAAGGTGGGGGACTTTTATGTTTGGCTTTAGAATATGAACTTTTTGAAAAGTTAGATTTTAAATTAATGAAAAAGACTTCCCAGGATACGAAAGAAACTGCTATGGGACTTGCAATTGACGCCCATCCAAGATTTGGAATAAAAACCGGAATTTCTGCAAAAGAAAGAGCTATTACTATAAATCTTGTAACAAAACCTTGGGTAAAAAAGGAAGATTTTGTAGTGCCAGGTCATATAATTCCCCTAAAAGCAAAAAAGAATCTTCTTTTAGAACGAGAGGGTCATACAGAAGCCAGTGTATGTCTATGTAAGCTTGCAAATCTTAAAGGAGCGGCTGCTATTTGTGAAATTATGAAAGATGATGGAAATATGCTCTCTTCAAAGGAAGCTGAAGAATTTGCAAAAAAATATAATTACTCTCTTGTAAGTATAGAAGAAATAAAGAAATATGTTTTTTATACACAAAAATTACTTAAATGCGAAGCTGAGGCTCATATAAAGAATAAATTTGGAACTTGGAAAATAAAAGTATATAAAGAACCAATAACAAATAAAGAACATGTAGCTTTAGTATTTGGGAATGTAGAAAATGAAGAAGATGTTTTAGTTAGAGTTCATTCTTCTTGTCTTACAGGAGATGTTTTTGGTTCATACAAATGTGATTGTCAAAATCAACTTCATGAGGCTATGAAATTGATAAGTAGTTATGGAAAGGGAATTTTAATATATTTAAATCAAGAAGGAAGAGGAATAGGACTTACAAATAAAATTAAGGCTTATGCTCTTCAAGAACAAGGTTTGGATACAGTAGAAGCCAACAAAGCCCTTGGTTTTAAAGCAGATGAAAGAAACTTTTATGTAGCAGGTCATATTCTAAAGGATCTTGGACCTAAATCTGTTATATTAATAACAAATAATCCAAACAAAATAAAAGAGCTTATTTTATGTGGCATAAATGTAAAAGCTAGATTACCTTTAATCTGTATTCGAGAAGAAAATAAAAATTATCTTGAAACAAAGAAAAAAAAGTTAGGTCATCTTATAAATAGTTTAAAAAATGAAGGTTAGATCTATAAAAAAGATAAATGAAAAAATAAAAAATGGCCTTGGAAATAATACAAAATTTATGTTTATTTCCTCTGTAGGTATTCTATTTTCTAGAATTTCTGGTTTTTTAAGAGATTTAGTAGTAGCTTACTATTTCGGAGCTAATCAAAAAACAGACATTTTCTTTCTAGCTTTTAAAATTCCAAATACATTAAGACATGTATTTGCAGAAGGAGCTTTATCCAATGTATTTTTACCAAAGTTTATAAAACTTTTATCCCAAGAAAAAAAGAGAGCTTACTCTTTTTTAACTTTATTTCTATTTGTTTGGAGCTTAATTTTAATATTTATAATTTTTATAGCTATAAAAAATACGTATTACATTATAAAATTTTTAGCTCCGGGATATAAAGAAGAGTTAATAAAAGAAGCAGCTTACTACTTAAAACTTTTATTTCCTTTTATATTTTTTATATCCTTAATAGCTATTTTAGGTGGAAGCTTAGAAGCTTTAAATGATTTTTGGACCTTTTCAGTATCTACAGTTTTTTTTAATTTAGGAATAATAGTAGGGGTTTTACTTTTTCATCAAAGCTTAGATATTAAAGCTTTAGTTTTAGGTGTTTATATTGGAGTTATATCTCAACTTATTTTTGTAGGCTATAAATTTTTAAAACAAAACCTTTTGCAAATTCCTAATCAGGAAAATATAAAACAAATTTTAAAAGAAGTTTTTTTCGTTCTAAAAAATTTTATTTTTTCTTTTTTAGTTGGAGCTCTAAAACAAATTTCAATTGTTATAGATACTATATTTGCAACTTTTTTGGGAAAGGGAGCTATTTCATATTTATATTATTCTTTCCGACTTCTTTTTTTACCTATAGGACTTGTAACCATTGCCATAAATAAAGTAGCCTTAAAAGACTTATCTGAAAAAATAGCAAAACATGATGTTAAGTTTTTAAAAAAAGATATAGAAAACACTTTAATCTTAAGTTACTTTCTAATTTTATTCACAGCAGTTCTTTTTGCATATTTTGGATTAGATACCATAAAAATACTTTTTGCTCATGGAAAATTTTCATCAAAAGATGCCTACTTTACTTATTTAGCTCTTTTGGGAAGTTTACCTGGCCTTGTATTTGCTACTTTGTCTAGAGTTATTTTTAATATATATCTTGCAAAAGAAACACCTAAAGCTTTAATTCCCATAAGTTTAGCTACTTTAAGTTTAAATACTTTTTTTGATTATGTTTTTGTATTTCTTATTCCCCTTGGCGTTTTTGGTTTACCTTTTGCAACTTCCATTACTTATACTCTTGTATTTTTCTTTCTTATAAAAAAAGTAAAAAAGGACTATGATCTAAGCATTACAAAAGATTTTTATATTTTCTTTTTCAAACTACTTTTTTTTTCTTTGGCAAGTGGATACGGAATTTTTATTTTCTCTAAATTTATAGAAAATTTATATTTTAGATTTATTTTTGAATACAGCACCTTTAGTATGCTTTACTTTTTAGGAGGATATTTGTTAGAAAAAAGGAAAATAAGGGAGATTTTAAAACTTTAAGAGTTTCAATAAAGGCCGTCCCCAAAGGTATGGAGACGGCTTAAAATTAAATTTTAAATTTCTTAAGATTTTCTTCTAGTTTTTTAATTCTTTCTGCAACGCGTTTAATAGCTTCTACAACATCTTCAAGTTGAGATAAGTTTTCTTGAGCCATCTCAGAAAGAGCTTTAATAATTTGAGCAACATCTTTCATTTTATTAGCACTGCCTTTTGCCCCTTTAGATGTTTGCTCCACAATTTTTTCTAAGTTTTCCATTGAATCTTTTATATTCTTAAACGCACTTGTAATATTCTCTATAACCTTCACTTGAATGTCTTTATTTAAATTAGATATTGTATCTTTAATTTGATCTGTCGCTGATACCACCTTTTGAGCTAGTTTTCTAACCTCATCTGCTACTACTGCAAAGCCCCTACCATGCTCCCCAGCTCGTGCTGCCTCAATTGCAGCATTTAAAGCCAGCATATTGGTTTGCTCTGCTATTTGTAAAATTACCTCTACGATATTTGCAAGCTCTTTTGTTCTTTTTTGTAGCTGATTTTTAATATCTTCAACTACAGCTTGAGCCTCGTTTACAGTTTTTAATGTAGAAGTAGAAAGCTCATTTAATTTTAAAATTTCATCAGATAATCTTTCTATATCTTTAGCCGCTTTTTCTACTTTGCTTGAAGCTTCGGAAGTTGCCTCAGTTTGCTCCTGTATTTTCTGCATTACAAGTTCAAGTTCAGATACTTTATCTTCTAAAAGAGATACAGCTTCCTTTAGAGTTTTTATAGAGCTAGCAATTGAATTTCTTAAAGATGTTATACCTTGATTTAAAGCTACAGCTATTTCTTTTAAATCACCCTTTAAAATATTTTCATCTATCTTTACATTAAGATTTCCACGAGATAATTCTTTTGCTGCTTTTAAAATGGTATCTCTTATAATTAAAAGAGTTTTTTGAACTTCTAAAAGAGAGTTTTTAAGATCTGATAAACCTTCAGGAAAGATATTTTCGTTTAATTTTGCTTTGAGATTACCTAGCTCTAATTCTTTAATAAAATTGTTTATTTCCTCTATTATTTTACTTAAATTCATCGTAAATTTATTTATAGCCTCTCCTACTAGTTTGAGCTGACCTCTTAATGCTTTTGTATCTATCCTTTGATTTAAATCTGCCCTTTCTAATATTTTTATTAATTTATCTAAAGTTTCTCTGATAGTTAAAGTCGCTTCATTAATATTTTGAACAATAATCTTTAAGTCTCCGGGTAATAAACTTTCATCATATGTCTTAAACTCGGCATTTTTTAAATCATTTGCTATTTGATTTAAAACCTCTACTAATTTTCTAAAGTTATTTAATATTTTATCTATTTCCTCCTTAAGTTTTCTAAAGTCTCCCTTAAATGCAAATTCATCCAAATCTAATTTTAATTTTCCTTCTGCTAAATTAGCTGCTATTTTTTCTATTTCAGAGGTCATATATTTAATTCTGTGAATAATTTCCTCTAAAGCTTGTTTTATTTTTACTAGATCCCCTTGATATAGATTTTCATCAAATTTTATATTTAATTTTCCTTCTGAGATAGAATTTGCTAATTTAGTAATATCTTTTATTATATTTTCAAAAGTTTCTAAAAGGTTGTTTATAGCTTTTCCTATTTTTGATAGTTCATAAGGTAAATCCTGGGTTGATATTCTTTTTGAAAAATCTTTTGTTTTTATTATTTCATCTATTTCTTTTTGCAGTTTTTCTATTGGTTTTCTTAAGCCATATATTACGGCTAGCACTACAGCAGCAAATACTATTATAGATGCTATACCAAATACTATTATTTGATTTATAAATGTCTTTTTAGCTTCATTTACAGCAGCAGCTACTATATTTTTATCTTTTCCTACAAATATTAATCCTACAATATCTCCTTTAAAATCTTTTATTGGATATTTAATTACAAAATAATTATCCGTTAAGAAGTAGTTTTTGGATTTTATTTCTTTTTCATTTTTACTTAAAACTTTCTTTAAATCTTCAAAAAGAAGTTTATTATTATTATTTAATTTAGATATTAAAACTAAACCATCTATAATTGGAGGATTTTTTTCCCGCAAAGATTTTGCAATTTTTAAATAATCTTTTTTTAAAAATACAACTAAAGTAGTTTTTTCTGAAAGTTCAGAAATTTTTTTATTAATAAAGTCTAAGGTATCTTTAACTTCAACGGAACCTATATAAATATTATTTTCATCAAAAATAGGAGCTAGCCCTCTTACAACTAACCCTTCTTTTCCAACTTCAAAACAAGAAAATGGTTTTTTAGTTCTTTTTAAATACACTATAGTATGTCTAAATTTAGATAAATCATCCCCATATTTATTTGGCTTCCATACCCTTAAGAAAGAATGAATATCTGCCGTATGAACATGAATTTTTATATATCCTCCTATTGTTTTTCGTAAATCAAGCATTGTTCTTTTTAACACAGGATATATCAAGGTTCGATTATAAGTTTTTAATGCTTTCTTTAATGTTGGCATATCAGATATAACTACAGACGAAGCAAGTAAGGTATCTTTTCGTTGATCTATGGAACTTTTTACTATTGACTTTAAATTTTTATATTCATTTTTTAATACTTTATTTTTTGCACTTTGAATAGATTTAGAAAAAAGAATAAGTGCAATAAAAAAGCTTATTAAAGAAGGAACAAATATGGATAAAATTATTCTTGCTGATATAGATAATTTTTTTACATTGAAATTAAATCTTTCCTTACTTTTTAATATCATTTTCAACCTCTTGACTAAAATGTTTTAAAAATTTTCCACAATTATTTTAATATTTATTCGGAAAAAAATAAAAGAGTTTTTATAAAAACCCTCCTACTTTAAAAACAAAATTCTTTTAGGAAAGAATATTTCTTGACAAATTTTAAATGTGTAATAATATATTAAAATATAATAATACTTTAATAAAAGGAGGAAGATATGAAAAACGATATTCCTGAAGAAAAGATAATAGAATATGAACCACGTTTAAAATATTTTCCTATACCCTTATTTGCGATAACTATGGGATTAACCGGACTTGCAATTGCCTTTGAAAAAGCATCTCAAATTTTGCATATACCCTCAGGTATTGGAATATTTTTAAGTTATATAAGCTTGGGAATTTTCTTTTTGCTTTTATTTTTATATTTATTGAAACTTATAAAATATCCTGAGGAAGTAAAAAAAGAATGGAATCATGTTATTAGAATGAACTTTTTCCCAGCTATAAGTATATCTATGCTTCTTTTATCCATAGCTTTTTCTCACATTAATCCAAGCTTATCTAAAGTTTTTTGGTATATTGCAGCTCCCTTACATTTATTTTTTACTTTAAGAGTAATTAAATTTTGGATAGAAAATAATATTCAAATCAATCATTCAAATCCAGCCTGGTTTATCCCAATTGTAGGAAACGTAATTGTACCTATAATGGGAGTAAAATATGGCGGAGTAACTTTAAGCCAATTTTATTTTTCTTTGGGAATATTTTTCTGGGTGGTTCTTTTTACCATAGTCATATATAGAATAATTTTTCATCATCAACTTCCATCAAAATTTATACCTACTTTATTTATTTTTATAGCTCCTCCAGCAGTTGGATTTATTTCTTATGTAAAAATAAAGGAGGCTATATTTAAACTTTTACCTCAAAGCCCAAATTTTTTAGCAAGTCTTACTTTAGACTTTTTTGCTCATTTTTTATATGATGTAGCATTTTTCTTTATCGTTATGCTTGTATTTATGATTAAACTTTTTACAAAAGTTCCTTATTCCATTACTTGGTGGGCTTACACCTTTCCTTTAGATGCTTTTACTATTGCAACTTTAGTTAATTATCATCTAAACAAAGTTGCCGAAAGTAAAGGTCTTATTAAATCGGAACTTATATTTGGTGTTTTAAAAACTTCTAACTTTTTTTATATACTTTCCTGGATAAGTTTAACTATAACTACCATAGTTATTTTTGTTGTAGCTTATAAAACCATAAAAGCTATTTTAAATAGGAAAATATGTGTTCCAGAATAAATTTATACGTGTCCCACTTTCTGTGGGGCACTTTCAGATTCTTCTTCCATATTTAAAATTTCGTAAGGTTCTAAGTTTATATCCAAAGGGTAGTTGTTCTTTAAAACTAAATTTAAATAATCTATAAAAGCATATATAGTTTTAAAATCAAAATCATCTACTTTCATCTCCCAGGGATTTAATTTTAAACTCAAACCTAAAAAAGTTTTGTCATAAAGAATCTCTTTAAAATCTCTAAATTTTAGAGGATAACCTGTAATGTAAATTTTGGAGATTTTATAACCTTTTTTTGAAACAAGATATATAAAGTTTTTTATAATATTTCTCATTAAAATTAAAATAGCATTAATAATTTTGTAGGTTCTAAAAGATCTTCTATTAATTCTTAGAGTATAGCTTTGCCTTCTTAAAACTTTAATACCTTCCTTTACAAAATAATTTTCAACTTCAATATAAGGTAAATCAAAAAACTTTGATAGCTTTTTAAGTATAGCCTTTATAGAAAATTTAGGATCAAAATAACTCCAGGCTAAAAAACCTTGTTTTAAAAATATACCTTCAGTTCCACTGGAAGAAAAAGATATTATTAAATTATTATTTTCAAAATCTTGCTTTTCCTTTAGGAAACTTGCAGCTAGCATTACGGCTTGAGAGGTATAGTTTAATATCTTCTTATTTTTTAAAAGACTCTTTAAAGTTTCAATAGTATAACTTTTTTTTAGAAAAAATGGAAAAGCTTTAACTTCTATAAATCTCCCAGTTAAATTTAAAATGTTTTTTACTTCTTGGTTGTCTAAGATGAATGTATGCGGACAAAGATGGGAAGTATATAGTTCAGGAAGAAAGTATTCTTTATCTTCTTTATACTTAAAATAAATATCTTTGAAAATATTTTTCTCTATTAAAGATAAAAAACCAAGATCATAAGGAATATTTACTTCTTCTTCGCCTTTTATTAAAAAATTTGAATTTGGAAAAATTATGTAAATATATTCCTTTTTAGATATATCTAAAAGTGATTTTAATTCTTCTTCAAAAAGTTTTCCATCTAAAATTAATCCTTTAGAGATGCTTTTTGTAGAAACTTTTCTTTTCTCTTCTATATAGAAATTTGAATTTTTTATCTTTACCTTTGCATACTTTAAAGCATAACTTCCTATATCTAAAATTGAGAAATTTGTAATTTTTCTATCTAAGAGATAATTAATAATATTTTTTAACATAAAAGCCCCATTACATATTTTTTTTGTCTATAAGCTTTTAATTTTTAATTATATCAGAGAAATAGCTAGGACCTTCTTTTTGGTATACTATGCCAAAGATTTTTAGATTCTTAATCTTGGGGGAAAGTTATGCCCGTTAATAATTACGAAGAAAGTGCAATTAAAGTATTAAAAGGTTTAGAAGCTGTTCGAGAAAGACCTGGAATGTATATTGGAGATACTTCTTTTTATGGACTGCATCATTTAGTATTTGAACTTGTTGATAACAGTGTAGATGAAGCTTTAGCCGGTTTTTGTAAAAATATTGAAGTTATTATTCATAAAGATAACTCTGTTACAGTTTTAGATGACGGAAGAGGGATTCCAACAGGTATTCATCCGGAAGAAAAAATATCTACTTTGGAGCTTGTTTTAACACGTCTTCACGCTGGAGGAAAGTTTACAAAAAAAGCTTATAAATTCTCTGGAGGTCTTCACGGGGTAGGTCTTTCTGTAGTAAATGCTCTTTCCGAATGGCTCACAGTTGAAGTTTATAGAGAAGGAAAAATTTTTAGACAAGACTATAGACGTGGAAAACCCATTACTCCTGTAAAAATTATTGGAAAAACAAATAAAACTGGAACGAAAATAACTTTTAAACCTGATAAAGAAATTTTTGAAAAAGTAGAGTTTTCTTGGGATTATTTAGCCGCAAGATTAAGAGAACTCGCATTTTTAAATCCAGGATTAACTTTAAAACTTAAAGATGAAAGAGAGGAACCTCCAAGAGAAGCTGTTTTTTATTATAAAGATGGTATTAAAGAATTTGTAGATAAGCTTGCCAAAAACAAAGGGGCTTTATTTAGCGAACCAGTCTATTTAAAAGGAGAAAAAAAGATAGAGGAAAAAAATGATGAAATACAAGTAGAAGTGGCCTTTTCCTATACAAACTCGTATCAGGAAATTATTTATTCTTTTGTAAATAATATAAATACAAGAGAAGGTGGAACTCACGTTACAGGCTTTAAATTAGCATTAACTAAAGCTCTTCAAAAGTTTATAAAAGATAATAATATAAAAGTTAAAGGTGTTACCTTAACTGGGGAAGATTTAAGAGAAGGGCTTGTTGCGGTTGTATCTGTAAAACTTATGCATCCTCAGTTTGAAGGTCAAACTAAAACAAGACTTGGAAATTCTTATGTAAAAGACGAAGTTTATTCTATAGTTTACAATTATCTTATAGAATATTTTCAAAAACATCCTCAAATTGCAAAAAAAATAATAGATAAAGCTATTCTTGCCGCAAAAGCAAGAATAGCAGCAAAGAAAGCAAAAGAGCTTACAAGAAGAAAAAGTGCTTTAGAAGATTTATCCTTACCGGGAAAACTTGCGGATTGCTCAGAAAGAGATCCAAAAAAAACTGAGCTTTTTATAGTAGAAGGAGAATCTGCCGCAGGTTCTTCTAAACAAGCAAGAAATAGACGTCTTCAGGCTATTTTACCTATTCGTGGGAAAATAATTAATGTTGAAAAAGCTTCCTTAGATAAGGTTTTGAAAAATGAGGAAATTAAATCTATAATTTCTGCTCTTGGAACAGGATTTGGTAAAGATTTTGATATTACAAAACTTAGATATAACAAAATAATTATAATGACGGATTCAGATATAGACGGTTCTCATATTAGAACCCTTCTTTTAACCTTTTTCTTTAGATTTTTCCCAGGTTTAATTGAAAATGGACACGTATATATAGCCTTGCCTCCTCTTTATAAGCTAAAAAAAGGAAAATGGGAAACCTACGTTTTAAGTGATAAGGAATTAAATACATATATTTGTGAATTTGCCTCAAAAGAGCTTTCTTTAATAGATAAAAATGGAAAAATTTTAAATGAAAAAGATACTTTTAAACTTCTTACAGAAATTGGAAATTATTTAGAGTATGTTAAAGTAATTGCAAAATATAAATTTTTAGATTTAGCCTTAAAACTTTTAGAACTTGACGTAGATTATACTGAGCTTCTGGAAAAAGATACTGCTAAAAAGCTTGCCGAGAAACTTTTGGAAAATATAAAAAATAAAGAAAGATACTCTTATAAAATAGTTTTGGATGAAAATTTAGGTTCTTACAAAATAAAATTTACTTTTAAAGAAAATCCATTTATAATTTATACTTATACTTTAGACGAAATTTTATTAAAAAGTGATATTTATAATAAAACAAAAGAATTTTTAAAAGATATAAAAAATGTACTTGGAAATTCCCCTTATAAACTTAAATATCAAGAAAAAATAAAAGAATTTGAAGATTTAGAAAAGCTTTATAACTTTGCTTTGGAAGTAGGAAGAAAAGGAACTTATATTCAAAGATATAAGGGACTTGGGGAGATGAATCCCGACCAACTTTGGGAAACTACTATGAACCCTAAAACTAGAAATTTAAAACTTGTAACATTAGAAGATGCGGTAGAAGCTGATGAGATTTTTAATATTTTAATGGGAGACAAAGTAGAACCAAGAAGAGAATTTATAAAACAGTATGCAAAAAAAGTTAAAAACTTAGATATATAAAGGAGGATAATATGAAAAAAAGTATATTTCTTATAGGCGCTTTATCTTTAGCTTTAATGGGATGTTTCAATAAAAAAGAGGTTTCTAACCAAAAAGAAAGTGCTATGACTCCTAAACCTTTGGTAGAAGAAAACGCTCCACAACCCCAAAATAATCCAAACCTACCACCCGGACATCCACCTATAAGTGGAAATCCGCATGCAGGAATGGGTATGGAGAATCCTCATGGTATGATGGGCGGTATGATGAAAGCTATATCTGGAATAAAACCTAATCCCCAAGTGCCAGAAGAAGTAATAAAAGCGTATCCAGGAGCTACAGTTGTATTTATAGATAAACAAACTCAAAAACCTATAAAAAAAGCTGATTTAAACTTAGGAGATGAAGTAGAAGTTAACGGATATAAAGTAAAACTTATTTATGTTATTCCGGACTTAAAAGTTGGAGATAAAGGAACCTATTTTGTAGCAAGCTTAGAACCTGTAAATCCAGCTTTGTGGCTTGAGATATATAAGGATGGAAAATTAATATTTAGAGGACCTGTTTTTGCAAACTTTCCAACTTTAACAGATCCAAATACAGGCTTTATTATTTTTGTTGAAAATATTAAAACCACAAGAAAAGAAAGTACTTCTCTTTGGGAAAAAAATTGTGCTTCATGTCATGGAACAACAGCTCCTAGTAAAGAAACATTGCTTTCAAAGTATAAAACTAAGGAAGAATTTGTCAAAGCTGCTAAGAAAGCAGCTAAAGCTGGAAAAATGCCTCAAAACTTACCTTTTGAGAAAGTAGCAGATGAGCTTTTTTCTAAATAAAAAAGTAATTTAAAGGCTTGCCAGTATAACTGGCAAGCCCATTAATTTATCTCAAAAATAAGAAATTCAAAGGCCCCAAAAGGAGAGTTATATCCTATTAATTTTTCAAGTTTTAAATTTATATATTTAGTAGTTACCAAATTAAGCGTACTTCCTCTTTTTAGCAACTTTAAATTTTTTCCTAATTTTCTTGCTTCTGCTTCAAGAATGTTTTTTACTTTTCCAAAACTAAGAAAACTTGCAGATTTATAGACACTATTTTTAAAAAAAGTTTTGATTTTTCTTTCTAAGGATAATAAGGAAAATAAATTAAGATAAGCAACGCCTAGATATTTTTTGCTAACGCGCATAGCTTCATATAAAGCTTTAGGCTTATTTTCTATAAATTCAAGGCTTGTTATAAACATTGTTATATCAAAAAGATTATTTTTAAATGGTAAATTTTTAGCATCTCCCAAAATAAGATTTTTTAAACCTTTTTCTTTAGCTACTTTCAACATATCTAAAGAAATATCTATTCCAAATACTTTTATATTAAGCTCTTTTTCAAAAACTTTTAACCAAATTCCCGTCCCACATCCTATTTCTAGAAGGGAAGAAATAGAAAGTTTTTTTAAAAAATTGATTAACAATTCTTTTTCTAAATTAAATATTTTCTTACCGTAATCAGATTCAAAAAACTTGTCGTAACTTAATGCGATTTTACCTACAAAAGGATTTTTATTATTCAAAATTTGACTCCAAATTTATAAATATTTATCTATTTTTCTTAACGCTTCGCTTGCTTTTTCAAAAAAAGAGATGTCAGCAATTTCAGATATGGGCGTAGGCTCTAAATTTATTTCTATTACTTTTCCTCCAGTTTCTTTTACTATATAGGGAATTTGAGCTGCCGGAAAAACAACTCCGCTTGTTCCAATAACTAAACAAACATCAGCATTTTGAGCTAAGGCGAAAGCTTTTTTCAAGGCATCTTCTGGTAAAGCTTCTCCGAACCAAACTACTCCGGGTCTAAGTAAATCATGACATTTTGGACAAATAGGAGGAATTTTCTTTAGGGGAACTTCATAATTTTTTTCTTGATAAGAGCAACTTAAACACTTTAAAGTCCAAATGTTTCCATGAAGCTCTATAACATTTTTGCTTCCTGCCCTTTGATGAAGTTCATCTACATTTTGAGTAATAATAGTTATAGGTAATATTTTTTCCCATTTTGCCAAAGTTAAATGAGCTAAGTTAGGCTTAGCTTCTTTTATAAGTTTTCTACGAAAATCATACCATTCCCAAACAAGTTTTGGATTTTTTAAAAAGGCTTCTAGAGTTGCAAGTTCTTGTGGATTATATTTGTTCCAAAGCCCATCTTTTCCTCGAAAAGTTGGAATTCCACTTTCTGCGCTAATTCCAGCTCCGGTAAAAACTAAAATATTTTTTGCTTCTTTTAAAAGATTTGCAGCATCTTTATATAAGTTCATAGTTTTAGCCTCAATGAAAAATAATTAATTTTATAAATTGTTTAATATAGCAAATTATATTATCTTTAAAAAAGAATAAAAATGCTAGGAGTTCTAAAGATAAAAACTTATGAAAAGTTAAGAAATTTACATAAAATCTACCTATAATTTCTTAAAATTTCAGTTATGCTAAGTTCAGAAAGTCTTCTTAAGGAAATTTTTGAAGAAATTATACATATTAGGAAAGTAACCAAATTTATCCAAATTAAACTTTTTAAACTTAATTTAAAAGGTAAATAATCTATAAAATAGCTTTGAGGAGGAAGTTTTATAAGTTTATACTTATCTAGAACATATGAAATAGTAATTCCCAAAATATTTCCTATAGTAATTCCTATAATTCCTATAAATAATCCTTGAAAAAGAAACATGTATTTTATAGTGGAGTTTTTTGTTCCCAGGGTTTTTAAAATAGCAATGTCTTTTGCTCTTAAAAAAATATTATTTACTAAAAAAGACATAATATTAAAAGAAGCTACAACCAAAATTAAAGTAGTAATAAAAAACATAGCAAGTTTTTCAAGCTTTAAAGAAGAAAATAGACTTTTATTTATTTCTATCCAACTTTGAACTTGAGCTTCTGGAAATTTAAGACGTAGTTTTTCTTCAGTTTCCTTTAATCTTGAAAAATCTTTAAGTTTTATAATAAAACCATTTATTTTATTTACTCCAAAAACCTTGTTTAAAGTTTCTAAGGATACTAAAACAAAATTATTATCAAATTGATAAAGCCCTAAAGAAAAAGCCCCTCCAACCCTTATATACCCAACCTTTGGGATATATCCAAAAGGAGTTTTTTTTCCAATGGGGGAAACAACTTTTATAGTATCATTTAAAGTAGCACCAAGATTATTTAAAAGAGTATAACCAAAAATTCCATAACCTATGTTTTTTAAACTATCCCAAGTTCCAAACTTTAAATTTTTATAAAAATTACTCACTTTTTTTTCTTTTTCTACATCTACTCCTCTTAAAATTGCTCCGGAATACGTTTTAAAATAAGGATTTTCTAACATCACCGGGTAGTAAACATAAGGCGACACAGCCTTTATATTTTCTTCTTTTTCCAAAACTTTTTCATAAGCCTTAATATTTTGATAAGGAATATCTAATAAAAAAACTAAATCTCCATTTCCTCGTATTAATTTTTCTAAAAGAGCTTTTTCAAAACCATTAATAACAGCTTGAGATAAGATTAAAGCTAAACTACCTATAATAATTCCTAAAATTGATAAAGTAAAATTAAGTTTTAAAATAGAACTTCTTAAAGAAAAAAAATATTTAAAAGCAAGCTTTAAAGCAAGTTTTATCTCTTGTTTTTCAAACTTAAACACTTATTTTATCCTTTCAAAAGATAATTTTTTAAAATCTCCATGTTTTCTACCGCTTGACCGGAAGCACCTTTAATTAAATTATCTATTGCACTTAAAACGATAAAAAGTTTATTTTCCTCATCATAATCCACATAAATATGAGCCTCGTTCGTATAATTTACAAATTTAAGCTGAGGATAAGTATCAATTATTTTTACATTTTCATCATTTCTGTAAAAATCTTTTAAAAGATCTATTAAATCTTTTAAAGTAGCTTCAGATCTAAAATATATAGTAGATAAAATCCCACGATTTATAGGAAGTAAATGAGGCGTAAATTTTAAATTTTTTACATTTAAAACATATTTTATTTCACTTTCATGTCTATGTCCCTTTGGCTTATAACAATAAAAGTTTTCATTTACCTCACAAAATAGCAAATTTTCTTTTAAACTTTTTCCAGCCCCCGACGTTCCAGATTTAGAATCACAAATAATAAAATCTTTCTCTATTAAATTTGCCTTTAAAAGAGGATATAAAGGAAGTATTATAGAGGTAGGATAACATCCGGGATTTGCAATTATCTTATACTTTTTAAGCTTTTCTACATCATATTTTCTTTTCAAAGGATGTTTAGTATAAACATCATAAATATTTGTAAGACCATAAATAGCTCTTTCATCTTTTCTATAGTCTTGGGAAAGATCAATAATAAAAATTTTTCCTAAATATTTTTCTAAGATATTTTTTGCTTCTCCGTGAGGAAGACAGGAAAATATTAAATCACAATTTAAAATTTTTTCTTCATTTACTTCTTCAAATTTTAGATTTTCAAAACGAGTATTTTTAAACCTTGGATTAATTTCTCCTAAAGTTTTTCCTTTGTATCTTCTTGAAGTAATATATACAAGCTCTACGTCTTTTTTATTTAAAAGCAAGTTTATAAGCTCTTCACCTGTATATCCTGATGCTCCTAAAATTCCAACTTTCACTTTGCCCTCCAATTAGTTTATATTTTCCAAAGAATTTTTTAAAAGTTTTTTTAAAAATAAAGTAATATCTTCTAAACTTTTTATGTTCTTTTTATAAATTTTTCCATCTGGAGTAATTTGAACTTCTCCTTCTTTAGCTAGTTTTACAAGATACTCTGAGTTTATATTTGTATCTTTATAAGGAGTAATTATAAGAGTTTTATTTGGAGTTAAGGTTATATCTTTTATCTTAAGTTTTTTAGCTAAATTTTTTATTTCTAAAATTTTAAATGTATTTATAACTGGATCGGGAAGTTTTCCATAGCTTTTTTCTATTTCATTTAGAATTTCTTTTAAACTTTTTTCATCCTTTGCTTTGGATATAGCACTATAAATTTCTATTCTTTCTTGAGTATCAGAAATATAATTTTCTGGAATATAGGCTTCAGCTTGAATATTTATATTTACATCTTTTTCTTCTTCTTCGTTTAGAACTTCCCTAAAAAGCTCCATATAAAAATCCAAACCAAGTTTATTTATAAATCCACTTTGCTTTGGACCTAAGACTGTTCCAGCTCCTCTAATTTCTAAATCTTTTAAAGCAAGCTTTAAACCACCACCAAGTTCGGGCATTTCCTTTATAGCTTCAAGTCTTTGTAAGCTTTCAGAATTTAACTTTTCTTTTTTAGGAATAAATAAATACACATAACCTTTTTTATCCCCCCTTCCAACTCTACCTCTAAGCTGATAAAGTTGAGAAAGTCCCATTTTATGAGCATCTAAAACAATTAGAGTATTTGCACTTGGAATATCAATCCCACTTTCTATAATAACTGTAGAAACTAAAATATCTATTTTCTTTTCTAAAAATTCATGCATGATTTTCTCTATTTGGGAAGCTTTCATTTGACCATGTAAAACTTCAATTTTTTTGTCTTTAAAATGTTCTTCTAAAAATTTTTTTATTTTCGGTAAAACATCTATATCATTGCATACAATAAATACTTGCCCACCTCTTTTAAGTTCTTTTTCTATTGCTTTTAAAAATTTATCTTCGGAAAATCTATATACATAGGTTTTTACACCCCGTCTACCTTTAGGCGGAGTTTCTATAATAGAAATATCCCTAAATCCAGAAAGTCCCATATAAAGTGTTCTTGGAATAGGAGTTGCACTCATATATAAAATGTCTATATGAGGATATAAAGAGGCTAGCTTTTCCTTGGCAGCCACCCCAAACTTGTGTTCCTCATCTATTATTAAAAGACCTAAATCTTTAAATTTAATATCATCTTGCAAAAGACGATGAGTTCCTATGATTATGTCTACTTTTCCATTTTTTAATTTTTCTAAAATTTCCTTTTGTTTTTTTCTGGGAACGAAACGAGAAAGAAGCTCTATTTTTACTGGAAAATCTTTAAAACGTTCTTTAAAGTTTCTATAATGCTGCTCGGCTAAAACCGTAGTTGGAGCAATAATAGCAACCTGTTTACCCTTTAAAACCGCTTTCATAGCAGCTCTCATAGCAACTTCGGTTTTTCCAAATCCTACATCCCCTACCAAAAGACGATTCATGGGATAACTTTCATCCATATCCTTATATACTTCCAAAATAGCTTTTTTTTGATCAGGAGTTTCCTCATAAGGGAACTTTTTTTCAAACTCTTTTAAAATTTTTTCTTCATCTTTACTCAATTTAAAAGAGTATCCTAAAACGCTTTTTCTTTTTTTATAACTTTCAGAAAGTTTTTTTGCAAACTCTATTAAAGAAGCTGTAACTTGGCGCTTTAAATTTTGCCAAGAGGAAGAGCCAAGTCTATCTATTTTTGGAGCTTGAAAACCAGTGTAAGGATAAAGTTTATCTACCTGGAAAAATGGAACATAAAGCTTATCACCTTGAGCATATTCAATTAAGATAAAGTCTAAATTTTTTCCACCAATTTCTTTATTTACTACCCCTTTATAAATACCAATTCCAAAATCTTTGTGAACAATGTAATCTCCTATCTCTAAATCCGAAATACTTTTTTTCTCTTTTAAAATATCCTTGTAAGTATCTTCACATAAAAATAAGATTTTATGACTTTCGTCTATAAATGATCCTAAAGATAAGCCATAAGAGAAAATAGTATTTTTTGGAAAAGTATCTTTTAATTTTTCATAAGTTTTTTCATTAATGTATCTTATAAAAATCTTATAATTTTTATATTTCTCTAAATCTAAAAGAGAAAAATTGTCTATTTTAGGACCAAGCTTAACTGGAAATTCTAAAGCATTTTCTATTTTATGTTCATATATACCTATATGATAATTTAAAGTAGGAATTTTCTTTAAAACTTTTAAGGGTTCTATAACAACAATTAAAGGATTATCCAGCATATCAAATAAAGATATTTTTTCTTTTTCCTTTAAAAGACGAAGATAGTTTGGAAAAATTTTAATTTTATCTATTTCTTTTTCATCAAGTTTTATAGTTTCAAGCTCCTTATCAAAAAATGATAAAAGAATTTTTTTACCATCTGGAGTATATAAAACTATGCTGTCTCCAAGAATGGAAAATTCCCCTTCCTCTGCATCTTCTTTTACATATTTATATCCAAGCTCTACAAGCTTTCTTTTTATATCTTCATAATCATACTCTTTACCTTTCTCTAACTCTAAAGAAGGTAAATTAAGAACATCTATGTATTCTTCTAAAAGAGCTTCAGGAGTTGTTATTAAAATCAACTTTTCTAAAGGTGTTTCTAAAATTTCATTTAAAGCTGAGAGCTTTTCATAATCTTTTTCGGGATTTAAAAAAACAACTTTTTTATCTATATTTAATGCTTTTAAAATATTTTCCCCTTCTTCCTTTAAAATACTAGCTTTTTTAATATCGTCTAATAAAAATAAAATAGGTCCCTTGAAATATTTTCCTAAAAGAACCTTACTTGAGCCTGGCAGAGAATATATATTTACTTTACTTTTTTCTTTTAACTTACCTTTTAAAATCTTTACTTTTCTTTCAAAAACATTTTCCATGAAAATATGCTCCTGGCATACATTTTTTGTCTACATAAAATTATAATCTTCTTATAAAGATAAAAAGATTTGATATAATTGAAACAAACCCCTAAATAAAGAGGATGAAGGTATGGACATAAGCTCTATTTCAAATTTAATGATTAATAATAAAGATGAAACTAAAGTTGTAAATGGAATTATAGATAGAAGCAAACTTTCCAACGAAGATTTTATGAAAATTCTTTTAACTCAGCTTACATACCAAGACCCTTTAGATACTACAGATATTAATCAATTTATTACCAATTTAGTAAATCTTCAGCAAATGGAAACTTTTGTTAAATTTGATAAAAGTGTTCAAAGTTTAATGAATTATTATAAATATACTAACTTTTTAAATGCCGCTAGTTTCATAGGAAAGAAAGTGGAGTATGTAGGACATAATGTAAAAGTTCAAAAAGATAGTAATGGTCCTTATGTAGATTTAGATTTTAAAGTAAATACCTATCTTCAAAAAATTAATCTTCAAATTACAGATTCTAATGGAAATATTGTATATAGCGGAACTTTTGATAATGTAAACTATGGGGAAAATGAATTTAAAATTCCTCTTTCTAAGGTTTCTGAAGGTCAAGTTTTATATGTAAACTATAGTGGCATAGATGAAAATAAGCAAATAGTTACAGATCCTTCCAAGATCGCTCTAATTTCCTATGGAACTGTAGAAAAAGTTCATATAGATCAAGAAGAGGGTAATATTGAAATTTATGTAAATAATGAACCAATAACTATAGATGATATTATTTCTATTGAAACCTAGTTGGAGGAATAAAAATGATAGGTTCTTTTTATGTGGGCTATACAGGTCTTACATCTAATAATAAATACTTAAATATAATTTCAGATAATATTGCAAATGTAAATACCGTAGGTTTTAAAGCAGAAGTTCCTATTTTTGAAGATATTTTGCAATCAGCTATAACATCTTTTACAGCTGGCGGAACCCCAGTAAATTTTGAAATAGGTGGTGGAGAAGTTTTATCTTCTACAGTGAAAAATTTTACTCAAGGAATATTTATGCAAACTGGAAAATCTACTGATTTAGCAATAGATGGAAAAGGTCTTTTTATTTTAACTGATGGACAAACAACTTATTACTCAAGAAATGGAGAATTTAGATTGGATCCAGAAGGAAATTTAATCAATCAGCAAGGTTTAAAGGTTCTAGGTTGGAAATTAGATAAAAATGGAAATATGATAGGAGCTATGAAACCTATTAATATTCCTCTTTCTATGAACCCAAATACAACTACAAAAGTAAAGTTAAATGAACCTTCCAATTTAGATGCATCTTCTCCAGTTATGGTAGATAATTCTACACACGAAATCATAAAGTTTAATCCAGCTGATAATAATGCCTATTCAAGAGTTGAAAGTTTAACAGTATATGATTCTTTAGGAAATCCTCATCTTTTAGAGTTTTATTTTGAGCATATTGCTCAAAATACATGGTATACATATTTAATGATAGATGGGAAAACTTTGGAATTTAAAGTTCCCAATCAAGATAGTTTAGGTTTTTCTTCTGGGCTAATTTTATATTTTGATAATGAAGGTAGACTAGAGGATATAGATTATACTGCACCGGTGGTATTTAAAGATAAAGATTCTCCAAGTAAAAATATTCTATCTGTAGACCAAACTTCTAATTCTATTTCCAACTTAAAATATTATAAGTTTTCTGATGGCAGCGGATATGAACTTATAACCGATACAAATACAATAAATGTTCAATTTGACTCGAATAATAATAAAATAGATTTTAATTTAGATAATTCAAATGATTCTAGATATATTTTAGATCCAGGGCACGTAGTTGTAACTATAAAAGATCAAAAATTTGTAGATGATGGGCATGGAAATATTTATAAACTTGTAGATTCATCAAATTGGATTTTAGATAAAACTGCGCCGGTAGGAGAAATAGATTATGCTAAAGGTATTATTACATTTACAAAAACCGAGCTTGTTTCTTCAAATACACGTGTAGACTTTAAACTTTTAACTTTTAGAGATAGTAATGGAAAAATGCTTAAAAGCTCTAATATAGAAAATACAAGAACAGTATCTTTGGATAAAGATTGGATGAATCCTTTTGATCCAAAAACTGGTGCTGAAAAAATGCAATTTGATTTCGATTTTTCAAAAATAACTCAACTAGCATCTTCTTATATGTTTTTTGGGTATCAAGATGGAAACGCTAAAGGAGATTTAATGAATATTTCGGTTGGGGAAGATGGTTCTATTCGTGGAAGTTATACAAATGGTTTAACTATTCCTATAGCTAGAATCGCACTTGCTATGTTTAAAGATACCGAAATGCTTAGAAGAGTAGGTTCTACTTTATATATACCTTCTTCTCCAACCTATACTCCAGTTATTGTTCCAGGAGGAGTTATTTCAAAAATTCGTTCTCAAATGCTTGAAGCATCTAATGTAGATTTAGCTCAAGAATTTATAAACTTAATGGTTGCTCAAAGAGCTTATCAGGCAAATGCAAGAGTTATTTCTACCTCAGATCAAGTTCTTTTAGAGCTTATTAATCTCAAAAGATAATTAAAAAAAGTTAATTTCTAGGCCCTTTTTGGGGCCTTTCTTAATTAAAAAAATTTTTTGATATTATCGAAATTTTAAATAGTGTATCTATTATAATATTTTTCTTTTTATTTAAAATTTGAACTGTCGAGGAAGAAGTATGGCTGAAGAAAAAAAAGAAGGTCAAGAAAACCAAGAGAAAAAAGAAGAGCAAGCTAAAGGTAAAGGAAAACTTTTTATTATTTTAGGAGCTCTTTTTATTCTCTTAGGTGTAGGCGGACTTTTTGCCTATAAAACTTTTTTTGCAAAAAAAGAAAATCCTGTAGAAAAAGCAAAGAAGGAAGAGCTTAAAAAAATAGAAGAGGAAATTAAAAAAGCAGAAAAGCCGGGCATTATGTATAATTTAGGATCTTTAATTGTTAATCTAGCAGATCAAGATGCGGCAACATTTTTAAAAGTAAGTATAACTTTGGAACTTGATAACCAAAAAGTTCAACAACAAGTGGAACAAAGATTACCTGAAATAAAAGATGCTATTATTTCTTTAATAAGCTCTAAAACATCTTCAGAAATTAAAACCCCAGAAGGTCAAGAAAAATTAAAAGAGGAAATTTTAAAAAGAGTAAATGCAATTTTACCTGCTGGTGGAGTTAGAAATGTATACTTTACTGAATTTATTATTCAATCCTCTTAGTAGAGCTTATTTAATATATTTCTTAAATTAGAGGGAAAAAATGGGTGTTTTGCCATATATGGAAAATAGTGAAAATAATAAGAATAAAAGTGAAAATAAGGAAAATATAGAACAAAAGCAAAAAATGGAAAATAATTTATCTAAAAATATTCTTCAAGATGGGGCTGGAGAAGGAGAAGATCAGCCTAGCTATCAAAGAGTAAAAATAGATGAAGACAACTTAACCTGGAAGGAAATTGAAGATTTAGAAAAGGAACTTTCTTTTTTAAAAGATGTAAAACTTAGATTTTTTGTAGAGTTAGATAGAAAAAAAATGCGCTTTGAAGAAATTTATAATTTAAAACCTGGAGAAATTATAACTTTTAATAGAAAACTAGATGATTATGTTCCAGTATTTTTAAAAAATATAGTTTTTGGAGTAGGAGAACTTGTAAATATAAATGATAATTTTGGAGTTCGACTTATAGACATACGAGTAGAAAGATTTTTAAAAGACATTCCTGGAAAAGATTAGTATGGAAAATTTATATCTTCTTTCCATATTATCTATTTTCATATTATTTTTTTTTCTTTTTTTTAAAGATAATTTATTAAACTTACCATTAAATTTATCTCAACACCTTAGATTAAAAAAAAGATCTATATTTCTGGAAAATATTTTTTATTTTGATAAAGATTTAAAACTTATAATTTTAAAGATAGAAAAAGAAAGATATTATATTCTTTTCAATGCAAATGTAATTAATATAATAAAAAAAGAAAAAATTGAAAAGGATAATGGAGAAAAAAATTAAATGCCTATAGATTTAAGTACAATATATAACTCTTTTGGAAAAATAGATATTAATTTAAAAATAGTTTTTTTTCTAACATTTCTTACGTTTATTCCTTTTTTTTTAATAGCTACAACGTGTTTTACACGAATAGTTATTGTCCTATCCCTTCTTAGACAAGCCATGGGAGTCCCTCAGGTTCCTCCAACTCCGGTAATAATTTCTCTTTCTCTTTTTTTAACTTTATTTACTATGAAACCAGTTATAGATGATATAGAAAAAAATGCTTTAACTCCTTATCTTGAGAAAAAAATAGACGATGTAGAGTTTATAAAAAGAAGTATAAAACCTTTAAAAAAATTTATGCTTAGAAATACAAGAAAAGATGATTTGGCTTTATTTCTAAGTATAGCTAATATTAAACTTAAAACTGTAACTCCAGATACTGTGCCTATGCTTGTTTTAATTCCAGCTTATATGATAAGTGAAATAAGAACAGCTTTGGAAATTGTTTTTTTAATTTATTTACCTTTTTTTGTTATTGATGTTATTGTTGCTACCATTCTTATGGCTATGGGTATGATGATGATACCTCCTATGATGATATCCCTACCCTTTAAAATTCTTCTTTTAGTTTTATCTAACGGCTTAGAGTACTTAATTAGAGCTTTAATAGAAACTTATAAATAAAAGGAGGTATAAAATGATAATTTCCTGCTTAGAAGTTAAGGAACTTGATTCAAAAAGAGATATTAAAATAGCTTTTGCCAGTGAAAAGTATAAAGTAGAAATTGATATTTCTTTAACTCAACAGGAAAGGCAATCTAGTCAAATTTTTAATCAACATTTAAAAATGGAGATAACTTTAGGACAAATAAAAATTTCCCAGCATTTTGAAAAAATAAATACTCATCTTTTTTATACTCTTTTAGAAAAAAAAGAAAAACTAAAAAAGTATCTTCCTGAAATTGCAAAAACTGTTTTAGAAATGTTTGAAAGCAATTCTTCGGTAAATATAGAAGATATATACACTCTTATTGCTCAACTTCTTGAAAAATATATAGAAGGTCAGGATACTCGACATGTAGTTCGAGATTTTCAGAATAATAAAATGAAACAAAATAATTTTTAAAAAATAAAGTGAAAATTTAAAATTAATGTAGTCAAATTTTATTAATTTATACTTTTTTTTAATTTCCAGTCTGATATTCTTAATCTTACTCACCATCTTCCACTTGTGTTATTTTTATAAAATCCTAGGATAGATATACTTAAAATGTAAAAAAATTGTAAATTTTTTGTTAAAATAATTTTCAAATTAATTTAAATTAATACAAATGGAGGAATAGTAAATGAAAATCCACGAGTATCAGGCCAAGGAAATTTTTAAATCCTATGGAATTCCAGTTCCAAAAGGTCTTGTTATAGAGCTTTTAGATAATGGATATAGAGTTTTTGGGGACAATATAGATGAAATCTTTTCTTCTTTGGAAGATGCGGTAAAAAAAGTTTGGGATACTTTAAACAAAAATTTAGTAGTTATTAAAGCTCAAGTTCATGCTGGTGGAAGAGGAAAAGCAGGTGGAGTTAAACTTGCAAAATCATTAGAAGAGGCTATTGAAATAACAAAAAATATGCTTGGAAATAGGCTTAAAACTTATCAAAACCCAGAAGGACTTCCTATAAATAAGGTTTTAATAGAAGAAGGAGTAAATATAGATAGGGAAATTTATGTAGGTTTAACTTTAGATAGAAGTATTTCGCGTCCGGTATTTATGATTTCTGCAGAAGGTGGTATGGAGATAGAAGAGCTTGCAAAAGAAAAACCTGAAGCTATTATGAAAGCTGCCATTGATCCAGCTTTAGGACTTAATAATTTTTTAGAAGTTCATAAGGTAAGACCGATCCTCTTTAAGCTAGGACTTGATAAAAATTTAATGAAAAAATTCTTTGATTTACTTGTAAAGATTTACAAAATATACATGGAAAAAGATGCCTCTTTAGTTGAAATTAATCCCCTTGTTATCACAAAAGAAGGTGACATTGTTTGCTTAGATGCAAAAATAGATTTTGATGATAATGCCCTTTTTAGACATCCAGAAATAGAAACTCTTCATGATCCTACTCAAGAAGATCCACTTGAGCTTGAAGCTAAAAAATGGAATTTAAATTATGTACGTTTAAACGGGAACATCGGATGTATGGTTAATGGAGCCGGACTTGCTATGGCAACTATGGATATCATTAAATATTGTGGAGGAGAACCGGCAAACTTTTTAGATGTTGGAGGAGGAGCTAACGCTGAGAGAGTTGCAGCTGCATTTAAAATTTTACTTTCCGATCCAAATGTAAAAGCTGTTTTTGTAAACATCTTTGGAGGAATTGTTCGTTGTGACAGAGTAGCTCAAGGTATTGTTGAAGCAACAAAAGAAGTAAAACCAAATGTTCCAATTGTAGTAAGGCTTGAAGGAACAAATGTAGAAGAAGGAAAAAAGATTTTAGAAAATAGCGGAATAGAAAATTTAGTTCCTGCAGAAGATATGTTAGATGGAGCAAAAAAAGCTGTAGAACTTGCCAGTAAAAATTAAGGAGGGATAAAATGAGCGTTCTTATAAATAAAAATACAAAAGTTATTGTTCAAGGTATAACCGGGAAAGAGGGATCTTTTCATGCAGCTCAATGCATAAAGTATGGAACTAATATAGTAGCTGGAGTTACCCCGGGGAAAGGTGGACAAGTTTTAGAATTTGAAGGTCCCAATGGAGAAGTAGTAAAAGTTCCTGTATTTAATACAGTAGAAGAAGCTGTAAAAGAAACTCAAGCTGACGCCTCCTTAATTTTTGTTCCACCCTTTGGAGCTGCAGATGCGATTCTAGAAGCTGCAAATGCAGGTTTGAAACTTGCAGTTTGTATCACAGAGGGTATTCCAGTAAATGATATGCTTAAAGTTAAAAGGGCACTTGAAAGTTACAAAGATTTTAGATACGTAGGACCAAATTGTCCGGGAGTAATAACTCCGGAAGAATGTAAGATGGGAATTATGCCGGGTTATATTTTCAAAAAAGGATGTGTTGGAGTGGTTTCTCGTTCAGGAACACTAACTTATGAAGCTGCTTACCAAATGACTAAAAGAGGAATAGGACAATCGACCGTTATTGGAATTGGTGGAGACCCGGTTCCAGGAACTACTCATTTAGATGCTATAAAAATGTTTAATGAAGATCCAGAAACCAAGGCTATTGTTCTTATTGGAGAAATTGGAGGAACTATGGAAGAAGAAGCTGCAGAATATATAAAAAAACACGTTAAAAAACCTGTTATCGCTTATATCGCTGGAGTTACAGCACCTCCTGGAAGAAGAATGGGGCATGCTGGAGCTATTATTACTGGAGGAAAAGGAGACGCAAAAAGTAAAATGGAAGCTTTAAGAGAAGCTGGAGCTTATGTATGTGAATCCCCCCATATAATTGGGGAAATGGTTAAAAAAGCTTTAAAAGAGCATGGGATAATTTAAACAAGGAGGAAAACTCATGGGAAAAGTATATTTGGAATTTGGTAATCATGCTTGTGCAAAAGCAGCTATAAGAGCAGGATGTAGATTTTATGCAGGATATCCAATTACTCCTTCTTCTGAGATCGCAGAAAAAATGGCTGAGCTTCTTCCAAAAGTTGGTGGAAAGTTTATTCAAATGGAAGATGAAATAGGTTCTATGGCAGCAGCAATTGGGGCATCTTTAGCTGGACTTAAATCTATGACAGCTACTTCTGGACCTGGATTTTCTTTGAAACAAGAAAATTTAGGCTATGCTTATATGACAGAAACTCCAGTGGTAGTTGTTAATGTGCAAAGACAAGGGCCTTCTACTGGACTTCCAACTCAACCCGCTCAAGGAGATGTAATGCAATCTCGTTGGGGGACCCATGGAGATTATCAAGCTATAGTATTTTCTCCTTCTTCTGTTCAAGAGGTTTATGAAGAAACTATAAGAGCTTTTAATTGGGCAGAAAGACTTAGACAACCTGTAATTTTACTTATAGATGAGACAATAGGTCATATGAGAGAAAGACTGGCTGAACCAGAAAATGTTGAAATTTGGAATAGAAAAAAACCATCTTTGCCACCAGAAAAGCACTTAGCTTATAAACCTGAAGAAGATGATGTTCCAGCTATTCCGAACTTTGGAGAAGGTTATCGTTTTCATGTAACTGGACTTCATCATGGATACGATGGTTTTCCAACAACGGACCCAAAGCTTGTTCAAGAATTTATGGAAAGAATTCAAAGAAAAGTTTTAAGACATAAAGATGAGCTTTTAAAGTATGAAGAATATATGTTAGATGATGCAGATATCTTAATTGTAGCTTATGGCTCTGTGGCACGAAGTGCAAAATATGCGATTAAAGAAGCAAGAAAAAAAGGTATAAAAGTAGGACTTTTTAGACCAATTACTCTTTGGCCTTCTCCAGAAGAAAAAATTTATGAACTTGCAAAAAACATGAAATGTGTTTTAGTTCCGGAAATGAATATGGGACAATATGTTTTAGAAGTTGAAAGAGCTGTTAAAGGTGCAAGTGAAGTTCATAGAATTAATAAAGCTTGTGGAGAACTTATTTATCCAGATGAAATTTTAAGATTTTTAGACAAATTTTCTCCATTAACAGTTTAAGGGGAGGTTTCTAAATGCCAAATTGTAAAATTGTTATAAATGAGGAATTTTGTAAAGGATGTGAACTTTGTGTAATGTTTTGTCCAAAAAATGTTTTGGAAGTAGATAAAGTTTTATGGAAAGTAAAAGTAGTAAAACCTGAGGAATGCATTTGTTGCAAAAAATGTGAGGAGATGTGTCCAGATTTTGCAATTTTTATTCTTGATAACTAAGGAGGTAAAGAATGGCTAATATGAATATATATGAATTAAAAGAAAAAAAGCCATATTTAGATTATTTAAGACTTGATAAACTTCCTCATATTTGGTGTCCAGGATGTGGACATGGAATCGTTATGAAAGCTTTAATTGAAGCTTTTTATAACTTAAAGTTAGATAAAAATAAACTATCTGTAGTATCCGGAATTGGTTGCTCTTCTAGACTTCCAGGATATATAGATGCAAATACTTTGCATACTACACACGGGAGAGCTTTAGCTTTCGCAACTGGAGTTAAACTTGCAAATCCTGAGCTTACTGTAGTTACTGTAACTGGAGATGGAGATTGTGCCGCTATTGGTGGAAACCATTGGATTCATGCAGCAAGAAGAAATATAGATATAACGGTGATACTTATGAATAATAATATTTATGGAATGACGGGAGGACAAGCTTCTCCTACAACCCCAGAAGGAGCAATTGCAACAACTGCACCTTATGGTTCTATTGAACCAAATTTTGATACTTGTGAACTTGCAAAAGCTGCAGGGGCTTCTTTTGTTGCAAGAACAACAGTATATCACTATAAACAACTTATAGATTTAATAGAAAAGGGAATAAAACATAAAGGGCTTTCATTTATAGAAGTTATATCTCCTTGTCCAATTCACTACGGAAGAAAAAATAAACTTGGTTTAAAAGGTCTTTATGACTATTTAAAAACTAATTTTATTCCTATAAAAGCTTGGGATAAACTTCCAGAAGAAAAAAAAGCAGGTAAGTTCCCTATTGGACTTCTTTACCACGATGATAGTAGAGAGGAATATTGTGAAAAGTATGAAAAACTTATAGAAAAACTCTCCCAAAACTAAGGAGGATAAAATGGCTCGTTTTGAAACAAGAATAACTGGAACTGCGGGTCAAGGTTCTATTACAGCCGCAGTTATTTTAGCAAAGGCCGCAGTTGAAGATGGAAAATATGCAACTCAAACTGCAAAATATGGAGCGGCAATGAGAACAGGAGTATCTATAGGAGACTGCATTATTGATAATGAGGAAATAGATTTTCCAAAAGTTATTAAAGCTGATGCTATTATTATTCAATCTCAAGAAGCTTATGATAAACTAAAAATTCCTTCTATAAGTGGTGACAAAGATATACTTGCAGATGTTAAAGATGGAGCATATGTAATTTTAGATAAGGATTTAGTTAAACATAATTTAGATAGAGATAGATACAAAGTTATAGAAGTTCCTATGGCAAAAGTTGCAGCTGAAGTTGTTGGAAAAAGACAAGTTATGAATGTAGTTGCACTTGCGGCTCTTCAGGAAATTACAAATATAGTTTCAAAAGAAGCTCTCGAAAAAGCTGTTATTTCTTCAGTTCCTGAAAGATTTGTTGATTTAAATAAAAAAGCTTTAGAAGAAGGATTTAAAATGGCAAAGGAAGCTCTTTAAGGGGAGTTGCTTTACTCCCCTATTTTTATTTTGTTAATATCTATATTTTTTAAACTTCCTACGTAAGTCTTTTTAACCCAAATAATTAAAATTCAAGTCTTTTTTAATAGTTACTAACTTTTATAATTACAATTATAATTCTTAAAAATATTTTATAAAATTTTTAAAATAAATTTATAACATGGCCCAAATGTATTAGGAGGAAAATTTGAAAGTAGTAGCTTTCGTTCCAGTAAGACTCTCTTCTTCTAGACTTCCAGAGAAACATTTAAAAAAAATAGGAGATAAAACTCTTCTAGAGTGGAATTTACTTTCCTTATTGGAAGTAGATGAAATAGACGAAATTGTTTTAGCAGTTCCTTATGAAGAAAAGAATCTAAAGCTAAAAGAATTTTTAAAAAATTTTAAGAAAAAGTATAAACCAAAAAAAAGTATTGAAATATTTTTTTATAAAGGAGATATAGATGATGTAGTAGGAAGACTTACCCAAGCTGCAAAAAAATATAAGGCAGATATTTGTATTTTAGCTTCTGGAGATTGCCCTCGTTTTGATAAAAACGCTTTAGAGCGTTTAATTACTTCTTTAAAAATCTCTAAAGATAAGAATATTGTATATTTTGACGAGAAAAATTCACTAGAAGGCATAATGGTATGTAAAAGGGAAGTTTGGGAGATTGGAGATAAATATTCAGATACTAAAGAACTTAGGGAACATCAATTTCCGGTGTTTAGATACAAGGAGGAAGCTAGGAAATTTTTAAAACCTCTTATTCTTCCAACCCCAAATTACTTAAAAAAGGTTATTCATAGAATGTCCATAGATACTCCTTCAGATTTAGAGTTTCATAATAAAGTTTATGAAGAGCTAAAAAAAGAAAAAAAAGCTTATTCATTAAAAAACATTTTAAAGCTTTTAGAAAAAAAGCCAGAGCTAAAAAATATAAACGCCCATGTTTATCAAAAAGGTCTTTATGATAAAACATTTTATATTTATATTCCGCCATTTATAAAAGAAAAGGAAAAAATAGTTAAGGATTTAATAGAAAAAAAAGGTTTTGGAATTAAAGAATTTAAAGAAAAAGTTTTTTATATAACTCCTTATCAAGAAAATATATATGATGCTTTTCCTACTTATGAAATCTATAAAGATAATTTATTTTTATACTTTAGAAGAGGAATAAAAGATAAAACTCAAATTCATGGTAAAGGTGGAAAAGTATTTTACAAAAAAATACCTTTAGATCTTATTTTAGATGGAAAAGAAAAAGATATTTTAAATATAAAAGAAAATTTAGCTTTTGAAAGTGAAAATGAGCTTGACGCAATTCTTTCAAATCCAAAAGAAAACGTATATACTTTAGCAACAAGAAAAGTAATAAATGGAAAGCATATATCCTTTTTAAGCATTTCTGACAGTCCTATTTTTAAAGACAGAAAAGAAATAAAAATAAAAGATTTAGAATTTATTATATTTTATGGAAAAGTTATCTATGATGAAAAATTTGGATATATCCTGCCAGCTTATGGAACTTTAAAAGGGGAAAATAAAACCCGCCCTATATTTTTATTTACAAGAGATTTTGAAAATTTTGATTATAGTTTTATAAATGATGATGAGGGTATATTTAATGAAAGCTCAATAGTTAAATATGATGATAAGTTTTACATTTTTACAAGAAGAGATGATAAACCTTATGGAATTTATTTATTTATTACAAAAGATTTTCTTTCCTTTGAAAAGAAAAAATTATTTTTTGAAGCCCAAGCTCCTATGGCTTTAAAATATAAAAACGATATTTTATTTTCCTATAGATATTTACCTTTTGAAGATACTTACTTTTTAGCTCTTTCTGTATTAAGCTCCTATGATAAAAAGAGATATCTAATAGATATTTATTATAAAAATAACTATGGAAATATTTTTGACGGAGCTTATAGCGATTTAAAGGTATTAAATAGTAAAATTTTTATGACCTATTATCTTAGTAATAAAGAAGGCGATACCTGTATAAAAGGAGCTTTAATAAATATAGAGCAATAAATATTAAAAAATTTTTAAGGAGAAAAGAAAAGTGGGAAAATTTAGAGTTGTTCTCGAAAGTAACATAAAAAATTGGTATGAGGAATCTTCAAAGAATAAATGCTTTACTATTTTTTCCGATCCCGATTTCTTATCCAATTTTACAGAGGAAAAAATTTATGGTTACATTCTAAAAGGTAATGAGAAAATAGCCTATTTTTCCTTTACTTTGAAAAATAATAAATGTTATCGACCCGTTTTTGTAATTCATAATGGAGTAATATTAAGTAATAGGATATTTTTTCAAAAACAAGTAAAACGAAATCTTGATGAATATGAAATACATAATACATTTGTGGATTACTTAGAAACAAATTTTAAAAGTATAGACTTAGCTTTACATCCTTTCATTAAAGATATAAGACCTTATTTATGGTTAAACTATCATTCTCCAAATGAAAGGGATAAATGTAAGATATATATAAGATATACTAGCTACTTAAATATTTCAGATCTTCAAAATAAGAATGAATTTGAAAGTAAGGTATTTCATAATCTTTTAGAATTAAGAAAAAGGAATATTAAAGAAGCAAGAAAAAGTAAAGTAAAAACAAAAACAGAACTTAAGTTAGAAACCTTTCTTAATTTTTATAAAAATATGATGAAAAATCAAGGAATTACAGTTAGCGATGGTGAACTTACCTTACTAGAAAACATAATAAAAACTTTAGTAGAAAAAGGGAAAGCCAAAATGTTTATTTCCTACTATAAGGAGATTCCAATATATATAACTATTTGGGGATGGGATAGAAATAGAGCCTATTATTTATATGGAGCAGGGAATCAAGATATTAAACTAAGATTTAAGGGAACAATTAATTTTTGGGATGCAATATTATATTTAGCTAAAGTAAAAAAAATTAAAATTATTGATTGGGAAGGGGTCAATAGTCCTAAAAGAGGATTTTTTAAAATTAGTTTTGGAGGAAATCTACTTAATTATTATTGGATAAAAAAGGGATAACAAACTACCAAGAGGGAAATAATAATGGAGAATTTTACTAAAATCTGGAATAATTTAAGAAAAGAAGGTAAACATCTAACAAAGTACCCCTATGATTTTGTTGTATCTTTTGTTTTTCGTTACGCTCCAAAAAATAAACCAAAAAAAGACATAAAAGTTTTAGATATAGGATGTGGTATTGGAAATCATTTATGGTTTTTGGCAAAAGAGGGATTTGATGCTTATGGAATAGATGGTAGCAAAATTGCTATAGAATTTGCGAAAAAGCTTTTAAAAGAATTTGGGGTTAATGCAAAATTAAAACTCCATGATTTTACTAAACCTTTTCCCTTTGAAAAAAATTTTTTTGACTTGATAATAGATAGATCTGCTCTTACATACATTAGTTATAAAGATATGAAAAGAACTTTAGATGAAATTCATCGCATTTTAAAACCCGGGGGATATTTTTTATTTACTCCTTATTCTAAACATCATACTTCTTATACAAAAAGCAAGAATAAGAAAAGTAGTTTTATAAATGTTGAAAGTGGTAGCTTAAAAGGAACAGGATGGGTATGTTTTTATGATGAAAACGATATAAAGAATATAATTGATCCAAATAAATGGAAAGTATGTTCTTTAATAGAGAATATATCACATGATAAAATTAACGATAATGTAGATGCTATGTGGATTGTAATTTTAAAGAAGCTGTAAAGCTCTTACTAAATCTTTTACATTTTGTTACTCCCTAAAAGGAGCCTTAATAGATGAAATGCCATAAGTGCACAACTTTTGCATGTTATAAAGGAAAGGGATGTAAAAAAATTTCAGAAAAAGAATTTAAAGAGCTTTATAAAGATGATTTAAAGCTTCTAAAAATTTCTTCGGAAATTGAAAGGGATTTTTATTTAAAAGTACCAAGAATAAAAGAGGCCATTA
>Ga0256838_1000264_pt1 | contig 35326 bp, 36 predicted proteins | sample 4571419metaG_FD_185978 | JGI IMG/M metagenome (GOLD analysis project Ga0256838, IMG submission 185978) | Hydrothermal vent microbial communities from Guaymas Basin, Mexico - 4571-419 | ecosystem: Environmental > Aquatic > Marine > Hydrothermal vents | place: Mexico: Guaymas Basin | collected... | reverse complement strand
CATCCTAAAGTTATCTCCTAATTTAACTAGCTCTTTACCAACTACTTCTAACTCGTCTAAGCTATTAACAACTTCTCCTAATAGTTTTCTATCAGTTATAATCTTCGTATCGGTTGTCTTCTTTAATGCCTCGTTACCTGTATCCGTTTTTATATTAAGTTCATTTATTTTATTCCTTAAATCTAAGATAGTCTTTTTATCGAATCCTAGTTTACCATTAATATTAGTTTCTAAAAGGTGTTCCATGGTTTTAAGGAACTCTTTAATATAAATAATGTTACCTGTAATTACTTCTATTAGTTCATTTTTAATTAATTCAATACTTTCTATAAATTTTTGACTATATCCCATCATAACTGGTACTTTTAACCTATCGTAAACTTCACTCCATCTTATCTCTTTTTTAAGGCTATAGAATTTAGCTAGGTTCTTATACAATTCCTTTATACTAGGTGTTTTAGTTTCATAATCCACAACACTTTCTATAACTATTCTGGTGGTAGCAAAATAGTCTGTCACATTTTTGAACAAGCTCTGCATTACGTTATCTATTTTTAACATTAAATTGTCTAAAACAGATAATATAAATTCGGTAGATACTTCACTTTTAACATCGATTTCTTTAACGCTGTTATTTATAGTTATGTTATGTAGTGTTAAAAGGTCTTTACTATCTATTTCTAAGGTTTCTATCATGTTTTTTAATGTAATATTTTCGCAAATATTGTATTTATTATCTTCCATTATGATACTCCTTTTTTTAACTAAAAGATAAATTTGTTGTTTAATTTTAATTAGGTCATAAATCAAAAAACATCTTATTAAAAGGAGAAAAAATGTTGGTAAAGGAGACAGAGTTAAAGAAATATAATAGACTCTACGTTTCTAGAATAGAGGAATTAGTGTTTAAACCTAGGGAAGGCGTTACCATTCTATTAGGTAAAAATGGTTCTGGGAAATCTTCTCTTTTAAAAGAGTTATTGCCTAATGTGACAGATTCCAAAGATTATGATAAAGATGGAAGTAAAAGATTAACTATAGAACACAATGGGAATCTCTATATTTTAGGATTTAGGAATGGAAAACACTCTTTTATAAAAAATAATGAGGAACTTAACGTTTCAGGACTTAAAAAAACACAACAGAGTTTAATAGAATTGGAGTTAGGAATAGATAAAGATATACATAGACTTTTATTAGGAGAACTTAATTTTACAGATATGCCTGTCGCAGAACGTAAAAAATGGTTTACAGAAATTTTAACCACGATCGACTATAAAGAAGCTCTAGAACTTTATGAGAAGAGTAAAAAGAAACAAAACGAGTTAAAAGCTAACATAAAACTTCTAAGGTCAAAACTTATTAAGTTAGAGAAAGAGTTTGAACTTCTGAGTGAAAAAGATGTGAATAAATTAATAAATCTTAAAAACACCTTAGAAAAGTTAAATACTAATATAGTAAAACTATATCACTCTTCAAATCCTAAACAAATAGATTTACCTAGTATAGATTTTATAAAATCTATACTTAATACGTTTTTAAAATTAGAAAAAAAGTACGTAGGTTTACCTCCAGATTTAGTTAATAATATTTTAGTTAAATTAAAATCTGAAAGAAATTATCTTAAAGAAGAGATAAGAAAGATAGACAGCAAGCTCTCTAAATTAACAACACTACTTCCAGAAGATAGTCTAAGAGAAAAAGAGTACATACGAGAGAGATTGGAGCAGTTGCAAGAGCTGGTAGATGGTAACGCTTTTATAAGTTTTTTAAAAAATAATTTAAGAGTAAACGAAGACGATATAAACAACTTAATTAATAACTTTAAATCTTATATAACAGATTTAAAAGATGTTCTTTTTAATATTAAGACTATGGATGGATATAAGTTAACAGATATCAGTAAGGAGAAACTTGACAACGTGACTAATGAGATTCATAAATTAGATAATGGTTTAACTTTATTAAAAGATCAGCTTAGAACAATTGTGACAGAATATAACCATCTTATAAACCTAAAAGATAACGAAAAAATTAAATGCCCTAAATGTGGTTATGAGTTTGTACCCGGATATGACGATAAAAAATTAACTGTACTTAAAAACGAAATAAAAAATCTAGAAAGTAAAATATCGGAAATAGAAAAAAGAAAAGAAAAATTAATTAACGAACATGAGATTTTGAAAAACTTATTTATGTTAAAAAGCGAATTCGTAACTATATTAAGAAGTATTTACGGTAACTATGTTAAAGATGTTATAGAGCATTATAGAACTGCAACTGACGGGTTTTCTACTAATAAATTAGATAGTATATTAAATCAATTAGAGGAATTTATATTATCTCTTAATAATTTGGATTATAAAGAAGTTAAAAAAGAAACAGCTGAGCTTAATAAGAGACTAGAACTTTTAGATAAATTAAAAACAGACAAACTACAATATTTGAGTAAGGTTAAAGAAGAACTTAGAACTGAAAGAGTAGCATTAATTAAAAAAATAAATAGCATCAGTGATAAAGCAGAATACTACAACAGAGAATTAAAATATAGTAGACTTTTTAGAGATAGTTTAAATACATTAGAAAATTATTTATCTAATTTAGAAGAAGTTAAGAAAAATATAATTATAGAAGAGTGGAATAAACTAATAACTAAGCTTTCTACTTATTTAAAAACACTTATTTCAGAAGTATCTAATAAAATAGTTATCATAAACAACTACAAGATTAATATAACAGAACTTAATAATGAAATAAATGAACTAGAAGATAAACTTAAAGTTAATAAGAAGCTAACAGAGTTACTATCTCCTACAAAAGGTATAATAGCTGAATATGTGACGACAACTCTTAATTTAATAGTAGAGAATATGAACTCTATACTTAGTGAAATATGGACTTATCCTATAGAAATAATCAGTGTTAAAATAGAGGATAATGGCGATTTTAATTATAAATTCAGTGCTAAACTAAACGATAATAAAATTATCGGCGATGTTTCTGAAGGGAGTAGTTCTATTAAAGAAGTCATAAATTTAGCATTTAGATTAACAGCTATGGAATTTTTGGATATGGCAGATTACCCTTTAATACTAGATGAATTTGGTAGAACTATGGACCCGGTACATAGAGATAAAGCATACAATTATATAGAGAACGTTTTAGTTAATGAGTTTAAACAGATATTTCTAGTTAGTCATTTTGAATCTATGTTCGGAAGGTTTAAATTAGCGGATATCGTTACATTAACGGAAGATGAAGTATTTAAGGATATTAAAAATAACCCACGTATATTAAAAATAAAAAGATTTTAAATAGTTAGTTATATCATCTAGGGAACGTTAAGTTCCCTAGATGATGGTAAATGTTTCTAGTCTTTCAGCGCTTGGATTATATCCAAGCACCGTTTGTTTTAAAGCGGCAATTTCCACGCTACTATTAGCAATAGTTCCTAGTAATTTTTCTCTATACCTAGGTTCTGAACTATTTTTATATAATTTGTCTAGAGCTATAAGTTCATTGTCTGTAGGTTTACCAAATTTAAAGAACCTAACTATTTTAGTTAGTATATCTCTTAATTCTAGTAGATCAGTGTCTACTCTTTGTTTCGTACTCAAGCTAGGTTTTAAGATTACTCTATTTAAATCCTTTTTTTCTATATATTTTAGAGACTTGTTAAGTATTAAAATACTACTATATACAGACATACGTAAATTGATACCGTATAAATCAGTGCCGCATTCTGTTGCTAGTTTTTTATCTCTTATTTTAATTAATTTAAATTTGTTACCTTTTTCAACATGTGTTCCTAAAACAGACAAAGAGTACCTAGGTATAAAATCAATCTCTTCTTCGACACTATGTATAAACATGTAACTACTAGGCGTTAACTTAACTTGGTAATATAAACTAAGTACTTTAAACATTTTATACATAGTCAACTCGCTATGAAATTTATCATAACTGTTGTTTAATACTACTTTACTACCCATAAAAATGCTAATAAACTTGTTGGTACTTTCGCTTATATTGTTATTACTAAAGTCTAAACTTAGTAAATAAATTTTATCTATATGTTTTTCTATTATATAGTCTGTTAGTTCTTTGTATATTTTTATGTCGTTAATTAGTTTAGTTTCTAAATTTGATAACATTATCCTAGCATTAAGCGAGAGTCCACTACTATTGATGTATTTATAAATAGCATAACCTAATGGTAGTAATCCTAGTATATGGTCTTCTGAATAATACTTGTACTCAAGAGTTTTAAGTTTGCTAACTTTCTCAAAATCGTCTAGATGTTTAGAGAAATTAATTTTATAATTTCTCTCGAAGATGGATACTTCTTTATCGTTATTTAAGAACGCCTTAGCAAAATATCTTTTTCTTTTTAGGCTAAGGTCTTTTCTAGAGTATAAAAATGTCAATAACAATAATTTGTTAGTAACTCTGATTATATTATTAATTTTTCTCATAAGCTCTCCTTTTCTAATTTTTTTATATTTTAGTTATAAGCTAAGATTGATAACATATTAGTAGTTTTGTATATGACTAATTTAATTACTTTATTGTTGTCTAGACTTAGTGTTTCCTTTAAGAAAGTTTTATCCGCCTTATCTAGTTTCTTATTGTGTACAAAATCTAATACAATTTTAGTTAAGTACTCTAGTTCTTCTCTACTAGAAGGTGATTTTTTAAAATAGATAGTGCCTCTACTATTTTTAGTTCTAAAGTTAACTTTATCTTTAAAGTTACTTTTTAACATTTTAAAAAACGCTTCTCTTACCATTACTTCTCCTTTGTTTTGTTTTTTTATTCGTGTGTTAACTTACTGATTATTTTTTAGCTCGTCTAGATATTCTTTCTTTACCTCTAGGTAGATTTTCTCTAATTCTAGTTTTACTTTTTCAAAGTTATTTAAAGGTAGCTCCTCTAGTTTTTCAGCTAACCTTCTTTTAATATCATAGTTGTCTAGATATTTGTTTATAGAAATAGTTATAGTATATTTTCTCTCTAATTTACTAAAGTCTTCGTCTAGGTCTATTTTTATGTTTAGTTTTCCACTACGACTAGTTATGTTCGGTGAGTTAAATGTTATATTTTTAATTCCGTTGTATTTTCCCTCTAGGATTACTATTCTTAAATCTATTCTTGATTCTAATTTTTTTCTAATTTGATTTCTTTTTCTAAAGTTTAACATTTTAGTTTTTTCCACTGTATCTCCTTTTATTTTTTTTGGTTTAAAAAGCAACTTAAGCATAAAAACCGCTCTACACCAACTTTAGTATTTATGAATAAAAATATTTCGGACTAAAAAATAAAAATGAAAAAACCATAGACCCGTAGGAGGTTATATAACCTCCTACGGTACTTCTATATAAATGTTAAAGTTTTACTTATATTCCCGTTGTAAGTAACATAGCAACCGTTTTTGTATATTTCTATAAGGTAAACTTTATTTTCTTTATCTTTTTGTAACGGTATCGGTCTTTTTCTCAATACCGCTAGTTTTCCATCTATATTAGTTACACAATACGTGATGTCGTTTTTTCTTTTCATATACCCTCCTTAATTTTCTAAAAGTTTAACAACTATATCCTCGTTTTCATTAATATTAATTATGTTATTTTCTTTAATTCTTAAGTAGTTCGCTATAAGTATAGTGGATGTTTCTGGTAAATTAATACCATTACCAAGTTTAAAATTATCTAGCGCATAAACATTATATATAGGTTTTAAACCATAAGCTAGTCTATATAATTTATCGTCTAGTAGAACTATACCGTTGACGCTATCCCCGTCAAAATCTAAGTTAAATGGTTTAACTATCCTTAGCGAAACATCTGTTGTTTTATCTAATATGTCTGTTTTAAATTTAGTTATGTACAATAACTGTATACTACCTTGCTTAAGACTAGGGTTCCTGTTTATTAGAACTGGTATACCTTTATAGCCTTTTTTTCTGGCATCTTCTATAAGTTCTTGTCCTAATTTATCTATTATAGGATTATATCGTTTAGTATTATTAAGAACGAATCTTAAAGCTTGTTCTGGAGTTAAACTAAATACTCTTTCGTTTAGTCTAAACTTCTTGCTAGTTAACTTATTTATAAGATGGAACTTAAATGTACTACATAATATTTCCCACGGAACATGTATTTCGTCGTACTCCATATCGCTAGGACCGGAACTAGCGACTGTTCTAAATGTGAAAAACATCCTCATACCGTATAATTGTTTTCTAACTAATCCGGGTTTCTTAGCTACAATTTTTTCTACATACGTATTAAAGAACTTGGCTACGCTATTAATAATCTTACTAGTCTGGTTGCCTAACTGGTTCTTTCTTAGTTTTTCTTTAGAAACTTTGGAATAATATACTGCTAATTTAGCTGCGTTGATAGCTTCTGATAATCCAGGGTTTATCCACTTACCTGTAGAGTTTATTTCTACTACATTAAGTTTATTACTTACGATAGGTATATAACTAGATACTACACTATCTTTTTTATTTTTCCAAATATCTATTAAAACATCCAACTCGTGCAGTTTTTCAGGTTTATTAAAATTAGGTAGTAATTTCATAGACTCTAATAGTTTATCCATGTTATTTAATAAATTTTCATACCCTCTCCCTCCTATTACGTTAACTAAGAAAGGAACATAATTAGGCAGAGATATAGATTTTTTTCTACCTTTTTTAGGGATAGCGTTCCTGATTGTAGGTAATTTTACTGTTGTGTTACTTAAATATAGCAGTATATCTATATTCTTACTAAGTAATGAGTTAACGCTATTCCAGAAACCTGGATTGATGAATGGTAATTTGTCGTCAAACTTCCTTACCCATATCCTAGGTAAAATATCGTCTAAAACATCTTCTATTACAGCTCCGCAGTTAGGACATACTTTACCTACCATATAGCCCATATGTTTAACTTCATCTGGATCACAAAGACATCTAGGACGTAAACTGAATGTTTCACCTAGTTTATTAACTAAATAATTTTTAATGTCGTCCATGACAGGAACATCATTAAGCAAAATAGGATTAGGCACATCTCTATACAACTTATCTAAATCTATAAATTTTTGTATTAAAGGCATCTTTTAACCTTTCTAACTTTTTTTATTTCTTCAGTAGTTAAAAGGATAACGTATTAAATTACGTTATCCATAATTGATGTATCTTTTATAATAAAGTTTACAAGTACGTTGGTGTCTGGCTTCTTAAATACTGCTTGCTTATTGTCTTTATCTAGCTTTATTAAGTTTTGTATAGTTAAAGTTAAGTGTAATTTACTCATATAGTTATTATTAGCGTTCTGGTTATTAAAGAAAGTATTTTGATTATTAAGAGTATCTGGGTGTTGGTCTGTTTGTTGGTTATTCGTGTTCGTAGTTTCTTCTTCCATAATTTTCTTAACATATTCTTTGTCAGTTATATTAACTCTAATAACAAGACCTGCCTCTAAAGCTCCTAAAGTGAACTGTTTAGGCTCTACAACCGCATCTATAACTTTATTTTCCAAATCTGTGACGTTGTAAAAAACCATTACTTCTCTAGTTCTTAATTCTGGTATATTGAGATAATTGATAATTTCTTTTAAGCTTTTTTCAGGATAGCTTACTTTTTCATCTACTATAGCTTCTAAGTGCGCGAAAGAAAACTGTTTAGCGGCATCCGCTATCTTTATCAACTCACCCACAAATCTAGCCGGTACATCTCTATCTCTACAATACTCTTTTATAACGTCTTTACTTAGTTTATCATACTCCTTTAAATATCTAATTCTACCTATACCACCGTAAATATATCTAGATATATTGTTCTTAACGTTAGCTGTTATTATATTAACTCTTTTTCTTTTATTAAGATTGCTGAAATAAGTTAACAATAATTCTTGAGCTGAATATGAAATATTTTTTTCAAATTCGTCCCAAAACACTACTACATTATTTAAAGCTTCTAGAAAATTAGATAGTTCATTAATGTCCTCTGTTCTGTATATATCTAGTCCGGATATTAATAATACACCTAGTCTATCTTGTTCCAACATCATATTTGAAAGTAATTTAGCTAATTCTGTTTTTCCTACTCCAGTAGGTCCTACTAATAACACACCGTTGGTATAATTTAATAATTTAAATCTATTTCTTAAGTCCCTAGCCGTCCTTTCTATATCCCCATAAAGTTTAGAAGGTAAAGGAAACCTAATACCATAACTAGATTGTTTAAGATTGAACTTATTAATTTTAGAATTAGGATTTAGTGTAGCTAACCTTTTAAGTTCTTCAGGATTTCTATATTCAAGTTCGTAAATCATCGGTTGTAAATTTATTACCTGATTATTTGTAGCTGCGTTATATACCGAGTTAGTGTTCATGAAGTCAAATGGCGTTACGACACCTAAATTAGTCATCATCTGCGGTTGCATAGTTTGTGTCTGATGTCCAAAACTAGATACAGTGTTAGTGCTACTAATTTGGTTGTTGACATTTGAGATTAAATCAAACGGATTAGTAGCTCTTGTTGTATTGTTATTATTCCCCCTTTTATTTAACACTCTTTTAAACATTTTAACTCCTTTTATTAAGTTTTAAATTATAGGACTAGGCGATACCGAGATCACCTAGTCCTAGATAAAGAATTTAAATCTAAAAAAACTTTTAAACACATATTTTTTACTAACACTTTTTTTTATTTATGTAATCTACTAAAGTTTTGATTTTGTCTTTTAGAACTTTATAGTTATTAAGCAAAGTTAAAAAACTAGAACCAAAATTTATTCCAAATTCAATACTATTTTTATTAAGTTCTAACATAAAGTTGTCATACTCTTCCTCTGTTACTACGAATTTATTACTAACTTCAACTTCTTCTATATAAGCGTTTATACCATACTTAAATTTAACAAGCTCTTTTATATCACTTTTTAAACTCGTTAAATCCAGATTTTCAGGCAATGAACCTAAGTTAATCGTTAAAACTTTGTTTACAAATACTCTACCGGTTATCCTAGGTAACGCTGTAATATAACTAGCCGGAACATATACAACATCTCCAGACTCACTCTCAAATTCTATAATAGGTACATCATTATTTCTATCATTATCATAATCATTTTCTGTTAACCCGTAGTCCAAATAAACAACATTTAGTACGTCTATGTCTAAGTCTTCTAAAGACTTTATGTTATAAACAGATTTAACTGTATAAAAGATATTAGGATTTAGTCTTTTGTTATAAGGAGGTTTAACTTCAAATCTCCCTTTAAAATTTATAGGTGGTATTAAATACTCCATAAAAGCTCCTTATTAATTCTAAATTATACAATATTTATTAGATTACTATAGACAGAAATATTATAAAGCATAAAATCAGGTGATAACGTTAGCGTGGATAATCTGTAAAAACTATCGTATTTTTTAAGTACAACATAAACTTTAACATCTTTTTCTAATTTTTTAAGTGTGTTCCTAGGTGGTAAATCATATTTAAAAAGAACTTTTATAGTTCTTTTTTTATTATTTAAATCAAGTTTTAATTTAACAGGTATTTTATCATTAGTTATCTCTTTTTTTAATACTTGTCTACCTTTCTTATCCTTAATGAATAAAATATCAGTTATATCCTTGATAATAAAATTACTGCTTTCACCCTCGTTGGTTATTAAATCATAAACAATAAACATCTCTTCCTCATAGTACTTAAACTTCTTAACTAATTCGAAACTCATAGTAGGCGGATAAACTTCTCTAGCTATCTCTTTTTTATCAAGTGTTAGCAATACCAAACCGTTATTTAAAAAAGGATTAAACCTTATAAAGTTTTTACCGTAGTTAATTAAATCTCTTAATGTTTGTTTAGAAAATATAGCTTTAGGCTCTATTAAAAATGGTTTATTAACTAACTTGTTTCCAAAGTTTATATTTTCAAGTACTAGTTCTAAGGTTTTATCGCTTAATTTAGTTTTTAAAATGTTAAAATAAATATCACTAGCTCTTTTACCTATATCTGATATCTCTTTATAGTTTATCCCGTAGTAATTATAATGGTTATTATTTTTAACAATTAAGTTAGGTGGATAATAAAAATAGTATTTATTAAAAAGCAGAGATTTCAATTTTTCATCTATCTCAGGTTCAGACCAAAATTCAGAACCTTTATAAAATTTATATTCTAATTTATACTTATCTTCTTTATTACGAATATTTAATAACTTACCCATATTAGCCATTAAATCAGCTCTAATATTACCTATATTGTTACTTGTGTGTGCTTTTATCTTTTCAAATTTTATATTAGGATTAATCATTTTTAATTTATCTAAAGTATTTTTCAATTTCATTATTTTTTCTTTATTTACGTCTATTTGGTTAATATCAAATTTAGGGTCTTCTATTTTCTTTATAGTACCTAAAGTATATCTACTGTCTATATATACCGTTATAGTATTGTAATCCTTTACATTATTTATAAATTCTGTACTAGACATAGATAATAAGTACTGTAGCGACTCAACGACTGCATCTAACTCTGCTTGGTTGTTAGTTTTACTGTCTTTATTAAAACCAAATAGTTCTATTATCCCTTCTATCCCTCTTAATCTATCTTCACTTTTTTCTTTATTTAACATTTTAAAATCTGATTTAGACATATATCCATGGTCAGTAACGACATATTTATTATCTATTTGTTTATGTTTTAAGTTTTTGTCGGTGATTAGAATATGTGCTCCAAAACCAGATACTGCGTTAGGCTGGCCATTATTGTTACAACCTCCATCCGTGTATAAAATTATTTCTTTACTCATTACTTCCTCCTTAAGTTTAGTGTGATTAAACTTTTTTTATTTAACAGTTGTTAATTTAATTTTTATTACTTAAAAACTAATAGAAGTAAAAGGATAGTAAAATGAGAGTCTCAAAAATTATTAGTAAAATTTTTTTAATCTCCTTTTTTCTGTTTTCATTATTGTACGGTAAAAGTTGTAAAGTAGATAGGTATACTTATATACCTCATAGAGCTAAAATTTATAGCAAGTATGTTGTAGATGCTGTTAATAAACTTATGCCTAATTTTGATAAACCTTGGTATTTTTTGGCTCTTATAGAACACGAAACATGTATTACATTATGTAAAAATAGATGTTGGTCGCCTACATCTTTTTTTAAAAAATTTTGGGATAAAGAGAAATTAATACCTAGAGAATTGGGAGCTGGTTTACCTATGATAACTAAAACATGGTATAGAGATGGTAGACCTAAATGGGATATGTTATTAAGGATGAAAAAGCTTTATAGGAAATATCTCAGAACAGTATGGTGGGATAACATACTAACTACTAACCCTCAAATCGTAGAAGAACAAGCTTCTATTATTATTCTACTTTGGAAACATAACTATAAAAGATTTCTCAAGGAAGGTGTAGATAAAGATGAAGCTATCTGGTTCTCCGATGTAGCTTATAATGTAGGGATAAAAAATGTTTTAACAGATATGACTATATGTAAATTTACTCCTAACTGCGATCCTAAAAAATGGTGGAATAACGTAGAAAACGTAGAAAGATTGAAAGAAAAAAAACTATACGGAAGAACAAGTTGGGATATAAGCAGACAACACGCTAAAAGAGTTTACAAAACGATGTTTAAATATAGAAAATTTTATTATAACTACTTGTTAAAAAGTAGAAAATATATCTTTATCAACACTGATAAATTATTATTAAAGGATAATAAAGATAAGAAATATATAAAATACAGACTATACAGATTACGTATTAAAAAATAATCACACCGTAAGGGATAAATTATCCCTTACGGTAAAAATGATCTTATGTCTTCTTCGTAATTATATCCAAAAATGTTTTTATAGTTTATATGGTCGTCAGTTTTCAGTATGGTAAAGTATTCTCCATAAACTTCGTTAAACCTATACTCATTCTTTTTATTGTTCCAAATAGTTTTGTTAAGATTAGTATCTTCGGTATTTGTTTTGTTGTAATATTTTTTTAGTGTGTTCTCTTTTATATATAATTTGTTTATATCTAAGCAGTTTTTTAATACTTTTTTAAGCCTAAAACCTTTACTGTCTTCTCTTTTTAATTTATAACTATAATTTTTAAAGCAACTTACAATTTCTAACAAGTCCATGTTAATATTATCTTCAAATTTCCCGCTACTTGCAATATCTGCTATGCGGTTATAAAACTTTAAAGGTATAAATTCAACCTCATTCTGATTAATCCTTTCTATTATAGGCGTAGTGAATAGATTTAAATTAACTATATCGTTATACATAAACTTAGGTATACTAAAATAATAAAATTTAAAATCTCTATCCACTACCATAGTATCTATTTTTAATTCCTTTTTATATCCTAAAGTCTTAAAATAGTGCAATAATAATAAAGTAAATGGTAGAGTTATCTTTTTAGCAGTATAATTAATTATAAAATAAGAATTATAAATTCCTAGTTTTTTTCTATAATTGTCTATATCTTCACTAGTTAAAGGCAAAACTTTAACATGTGTGTTAACGTTCTTTATAAGTATCTTATCTTTATCAGCTTGCTCGAAATCAAACTGTACGGGTATAGTGTTGTATACTGTTAAAGTTTTATAAGTATTGATTGGATCCAATGTATTTGGATTGTCTACATAATTGAAATTTATTAAATTAAGATATTCCCCATTTAACCATTTATTTATTAACAATTCTTTTTTTTCCACTTCCTCGCTTGACCCTACACCTAACACATTATTAACATCACTTAACATAACTTTTAAATACACAGGTAAAGTGTTGATATAGTTATTATAGTACATTTTTAATCCTTTTTTCTTATTTTTGTTTTTTGTTTAATTCATTTTTAAAATAGAAAAAAACAAAAATAAACAAAATGCAAGAGATGAGAAATAATGTCTCATCTCCTACTGGCTTATTAACGGGCTTCCTACGATTAAAATACTAGCAGCGATAATAAGAGCAAAACCTACCATTCTAATAGACTTCGCCATACTAAATATTGCTAATGCTTTAGGATCCTCTTTAATAACTTCGTACCAGTTCTCTTCTTTTCTATAGATGTCGTCTAGATAGATATCGTAAAGGGTGTCTAGTAAAACCATACCTAAAATTGACTCAACCGCTACAAATAATCCATTAACGATGTTTAAAAATACAGGACCATAGTTTTCACCTATACTTGTACCGGGACTTATAGTGTAATAAAAAGAGAATATAAGGAACATAGACAGAACCATTAATACAACTTTTTTAAATTTTCTAGGATTAAATTTAATCATTTTTACTCCTTTTTTTCATTAGTCTAAACAGTCTAAATCACTTTAACAATCTATGCATTATTATATTTAATCCAATTTATGCCTAAGCTTCCTAACTATAATTTTAGGATGTACAGATGTTTTAAAAATTAATAAGAGTTTATTACTAACACTTAAACTGTTATATAAAAGTATAGTATAGGTTTCATCATCTATCCAACCTAATTTATTATCGTATAAATGATTTAATTTTTTAGTGTTAAGACATTTATAAACATTAAAATTGGTTTCAACTCTAAACATATTCGTTAACTTACCGTCTTCCCTTTTAACAGGAAATAGTTTAAATTCTATCTTTTTAAGTCTTGTTATTTCTTCGTTTTCTAACAAGATGACGTCTAGTATCTTTTTAATTTTTTCTAAAGCGTTGTTTAACTTTAAAGACTTAACTATTTTTTTGTCGTTCTTAAATGTTACGTAAACATCTTTATCTTTATTTCCTAATTTAACTTTTATTACTTCCGTTAGAATAAGTTTTTGTTTTTGATTTTTCATAATTTCTCCTTTTTACTTAATGTGTTTTTTATTTACTCTGTAATAAAAACAATACTAATAGGGTTAGTAGAGAGGTTAATAAACCTCTCTACTATGTTGTTTAATATTGTCAATTGCTGCCTAGTTTTTCCCAATATCTTATAAACATGTTTTTTTCACTAGTTGTAATAGGACTACCTGCCTTCACTTTGATATTTTTACCAGATTTTATTTTAGGCTTTAGTCCTTTTGATAAAAAAGATTCAAGAGTTTCTTTTTGGCTCATTTTTGTTATCCTCCTTATTTCTATTTCTATTACATAGTTTCTTTCCGAAATAATTAACTAAATCTAGAAAATTTTTCCACTTATATAACGTGGATTTAACTCTGAAGCTTCTTAAAAAATTAGTATGGTATTGTATGTGACAGTCTTTACATAATGTAACACAATATTCTTCTTTATATCTATATTTAGGATATGTACTAGCATCGTATATATGGTGCACTTGTGGATTTTTCTTACTTCCGCATATAACGCAAGTATAATTATCTCTTTTTAGTATAGTTTTTTTAAACATTCTCCACTTTTTTTTATTTCTCCAAGTTTGGTCTTTAGCCATAATATTACTTTGTCTCTCTTTTACCAAATACTAAATAACAGTCTTTGGTAAAATAGTATTTACCATCTTTGGTAACAATTATGCGGCTATTTAGTTTATAAACATTGATAGGTTTAATTTTAACAACATGGCTAGGATTTTTACTATCTACGCACTTAAAATAAATTAATCTAGTCATAGGTATATTAATTTCTTCTTTATATTTTACATCTATGAACGCGAATAAACTAGTGATAAACATCATAAGTATTAAATTTGCCACTAAAATGTTAATAAAGGTTTTCTCAAGACTTTTTTTACTGCCTACCATGATCTCCCTTTTATTAATTAAAAAATAACAATATAAGATGTGAGGAAAAGTCCCCTCACATCATTAGTTTAATAACTAGGTTAATCTATTCTTTATTAATTTTCGCATAGCTTTTACATACATGGCTGTGGTTTTCTGCGTTCCTGTTGCTGTTGGTAAACCTCCTCTTTCTAGTAAGAAATGCGGCCATTGATGTGGGTTATTCAGCCATCCCGCTAGGATGAATCGCTTATTGATTAAATGGTTGTAAAATCTTTCATAGATTTCTTTTTTATAACCTAATTTTTTAAGTTCTTCGACGGCGGTTGGGAGAGTTTGGTTTTTAATTAAATCAGACTTATGATTTAACATAACATTTGCATAATCTGTTATAGACATATTTTTAAGTTCACTTTCTGTAATACCTACCCTTATAGGAAGATCGTAAGGTAACCAATAGTCTAGAATATCATTTTCCACTACCCTATTACTAACAGCTAGTTGTGATAAAAGACCGTGAGTCCTTAACTGCGCAAAAGAGAAATATGGAACTTTTGCTTCCATAATTATAAAATAGTTTAAAAATTTCTCTACTGTGGTTCTTAAATATCTATTTTCTTCTTCGCTATCAGTTAGATATTCAGGAATAGGAATAAAGTTATCTAAAAACCAATTAACAGAGTTAATCATTTCGTTACTAAAATCAACGTCTAATAAACATCCACGTTCTTCCTTTATAGCAATTTCAGTTAACTTTAACATATGCCTTAAGTTGGTCAATACGATAACAACGTTCCTTAAATTATAATTTAGCGTGTCTTCTATTATAACATTCCAAGGACTATTAAAATATTTGTAAATATTTAACAAAATGTCCTTTTTACACATCGTATGGTAAGTAAATGTAAATCTATCGTATAAAAATTTAGCTAAATAATTTTCATTTTCAAAAGTCTTAAAATTAGTAGACAGACCTCTATTATTTAAATCTATAGTTAATACAACAGGGAAATATTCTAACGGTCTTCCTGGTACTCTAGTATAATTTCTAATGCTAGATGCAGAACCAGCGCTAGTAGTTAATGCAGTTATTTCATCTAGATTTGGATCAGGTGCTGCTTCTCTACATAAAGCATAAAACCTGTTTTCAGGATTTTTAGATTTATCTTTATCCCTAGTTATAGCCGCGACGGATGTAACTAGTTTTATAACGTTATTTTTAAAATCTTTTTCTGTGTTAGCTCTATAAGCTTTTAAAACGTACTTGATTAAATCCTCTCTAAATTTAACATACGTCTTATTGATACGATCGGTATATGTAGGATTATTATTTTCGTCATGTTCAAAAACGAATAGACCATGTTCCAAAGGTTCTTTAATAGCTTCTTGTTGCATATTTCCTCCTTTAGATAAAATGTTACTCAGTAGCACTAGGGTTAACATTAACCCTAGTGCTAATTTAAAGATATATCTATAAAAAACTTTATGATTAAACTACATAAACAGTTAATGATAATTAATATTCGCTTATAATCTTTTTATAGAGTTTCATAGCGTTTTCTAGTGCATTAGGTATATCTCTTAGTTTAATTTTTACAAACTTGTTATCAGCTGTTTTCCAATCTATTTCCATATCGTATACTTGTTGTTCTGCCTTAGATAGTAATTCTTCTATACTAGCTCTTTTATCTACTGGTTTAGATTGGTTTTCTTTTATTAAGTAACTTAACATCTCTATAAATCTAAAGTTAGCTATACTTACAACAGCAGACATATAATTAATACTGTCGGGGTCCACTTGAAATAGATTCCCGTTTAGTTCTGTTTTAGCGTTTAATTTGTTATAAAGCTTAGATGCTTTTCTGCCTTTTATAGGTTGCGGTTCTAAAACTTCTATAGCTTTCTTAACTCTGTTTTCTTTTTTGTCTTTAGAAAAATGTACTCTTAACCTAAACATAAATATATCCTTTCGTATTAAAATAAGTTTATATTAAAAAATGGTAAAAATATATCAAGAAACTCGTAATAAAATTTTTAATCTACTCCACATCATTGTCTTTAATATTTATTTTAGGAACGATACCGCACTCTTCGTTTTCATTTACTAATTTAATATTTAGAGTTTCTATTTTTTCTATATTAACATTACTTACTCTTATATTATAAATATCTCCTTTTAAGACTATGCCATTATCATTATTAGGCCCATCTGTTTCTTTTTTAGGTTTGGTTCTTTTATCATCGTCTAAAACTTTAACTACATCCAATAACTTATTTATTGTTTCTTTTAAAGTATTGACTTCTTTTTCGAGAGTTTTTATTTTATTAGTTTGTTCTATATCGGTTCCTGTCTCGATTAAAGGCATTATTTTCTCCTTTCACCATTTATTAATCTTTGTTATTCCAAAAGGCTTATAGATATCTTCCATGTTATTTTTTAACAGACAAATAAAAGACGGCCGTGTAGGTTTATTTTTGTATTCTATTAACCCTACTATTCTTGCTAAGTCATTAGGGCTCAACTGTTCCGTTTTCACATACCAAAGGTCTTCTATATCACTACATGATATTTGTAAAGCTCTTGCTACTGCCTCCGAACAAAACCATTTATTATTTTTGTCTATACCTAATTTTATTAGCTGTGATAAAACTATAGCTAAAAAATCATAACTTGTTCTATTCTTTATCAACTGTTTAAAGAATTTTTTTATATAAGCAGAACTAATAACCTTTAGTTCTTTATAGTCGTATAAATTTGTATCTATAATGTGTGGTTTACAACGAACACCTCCTTCTGTTCCCAGTGAGCTACACATAACCCACCCGCCGCACTCTTCTTCATCTTTAAAAACTATCTCTACATGAGAGTAAGGACCCATCGTCCAGTACGCAATAATCCTAGATAAAAAAGAACTGTTTTTATTATTCCATGCTTTTTGAAAAGCTAAATAAACTTTTTCCATAACATAAAACTCCTTTTTATATTTAATAGACTTATAGGTTTTGGAAATTGTGTTAAAAAATATATCAGAAGATTAAAAATAAAAAATAGACTTCTGCAGAGTTCTCTACTCTGCAGAAGCTATATCTTTAGTTTCTATAGTGTTTTTAGTAGATTCATTTACCACGTTTTTGTTTGTTATAAATCCATCGTTGTCTTTTTTCTCGTTATCAGGATGGTTAAGTATACTTTCTACAAAATTTTCTAAACCTACTAAATCTCTGTTTTCCCAAAATTTAAAAATTTTATATATATCAGCTACAGAAATAGTTAAAGGTAATTTGCTAGCCGAATTTAAAAATTTGGCACTAAACTTAACATCATCTATATCTTCTATGGTATAAATCTTGTTTTTAATAAATCTTCTAAAATCATCTAAGTAGACAACCACGTCTTCTAAGTAGTTAGAAACGGTTGTATAATTTTCTATTATCTCATCAACAATTTCTTCAGGGGATTTACCTTCCATACTAGCGCTAAAAACAAAGAGTGAATAATCGTTAGTTTCTTTAGCTTTTACCGCTTTTCTATATTTAACTTCATAACGCTTGAGTTGTTTTTCTATGTTACCTTTAACATCTTTAAAATACGTATTAAGTAAAACCGATTGTTTTTCATCTATGATTTTATATACTTTTTCTATTAATTCAATTTTGTATTCTTCCAAAGTTTTTTCATAGGGTATCTCGGCACCTTGGATTAACATAGAAGTTAAATATTTATAGACATCAGGTTTATCTAATTTAAGTTCGTTAGGTGTGTAAAAGCGCCTGTCTACAATATAACCGGTGTCCTCACCCAAATTTAAATCCAGGTATTTTTTAATGTCCATTTCTAAACCTTTTAGTTTTATTAGTAATCAGAATCCAGTAAAATATCGGAATAAATATTCCCATAAGCTTCCTTTTCAACAAAGCGGTAAAGCAAACCGATAAAATTTTTTCTTAAATTAAGTCTACTGTTAAAACCATAAAAATCTAATAAACAATCGTGAAATCCTGATGGTAAATCATTTCCTGTAGTTATTAATTCAATCTTAGGATCACTTTTTAAATCTTCATCTTTCGTCCTATATTTGATATTTAAAAAAATTATTTTAGGTTTTCTTCTTTTGTTTTTAAATTCTGTTGCAAATATAGTATCATTTTCGCTATCATAACCATCGTCGGTTCCGAACACACTAACTACTTCACAATACTCTTGACACTCCTCTAATTCTAAATTATAAGGTCTTTCTACAAAGTCTTTAGTTGTTAATCCTAACTTTACATTGTCTATAAAAAATTCAGTTTTTGAATTTAAACTTGTATTATCTGTAGAATAAACTTCACCTTGATAAATTCCTTCTCCTGAAACTTTATAGTTACCATTATTAAATCCGCATATAAATAACTCTGCTTGAAAATCTCTTGTATTAGTAAATTTATTTTTAAACTTACTTAAATCAAACTCTATAAGTTTGCGTTCTAAAGTATTTGCGGTATTTATTTTAAATTCTTTAATAATTGTCTCTTTTTTATCAGAATCAACTTTATTAATAATACCTACGCTATAAACTCCTGCCTCGTCAGCAGCAATATCAAACTTTAAATAAAGTTTTTTATTGTTAGAATAAAAAAGCTTCCTACCTTCAATCGGCTGTTTTAATAAAACTACTTTATTATTTTCTTTAATATCGTTATAATAAGATTTTACTTTCACTCCTGAATATGAAATAGTACGTGAGTTGTTATGTAAAATAGTTACTTCCTCAGGTGTTAAAAATCTATTAAAAACTCTTATATTAGATATAAGTCCTGTCCCATGTTGACCTTCGCTACCTCCTCCGGTATCGAATCTCCTAAAAATACCTAATTTACATTTTTTTCCATCAGTATTTACCAAAAAGTCTTTGTCGCTTTTATTAATAGCTTTATGTCTTAAAACACCATTTAAGTAAAATATCCATTCGCCCGTAGTTTTATTATACATCGCTACGTAATGTTTCCAAGTCTTAGTATCAAAAGCGATATCACCTAGATAGTACCAGCGCCAGTTTTTACCTATCGCAAAATTAAGCCTAGGCAGTCCTGTAAAGGATTCTGATTCAAAGTAACTTACTTCACAAGCGTGGTCGCCAGCGTTAAATAAAAAACTTGAACTAGTTAAACTATTTGGTTTATACCAAAAACTTATACATATTTCATCCTTTAAGTCATCTTTAATACTAGGATCTATACCTAAATAAGTTACATCTCCAGGTAGTGATTCTAAAGCCTTTCCAAAAATACCATCCCCATATCTTTCTTTTCCATAAATGGTAGTAGGATACTTATTTTCTATTTCTTTATATGTACCGTTAAGAGTCCAATATCCTATACATGAACCATCTCCGAATACATCTTTAATGTCGACGATATCGTCGTTTAAATTACCCTTAGATGCGAACACACTACCCGCAGTAGCTCCACTTCTCCATCTATCTCTTATAAAATCTGCGTGATTTACTACAGCAGTTTTTTCACGCTGGTTTATTAAAAAGTTAGGATTTAATAATAAATTATCTGTACCTGAAGTAGGTAAATCTACCCTATCTGGTAAATTAGTAAGAATTGATGCTTTAGTCATTAATTACTCCTTTCTTATTATACTATAAAATTTTTACTTTTTACAATAAATCAACTATACACCATAAAGGCTTCATTAGAAGCCTTTATGGTTAGCAATTTAAAACAATCGACGACGACTTTCCGTAACTTATATCCATGTATTCGTTATTTATGTTTTTTATTATAACTGTTCTTCAATTTTTTTAAACAAGTCTTTTATATTTTTTTCACTTAATTCCATATCGTTTATTTTAAATAAATTTCGCCTTACGATTTCTAATTGTTCTACTGTGGTTATATTAGTTACAATATTGAGCGCTTTTACTCTAAATGCTTCTATTAAAGAAATATATTTTTTTAACGCACTAACCCAGTCGTCATGAGTTTGTATTATCAACTCGGCAAGTTTTTCTTTTTTAATTCCTTGTAAATCTGCTTCTAACTTTAACGGGGTATAATCCCCGCTTTCTTTACATTTAAGAGCTGTTTGATACTTTAATTCATAGCGGTTTATTTGTTCATCTGTTAATTTTTTACCTGCAATATAATTTTTTACTTCTTTACTTTTTGCATCAGCTATGTTTTGTATATTGTTTATAAGTTTATTTTTAAAATAATTCAACCTTTCTTCTTCCGTAAATGCAGGTTCTGGTTTATTTCCCTTTTCTATCCATTTCTGAATCTCTTGGTAATGTCTATTGTTTTTATTTAAAGGAACAAAAGTACCGTTTAATAAATATCCTCTTAATTCATTTGTTTCTATATCTCTTATTTCTCCTACTTTCATCTAATCTCCTTCTATATCTCTTAACTCTCTTACTTTCATCTAAGCTCCTTATAATTCGGCGTCTGCTATAAAATCTAACTTTACAAAAGCAGTTTCAATGCTTTTATTTTTAAACCTCCCTCCAAGTTCTACATTTTGTCTAGTTACCCCGTATACGCCATGTTTATCTGTATTGCTTGTAGAAAAATTATTAATGATGTTAATAGCAGGAGTTACTCTTTTTTCTACTTCAAAGGGATAACTCATTGTTTGCGTTCTTATTCCATCCCCAGCATCATCTCTTAACACAAATCCATAAATTTTTTCATAATACCTTCTACATCTATGTAGTTGAACGTTAAAAGGCACTTGTTCAAACTCAGTAGCTACGGTTCCTTTTTCAAGCTGAACATCTGTAATACTTACCCAATCATTTGCATTCACATCAGAATTATCTACTATTCTAAGTTCTAATCCCAAATCCTCATTAGCGGTTATTTTAGACATATCAAATTCGTTAAAATTTATTGTTTGTGTAATTTTTTTAAATTTTTTATCCCCGGTATAGTTAAACGCAAATGATTTAAACTCACTTCCATCTGGGTATAGAAGTTTAATACTAAAATTTCTGTTCTTATTACTCGCGAGTAAGAAACTCAATGTAGCTTTTGTATCACTACCAAATAAATCTAAAAGATGCTGGCTTTCAAATCTATAAACAAATGGTGTATATTTAGAAATTCCATCATTTGTTATAACTGTAGACTTTAGATAGGTTTTGAAGATATATTTAGAATCTTCTACGTATGGTTTTCTTACCTCATCAACAGTTAACGGTTTGTTAAATATACGAACCTGATCTATTAGGCCTTTTAGTTTGCCATTAATGCCATTACTTTTAGCCGCGCCGATATAAATATCAAGATTATCGTCACCTTTTGAGCCTAAACTGCTAGTACCTATTTTATTACCATTAATGTATAATGTTTGATAACCATTTTCATACACACCACAAATATGTACCCAATTATTAATAATTTTATTAATGCCATAAAAATCCACACCAATAAAATCTGACCCGCCTGACGAGGCTAAAGTTAACTTGTTTTTTTTCTTATACCAGAATAAAGACACTCCACATCTATTACTAACACTACGGTTACCAAAAAATTCCACATTGTCAGCGTTATCATCTGGGTTAGCTTTAACCCATAAAGAGAAAGATCTATTTTTTATCAAATCCCGTGTTTTGAAACCGGTATTGATATAACTTTCACCATCGAATTTAGCTGCATAACCATCATAAATACCTAAATCATATTGTTCATTACCGACCCAATTTCCGTTATACTTCCCGCTTAAGTCATTTGCATCTTGTTTATCGAATGTGTAAGTTACTTCACAACTATTGTCTCCAAAAATATCTAATACAGATACTTTGCTTCCTGAATTAGAAGAAAAAATAAATTCTTGTCTAACATCCATGGAGCCGTCTCGTATTTCACTATACCATCTATCCAGTGTGTATTCTCCACGATTATTTAAATAATGTATTTTACCTCTTTGATCTACTTGCATATCTCCATTTATAATTCTATTTTTAAAGTTGAAGTTGCTGCCAATTATTTTTCGCATTATTTAACCTCCTCTATTCCAAGATTTCCATCATCTATAAATAATCTCCATTTAACTGGTTCACCGTTGCTATCTGTTTTTGACCTATCTTTTAGAATAAGACCTTGGTCTTTATTTAGTATAGTAATATCATAAGGTGTAGTTATGGCTTCATCTGTTCTAAATGCGTTAGCTATTGTTAAAAGTTTAAATGTTACTATAAAAATTTCATCCCCGTCATTAGGAGCTTTGTCAAATTTTATACTAACGCCATCGCTGATGTCAACTTCAGGTGTTTTATTTATACCGTTAACAAAAACTTCTGCTTTACCAGGGTTATAACCTCCTGGAATATTAAACTCTTTATTTTTACCATCCCCTTTAAAGAAATGTGTACTATATGTTTCTGTAGAAATAGGATTATCCCATATAGGCTTGCCATCATCGCTAAAATCTTTTATTAGTTTTAAACTATAGCTGTTTAAATCGTAAAATAGGTCACCCACTTCAACTGGTGTTCCGTCTATTCTAGTTGTCGGTATCTCTGTTCCAGCCCCCAAATATTTCTTACCGAACATATAACTTAACATTACAGCATTAGGTGTTTGAACTATTTCTGTTTTTCCATTAATTGTTTTTTCAAATATCACCATTTGCGGTTCTGATTTAAAAAACGTAGCTAATGAATTAATAAAATTAACAATAGTTTTAACAGCATCAAGTATCAACATTTAATCTCCTTTCATATTTCAGATTTTTAATTTAATCTTAAGTTTCAATTCGGTATTCAATAGACAAATCGTTAATATGGTTAGCTATACAAATTAGAAGAACATTTTCTAACTCATCTCTTTCTTTTTTTATAATTCTAGCTTCTCCGTAATCCAATTTATCCACATCTTTGTTATCTCCTACAGTTTTAAACGTCAATACACCTTTGTTACTCATATCGTAACTATTAGTTATGTGTCTAACTTCTATATTATAAACCCTATTAGATTTTAATAAGTTACTAGGTATTTTAATACTTAAAAGGTTGTCTTCATCTTCTATACTACTGAAAACTATCTTATCGGTAGTTAAATCTTTCAATACCCAATTCGTGTATTTATGATAACCTAAACCTTTCAGAATAGCAAATTCGCTTGTCGACACTATTAAATCTGAATCAATACTTACTTCATTTAGTTTTTCTCCGTTTAAATATATTTCAGGTGTTTTTATTATGGTGTTACCTAAACTGTAACCTTCATCTTTATTAGTTAACATAACTGGTTTTAATGGACCATAAAGATATTCATTTCCATCTTTATCTTCTAAATGTATCGTAACTCTTCCGTAATAATAATTTCTATTAGTAAAATCTAAATCGAAAACTCTACTATACAAATTTTCCTCATCTTTTTCTATGTTATAAACTAAACTTTCTGCATCGAAATCCATACTTTTAGATATTTGATAACTAGTGGCGATGTGTTTATAATTATCGGGAACCTTAAAATCGGATTTTATCCCAAAACGTTTTAAAGACATCATAACTCCTTTACCCGAATTATTTTTTGTTTATACCGCTGTCAAGTAACTTAAGTTCATATAGTTAACCTGCACGTTTATAATTTTTTATTTAAGAACTAATATTAAAAGAAAAAAAACCAGAAAATGTAAAAAAGGAGATACGAATGATAGATAAAAATAAAAACATTAAACTTCCTGAGTTTAGAAATATTTTACATTTGACTAAAGATGAATGTGGGGAAGATGTTCATTTAGTTAAGGAAATTAATAAAGACAGTGATGGAAATATCGAAGAAAACATAAGAATTATAAAGAATTACAAAAGACCATTTTGGATAACTAAACCAATCTTCAGACACCATAAAGATAAAAAGGAAACAGAGGATATAAAAAAATTAAATATGTATAAATCTACAGAAAGTGATCTTTTCTTAAATGCAAAAAGGCATTTAGGTCTAATTACTGCTAAAAATATGAGAGACATAAGAATGTCTCCTTATATTTACGGAATAGACATAGATGCTAAAACATTTATTAAACGTAAATATCTCAAGACTCATAACTTTAATGTTACTCCTTATCGTATAGGTGTATTCGATATTGAGGTTGAATTAAGAACTGATGAGATTATTATAATAGGTTTAGCTACCAAAAAGGAAATAAAAACAGCTTTATTAAGGAAGTATGCTAATAAAATACCTAATCTTTATAAAGAATATAAGATATATTTCGAGAAGTATATACCTGACGAATTTCCTTATAAAAAACAACAGTTAGAAAATATGGAGTTAAAAGTATTTGATACGGAAATAGAAATGATTAAATGGATATTTAAAGAAGCTAACACGATGGAGATAGATTTTTTAACTGGTTGGAATATCCGTTATGATATAGGTAAAATACTTGAGGTATGCGAGAAAGAGAATGTAGATCCGGCAGATATATTCCACTACGATAAAATACCTCTTAAGTATAAATATTTTAAATTTATAGAAGGTAGAACTAAAAAGGTTACAGAGTCTGGTAAAGAAATACCTATTAACATAGAAGAACAGTGGCATGTTTACAGAACAAGTTCTAATTATAAGCTCATAGACGCTATGTCGACACATAGATATATTAGAGTAGGTCAAGAGAACGTCCCAGGAGGCTATAGTCTTAACAACATACTAGACTACGAAGGTATCCCACTTAAGCTTAAATTTGGAGATAGTGAAGCATTACAAAGCAACGAGTGGCACCTCTATATGACTGAAAACAAACCACTAGAATATATTATATATAATAACTGGGATTTAAATTCCATTATAATGTTAGACGATAAAACCAAAGACTTGCAAGTATCTTTACCTTTATTATCAGGTATTTCGGATTTTGATATCTTTAACTCAGGCCCTAAAAGATTAGTAAACGAATTTTTCTTTTTTGCTCTTGAACATGGTAGAATATTAGGTACTAAAGATCCTAATATGGATAAAGATAAAATACTAGGACTCGATGACTGGATAGTTACACTAAAGCCTCATCTTCTTAAAGATAACGGGCTTAAACTTATAAAAGAGTTACCTAACCTGAGAACTAATATAAGAACATTCGTATTCGACGCAGATGCTGTAAGTAGTTATCCTAGTAATATTTATGCTGCTAACGTGTCTAAAGATACAACACATAGAGAGCTTATTAAAGTAGAAGGTTTTGATAAAAAAACATTTAAAGAGATGAATATAGATTTAATGTTCGGTATAACTAATGCTTTAACTTACTCACAGACTATGTTTAAGTTACCCGGTTTGTTTAAGATACAACATATGTTAGAAGCTAATAAGTTAGTACATGATTAATTAATCGGAATTATAAATTAGTGATGATGAGATACCTAAAATGGTATCTCATCATCATCTACAAATTCTTTTAATTTTTCAGTTATCTCATCTTCTGTTTTTGTCTCGTCTTCTTTTTTTCCATCTAGTATATTTTCTAAAATTTTTATAGAATTTTCATAAGCTAGATTAATACTTAGAGGAAATTTTAACTTATTTTTAATAATATAAAAATAACTTATATCGGGACTAAGCTTAAAGTTAATATCACCTTTGCTAGAATCAAAATTCTTATCATAGTAGATAACTAAATTACTAGGATGTTTTAAATCATAACCGAATAACATACCAACTATAGACGCTAATATATATTGGTTCCTAGGATAGAGTCTATCGAAATATGAAATTAAATATTTAGCTAGAATTATATTTTCATCAGTAGGTAGATAGTTGTTATCTACACTATACTTTATATTTTTACAAGATGTTTTCCAAGGATAATAAAGTTCTAATCTTTTTAATAAATTAGATTTATTAGTTATAAATTTTTCTAGCTCTTCAAAATGATTGCACAACATTCTAATAATTACTGTATTCTTTAAACTTACTAATAATTTATCTATCATTTCTCCGAACTCTGATAATTCCTTTTCTGGAAGCCCGGTAGTAGGGATAAGAATAGTTATAACAAGTTCGTCCTTACTACATAAGTTATCTATATCTTTTTTAATGTTATTTAATATTTCTTCGAAGTCTAGTTTTTGGTCTATTTTGTTATTCTTATCCCATAAGTTAATTTTACTATCTGATTTAAAAATCCTTTTGATTTTATCTTTTTTATCAACATCTTTGTTAAAACTATTATTATAACTTTTATACGTTTTTTTATAATTCTTATAGTCTTTGTTATAGTTATTATTAAAGTTATTGTATTTTTTTCTGTTGTAATTGTTATAACTATTATTATAACTATTTTTATTACCGTAACTCTTATAAGAGTTATAATCCTTCTTTTTAAAATAGCTATTATCCATTCTCTTACTCCTTACTATTTCTTTATTCTTTTTTTAACTAAACTATCAAATCTGTCTCTAAGTCTACTAATTCCAATTTACTACCATGGAATTTAGCTAGTGATAGGCTTAATATTTCGCCTCCTACTCCAGTAGCCATAGCTGGAATACTATTTTCGTTTTTACTAGCTATTTCACCTGCGCAAATGCTACAAAAATGTGGTACAAGTTTACAAAACATAGGCGATCTTAAATTAACTGTTTTGTTAATATATCTCTTAATGTTATCATTATTTAACAATACTAGCTTTCCATTTTCTACTATATATCTACCTATTAACCCGTCTTTGTTAATATCTGTTATTTTTATTTTAAGATAGATTTTAGTTTTGCAGTCGCCTTTTTTAATTTTTCTATCTGCTGTTGCCCTCTGGTTGTCTTTAGTAACTACACCACCTTTTTGTGTCTCAGCACCCCTACTATATGAACCACTCCTTGCGTCATTAATCAAGTTTACTAAATCATCTGGGTTATTTTTATCCCACTCGTCATAAAGACTTCTTATAACTGGTCTAACTTTACCGGTATCCTCGAATGTATTACCTACACCAAAAATCAAAAATTTTCTCTTCCTAGCTATACCTTTAGTTTTACCAGACAATAATTTACCTAACGCAGGATCGTCTTTAAGATACTGTTCGTCATACTCTTCTAACTTTTTCTCTAACTCAGCAACAACGGTTAAGTTTTCCAACGCATGCGGGCCATATTTTTTCTTTAATTCGTTTATGATTTTTTGTTTATAACTATCTATATTAGGCGGAGGTAATACAGCTTTAGGAGTAGCACTAAATGTTAAAAACTTACTCATTCCGTCTATGTACATAACGTGGTTATAGAACTTATGGTACTCTTGTATGGTAATTTTATTAGGCTCCTTTTCAGGCTCATCCGTTAAATTATTCTTTATAATCGTTTCCTCTATATCTTTAACCGTAAATTGTTTATTTAAATAAATTCCTTTTTTCCCAAAAGGTAAATATATTAATATATAATTAGTTATTAACCTTCCTAACGTAGTAATCATCTTACTAGGTATTATTTCCATAAAACTACTATCAACCTCTATCTCATCTTTGTAATTAAATGTTGCTAATTTAAAATCATTATTTAAAAGATAAATTCTATCATCTACTTTACCTTTAACTACCTTACCCTTTTTTATTATATATTCATCTTCTTTTTCTTCATCAGGTATCCCTGAAAACATATCTAAAATCCATTTAAGTTTTTTAGGGAAACCCTTATGTAGGCTTAATTTAATATATTCGCTTTGCTCCTTATTAAGTCTATATCTTTTTTTATTGCTCATTCTCCCTCCTCTCTAAAGTTATAAAAAAATCATGCACTCTATCAGCTATAAATTGTTTAAACATCGATTCTGAAAACAATTTATCCAAATACTTAATATTTAAAATAAGGGCTTTACTAAATTCCTTGTTAAGTTGGTCGTTAAATATTGATAAATCTTTTATAGTTTCTTCTTTATAATCGTAATATGAATCATTAACTAGACCTTGAATAACAAATTCTATAAAATGTAAAAACAAAAATACTGGAAAGTTTTCTATTAACTTATCTTTAAAGAAATCTTTATCATCCTCTCTAGAAAGCGTAGATAAGAGTTCTTTTATATCGGCCCTTATAGAATGTCTATAGAGTGTAACTGAATAAAGGAAAGATTCATTTACGATAGAATATTTTAATATATCCGGTAATGTTTTTATTCCTATGTTGTTCAAACCGTTAACTAGTTTGACAACCATATCTCCTAATTGTTTAACTTTATCTAAATCTATCTCTTCCTCTTCATTTTCCCTTAACTTATCTAAAATTAAATCTCTTAATCTTATAAAAAAATCTGGAGAAACATTTTCATAAATTGTGTACCAATTGTTAAACGATATTTCAGGTTCATTATGTTTCAGTAACATATAAAGTAAGTCCTCTTCTTTAGCTATAAAGTTTTCTTCGTTTAAAAAACTATCATAAACGTAAGCATCGTACACGTCCATGCCATAAAATATACTCGTGAAAGCTTTTAATAGTTTATTTATCTCACTAAGTGTTAAATCCAGAAAATTGCCCTTATTAAGATATACTTTAAATTCTTCTTCAATAGCTTCTAAAGATTTAACTTTTAACAATGCTAGTATTTTGTCCCCTCTCTCTAAGTTATCCGCATAACTTTCGTCCATATTTAACATAGGTATTAATTCTTCTAAATAGTCAAATTTTCCTAAATAGTTTAATAGTTGCATGTTCTCTTTTACATCTTCTAATGTTATCTCGTTAAAGATTTTATCCAACATAAACGTTATAAAATCATATTCTTGTCTAACTGTTGTTTTTTCACTACTATCTAGACTTATATAATTATACTCAAACTCCTTTCTTTCGAAATCCATACTAATCTCCTTTAACCGTGATTTTTTCAAGAGTAATTTAATTATTAATATATTGTTATTATTTCAGTTTAACCTCTATTAAATCCTCATATTTTTATACAAAGAGTATTATGTTTGAGTTAAAAAATTTAATAAAAAAAAAGGAGTTAAATATGGGAGAAAGTGTTAAATCTGCAGGTTTGGTTATTAAGGAGATAACAGATAAAGCTTTCGATAATGTTAGGAGAAAGAACCCTGATGTAAAAAACGACGAACTAGCTTTAGAAATAGATTACAATAACTTATTAAAACTTAGAAAAGAACTTAAAAATCTTATTACTTCATCTATCCAAGCCGTTAAACAAATAAGAGAAAGTATGATGGTTACTAAAAATGAAAGAGCTAGACAGATACTCTTACACGATAAGAAACTAAAAGAGTTATTAGAAAACGTAGAAAAACTAATAAAAAAAACTGCAGAAAAAGCGGATGATATTTTAAAAAGCCATTCAGTAGTTAAGAAAAATCCTGAAACAGGTAAAACAGAAATTTTTCCATTTACTACTAAAATTATTATAAAAAATAAACCATTTAAAACTAATAACGAAAAACTAAAAGATCTGCCTTATGAAGTAGAATTTTATAAATTAGTTACTATTAAAGATCCTAAAACTGGTAAACATAAACAAACATATGTTAAAATAGATTTAGAAAAATTTAACGTTACTACGAAGGCTATACTTGACGAATTAACTGTATATATAACATTATACGACCTTTACGTAAAACTTATTACAGATTTTAGAAATAACGTAGAGATGTATATAAACTCTATTAGTGCTAGGGTGAAAGAACTAGAAACAATTATAGATAACGCTTTGAAAAAAGAAAAAGTTGATAAAGAGATTAAAGACACAGATCCTGAAACAGTAGAAGAAAATAAAACAAAAAAGGAGTCAAACGATGACGAATAATAAAGATAATTTAAATAACATCAGTAGCAGTTCAAATACTGCTACTGATGGTAAATGTAAAACTTTCGTTATAAATAACGAGTTAGATAAAGAAAAGTTAGAGAAGTTTTTTAAAGAAGTTTTAGATAAGAACCAAATAGTTGTTAAAATACCATCAGCCTGCCCTGATCTACTTACTAAACTTGATAAAACATTAGAAGAAAACCAGAGTATTAAAGAAAAAATAAATAAGGATGATGAAAAGGTTTTATCCTTAGAGATAGCTACAACCAGTTTCGAAACAGTTGACACACTAAAAGAATGTAAGAAATGTGATATCTATTCTAATAACGTAAACTTAGAAGGTAAAGAATTAACGATAAAAACACTTCTACCTAAGAATGTTAATACTGAAAATGCGGCACTAATACTTCTAAAAAGTAAATTAGGTAGCGGAGTTTACGAAAGGATTCCGTTAATTAATTCTGGGTTTTGGATAACTTTAGAACCATTAACAGCAGAAGAAATAGTTTTACTTATGGAAGACATAGCTAAAGAGTTTAACGAAATAGGTAAAAACATAGGTATACTGGGATATAGCCATTACGAAGTTTTATATCATAAAGTAATTATGAAACACTTGTTACCACATATCAAAGATAGCAGTTTAGACGTCCCTGTTACTGAAATATTAGACTATATATCTATCAACGATTTAGATACACTCCTTTTAGCTTTAGCTAAAAGCTTTTACCCTAAAGGTTACAAGCATGGCTTAATAGCTTGTAAGAATAGTTTAGTTATAGACGACAAAACTAAAACCCCGAAATGTAGTTATAAAGCTAACGTAACTTTAGACTTGGATAAATTACTATTTATTAACGATTCTATTTTTAACCAAGAAGAGTATTCTAAATTAAAAGAAACTCTATTAAAAACTAAACCTAACTCGTTATCTATAGAAGATGTTAAATCCTACCAAGAAAATCTCCCTAACACTGTTAAAAATATTTCTATAACTAAAAATGATTTAAACTTAGTTATAAGTTTAAAAGTACCATCTATATCCAAATATTTAGAATATGGAGAACTCTTCATTAACGAGGTTAAAACAAAAGTAACCCAATATATTAAGGATTTAGATTTAAGTAAGATAGAGGAAAAAGTTAGAATTAAATATAAAGACTTACCAGAGGAAGAATTTAGGGAGAAAGTAGCTGAGGAGTATGAACGTTACAAAGAGTTAGTTGCTAAAAATCTAGAAGCTAAGATACTATCTCTTTTAAATATTAAAGTTTATAACCATTATGTTAACAAAGTAATAATAGACGGCGTTATAGTAGATAACTATGATAGTATTAATAGTGTTCTTTTAGATATTAGGAACGATGAAGAAATAAGAAACAAACTTTTTAAAAGTATAAAAGATTTAATTAATGAATCGTCTCTGACTTTAGTAGGTACGCCTAACTTCACATGTCCTAATTGCGGTGAGGAACAAGGACCGCAACCTATCATCCCTTTATCGGTAGTTAACCATTTTTTTATCTTAATCAATACCAAGTATCAGAGCTTAGTAACTTAGAAGATATAAATGAAGATGAACGCCCGTTTATAGAAGAACTTTATAATCTTCGTAAAAAGTTTTCTAACGAAGATAGTGTTATAGAAAGAATAAATTATTACATTAATCTCAGAGATACTAAAGGTATCTCTGGGTTGGTTAAACTATTTGTAAAAGGACTTCTCAAATCTGTAAATGAATTATCCAACATAACTTATCTAGACGCAGTTATAGTTATGAGAAAAATAAATAACCTTTTCTTTAAAATACCTACGGAACCTACACATTTAGATACCGTTTCTAGGCATGAAAAAGAAAATTTTACCTTAGACGTAAGAGTAGATTTTATGGAGTTTTACTTTTTAAATAAGTTACATAAAGATTTTGGTATAGATTATAACACATACAAAAAACTTACAAGAGAAGAGTTAGAATATATGAAACATTATATAGAATATGAAAACAAAGTAAAAAGCTTAAATAGTAATCTTTACAATGATTTACAAGAAAAGCTGAAGTTATAAAACATATTAATAAAAGGAGTAACTATGACAGATGTTAGTTCAGTAGGGGATGCTAATAAAGGCATCCTCACTGATTTTGATACTATTTTTGACTCATGGTGGGGTATACTGAATAAAGTAAAACCTGAAGAATCAACGTTGGTTTTAAAAGATGAAATTTATTGGTACCATAGGGTTTGTAACGAAACGCTTACTTTACCTAACATAATGTTTAAAGCGCTGTATAGTAAACGAGGCAAAATCTTAACTAAAGACAATTTAAAATTAACCAACATATTGAGTTTTATATACACGGAAGTATTAGCATTGGAACAGATTAAAATAGAGAGTGGTGGATTATCTCCGGTTGTAATTGATATAAACATTTACCCATATAAATTTACTATAATGGAACTTAAAATTATTAAAAAGATCTTAGAAAATCTTTTACTCGGACCTAATCTAACTATAAACTTTATAAATATCCCTTTGTGGAATTTAGAACTTAAAAAAATAAAAAATAGATATAGAAGTTTTATAAGTGTTAATGGGTTAGAATGGTTAGGTTATAACACTTTAACTAAAACTTACAGCAATCTTAACCTTTTTATTCCTTCTCTATATGAAGAACCGCCTATATATGAAATAACGCCTGAAATTCAGGAACGAGATTTTAATTTCCTAGAAATCTTTACTAAACCAGTAGTTAACTTAAAAACACTACCTGTTAGTTTATTTTGTAGGAAACTAAAAAAAGAATAAGGAGGGTGAAATGGGATTAACGTTGGATGGTAACATCTATTTTACATCTGAGGACGTGGTAGCTATTAACAACTATTTATCTAGTACCAACAAACCTACGTTTATAGGCATGGTTGAGTATATGAATAAAAGATTACAGTGTAGTAAAGTGGCTAAAGTTCTACAACAGCTAATAGACGAAGGTATAAAAGTTATGCCTAAACTTATATACAGACCAGAAACTTTAAAAGTCAGAGTAGAAAATGGTGTTTTTAAACTAGATAAGCTTCCTTACAAAATGTCTGATAGTTATTTTATATGGGATATAATTTATGTAAAATATGATTCAACAGGAACCGTTAAGATGTTCACAGATATAGAGTTCAATCCTGCTACTCTAGAAGGTAAAATAATTAATGATATCGATCCGAATGATAATATAACAGGAACCGGAACCATAACATTCTTTGTTTTAACAGAAGTAGATGACGCCTCTTAGGAGATATTATATCTCCTAAGAGGTTAAGTGGTTAATATTTTAAATATCCATAATAAGAGTACCTAATGAATAATCAGCTACTTTAGACTCGAAGAACGATGTTTTATTATCTTTACCTACTAAAGACCATTTATCTACAAACGTTTCTATAAGCCCGCCGTCTTTTACATCTGGGTATAGTTTATCTATGCCTAAATTTTTACATATACTATTAGCTTTATCTTGTATAAATTGTGATATAGTGTCTTCGTTAAAGCCGTTAATATTAGCTTGTTTAGCTAAGTATAACATCCAATTAATTTCTACCCATGTCATATGTTTAAGAAGTTTATATATTCTCTCTATGAACTCTTCTGGTAAATGTTTAGTATCTACTAACAATTCCTTCACTGCTGTTCTAAAAATGTTTTTAAATAATACAACATGCGTGTACTCGTCCCTCTCTATGAATTGTATCATTTTAGCTGTGCCTAATAACCCATGTTCTTCTCCGAACCACCACATAAGCGTAAAACCTGGATAAAATATCATTCTCTCTAATACGTTATTAGCTACAAATGCTAATAGTAAATCACCTATAGTTGGTTCAAATCTTACATTTAATTTTTCTTCTAAAAAGTTGATAATTTTCTCATTAATATCTTTGCTTAAAAAACTGACTATTTTTCTATCTGATTTATACAATTGTTCAAACATTTTACTAACTTCTTTATTCTTATTATAAAGATATCTATTTTTTTTATTAAGAGTATAAATTTCTTTCTTGTCGAAGTAATCCAATACTTCTTCTCCTAACACGGCATAAGATTTGCTATGGTTAGCTTCTTCCCACGCTTGTCTACTTATAACGGCGTTAACTATAGGTGATGTTATGTAAGGATTTATCCTATCTTGTAACTGGTTAGTCTGTATGCTATCGTTAGCTATAAGTTGTGCTAGATTTGTTTTGTAAATTGCTTTCAAATTGTTAGGTAGCTTTTCAAAAAGTATTTTATCTTTACTTAAAGACACTTCACTAGGGAACCATGTATTAGCTATCATTTGGTCCCATAAATTAGCTGCCCATTTATAATCAGGATCCACAAAATCTATTACTCCATCAGATTCGCATCCAATTATGTTACAAAATTTCTTACCTTCCTGATTAAATAATAGTTTTTCTCTAACAGGTCTTCTTAAAATCTCTTTAGCGTTAGTAACATATCCTTCCATAATTACTCCTTTTAATTAAAACTACTGAGTGTCAAATTTTAGTTTATAACAAAAAATAATGAAACTGAGCCAGAGGGATAAATTTCCCTCTAACTATTACTTAATTGTTTATATAATTATTCACATCCGGTACAGGTTATCTCGTTTTCCATACCACCCGATGTTTCATCAACATTATTACTACTTCTCGTTCTTAGATAGTATAAAGATTTTAGACCTAGTTTATTAGCTTTAAGAATAATGTCATTAGCTAACCAACTAGCTTTTATTTTTTTACCTTTAGGTATATATACGTTATGACTTATACCTTGGTCTACGTATTTTTGTCTTATAGCTGTTAACTCTATAAGTCTA
>Ga0256838_1000263_pt1 | contig 35401 bp, 36 predicted proteins | sample 4571419metaG_FD_185978 | JGI IMG/M metagenome (GOLD analysis project Ga0256838, IMG submission 185978) | Hydrothermal vent microbial communities from Guaymas Basin, Mexico - 4571-419 | ecosystem: Environmental > Aquatic > Marine > Hydrothermal vents | place: Mexico: Guaymas Basin | collected... | reverse complement strand
TCAACAACACCTTAGGCGAGGCCTTTGAAGACGCGAGGGAGCTCCTAAAGCTCCTCAGCTAAAGGAATAAAACCTCTCCTTCACCAAACCACAATCCCGCTCATTTTTTCGGGCATTTCAACAAGAGGAGGTGTAGCATGATGAAGAAGAAGTTAGAAAGGTCGCAATCCCGCTCATTTTTTCGGGCATTTCAACAAGAAACTCTTTATCGGGCAATCCCGCCCCTTCCAGGGCGAGTCGCAATCCCGCTCATTTTTTCGGGCATTTCAACCGCACCTTTTCTGAAACCCTTGTAAATCAAGGGTATTACTTTTAGGCTAAATCGTAATAAACAGCTTAAAGCTTTGTGGGGCAATAGCCCTGAGGTAGACAATTGTTAGAATAGCCTAATTTCCTATTCTACTGTTAAAGACCTTTCTATTAATTATAGCCAAAATAATCTATCAGTCAAGAAGAGCGGCAAGGAGAAAAATCAGGAAGGAGACGAGAGTAATCGTTGCTCCCGAGGGAGCGTCAAGGGCGAAGGAGACGAGAATCCCGATAAAACTTGAGAGGAAGCCGAAAAGGACTGTAAGGGCGAAGAAGTTAAAGTAGCCCTTTGCAAGGCGAAAGGCTGAGGCCGCGGGCATAACCAGAAGGGAAAAGACCAGGAGAGCTCCCACCGCCTTTAGGGAAAAGGTTATAACCAAAGCGATAAGAAGGCTCATCAAAAATGTAATAACCTCAACCTTGTAGCCCGAAGCCTTCGCTATCTCCTGACTGAATGTAATCAGGTAAATCTCCCTCCAGAAGAAGAGGTAGAAGAGGAAGACTACGGCGGCAGTAATCCCGAGAAGAATAATATCGGTGTTAGTAGCACTTAAAGGGCTGCCGAAGAGGTAGGCAAGCGCAGAAGAGCCGTAAGCCCCCGAAAGGCTTAAGAATACTACGGCCAAAGCAACGCTCGTTGCAAAGAGAGCTCCCATAGTTGCATCAAAGTGAAGCCCCCTTCTGAGCTGGAAGAACCAGATTAAGAGAGAAGCCAAAAGGGTAAAAAAGAGAGCGGTAAGAGTAGGGTTAACCCCCAGGAAGATTCCAAAGGCAACCCCTGCAAGGGCAACGTGGGCAAGGCCTGCTCCGGCAAAGCTCATCTTCCTGAGAACCACGTAAGAGCCAACAGCCGAGCAGGTTAAACCCGTTAAAACTGCCGAGATTAACGCCTTAACGCCGAAGCCGTAGGAGAGGTAGAGGAAGGGGTTGTGGAGCATCTACTCCCCTTTCTCCGTCTTCTCTTTCAGCTTCTTAAGGTATTCCTGAGCCTTCTTGTGCTTAACGACATCACCGGTTTTATAGTAGATTGCGTACTCGGCAACGTTGGTGGCGTGGTCGCCCACCCTCTCAAGGGACTTAACAACGAGAATCAGCCTGACGGCAACGTCAGCGGTTTCGGGGCTCTCTTTGGCCATCTCAATAAGCTCGTTAAAGAGCCTGTCGTAGAAGCTGTCAACTATGTCGTCTTTGTCTATGACCTCCTTTGCAAGCTCTACATCGCCCCTTAAAAGGGCCATTATTGAGTCCTTCAGCATCTCAGAAACAATCTTGAGCATTCTGGGAAGGTCAACGTAGGGCTTAATGGGAGGAACTTCCGCTAAGTAGAGGGCCGTCTCGCAGATATCCCTTGCAAGGTCGCCTACCCTCTCAAGGTCAACTATACTCTTGAGGATAGAAACAACAAACCTTAAGTCGGTGGCCTCGGGGGAGTAGAGGGCGAGGATTCTTATGCACCTCTCCTCAATCTCAATCTCCTTGAGGTCTATGAGCCTGTCAAACTCGTAGGTTGCCTTGGCCTTCTCCTTATCCCTCTCCATTAAGGCTTCCATTGCATCGTTTATGATTTTCCTGGCCATGTCGGCCATTTCAATAAAGCTCTTCTTTAGAGCGTCAAGGTCTTCAAGGTAGCGCTCAATCATCTTCTCCTCCGCACTGAAGTAGAGATATTATTCTGTTTATTGCATCGTAAGGGGTTTTAACCCTCAGATAGCCCGGAAGGGAGGCTATCTCTTTTATTTTAAAGGAGAGCTCCTCCTCTCCCAAGGGCTCGTTTGCCCTGTAGTAGATTAACCTCTCTAAGAGGGGAAAGAGGTAGTCCTCAAAGAGGAGGTGCCAGACCTTTAGCCTTTCACCCTCAAGCTCTTCCCTTTCCAGAAGGCCAATTAGGTAGTCTAAAAGGGGCTCTTCATCACTTCCCAAAAGGGCGTTTTTAAAGGAGTGAAGCCTCTTTCCTACCTCCTCTTTCCAGGAAGGGACTTTAAACTCCAAACTGTCCCAGCCGGGAAGTTTCCCCTTAAAAAACCTTAAGGCCTCCTCTTCAAAGGGAAAGTCTTCGTCCTCTCTTCCAAAGTTAAAGCAGCTCATAGGCTCTCCTCTTTTACCGGCCTTGATAGGAGCTCCTCCATAACCTTCCCCGGAGAGTAGCCCCTGTGAACTATCTTATAGACGGCCTCGGTTATGGGCATCTCAACCGAGTACTCCTTTGCAAGTTTAACGGCCGCCTTTACAGTATGAACCCCCTCTACGACAAAGTTCCCGTTTACTCCGCCCTCTCCCCTTCCCAAGGCAAGGCCGAACTGCCTGTTCCTTGAGAGCTCCCCCGTACAGGTCAAAACCAAATCCCCCAGCCCTGAAAGGCCGTAAAAGGTTTTCTCCTGAGCTCCCATTGCACAGCCCAGCCTCTTTATCTCGTGAAGCCCCCTCGTAATCAGGGCCGCCCGGGCGTTGTTCCCGAGCCCCATACCGTCGGCAATTCCGGTAGCAATGGCAATAACGTTTTTTAGAGCCCCTCCCAACTCTACGCCCAAAACGTCGTTACCCGCGTAAAACCTAAAGCTCTTAGAGCTCAAAACTTCGGCAACCTCTAAAGCCCTCTGTGATGAAAGGTTTGCAATAACTGCGGCCGCAGGAAGCCCCTTAGCAACCTCAAGGGCAAAAGTGGGCCCGGAGAGGACGAAGTACTCGCTCTTAGAGCCGAAAATCCCGGCGTAGGTTTCAGAGAGGGTTTTAAGGGTTTTAACATCTATTCCCTTGCTTGCACAGATTAAGGGTTTGCCGGAAAGGAGCTCCCTCTTCTCCTTCCAGAAGGGAGGGGTGTACTGGGTAGGAATAATCGAGATAACAAAGTCTGCACCTTCAGCAGCCTCGGCAACAGAAGTTGTAGCTCTAACCGACTCGGGGTAGGGAATCCCCGGAAGGAAAAGGGTGTTCTCCCTTTTGAGGTTAATCTCAGAGGCAACATCTTCTTCTCTGCACCACTGAAGAACCTCAAAGCCGAGCCTTCCGAAGTGAACTGCCAGTGCAGAGCCCCAGCTTCCGGAGCCTAAGACGGCCAGCCTCAACTCTTCCTCCCTACCTCAACAAACCTATCGCCCTCTCTCTTAAAAACGCCTGAAACGAGAACTCCCTTTTCCCTCAGGTGTTTCAGCAACCTTTCAAGCTCCTCTTCACCTTTTACGAGAACCCCTACCCCGCACCCCTCAAAAATCTCGTCGGGAATGGGGATTGAGACCGCCTTAAAACCCCTGAGCTCCTTCTCGGCCTTTAAACCTTCGGGGATTGAGGGAAAAGAGATGCAGTAGTCGTACTTCTTGAAAAGGCCAGTTAACCTGAGGAAGTACTCCTTTGCGTGGAGCCTTACACCGGTAGCTATGAAGAAAATCTTCTCGCCTAAGTTCTTAGCCTCTGCCATTTTCCTCCTCTTTTAACTTCTTTAAAGCTAAGAAACCCTCGTAGAATATCCAGAGGGCGAGAAAGACCTGAACGAGGGCCGCAATCCCGATAACGGTTAACTTCCACTTGAGAAAGAGCATAACGAGAGCCCACAGGGTTATAACTCCCATAAAGAGGGCGGGGATTCCGGGAACGAACCAGTATTTACCTTTACCGGTTTTAATCAGCCAAATCATAACAACGAAGAGGGCAAGGGCTGCAATGAGCTGGTTTGTTGCCCCGAAAACCGGCCAGAGAGCTTTCCAAACCGGAAGGAGTTTACCTGTTGAGGGGTCTTTGTACTTCAAAAAGACGAGGAAGGCCGGAATTACGAGGGAGACTCCGGTTGCCACAAACCTATTCTTAATTCCGGTAAGCTCGGTAAAAACGTAGCGGGCAAGCCTCGTTCCCGTATCGGTGCTCGTCAGAACGAAAGAGGAGAGGGCAAGCATTCCGAAGGCGACCCCGATGTAGTGGGGAATCCCGAGGAAGGACATAAACTTACCTATTCCTGCCCCGTATATGGCCGCAACGTTCTTCTTTAAAACCTCAAATTCGGTTGAGGTTAGGGTCATAACGAAGATTATGGACATAACGGCTACAACCCCTTCAAGGAGCATCGCTCCGTAGCCCACGGGAAGTGCGTCTGGCTCTTTGTCAAGCTGTTTTGAGGTCGTTCCAGAGCCCACGAGGGAGTGGAAGCCGGAGATTGAACCGCAGGCTATAACGACGAAGAGAAGGGGAATTATCGGACCTATGTCGCTGTTAAAACCGAAGAAGGCAGGCAGGTTTGGGTCAACATTTCCGAAGGAGAGGAGAATTCCCAAGCCAGCTCCTATGAGAGCTCCGTAGAGAAGAAAACTTGAAAGGTAATCCCTCGGCTGCAAAAGAAGCCAGACGGGAGTAACCGACGCAACGGCAACGTAAATCAGGAGAATAACATTCCAGACGGCAGGGGAGAGGTTAATGGGAAAGAGCTGGCCGACGTAAACGGCACCGTAAACGAGGATAACGAAGAGGGCCGTCGTCCACTTGAGTGAGAGCTTGAAGTTGTAAACGAGAAGCCCGAAAGTTAGAGCGAGGAAGATGTAGATAACGGCGCTCGTTGCAACTCCTCCGCCGATTGGAAGTTTAATAACCTCTCCGTTCTCAACAACGGGAACTACGGCGTTAAAGGTTATCTGAGCAACGTTTATGAAGACGGCAACAACGTAGAGGAGGGCAAGCCAGATAAAGAGTTTAAAGAGGAAGCCTGCCCTCTTTGAGAGGTACCTGCCGCCGATTTCGGCTATTGAGCGGGCTTTATTCCTTATTGAGGCCACGAGGGCACTCATATCGTGAACGCCGCCGATGAAGATGTTCCCGATTAAGACCCACAAGTAAGCTGGCAACCAGCCCCACGAGGAGGCTGCAGTTATAGGCCCGACAATAGGTCCGGCTCCGGCAATTGAGGAGAAGTGGTGCCCTAAAAGAACTGGAGCAGGTGCGGGGACGTAGTCAACACCGTCCCTCATGGTGTGGGCCGGGGTTTTATTCCTTTCGGAAAGGCCGAAGACCTTCTCTTTTAAAAAACCTCCGTAGAGCCTGTAAGCCAACAGAAAGACGAAGACGGCAAAGAGGAAGAGAAAAACCACCATAGCTCCAACCTCCTTAATTCGGGAGTATTATACTCCCTGCCTTTAAACGGCCTCTTTACCCTTCTCCTCAAGCTTCTCCAATCTTTCTTTTAAAAAGTAGTCAATTGTCTCAACCCTGATTTTTATTGAGCCGGCAGGACGGTTTTCGTCTATCTCGTGGAAGGTGAAGTAGGGAGCTCCCGCCCTTTCAACGATCTCCTCAATGACGGAGTAAATCGGGGCATCGTGGCCGCACCTGAAGGAGGAGAGGTCAAGGAGGGCAAGATTTGGGTGGTTGGCACCGTAGAGGGCTGCCCAGACTTTCCTGCTGCTGTTCTCACTGTAGGCCTTCTTCCAGACGTCCCTGATTTTAAAGGGCTCCCTCCCCTTAAAGACCTTCTTCAGGAACTCCTCTTTCAGCGGTAAACTCTCAATCGTCAAAATCGGGTAGCCCCTCTTCTGGAGCTCCTTGGCTATCCCGTGGTTAATTCCCGGGTCGTTGTGGTAGGGCCTTCCTAAAACGAGTATTCCCATCCTCCCCTCAGCCTCTATCTTCCTTAAAACCTTCTCCCCCAGCTCCCTCATCTCCCTAAGGTAGGCCTCAAGAGCTCTGAAGCCCTCCCTAACCGCCCTTCTGTTCTCCTCTTTTCGGAGCTCCAAAATCTCACTGAAAGCCTCAAAGAGCTCGGCCTCAAGGAGCTCCTCATCGTCAAAGTGGAGGAGGGGGTCTATAAACTTAACTCCCGACTTCTCAAAGATGTCCTCCTCACGGGTAAGAACGGCCCTTACGGTTATCGGGGTAGCCGTTACGGTAGGGCAGGCGTGGGAGCCCTCGGCATCGGTAAACATGCTCTTTAACGCGGCAACCTTGGGGAAGAGGATAAAGTCGGGCTTCTTCTTCAGGAGGTTCCTTATATGGGCGAGGGCTACCTTACTGGGGAAGCAAGGGTCTATCGCCCCTCCCTTCATCTCCTCCTGAATCAACTTCTCGCTGGTGTAGTCGGAGAAAACGAAGTTCTCAACTCCCAAAGACTCAAGGTAGCCCCTGAAGAAGGGGGCAAGGGAGTAGAAGTTGAGAACCCGGGGAATCCCCGCTTTTAACTTCCTCCTCCTCTCAATTACCCCCCTTCTCGGGATAATTCCGAAGAGCTTTTCGGAGTAAACCTTGTTAACCGGATAGCTCTCAAAAACCTTCTTAGCACTGATTTCCTGAAGGTTAGGGTTCTCTTTTTCAATTTCCTTTAGTCTCTTAATAACCTCCTTAACCTCGGAAGCCTCAAGAACCATACCCTTCTCGCACGGGGCGATTACGTAGAGCCTCTTCTCCCTCCCCGGAGGGGAGAGCTCAATAAAGGTTCTCTGGCAGCGGTTGGTACAGAAGTTGCACCTCGTCGTCTCGTCGCTCCTTACAGTAAAGGAGAGGTTGAGGAGGGCATCTACTCCTATAAAGGAGCTCCTACCGCGGTAATTCCTGGCGGCCAAAAGGGCGGCACCGAAGGCTCCCGCCTCACCGGTAATCGGGTGGACGAAGACCTCGGCGTCGGGGACTCTCTCCTTTATGAAGTCATACTGGGCTTTAACCGCCGCAAGGTTTCTCTGAGTCCCTCCCTGAAGGAGGAAGCGCCTACCCAACTTCCTCAGGTTGGGCTCTTTAACAACGTAAAGCCAGATGTTCTTAGGCAGAACCTTTGCAAGGCCGGCCATTATCTCGTGGGGCTCCCAGCCGAGCCTCTGGAAGTTGACTATATCCTGCTCTAAGAAGACGGCACAGCCGAAGTTGAAGCGGGGAGCGTACCGGGCTTTGAAGGCCACATCTGCATACTCCTCAACCCTGTAGCCGAACTTCTCGGCAGTTGACTGGAGGAAGTAGCCATTCCCGGCAGAGCACTGGGTATTGAGCTTAAAGTCCTTTACCTCCCCGTTCCTCAATATCATTACCTTTATGTCCTGCCCTCCAACGTCAACGATAACGTCAACATCTCTAAAGAAATGAAGGGCCGAAACCGTGTGGGCAACGGTCTCAACTATGCACACGTCCGCCCCGATTGTCTCCTTAAGCATCTCCTTTGCGTAGCCGGTTGCCCCTACCGAAAGGATTTCAAGGGTAGCTCCGCCACGCTCAACCTTCTCCTTCAGCTCCCTTACTATCACCTTCAGGTCTTCAAGGGGATTTCCCTTGGAGAGGGTGTAGGCGGTGGCAAGGAGCTCCCCGTTGCCGTCTATCAGAACCGCCTTTGTTGAGGTTGAGCCCCCGTCTATTCCCAAAAAGGCCTTAACTACCTCTCCATTTTTAAACTCCTTGGGTTTAAAGGGTTTAACCCCGAACTTCTCTTTGAACTCCTCTAAGCTCTCCCCCGGCTTTAAAAGGCCTACCTCCCCCGTCTTCCTCTTCAGGTATACAAGGGAGCGCTCCTTAAACTCAAAGAGCCCATCTTTTCCCCTGTAGGGGCTCTCCTCACTAAAACCGAAGAGCGCAGAGCCTATTGCTGCGTAGAACTGGGCATTTTCGGGAAGGAGAATTGAGCTCTCGTTAAACTCTATCCCCTTCTCCCTCCATACCTTCTCAAGGTGGTACCTCCAAGCCCCTCTCAAGGCCGGAAAGAAGGTGTTAGGCCCTCCTAAGAGGAGAACGACGGGACGAAGGGTATAACCTCTGGTTAGAACCGAGAGGTTCTGAATTACGATTGCGTTAAAGAGGGAGATTAGGAGCTCCTCCTCCGGAACCCCCGCCTTCTGGAGGGAGTTTACGTCGGTCTCTGCAAAAACACCGCACTTTGCGGCAACCGGATGGACTTTTGAGGGGTCAAACTCAAGGGAAGATGCAATTTCCGGGGGAATTTTCAGCTTTGAGACTATCCTATCAATCGTCGCCCCCGTTCCGCCGGCACACTTGTCGTTCATAGTTGTAATCTTCCTCTTAACCCCGCCTACCTCAAAGAAGAAAATCATCTTGGCGTCCTGACCGCCAAGCTCAACGACCGAGCTGACCTCCGGGTGGAGCTCCTCAACAGCCCTGCTTACGGCGTTAACCTCCTGAATGAACTTTACGCCGAGGGCTTTGGCTATATCCCCTCCTCCGCTTCCCGTCATAAAGAGGTGGAAATCCCTACCGGCAATCTCTTCAAACCGAGAGAGGAGCTCCAAAACCCTCTCGGCCTGCCTGGCCTCATGGCGCTTATAACTCTTAAAGAGAATCTCTCCCTTCTCGTTAACGAGAACCCCTTTAACGGTAGTAGAGCCTACGTCAATTCCCGCAATCATCTTCCCTCCAGAAGCCCCCTAAGGCCGAAGGATAGCAGCTCGTCAACGGCCTCCTCCGCTCCCCCGATCTCTCCATCCAAAATTCCCTTACCGACCTCAGTAAAAGCTCCCAAAATGGCCCTTGAGACAACGGAAACGTTACACTCCCTCACTATTCCCATCTCCATTCCCCTCAAAAGGGCCCTCTCAATCAGGTTGAGGACTTTGCCGTAAAAGTCCTCAAGGATAGAGTCAAACTCTGGGTTTAGCCGGTAAGGGTGGTAGAAGATGAGCCTGGCTGTCTCCCTGTCATTTTCAATCAGCTTCAGTATTGAGAGGAGGTTTTCCCGCAGCTGCTCCAACGGCCTATCAAGGGGAAGACGCTTTAGCCTCTTACTGATTTCCGAAACGGTCTCTTCAAGGACTCTTCTGTAAACGTCGTCTTTGTTCTTGAAGTAGAGGTAGAAAGTCCCCCGGGCGATTCCGAGGGAGTTAACGATATCCGAAACCGTTAAAGAGTGAAATCCTTTACTGGAGAAAAGAGCCTTAGCCCTGCTTAAAATCTCCTCTTCCCTCTTCTTCAACTCTCCCTCCTGAACTGACACGTCAGTTCAATAATTTATCAGGGGGAGCTCCCCCCTTCAAGGGAAAGTTGTGGTATCCTTAAAGAAATTCTTAAAGGGGCAGAGGAAGTGAAGAGAGCTCTTCTCCTGATACCCGCCTTAGCCCTGACCTCCTGCGTAACAACTCAGGAGAACCCTCAGATTAACCAACTAACGGCAAGGGTACAGGTACTTGAGGTAAAGAACAAAGAGCTTGAGAGGGAGGTAGGGAGGTTAAAGAGGGAGAACTCCTCTTTAAGGCAGGAAATTCCGAAGTTAAGGGTCTCCCTTGAAAACCTCAGCGGTAAGGTTGAAGAGCTAAAGAGCAGGATAGAGCCCCTAAAGAGAGAGCTCTCGGCAGAGGCAAAGAGGAGCTACAAAAGAGTTGAGCTGAAGGTTGAGAAGAGCAGAAAAGAGATTGAGAGGGAGATAGGGAGCCTAAAAGGGGAGATTGCCGCACTCAAGGAGTGTTGTAGCTCTGTTAAGGGAGAGAGCTCTGCTCTTAAAGGGCAAATATCAGAACTTGAGGAGAGGGTAAGAGCCCTTGAAGAGAAGCTCAACTCCCTCAGAATCCCCTCGGTAAAAATAGAGAAGGTAAAACCATCAAAGAATTAAAGAAAAGACTTAACGGCAACGAAAATCAGAGCAACTGCGGCAAAGAGAAGGATAGCCAAGGACATGTAGGAGCGTTTGTAGGAGGAGAGGATGGCGTCGTAGTTTTCGGAGACTTTGTCGGGAGCTCTTCTGCGGAGCTCCCTGGCAACCTCAACAAAATTCTCCGTTGAGTCGTCTATAACGGCCAGTTTACCCCCTTCGCCCTCTACGAAGATAAAATACTTCCTCCCCGGGGTCATTGAAATAGATCGGACTTCACTCCACTTTATCCTCTTCCTCCCGGTAAGGCCGAAAACCTCAATACCTTCATCGTCAATTTTTACCTGCTTCTTCATGAGGAAGACAAAGTAAGCAACAACAGGAAGGACAAAGAGGGCAAGAATTAAAAATGAGGAGTTAACCTCCCCGGCCTTCATAACGATAAGGCCCAGAAAGAGGGCGTAGGCAACTATTAAAAGCCCGTAGCTTAAGAAAGTGAGCTTGTCAGTTCTATAGACCTTTACCTCTCTATCCATTTAAACGCTCCTCTACAGCCCCTTTAAACCTTTTTAGGCCCTCTTCAATGTTCTCCATAGAGGTGGCGTAGGAGAGCCTCAAGTAGCCGGGATATCCGAAGGCAGAGCCGGGAACGACCGCAATCTTTGCCCTTTCAAGGAGGTAATCTGCAAGCTCCCAGTCGTCTTTAAAGCCGCCGAGTTTAAGGAGCTCCTTAACGTTGGGGAAGGCGTAGAAGGCTCCCTTGGGCATTAAACAGCTTATTCCTGGAATCTCGTTTAACTTCTCAACCATATAGCGGCGGCGCTGGTCAAAGGCCTCAAGCCACTCGTTTAAGAAATCCTTGGGCTTTGTTAAAGCCGCAACGGCCGCCTTCTGAGCTATTGAATTAACGTTTGAGATTGACTGGGAGTTTATCTTAATCATCGCGTCTATTATCTCCTTAGGCCCGGCCGCGTAGCCGACCCTCCAGCCCGTCATTGAAAAAGCCTTTGAGAGGGCGTTTATTGTTATCGTAACCTGTTTAATCTCAGGGGAGAGGGAGGCAATGCTGGTGTGCTTAAAACCGTCGTAGGTAAGGTACTCGTAGCACTCGTCCGAGGCTATGAGAATTCCCCTTTCGGCGCAGAACTCCCCAATCCTCTGGAGTTCCTCTTTCGGAATAACGCTCCCGGTAGGGTTGTGGGGAGTACAGAGGATTACCATCTTCGTTCTGGAGGTAACTGCAGGCTTTAGCTCCTCAAGTGTAAGGGCAAAACCCTTAACCTCTTTTGTTTCTACAAAAACCGGAGTTCCCCCTGCAAACTTCACCTGCTCGGGGTAGGTAACCCAGTAGGGAGAGGGAATTATGACTTCGTCTCCCTCGTCTATAACGCTCAGCATAAGGTTAAAGAGAGCCTGCTTTGCCCCGTCGGTTATAACAACCTGCTCGGGCCCGCAGTCAATTCCGTTCTCACTTTTAAGCTTATCTGCAACCGCCCGGCGGAGCTCCGGAATCCCCGCAGGAGGGGTGTACTTGGTAAATCCCATATCTATGGCCTCTTTTGCCGCCTCTTTAATGTGGTAGGGGGTATCAAAGTCAGGCTCTCCGGCACCGAAGCCTATAACGTCTATTCCCTTAGCCTTCAGCTCCTTGGCCTTGCTGGTAATCGCCATTGTAGGAGAGGGGGACATTCTTTTAACCCTTCTTGAGAGCTCCATAGCTTCCTCCATTAAAATATGTCGTTGACATTTTACACCCTTATCTATACCTTTCCCACCAACAAGGTAGGAGGTTTAGAATGAAGGGAAATAAGTGCCTCACCGCCGAGCAAATCCAGGAGCTTAAAAAAATCCTTGAGGAGAGGAGGAGAGAAGTCCTTGAGGACATAAAGAGGGGGCTTGAAGAAAATGCCCACGCCGAAAGGGAGGTAGGAGACCTCGTTGACATGTCAACGGACGAAATCCTGAGAACTTTTGAAATGAGAATAAGGGACAGAGAAGCCAAGTACCTCAAAAAGATAGAGAAAGCCCTCAGGAAAATAGAGGAGGGAACCTACGGAATCTGCGAAAAGTGCGGAGCGTGCATAAAGTACGAGAGGTTAAAGTTAAGGCCGGTGGCAGAGCTGTGTATAAAGTGTAAGCTTGAGCAGGAGAAGTTTGAGAGGAAGTTCGGGGAGGAGTAATCCTCCCCTTTTAGCGAACGTACCTTTTAAGGAACCACTCAAAGTAGTCAGGAATGTGGTCGTAAGGGTTGGCTCCCGAGCCGTCAGTAATAAAGAGATATTTACAGACCTTTTTAGCCTTTTGCACAGCTACTTTAACGTTATCTCTATCAACGCCGTAGACTATACAGCCGCTCTTCCTCTTAGGCCCCGCCTTTACCATGTCCGATAAGTTATTAAGGGAGTCCTCATAAACGATAACCAAGTTCGCCAGCTTAAAGTAAGCCCTGTCGGGCTTTGTTCCTGGATTGAAAACGACTTTAAACCTCGGGTTTTTGCTCTTTATGTAAGAGACAAGCTCCGAGTAATAGGGGAGTTCCTCCTTAGAAGTTGCGACCTCGTCAATAAAGAACCCCCTGATTTTGGGGTAGAGTTCCAGCCACCTGTCAACCTCTTCCTTAACCTCGGAAATATCCCTCTTACCCCATTCTGTATGAATGTAGCCTATGGGGATTTTGCGGTGACGGCGGAGCTCTCTGATAAACTTAACGTAGTTCTCGTCAACGAACTCACCCGGGCCGCTTGCGGGGTTAACTATTGCATAGAACTTGCCGCGAGTTTTAAGGGCGGCGAGGGAGCTCCAGGCATCGGGGTCGTAAAAGTAAACCGGAAAGACAGTTCCTTTAAAGTGAGGAGCAGAGAAAGCCTGTTGGGGAGCTCCGAAAAAGAAAGTAAGCAGAAGAACGAACGGTAGAAACAACCTCTTCATGACTTCCTCCTGATTATTGATTTTCAATTAAATAATAACACAAACTAACTTAAAAAATAAAAAGCCCCCTCGGAAGAGGGGGCTCCCTTACTCTCAGCCTACTACCGACTCAGCCCACGCTGGCGCAGAAGGTTACCTCTTCCTCCTCGTTAACAACGCCCCTAAAGTGGACGTCCTTCTCAACCCTTTCTGGCTTAAGCTTCTCAACGATATAGTCAAAAGCCTTAAAGGCATTCTCGTGCTCACCGCAGGTGTAAACGTCTATTGCAACATAACCGTGCTCAGGCCAGGTGTGGAATGAAAGGTGAGATTCAGAAATTACAACAACCCCCGTCGCCCCAAAGGGCTCAAACTGGTGGTAGTAGGCTGAGAGCTTGTTGAGGTTGGCGTGCTTCACCGCACCCTCAAAGACCTCCGCCATTTTCTGGGCAGACTTCAAAATCTCTGGGTCGCACCCGTAAAGGTCTGCCACAATGTGGACGCCGAGGGTCTTTGCCATTTCTCCATCCTCCCAAAACTGAATTTAGCAGGAGATAGTATATACCTAAGCCTAAGTAAAAACAATCTACATTAGCTTCTGCTATACCTATCCTCAAATCTTTCTATGTCATCCTCTTCAACGTACTCCCCAACTTGAACTTCTATTATCTCCAAATCTATTTTTCCCGGATTAATAAGCCTATGCTTTCTCGTTTTAGGCACGAAAATACTTTCATTTTCCTTTACAAAAAACTCTTGAAGATTACCATTCCCATCTTCAAGAATAACTTTAGCAGTGCCTTTCACAACAATCCAGTGTTCACTTCTGTGATAATGACGCTGAAGACTCAAAGCCTCTCCAGGTTTCACAGTTATTCTTTTAATTCTATATCTCTCCCCTCTCTCTAACTCAGTATAGCTCCCCCAAGGACGAAAAACAGTAGTATGAAACTCCACTAAATTCGCATAATCAGGGTTTTTCTTTAACTCTGACACCAATTTTTTAACATCTTGGCTTCTACCTTTCTTCGTTATTAAAACAACATCATCAGTTTCCACAATCAATAAATCATCAACCCCAATAGTAGAAACCAATCTTTTGGAGCTAAAAATTAAGGAATCTTTAGTATCTAAGGATACTACTTTCCCTCTCTTTACATTTCCATCTTCATCCTTATCAAGAACTTCATAAACACTATCCCAAGAACCGACATCAGACCAATTAACGTTTAAAGGAAGAACTACAGCTTTATCAGTTTTCTCCATAACTGCATAATCTATAGAGATATCCGGCATCTCTGAAAATTTGCTAACAAAATCTGCATAATTTTTGGTTGATGTAATAAAGTCATATATTTCTGGCGCATGTTTCCTAAACTCTTCAAGAATTGTCCTTAACGAGAAAGCAAACATTCCACTATTCCAATAGAAATTCCCCAATTCTAAATACAATTTAGCTGTATCCAAATCAGGTTTTTCATGAAATTTACTGACTTTAAATCCCTTTCCTATCCTTTCTCCAGCCTCAATATAACCATACCCCGTTTCTGGACGGCTCGGTACAACCCCAAACGTTATTATCCAACCTTTTCTTGCATAAGTTTCAGCAAGCTTAAAAGTATTTAATAATTTTTCCTCAGGAAAAACTATGTGGTCAGACGGAACAACAAATATCACTTCATCTTTTATTTCTTCCACATCTAACAGATATTTAACTCCCAAAGCAATAGCGGATGCAGTATTCCTTCTACACGGTTCAAACAAGAAATTTAACCTCTTCAATTCTTCTAAATCTAATAACTCCCTTAACTGTCCATACAAAAGGAACTTATAATCTGCATTTGTTATAAGATATACATCAGAAGTATCTCTAAAAAAGCTTTTCAATCTTAAAAATGTTTTTTGAAGTAAACTACATTCATCGGTTTCAAAAGAGAGAAACTGCTTCGGAAACTTATTCCTAGATAATGGGAATAATCTTGTTCCACTCCCCCCTACCAAGACAAAAGCTTTCATATTCACCCTCCTTAGGAATTAGTACTTCAATAAGCTCCTTTTCCGGTAATCATTATCCAAAGTGTCTTTAATATAATTTTCAAGTCAAGTAAAAAAGATTGATTTTTTACATACCACACATCCATATCTACACGCTTCCCATAATCCTTAATATCGCTCCTTCCTTCTACTTGCCAATACCCAGTTACTCCGGGTCTTACAGACAAATAATACTTTGCTTTATCTTTGTAAAACTTCTTAAGTTCCTCTCTAACCACAGGCCTAGGCCCTACAACACTCATATCACCTTTTAAAACATTAAAAAACTGAGGAAGCTCATCTAAACTTGTCTTTCTAAGAAATCTCCCAATAGGAGTAACTCTCGGATCATTCTTAAGTTTGAATGTTGTTTCCCACTCTCTTCTGGCTTTAGGGTCATTGTCTAAAATTTCTTTCAGTCTTCTTTCAGCATCCGGATACATACTTCTGAACTTTATTATCTCAAACTCTTTACCCCCACAACCGACCCGACGTTGTTTATAAAAAACAGGTCCTTTATCTGTAAGTTTTATTATTATAGCAATAATGAGATATACAGGTAAAAGAAGTAAAATCACAAATGACGAAAAAATAAAATCAAAAATCCTTTTCTGCAAAGAACCACATTTAGACATCTTTCCCCCTACACATTAACTATTTTAGAAATAAAACTCTCAAAACGTTTTTTAAATTTATCTTTTGAAAAAGTTTCAGCATGCCTTCTTATTTCTAACGGATCAAAAGAATTCTGCATACTTTCAAACTTAACAATAGCCTCCATAACATCTTCAGGTGTTTGACGATAAAAATATAACCCTGTCCTACCATCAACCACTGTTTCAAGAGCCCCCCCTCTCCCATAAGCAATAACTGGAGTACCACATGCCTGTGCTTCTACTGGTAAAATTCCAAAATCTTCCTCAGCAGCAAAAATAAAAGCCTTTGCTTTCTCCAAATAATCTCTTAATCTCTCAAAAGGTTGATAACCTAAAATTTCCACATTAGGCGAAGCTATCTTTTTTATTTTTTTCATATCTGGACCATCACCTATAACAATGAGTTTTCTATCCCTCAAGGAAGGCAAAGAAAATGCTTTTACTATAACATCTATCTTTTTATAAGGAACCAAACGCGAAGCAGTAAGGTAAAAATCTTCTTTTTTAGAAATCACGGAGAACCTATCAACATCAACAGGTGGGTAAATTACCTCAGCGTCCCGTCTATAAATCTTCCAAATTCTCCTTTTTACGTAGTTAGAATTAGCTATAAAGTAATCTACTCTGTTAACTGTACTAACATCCCAAATTCTTATGTAATGTAGTATAAATTTTGCTATTATACCCTTCAGCCCAGACTCAAGACCACTTTCTTTCATATAAGAAAAATACAAGTCCCAAGCATACCTGACAGGAGTATGACAATAACAAATATGAACCTGTCCTGGCCTTGTTAACACACCCTTAGCCACAGCATGAGATGAAGAAATAATTACATCATAATCAGATAAATCAAACTGTTCTATTGCCAAAGGAAAAAAAGGTAGATATAACCGATACTTTTTCTTTCCCATTGGGAAAGATTGTATAAAAGACGTATGTATATCAGCATCTTTAAAGACTGAGTTCTTTAACTTATCTTTATCTACAACCAAAGTATAAATTGGAGCCTTATAGAGCTCGTAAAAAGCTTCTAAAACTTTTTCTGCTCCCGCCAAAGTAACAAGCCAATCATGCACTAAAGCTATGTTTTTCATAACTAATCCTTCTTTTCTCCCCATAATAAATTAAGTAATTTTTCATTATCTTTGCAATTCCTTTAAATAACTTTCTGTCCCAACTACAATTGTTCCTCTATCACTTTCATAAGTCTTTCAACAGATCTATCCCAATCAAAAACTTTAACTCTTTTAATTCCCATCCTTATGAGCTCTTTCTGTAAAAGCTCATCTTGTATGACAGTATATATCCCATTAGCTATACTTTCAATATCATAAGGGTTAATATAATAAGCAGCATCTCCACAAACTTCTGGTAAACTTGCAACATTAGATACTACTACAGGTGTGCCACAAGCCATAGCTTCAAGAGGTGGCAAGCCAAAACCCTCATATATGGAAGGATAAACAAATAATTTAGCTTTCTGATATAGTTTGACTAACTCATTATCCGTTAAATAGCCCGTTAATTTAACGTTAGGAAGACTTTTTATCAAAGATTTAAGTTCGTAGTTACGAAATATTTTATTCTGTTGCCCTACTATAAAAAGGGTATAATCACGTAAGTTAAGCTGTTTAAAAGCAGTTACCAACCTAACCAGATTTTTTCTAGGATCTAAGGAACCTACGGCCAAAATAATGTTTTCCTTCTTCACAGCCGGATCATAGAAAAATTTCTCTGAAACAGCATTATAAATAACTACTATCTTTTTAGGAGGTATACCTAAAAACCTGATAATCTCCTTTTTAGAGAAATAACTGACGGTTAATATCTTAACAGAGTTTTCAACTACTCTTGGTATAAGAAAACTATACCACTTCACAAAAGAAGTACTAAAACATTCAGGATAGCGCAAAAATGCTAAATCGTGGATAGTAACAATTTGATATTTTTTTAATAAAGGTGCTGTATTAGCTAAATTAAGAAGGAGTTTACCACGCGAAGCTAAAGGTAGGTCTAATTGCTCCCAAAATTGTCCCTTTAGGAATCCCTTTTTAACTATATAACCCGCTTTCAATCCTACATAAGATACATTTAAAGGCGAGTTTGGAACAAATAATTTTATACTTTGATTTTTCACAACCAAACGTTTAGAAAGTTCAAAAGCGAACCTTTGAACGCCTGTTAGACGTTGAGTTAAAAATCTGCCGTTAACTGCTATATTCATTATTGACCTTTGCAATAGATACTTTCACCTCATAAATTAAATACAAAAATACTAATAGTACATAAGTATAATATACACGCGAAGAGAGAATGTATAATACCCTATAAGATTGAAACAAGAAAACTAAGAAAACTGGATAGAAAACAATTCCCAGAAATGTACCCTTTTTATAGGAATAGTATACAAGTTTAGATAACCAACCTAAAACAAAAGCTATAATTACACTAAATTCTCCCCAATCATAATACAAAACACCCCAGGCAGATTTATTATTATACTCAGGATTAGCAAAATTCCTAAGTAAATTATCATATTCAACAGATGATTGAACTTGAGCATGAAGAATCTTATATACAAACAACAACGAATGAGGAAACAAATCCATTAAAGGCATGAACTTATCGAAAATAAGAAAACCATTATTAACCGTAGTAACAAAGTACATAATAAATCTATAAAGCAAAAATTCCAAAGGAGTATAGCTAGAATTATATGCTGGTGATAAATATGACCTAAATAACTCAGTTGCCCAAAGAATCGAAAACAAAAGAATAGCTATTATTAGAAAATACTTAAATTTATATGGCCTATATCTCAAATATACAAAAATTATTGGAATAAAAACTTCTATAAATGCCAGTCTCTCACCAAAAAAAACTACTCGAGGGATAGCCAAAATTAACGGCAAAAGAGAAAAAAATAGGTATCTTCTTTTCTCCAAGAAAAGATATAAAATCATAAACAAAATAGAAGAGGCTATGCCAAATTGAGTCAAAGTTGTTACTCCAGTTATCATACTTCCCTTCAAGAGTTCACGAGTTTTATATGCTCCAAAGGTGACAAATAGTTGCAAAACCTCTGAAAAGTTTATTAGAAAATCTCTAAACCAAACTAAATATCCAAGTATACATAAAAGCAATGATAAATAAGATAAAACTATCCATTCGCGTTTTATTACTAACATAACCTTATCAACTGGAGATGATAATAAAAATCTAGGTGGTATAAAAACTCCTACAATAAAAGAAAGTGTCAAAATTAAATACCAAAATAATCCTTTAAGAGAAAGAATTTTAGATTCAGATGCAAAAACCTGAACTAACTTATCAGGCACAATAATAAAAAGTATTAAAGCCAAAAAATTCCAAATAAAAACTTGAAAAGCAGGATTTGTTAGTAGCAACAGTAACTTCAAACTTCTATAGTCCACATGAATTTCAATATTCCAAGGTCTTCCCTGCATACTTAAATCCTTGAATAGATCCTTTAAGTCTTAAATAGTACTTTTTAAATTTATAACCGTTGTATAGTACCATATATAGTAGCATACCAATAATGGCTCTACCCAGATAGTTAATAGCATAAGGTAATATACATAAATTCCTAGATTTTATATGTTTATTAAGCAAAGCCCCGAAACCAAGAGCATAAGAATAAACTTTATCAAGACTTGGATTTCTCTTATCAGGATGATAAAGAATAATATCAGCATTATAAAAAAGCTTATAACTGTTTGATAAAGCTCTTAAAACTAAATCACCACTTTCTTCTGAAGCAAAAAAAGTACCAACACCCAAATTCTCGTCAAATCCCCCTAAACGAAGTAGGATATCCCTTTTCCAAAAAATATTAAACTCTATAGTTCTTCTATAGAAGTTAAAACAACTAATTTCTCCCGACATATTAGGGAAATTCAACAAAGCTGGTTTCTTTTTAATAGGATCTAAAACCTTAACAGCCAAAGCATCATAACTTTGATTCACACTAAAAAAAGCTAACACTTTCTTTAAAGTATCTTTAGATAAAAAAGAATCATCGTCAGGAAAGTTTATATACCTTCCCGTAGCGAATTTAAGTCCATAGTTCCTAGCCCTTGCAGCACCTTTAAAATTAACTTTTAAATGTTTTATAAAAAATTGCTTACTATATTTAGAAACTATTGCATTAAGCCTTGAATCCTCATTTTGATCCACAATAATCACTTCTAAAGCATCAATAGGCATAGTTTGATATCTTATACTTTCCAACAACCTATCTAGTTCCTGAACCCTTCCAAGAGTAGGAATAACCAAAGAAAAAGTTTTCTTCAAGTCCCCTCCTTATCAAGATTTCCAGCGTTCTAAATTAACTCCAAGCAATTTTTCTACTTTCTCAATATCTTCTAAGTAAATGTCTAGTAATCTCTTTTTAACTTCACTGGGTATAACCTCCTTCTTTAGAAGGATTTTCCTGAACGGTGCTTTAATAACATATGGAATGTGAGGAATCAGTTTCTGTGACAAAGAGTTGGATAGAAGAAAACCTATCAGCCTATTCCTGGGTTCACCAGAGACATTTCTAACTTCGAAATTAGGTATAAAACTACTATCTACACCAAGGAATTCATAAAGTTCCTTAACAAAATCATGTGGTCGATGTTTCAAATCATCATAAAACATAACTTTAACCTTAGCAAATGAATTTAAATAAGCTCTTAAAGCATCAGAATAAAAGCCAAGCTCTATATGTGGTCTTTTAATCCCCCAGGAAGACTTTAGATATGCCAAGTCCTTAGAAAAAAAATCCTCCTGTTTAATCCAACCATATTTTTTTTGCATCATATAATGGGACCATGCTCTATCAACAGGATTTCTTAGAATAACTATTATTTTTGGATTGTCTAAACGCTTCTTTATAAGAGGAATAGCTTCTTTATAAAAGTAAAAGTAAGACGTACTAGCCTCCCCAACAGATAGGTGCTTAGTACTTGCACCAGAAAAAAGTTTAACGTAATTATCCCAACTATTTATATGGTCTTCATTCCCTATTTGAGAAAAGTAATGCGGTTCCTTAATCGGACTCATATAAACCTGCGGGTGTTGATTTAACCAATAATAAACAGACGTTGTTCCAGCCTTAGGAACTCCTACTATAAGAAAATTTGGCAGTTTCACCTACTACCTCCTTCTAAAATCCAAAAATCCATTTTCCAAAAATTTGCTTAACTTTCCAAGAGAAAATAACATTCCAAAATACCAAAGTTAATGTAGTGGAAAAGGCCGCTCCTAATATACCCAAGTATGGTATTAAAACAAAGTTCAAAGTTACATTAAGTAGTGCTCCTAACAGTATAACATTTCTATGAAAAGTTTGATATTGAGTCATTATTAGAATATAACCCACACTACCAGCCATAGCATTTATAAGTTGACCAAAGGATAAGACAATTAAAGACGATAAACCGTTTACATACTCATTACCAAAAAACATCAACACTTCTTTTCCAAAAAAAATTACTACAGAAAATAAAATAATAGAAATTACACTAATAAATTGGGTAACCTTCTTAGCAAAAAAGATCAACTCATCAGCTTTTCCTAGAGCCCAAAATCCCGCAAACTTAGGCGCGGCAACTGTGTTCACAGCTATTAATACAATACTTACTAACGTGGATATTCTTAAAGCTACACTGTAAATGCCTACATCGCTCGATGGTAAAAAAATACCTAACATAATTATATCTGTCCATGTCATTAACATACTTGCAATACCCGATATAAATAATGGCAGTGAAAGTCTTAAAATATACCTATACAGCTCCAAAGTTAAATCACTAAATATAAATAATTTAACTCTAGTTCTAGAAAAAACTAGCCAAGACGATACTGCTATAATTAAACAAAACAACACTGCTATAGCATATGAAATAAAAGGCAATAAACCACCTAAATCATATTTAACATGATAAAGTAAACCTAAGCTTAAAAACGCACACAAAAATAAACCAGCTTGTTGCGAGAGCATATGTAGTAAAATCTTACTTATAGCCCTCAAACCTTCAGAGTGTAATCCTAGAAGAGCAAAAAAAGGAATAAGAAACGAGATAAAACGAAAGTAAATCCCCAAATAAGGTTTATGAAAAACATAAATAGCCATATAGTTAGCCGAAAAATAAGTAATCAAGGAAATAATTAAAGAAAATAAGATAAGTAAAGTCAAAGAAGACACATACAATCTACTTAACAGAGAATACTTTTTCTTAACCCAAGTTTCCGAAGCCAACTTCAAGAAAGTAGTATCCAAACCAAACTTTGCTACTGAGCCCAATAACTGTAGTATTACTAAAAATATTGAAAAATCACCCCAAACCTTAGATCCAAAATTTCGAGAAACCACAAGCATAAATAAATAACCCCCTAAAATTCCAAGGAGCCTTAAAAGTAAGACAAGGCTTGACTTAGATAAAACTTGGCTCAGCCCTTCCATACTTTATTCACTTTGTATCCAAGCGATTAAAATATTCGCAACTTCTGGACGAGAGAACTCCTTAGGTGGTTTTTTGCCTTCTCTGAGCATCGCGCGGACTTTGGTCCCGCTGAGGTGGATGTGAGCATCCTTAGGGTGAGGACAGGTTTTTGAGGTTGCCATGTTCTCGCAAATTGTGCAGTAGAATGCGTGCTCAAACTTGAGAGGCTGAATTTCAAGCTCGTCAACAAACTGGTCTACAAATTCCTGGGCTTCGTAGGTTCCGTAGTAGTCGCCAACCCCTGCGTGGTCGCGGCCGATTATCATGTGGGTGCAACCGTAGTTTTTGCGCATGAGCATGTGATGAACTGCTTCCCTTGGGCCTGCGTAGTGCATCGGAGCCGGAAGAACACTAAGGTGAACGCGGTTTTTGTTGAAGTAGTTATTTATTAAAGCTTCATAACACTTCATCCTTACAGGAGCAGGTATGTCGTCTTTCTTTGTTTCCCCAACGAGTGGGTGGATTAGAGCTCCGTCCATTGTCTCAAGGGCACACTTTATTATATACTCGTGAGCCCTGTGAATGGGGTTCCTGGTCTGGAAAGCAACGATTCTTTTCCAGCCCTTTTCCTCTATTACTTTCCTCACCTGAACGGGGTCTTGATAGTAGGACTCGTCTATTCCATCTCTTATAGGACGGTTAACGAGGCGAAGGAGCTCCCCGCCAATAAAGTGGTTCCCGGCGCTCTTAACGAAGGCCACTCCGGGATGGTTTTCATCTGTAGTCTTAAAGACGTTCTCACAGTAGAAGTCAAGGTCAAGGGTATACTTGTCCTCAACAACAATTACTGCAATCGGACGGTTGTGCTTATCGTAAATAGCAACCTCATCGCCAATTTTCAAGCTCTTCCAGAGTTCCTCCTTAACCGGAAGAACTATAGGAATTGACCAGAGAAGCCCTGAGGGCAGATGAACGTCTTTTATAACAGCTTCTGCTTCTTCCTTGGTCATAAATCCCTTAAGGGGAGAGTAGCCTCCTATAGCTATCATCTCACAGTGGCCAACATACCTATCTCCGGCAAAAATCTTCGGGAGAGTTTCCATCTTCTTTATGAGCTCTTCTCTCTCCTCAGAAGTGGCAAGTCTGTTTACAAGCTTTCCGCCGTGGGGCTTAATCACAATTACCTCCTTCCTAAGCTTTTATGTAATTGTTCTTAACAAGGTAGTCAATTATCCTATCCACACACTGCTCTACGCTCATCTTATCGGTCTCAACAACAATCTCCGGGTTTTCGGGCTCCTCGTAGGGGTCATCTATTCCCGTAAAGTTCTTTATCTCTCCTGCCCTGGCCTTCTTGTAAAGACCTTTAGGGTCCCTCTGCTCACAAACTTCAAGGGGGCACTTAACGTAAACCTCTATAAAGTCTCCCTCGTCAACCAAGTTTCTAACAAACTCTCTATCTCTCCTGTAGGGAGAAATAAAGGCGGTTAAAACGGCAATACCAGCATCTACAAAGAGTTTGGCGACCTCCCCTATTCTTCTGATGTTTTCTTCTCTATCTCCTTTGGAAAAACCGAGGTCTTTGTTAAGACCCTGTCTTATGTTGTCGCCGTCAAGGACATAGGTGTGAACGCCCATCTCGTAAAGTTTCTCTTCCACTTTATGGGAAAGAGTTGACTTACCCGAGCCAGAAAAGCCAGTAAACCACAAAATAAAAGACTTATGGCCATTAAGCCTTTCCCTGTCTCTCCGGGTAATTCTCCCTTTATAAGAAACCAGAATTTTTTTCTCCACTTCCGCCCCCTTATGTTCTTAAAGAAAGTAGCAGAATTATAACAGACATAAATAAAAAGGAAAGAGGAACTCCCACCCTCAAAAAGTCTTTAAAACGGTAGTTACCGGGACCGTAAACCATAAGGTTAGTTTGATAGCCAATAGGAGTCATAAAACTGGCCGAGGCCGCGTAGGCCACAGTAAGTATAAAGAGTTCCGGCGGAGAAGAGGAGTAAAACTTTGAAACAGAAAGGGCAACCGGGAAAACCATAGTAGCCGCAGCAACGTTTGTAACAAACTCAGTCAAAAGATTTGTAATTATGTAGATAGAAAGAAGAGCTCCGACAACTCCCAGTTCACCGGCAACTGCAACCACTTTATGGGCAATAAAATCGGCAAGACCGGTTTTCGCTATTGCAATACCAATGGCAAAAGAGAAGGCTGCCATCATAACCATGTTAAGGTCTATGCTTCTCTTTATCTCTCCGTAGGTGGCCATCTTAAAAAGGACAATAACGGCAAGGAGAACCAAAAGGGACTTAAAAAGAGGGAAAAGGCCAAAAGCAGAAAGGGCAATCACAAGCAAAAATAGAAAGAGGAAAATCAGAGCTTTTTTACTGTCTACAGTAAGGGTTTCGTTTACCTTGTTTACTACAAACATATCGTCGCTATCCTTGACTCTGCTCCAGAAATCCTCTCCTGCCAATAGTAGCAAAAGGTCTCCGGGTTTTAAAACCATCTCCCCAATCTTTCCTCTTAACCTTTCTCCGTCCCTGTGGATTGCAATTATCGCTGCGTCAAACTTTGCTCTGAAACCAGTCTCCCTAACCTTTTTTCCCACCAGAGAAGAGTTTACAGGAATTAAAGCTTCAACTACCTCTATTTTCTGGCTAAGGGCAAAGTGACAATCTGAAGGAAGAGTAAGAGCTCTTTTCTCCTTTATAAGCTCAACTATACTGTCGGGGTCACCGGCAAAGATTAAAGCATCTCCCTCTCTTATAATGTCCTTAGGCGAAACGGGAGCAATTCTCTCTTCTTCCCTGACGATTTCCACCAGAAAAAGCCCCTTCAAGTTCCTGAGGCCGGCATCCAAGACCGTTTTTCCAATAATTGGAGAGAATCTGGGGACAACTGTCTCAATAAGGTACTCCCTCTTACCCTTCAGAAAAGAAGAGAGTATGTCTTCCCTCTCCGGAAGGAGGCGGTGACCAAAAAGAACCATATAAATGGTTCCCACAAGAACGGCAGGAAGACCTGCATAGAGAAAGTCAAAAAGTCCTAAAGGTTTTAGGCCGGATTCAACTGCAAGAGCATTCACTATAAGGTTGGTTGAGGTACCTATAAGGGTAGTAGTTCCGCCCAAAATGGCCGCATAAGAAAGGGGGATTAAAAGCTTTGAAGGAGATATACCTTTGTTTCTCCCCCACTGGTAAACGTAAGGCATAAATGTTGCAACTACTGGCGTATTATTTAAAAAGGCAGAGAGAAAAGATACAACTCCCATCATCTTTGCCAAAAAAAACGGGTAGCGTTCTTCTTTTCCAAGAAGCTTAGAGAATATCAAACCGGTTATCTCAAATTTTTTAATTATTGAGCTTATTACAAGGAGAAGGGCTATTACTACAATCTGCTCGTTTGAAAAACCCGTTAAGGCCTCTTCAGGGGTAAGAATTCCCAGAACAACGAGGGTTGCAACTACGAGAAAAAAGGAAACGACAGGGTGAAGCTTTTCCGTGTAAAGTAAGTAAATTAAAAGTCCGAGCAAAACAAGAAGAACTAACGCACTATAACTCATAACCTCTTCTTAAAGCAATAAAATAAGGATTAAGAAGATTTTCCTTGTTATAGACCAGCGGTTCCATAGTTTCTGCTTCAAGAACTTTCCCTCCGGAGGCCTCAACTATCGCCTGACCCGCAGCCGTGTCCCACTCCATAGTCGGGGCGTAACGGGGATAAACGTCAGCTTTACCCTCAGCAACATAGCAAAGTTTTAAAGAGCTCCCAACAGAAAGAAAGTCAACTCTTCCTTTCTTCCTTAACTTTTCAACAAACTCTTCTGTCTCCTTGGAGAGATGAGAGCGAGAAGCGACCACTCGGATTTTTCTTTCTTCGGGAGAAACGCAAGGAAGAACTCTCGCTTTTCCGAAAATCTCTTCAACGGAAAGCTCAGACAAGACCCCATCAACTTTATAAGCCTCGTTCGGAGTTGAGAAATAAAGAAGCCCAAGAGCCGGAGCATAAACCACCCCCATTACGGGCTTTCTATCCTCTACTAGAGCTATATTTACCGTAAATTCTCCATTCCTTTTTAAAAACTCTTTAGTCCCATCAAGAGGGTCTATTAGCCAAAACCTTCTCCAATTTTTCCTTTCTTGAAAAGAGATTTTTTTACCTTCCTCAGAAAGAACAGGGTAGCCAAAATCCGAGAGCTCCTTAACTATCAAGGAGTTAGCACGCATGTCAGCTTCTGTCAAAGGAGATTTATCATCCTTATTCCAGAAAACCAAATTCCCACTTGCGTAAACTTCTATAATTTCCCTTCCTGCCTTCAGAGCAACTTCAATAACAAACCTCAACTCTTCCTTCAAAATACCCTCCCGTGTTTTAATATAACGCTAAAACTTCAAAATTTACGAGGTGAAAGTTGCCTCCCAGAAGACACATAATTTTCATCTTTTTTCTGTGCTTCTTAGCGTTAACCTTAAAGTTAATCGGAACCCCTTATTTTATACTCCTGCTGAGCGCTACCATTATAACATTAATTAGCTACAAAATAAGGTTCAACTGGAAGGATTTACTCTCAGGGGCAATTCCTGTAGGAATTATCTTGCTTTTGCAATCCTTGGTTCTACACACAGAAACACTACCCCGAGTAATCTGGATAAAGGAGTACAGTGAAACCTATAAAGTTGCTGTAGTTGAGGGGTGGAAGTGGATTAGGATTAAGGAAGGAGAGAATGTGGAAGTAGGAGACATAATAAATGAAGATGGACGAGTTTTACTTAAAGGGAGCGGGCTCAGGGTTGCTCTTGAGAGGTTGAGGTATAGGCTATACAGGGAGCTTGAAGGGGCAGTTGACTACCCGATATCGGCGGTTGCGGGGGCGTGTACTTTCGGAATAAGGTTTGAGCTTCTCCCCTCTCTCAAGGGGTACTTTTCCCTCTCGGGGCTTTACCACTTCCTTGCGATTTCGGGGCTTCACGTGGGAATTGTTATAGGAGCTCTCGCCGGCATCCTAAAACTCCTCAGGCTTCCCAGACCTTTAACTGCCGCTTCTCTAATAATGCTCCCCCTGATGCCCCTGACAGGGCTACCTCCGTCTGCGCTGAGGGCTTACCTCTTTATGTTCCTCATAGCTTTGGGAATTGAAGAGTTCAGAAAGATTACTCCCCTTTACCTACTGGGAGTTGTCTTCCTCTTAACCGTTCTCTTCGGTAAGTTTAACCTCTCGGCGGCACTCTCTTTTGCGGCAGTAGGAGGAATACTCTTGAGCGTTGAGGGAGAAGGAAGTAAGGCAGAGAAGAGCTTTAAAGTCGCGGTCGCTCCCATGCTCTTTACTCTGCCGATTGTCCTTCACGTTTTCGGAACAGTCAATGTGATGTCTTGGCTCACAACAATTCTGGTAGGTTTTATCTTCACCCCTTTTCTCATAAGCGTTTTCCTGATGGAGATAACCCTCTACAAGGTAGAGATTATTAACAGAGCGGTTGAGCTTCTTGGGGAGCTCTTCATCAAAGCCACCCAGCTCTCATTCCACTATACGAAGTGGGCCGTAATCCACAGCGAGATTTCCCTACTTCTGGCCGGAATTACTTATATTGCCTGTTTGGTCCTCTACCTGTGGAGCAGGGTAAGGTTTATACTGATTCCGCCGGCGCTTCTGCTGGCTTACGCGATTTTCAACCAGACGGTAATTACGGGGAAGGAGCTCCACCTTAAGGGCTGGAAATTAAACTCATTCCGGTTTATCTCAACCGAAGGACAGAGGTACAGGGACTGTAAAATCTACGGCACGTACGTAATGCCGGCAACGAGGAAGCTACTATTCAGGAACCGACTGATAGATAAGAGGTTATTAAGACTTGAAGGTAAGGGCTTACACAAAAGAGGAGTACATTGAGCTGGTAGAAAGGGCAATTGAGAGAGCTCTCGGCGATAGGTGTTTGATAATCTTCTTCGGCTCGGTATTGACAGACAGGTTTTCAAGGACTTCGGATATTGAGGTCGGGGTCTTCTGCGGAAGGGAGCTCTCCCCCAAAGAGTACGTAAAAGCCCTTGATGAAATAGAGAAAGTTTCCATTCTGAGAGAGGTAGACTTCTTTGATTTGGCAAAGGTAAAAAACGGCGATTTCCTTGAAAGAGTGCTGAAGGAGGGCAGGGTTTGGAAAAGTTCAGAAGAGCTCTTAACAGGTTTGAAAAAGCGTTTACAAAGTTTAAAGAAGGATTAACCCTTGAAGAGGAACTGAAAATTCCGAGAGGAATAGCAGTAGAAGTCCTAAGTAAAAGGTTTGAGTATACATACGAGGATATGTGGAAGGCCGTTAAAGAGGCCCTAAGGGAGAGGGGAATTGAGTGTAACTCTCCGTGAAGCTGTTTCAGAGAGCTCCTAAAGGAAGGAATAGTTCCTTTTTCGTATGAGGGAATTTTATACAAAATGGTAGAACTGAAAGACACTCTCGTCCATATTTACGGTCAGGAGCAGGCGGAGGAGATTTACGGGAAAATTATGGAGCTCCTCTTTAAAGAGGCCTTTGAAGCAACCCTGAAAGGACTTAAAAATTTGGAGTAAAATTCCCCCAGCAAATTTGAAAGAGGAGAAGGAAGATGCTTGAGCACCTTGGCTCTTTTGAGAGAACCCACTACTGCGGTGAGATTTCTGAGAAGGACGTAGGTAAAGAAGTAAGAGTAGCCGGCTGGGTTGATACTACAAGAGACCACGGAGGAGTTGTATTTACAGACCTAAGGGACAGAACGGGAAAAGTACAGATTGTCTTCTCCCCCGAGATTTCTGAGGAGCTTGTTGAGAAGGCAAAAAAGCTAAGGCACGAGTTTGTAATAGCCGTTAAGGGAGAGGTCAGGAGAAGGCCCCCGGGAACAGAAAACCCAAAGCTCAAAACAGGGGAGTTTGAGATATACGCAAGGGAGCTCCAGATTTTAAACCGCTCACTACCCCTGCCTTTCCCGGTTGAGGACGAGGTTAAGGTAAGCGAAGAGGTCCGCCTCAAGTACCGCTTCCTTGACCTGAGAAGGCCCAAAATGGCCCAGAACATAATCTTCCGCCACAGAATGTATCAGGTTGTCAGGGAGGTCTTTAACAGGGAGGGCTTCATAGAGATAGAAACCCCTTACCTGACAAAGAGTACTCCCGAAGGGGCAAGGGACTTCCTCGTTCCCAGCAGGATTTACCCGGGCAAGTTCTACGCCCTTCCCCAGTCTCCGCAGCTCTTTAAACAAATCCTCATGGTTTCGGGATTTGATAAGTACTACCAAATTGCAAGGTGCTTTAGGGACGAAGACCTAAGAGCCGACAGACAGCCCGAGTTCACCCAGATAGACTTTGAGATGTCCTTTGTAAGGGAAAGGGACGTAATGGAGGTGGCCGAGAAGGTTTTAAGGGCCCTCTACAGGGAGCTCTTGGGGATTGAAATAGGGGAAATCCCGGTAATCTCCTACGACGAGGCAATGGAGAGGTTCGGAACAGACAGGCCCGACACCCGCTTCGGCCTTGAGCTGAAAAACATCACCGATATAGCTCAAAAGTGCAACTTTAAGGTTTTCAGGAGCGTTGCAGAGAAGGGAGGAATAGTTAAGGCGATAAACTTTGAGGGGGGAGCGGAGCTCTCAAGGAAAGAGATTGACGAGCTTACCAAGTTTGTAGGAATCTACGGGGCAAAAGGCCTTGCATGGATTAAGGTTCTGCCCGAAGGGAAGCTCCAGTCTCCGATAGTTAAGTTCTTTACCGAAGAGGAGATAAACGAGATTTTAAGAAGGCTCAACGCAAAGCCGGGAGACATTCTCTTCTTCGTTGCAGATAAGCCCGACGTTGTAAACGCCGCCCTCTCAAACCTGAGGCTGAGGCTCGGAAAGATGGCCGGCCTCATAGACGAGGGCAAGGTTAACGTCCTGTGGGTTGTTGACTTCCCCATGTTTGAGTGGAACGAGGAGGAGGAGAGGTGGGAGGCCCTCCACCACCCCTTTACAAGCCCGAGGGAAGAGGACGTTGATAAGCTCCTTGAGGCCCCCGGAGAGGTAAGAGCAAGGGCCTACGATATGGTCTTAAACGGGGTTGAAATAGGCGGAGGAAGTATCCGTATCCACAGGGAGGACGTTCAGGAGAAAGTGTTTAAGGTAATCGGCCTCTCCGACGAGGAGGCAAAGGAGAGGTTCGGCTTCCTGCTTGAGGCCTTAAAGTACGGAGCTCCCCCCCACGGCGGAATGGCCTTCGGACTTGACAGGCTCTGTGCGATTATGAGGGGAGAGGAGTCAATCAGAGACGTTATAGCCTTCCCCAAGACCCAGAGGGGACAGTGTCTACTTACGGGAGCTCCCGACACGGTGAGGAAAGAGCAGCTTGAGGAGCTCCACATAGAGGTAAAGGAGGGCGAGGAGGAGGCTTAGGCCTCTTCCCTCCTCTTAACTCCCTCAAGCCACTCAAAGAAGAAAGCAAGGAAAACTCCAAAGAAGAGACCGGAAATAGCCCCGACGGCCACTATTAATCCCCTCTTCGGTTTAACCGGTTCATCTGAGGAGTAAAAACTCACCCCTTTAAAAGGGGAGATTCTTAGCCTCTCAATTTCGGCCCTATACTTTGCTATAGCAGTATCAAACTCTATGGGGTTAAAGCCCACAACCTTAAAGCTTCCCCTCTCAATCTGCCCTTTAAGGGTGAAGGCAAGTCTCTCCACATCACCTATTCTCTCAGAAAAGTCTTCAAGTGAGCCTTTATAGTTCTTCTCTTCTCCTCCACCTGCTGGCTTATTGAGGGCAGAGAGGAGAGGTAGGCTTTGAATCAAACTCCTTCAGAACACCAAGGTTCTTTCCCCCCTCTATTAAAGTGAAGACGGCATTTGAGTTCTTTATTTTCGGAACTTCCACGGAGACAATCTTTTCCAGCTTCTCCTTATCAAGGCCAAGGAGGGCCGAGAGCTTACCGTAATCGCCGTCCCTCAGGTAGGGACGGAAGGTGAAAGCGGCTCGGAAAAGTAGTGTTTATCCTGATAAACGGGAGGGGATAAAAAAGCGTAAAGAAGGGCTACAAAGGTAAAGAGAAGGAGGGAGAGGGCAACTGCCCGCCACCTCTTTTTAAGAGTAAGCCAGATTTCATAAAGGTCTATTCCTCTTTCAACTTGAGCGACTCCCCGCAGGAAATTTGCGGGGTAATTTAATAACACAAACCTTATTTAAGGAACTTCATGTTCTCCAAATCCTCAAGGAGGGACTGTAAATCCTCCTCGTGCTCCATCTCGTCGGTCATAATCTGAACGGCCAGGTTGTAGGTTACGGGGTCAATGTCGCGGGTGTAAGAAGTAATCTGGTTGTAAACGTCTATTGCACAGCGCTCTCCCTTAATGTTCTGCTCAAGGATTCTCTTCACAAAGGGGTTTTCCGGCTCGCCGTAGCCGCAGTTCGTAAGCTCAAACCACCTCTTAGGTGTTAAAATCGGCGTTCCTCCCAGCTCCAAAATCCTCATAACGAGCATATCGGCGTGGCGGAGCTCATCGGCAGCGTGTTGAACAAGCTCGGCCTCAACCGCACTCTTCATCGGGCCTTTAACAACTTTGGAGCCAATCCAGTACTGGTAGTAGGCGAGCCATTCGTCTGCCAGAGCTCTATTTAGGAACTCCACAATCCTATCTGCGTGCTCCCCAACAAGCTCCCTTGCTTTCGTTCCCACGGTACCCTCCTTATCAAACGATATTACCCTTAAGTTAGTGTTGTTGCAAAAAATTTACAACTAAAAGGGACACTTTGCCCTCTTTACAAACTCCACAACCTTTTCGGGCTCCTTCACTCCGGGCTCCCTCTCAACGCCGCTGCAGACGTCAACGGCAAAGGGAGAAACCGTCTTAACCGCATCGGAGATATTCTCGGGGTTGAGGCCGCCGGAGAGAATTAGGGGGAGCTCGGGGAACCTCTCCTTAACCTTAAGGGCAATTTTCCAGTCAAAGGGCTTTCCGGTTCCCCCGTAAACTTTGGTGTCGTAAGTATCAAGGAGGATAGCCCTAACCTTCCGTACGTAAGGCTCTATTTTCTCAACCTCTTCCTCACTCCTTAAGCGAAAGACCTTAATAACCCTGTGGGCCCCAACGTACTCACAGTCCTCGGGACTCTCCTCTCCGTGGAGCTGGGCAAGGTCAAGGTGGGCGTAGCTTAAAATCTCAAGGACGTCTCTGGGGTCTTCGTTAACAAATACCCCTACCTTTGAGACGAAAGGAGGGAGGTTTGAGGTAATCTTCCTGACCTCCTTGGCCTTTATGAAGCGCTTGCTTCCCGGGTAGATTATAAAGCCCAAAGCATCTGCCCCGGCCTCAATTGAGAGAAGGGCGTCTTTCAGATTTGTTATTCCGCACACCTTTACCCTTACCATCTTCCTCTCCTTACCTCTTTTTCCGCCGATTTTATCACCGAAGGCATATATTTCCCAGTTAGCAAAACTAAAGAGAGAGGGAAGAATGTTTGAAACAAAAGTTCCGATGAGAAGGTGCTCATTCTGTAACCGCCCTCAGAACGAGGTAGAAGCCCTGATAACTGGGCCGGGAGGAGTGGCAATCTGCAACTTCTGTATAGACGATTGCTACAAGATGATACACGAGGGGGAGGAGAAGAAGGGAGCTCCCGTCAAAGTTGACAAGCTCCCCACCCCCAAGGAGATAAAGGAATTCCTTGACCAGTACGTAATCGGCCAGGAGGAGGCAAAGAAAGTTCTTTCGGTTGCAGTTTACAACCACTACAAGAGGATTATGTCAGGCGGAGCAATTGACGACGTTGAGCTTGAGAAGAGCAACATTCTCCTGATTGGACCGACCGGTTCGGGTAAGACCCTCCTTGCCCGCTCCCTTGCAAAGCTCCTTGACGTTCCCTTTGCAATAGCAGACGCGACCACCCTTACAGAGGCCGGCTACGTCGGTGAAGACGTTGAGAACATTCTCTTAAGGCTGATTCAGGCGGCCGACTACGACATAGAGAAGGCCCAGAGGGGAATAATCTACATTGACGAGATAGACAAAATTGCAAGGAAGAGCGAGAATCCCTCAATTACGAGGGACGTTTCGGGAGAGGGTGTTCAGCAGGCACTCCTTAAAATCCTTGAGGGGACGATTGCAAACGTTCCACCGCAGGGAGGAAGGAAGCATCCCCACCAGCAGTACATTCAGATAGATACCTCAAACATACTCTTTATCTGCGGCGGAGCCTTCGTCGGCCTTGAGGACATAATTGCAAAGAGGATAGGGAAGGGAGCTCTCGGCTTTACCGCCGACGTTGATAAGAAGAAGATGGAAAGGGACGAGCTCCTCAAACATGTTGAGCCCGACGACCTTGTCAAGTTCGGCCTTATTCCCGAGCTAATCGGAAGGCTCCCGGTAATTGCGACACTCAAAGAGCTGGGAGAGGATGACTTAGTAAGGGTCTTAACCGAGCCCAAAAACGCCCTCGTAAAGCAGTACAAGAAAATGCTTGAGCTTGAAGGGGTTGAGCTTGAGTTTACCGAGGAGGCTTTAAGGGAGATTGCAAGGGAGGCGATAAGGAGGAAGACCGGAGCAAGAGGCCTCAGAGCAATAATGGAGAAGCTAATGACAGACGTGATGTTTGAAGTCCCCACGAGGAAGGACGTCAAAAAGGTTATAATTGACGCCGAAGCGGTAAGAACCGGTAAGCCCAAGTACGAGTTAACAAAAGCCTCATAAGGGGGATAGGTTGAGAAGGCTTCTGATTGCCGGAAACTGGAAGATGAACAAGACCGTTCCCGAAGCCATTGAGTTGGTTAGGGAGCTCAAGGAGAGGTTAAAGGGAGTTGAGGACAGGGACATCCTCGTCTGCCCGCCGTTTACGGCCCTCTACCCGGTGGGCAGGGAGCTGGAGGGGAGCTCCATACTCATGGGCGCCCAGAACATGTTCTACGAGGAAAAAGGAGCCTTTACCGGGGAAATATCACCGGTTATGCTGAAAGACGTCGGGTGCTCCTACGTAATCCTCGGCCACTCTGAGAGGAGGCACATCTTCGGAGAGAGTGACGAACTCATTAACAGAAAGGTAATTTCCGCCGTTAACCACAACCTAATCCCTATTCTCTGTATTGGAGAAACTCTGGAGGAGAGAGAGAAGGGAGAAACCCGGCAGGTTGTAGAGAGGCAGGTAAGGGAAGGCCTGAAAGGTCTAAAGCCCGAAGATGAGTTTGTAATAGCCTACGAGCCGGTCTGGGCAATCGGAACGGGCAGAAGTGCAACCCCCGAGATGGCTCAGGAAGTCCACACCTTCATCAGGGATGTTCTTACCGAGCTCTTTGAGAAGGAGAAGGCCGAAGGGGTCAGAATCCTCTACGGCGGAAGCGTAAAACCCGAAAACGCAAAAGGACTCCTTGAGATGCCCGACATTGACGGAGCTCTCGTTGGAGGGGCAAGCCTCAAAGCCGAGAGCTTTTCGGCAATAGTTAAAACAACCTTATAAAACACCTCAAGGGAGGGGGAATGAAAATCCTCATAACAGGAGGAGCCGGTTATATAGGAAGTCATACGGTAGAGTTATTCGGAAAGCTCGGTCACGACATAATGGTAATTGACAACTTATCCAAAGGTCATAAGGAGGCAGTTCTTTACGGAAAACTGGTTGTAGCAGATACGGGCAACAAAGAGAAAATGAAAGAACTCTTATCATCCTTTAAACCAGACGCTGTAATCCACTTTGCAGCCTCAATTGAAGTTGGAGAATCGGTAAAAGACCCGGCTAAATTTTTTGAAAACAATACAGTGAATACTTTAAGACTACTTGAAGCAATGGTTGAAACAAAGGTAAATAACTTTATTTTCTCTTCAACTGCAGCAGTTTACGGAAACCCAATCAAAGTACCAATTCCGGAAACGCACCCCACAAATCCCATAAACCCGTACGGTAAATCAAAGCTTTTCATAGAAAAAATTCTGGAAGACTTCAATAAATCCTACGGTTTAAATTACATCTCACTCAGATACTTCAACGCTGCCGGAGCCGACCCTAAAGGCAGAATTGGGGAGAGCCACAACCCGGAAACTCACCTTATTCCATTGATTTTAAAAGCGGCAAAGGGAGAAAGAGAATCAATAAAGATATTCGGAACAGACTACCCTACCCCGGATGGAACTTGTATAAGGGACTTTATCCATGTATGTGACTTGGCAGACGCTCACCTCTTAGCTCTTGAGTACTTGTTAGAAAGCGGAGAGAGCGGAGTTTTTAACTGCGGATACGGTAAAGGCTTCTCGGTTAAAGAGGTAATCACAACTGCAAAAAAAGTCACGGGAAAAGACTTTAAAGTGGATGAGACCGAAAGGAGAGAAGGAGACCCTCCTATATTAGTAGCCGACTCAACAGAGCTAAAAGAAAAACTTAACTGGAAACCGAAGTATGAAGACTTAGAGTTTATAATTAGAACGGCCTGGAACTGGGAACTTAACAGGAGGTTTTAGATGTTTACGGCGCTTTTGATAATCCACGCGATTTTGGCGATTCTACTTATTCTCGTAATTATAATCCAGCCCGGTCAGAGTGAGGGCGGAGTTGCGATGATGGGGGGGAGCTCCACAGGCTCGGCA
>Ga0256838_1000259_pt1 | contig 35558 bp, 41 predicted proteins | sample 4571419metaG_FD_185978 | JGI IMG/M metagenome (GOLD analysis project Ga0256838, IMG submission 185978) | Hydrothermal vent microbial communities from Guaymas Basin, Mexico - 4571-419 | ecosystem: Environmental > Aquatic > Marine > Hydrothermal vents | place: Mexico: Guaymas Basin | collected... | reverse complement strand
GAATAACAGGAACGACAGAGGGAATAAAAGCATCATAAGAGACACCGTTTGCCCTAAATATTTTTATAATGTTTTTAGCTTTATATTTTGAAAAAAGCCAGTCAATCTGAAGCTCTCCTCCAAGGTCGGTAGCGTTTACGGTAATAAAATTCCATTCGTTTTCATCATAAAAGTCTTTAATCTTTTCTACCACATTTTCCAGCGTAACCTCTTCTATTTGCATATCGGGATTAACCATCATCTTCGACTCCTAATGTTTTAATTACGTTTTCATGGTCTTTTAAAAACTCTTTTTCTTTCGATTTTTTCTCCCAAATTTCAACAGCCTCAACCATGCCGTCAATTAAAGCCTCAACTCTCGGGGCACATCCAGGAATCCAGACATCTACGGGAATAATATTGTTTACCCCGTTTTCAACATGATAAAAGTTTCTAAAAATTCCGCCACCATGTGCACACGCTCCCATAGCCACCACCACTTTAGGCTCAGCCATTTCAAGATATAGCCTTCTTAAAACATCCTTACAGTTTTTTGTAACCGGCCCCGTTACCAATAAAATATCCGCTTGTTTAGGATTTCCCCTGTTTAACATCCCGAATCTTTCAATATCGTATCTCGGGGCAAGGGCTGAGAGTATTTCAATATCGCACCCGTTACACCCGCCTGTGTTATAATGTAAAATCCAAGGCGATTTCTTTCTAAATTTACTAAAAAATCCCATAACCTCTCCTTACTGCCACAGCGCTAATAAAATAACGTTTAACGCCGCCATAGGTATTAATACACTCCATGCAAATTTAACCATTGTTCTAAAATCAAGTCTAGCGCTTGAATTATCAAGCAGGTTTATAAATAAAAACGCTAAAACTACAAGTAAAATACCAAGCCAGTAATGACTTCCTCCAAATAAAAATACAAATGTAAACACATAAATATATTCAATCCATTTACCGGTATAAAGAGCTTCGTAAAAAGGCCCGCTGTATTCTATTTCAGGTCCGCCTATAATCTCCTGATGAGCCTCGGCCACATCAAAAGGAGATTTTTGAAGCATCATAGGAATGGTAAGCAAAAATGCAAAAAAAACTAGAGGAATTTCCAATATAGGATAACCTTCATAATTTAAAACATCTCTAATATCAAAACTTCCCACAACTAAATATAAAGCCACCACCATTAAAACCATTAAAGGCTCATAACTTATCATATGCATAAGTTCCCTTAACGCCCCAAGCACCGAATACGGACTTCTGACACTGCTAGCCCCTATTACCAACGCAAGAACCGCTATTACATGAAAAAAGACCGCTATTAAAAGGTCGTTTCCAAGCAGTAAAACGGCTAATGCAAACCACTCGGCTATAAAATACATAATTCCCATAAGAGCATGTAAAGAGTGAATCATAATAGGTCTTTTATCCATAAGCTTAAAAAAATCATAAAACGGCTGAAGAAGCGGAGGCCCTACTCTTTTTTGCATTCTAGCTTTTACAACCCTCTCAATTCCATAAACAACTCCTCCAATCAAAGGGGCTAAAACAGTCAAAATTACATTTATCATAATAAACCTCCTCCAAGAACTACAACCATAATAAATAAAGCTATACTAAATGCTACAAAATATCCCTCATATCTGGCAATACATTCAAAATTCCATGTCTCCATATGCCTTGGAAAAACTTCACCGCAGTTATAAGGATGAACAACATCCGCTTTAAATTTTACAAAATAAGGCAATGCGTGAATTAAGAAAATAAGAATTAAAGCCCCTAAAATCTGCCAAAAATACAATGTCGAATCATACATATGAAGAGTAAGTCCTGTGGCATAAATATCAGCCTGTCCGGCTATAGAAGCTGCTATAGGTACCACAAAGTCGGCAATAAAAGGAGCTATAAAAATAGTCATACTCAAAAGCCATACGTAATACCATACAGATACGAAATTAAATGTAGCAGGTAATTTCACAAAATTAATTTTTTCAATTCCATGAGCTTTTCTTACGCTGATTCCCAAAACTTTCATATACAAAATACTTAAAAAAGCACTTCCCGCACCGACATAAATAATAAGCAATATATAACTTCCATGTTGCAAAAAGTTGCTAACCTCTTCTATCATCATCCATTTACCGATAAATGTACCAAAAGGCACAAACGTCATATTTAAAAATCCGAAAAATATAAACATAAGAGTAAGAGGCGCTCTTTCGATAAGTCTTCTCATCTGATTTATATATTTAACATGGAAAACTTTTTCCAAAACACCCGCTTCCACAAATAAAAACCCTTTGGCAAACGCATGGAAAATAATTAAAACCAAACTTGCAGTCACGGCAACAGGCGTTCCTACAGCGGCTCCCAACATCATAAGCCCTAAAAGGGAAATAGTCGAATATGCAAGAATTTTTTTGAAATTATCCTGAGATAACGCAATAACCGCAGCAACAACAAAAACATAACCGGTTGTAATTATTAAAAGTTTTGCAAGTAAAGTTCCTTTTATAATCGGAGAAATTCTTAAAATAAGATATGGAGCTATTTTTACCATTGTGGCCGAATGTAAAATAGCACTAACAGGAGTCGGCGCGACCATAGCTCCTAAAAGCCATTTATGAAACGGCATTTGAGCCCCTTTAACAAGGGCGCTAAGAGATAAAAATCCAAGAGCCGCCATCGAAATTAGAGAAGGATTTTTTAAAAGGTCCGTAAAATGATAAACACCGTTTATTTTTATAAATACCATTAAAGCCAACAAAATGGCAATTCCACCTATCTGATTCATCCATAACGCCAGATTTGAATTATTAACAGCTTCCTTATCTCCTCTAAACCCTATCATAATATAACTTGCCAGAGTAGTTGTTTCAAAAAGAGCAAAAAACCACTCTATATTGTTTACACTCACAGCAAAATTCATAACACCTAAAAACCACACGACAATAGCCACAAAAGAATGCTTTCCTTTTTCTCCGTAATCCATATATTTTGTAGCAAAAATCGCAATAGGCACACCTACTATAGCAACAATCAGATAAAACATTAAAGTAACATCGTCAATATAAAGGTTAGGAGTTAACGAATGATTCATCATTAATAAAACAATAACCAAAAAAATAAGCTGAATAGAAGCCAAAATGGCAATTAAGGAATTTTTTCTTACAATCCCCTGATAAAAGAAATAAGCAAGTAATCCAAAATCATACACCGTAATCAGCAAATCCACCCATTTAGGCGTTTCAATAAGCACGGGATGCGGCTGAATATACGCCAAATATGCAATAATACTTAACAATGGCAACATCAAAAACGTAAGGACGTTGGTAACAACATCTTTTTTCGCCAGATATATAATCAAAGCGGCAATCCATGGCAAAACGATATTTAAAGTAACAAGGGCTCCCATAACCTCTCCTTTTGCTTTATATTAAAATAATACCAAAATGAATATTCATTTACAATTAATATAAGAAAAAATTATGAACATTGCTCCAAAATTTTACATTTTTAAAAAAAATTTAATATCCGAATTTTCTTTTATACCTTTTTACCATGGAAATATTTCCTAAAACACCGCCCTGATGAATATAAAGAATATTTTGAAGATTATGATAAAGAAGAGTTTCCCATCCTATAGCATCATAAAGCAAATCAAACTCAATTCCCGCATTTTTAAGTTCAAGCCATACATCATATAAATTTTTATAAAGTTTACCGAAATAATATTTTCTTTTAGGCTCTACAATAGCAGGTATTTTACCTCCCCCTAAAAAACTCCACTGCTTTTTGAGATATTCACTATCCCCCACGCACGGAACAGTAATAACCTCGACATCCAAATGTTTTGAGAGAAAATAAGCCGTAGTGCCGGTACCGCTTGGTAAAAATACTTTTAAGTTATGTTTTATACAGTATTCATTTATTTCATCCGCCAAAATTTTTATTCCCTCTTCGCTCTCTTTTATTCTGCCGCCTTCTTCTATAATCAACGTATTTTTATCTTTTAACCCTAAAACAAACTCTCTTAACTTATCTCCTCTTAAATCACTCTCTACTATTTTAATACCGTTTTTTAACGCTTCAAAATAATTTCCGTGAGGATTTTGTTTTAAAAAAGAAGGTATATGATTGGTATAATAAATAAATTCCCACCCTTTAATTTTACACAGCTTACTTAAAGAATACATAGCGTTTGACTGATTTGACCCAAAAGATATCACTCTTTTTATTTCAGGAAAATCTCGTTTTAAAAAATAATAAAATTTTCTGGCTTTATTACCTTCAAAAGGTTTTAACAAATCATCTCTTTTTATATGATAGAAGTTTTGTTTAAAGATAAAAGGAGTAATGGGAGAAGAGAGCATTAAATAGCTCTTAAATCTTTATAAGCCTTAATAACCCTTTCTTTCATAGATTTTTCACCCTCTCTTAACCATTTTCTAGGGTCATAGTATTTTTTGTTAGGTTTATCTTCGCCTTCAGGATTTCCAATCTGACTTTGTAAATAATCCCAATATTTTTGAATATAAGCTTTTACACCGCTCCAAAAAGCCCACTGAGTATCCGTATCGATATTCATTTTAACAACACCGTAATCAATTGCTTCGTGAATTTTGCTAAGCTCGCTTCCGCTTCCTCCGTGAAATACGAATCTAATTGGTTTTTCATCTTTTAGTCCGAATTTTTCTCTTACGTATTCCTGAGAATTTTTAAGAATAACAGGTTCAAGTTTAACTTTTCCCGGTTTATATACTCCATGAACATTACCGAAACTTGCGGCAATCATAAACAAATCGCTAACTTCGCTAAGTTCTTTATAAGCATATGCAACATCTTCAGGCTGAGTATAAAGTCTTGAATTATCAATCCCAGTATTATCGACACCGTCTTCTTCACCTCCGGTTACACCGAGTTCTATTTCAAGCATAATGTCAAGCGCACTTAGTTTTTTTAAGTACTCTTTGCATGTCTGCACGTTTTGCTCAAGAGGTTCTTCGCTCAAATCAAGCATATGAGAACTAAACAGAGGTCTTCCGTATTTTTCTTTATGTTTTGCATTTGCCTCAATAAGACCGTCAATCCAAGGAAGCAGCTTTCTTGCAGCATGGTCTGTGTGAAGTATTACGGGAATTCCATACGCTTCAGCCAGGGTATGAACATGTTTAGCTCCTGCAATAGCACCTAAAATCGCAGCTTTTTGCCCTTCGTTATCAAGACCTTTTCCCGCCCAAAAATGAGCTCCTCCGTTACTAAACTGAATAATAACAGGCATATTAACATCACGAGCGGCTTCCATAACAGCATTTACGGAATTTGTTCCCACAACGTTAATAGCCGGAAGGGCAAACCCATGTTCTTTTGCGTAATCCAAAACTTTTGCCGCTTCACTTCCTGTTAAAACTCCCGGTTTAACCAAGTCCATAATACCCATATCTCTCCTCCTTAATTTTTAGGAATAGAATAGCTGACTTTTGAAGAGTTTTTAATCTTTTGAAGTTCTTTTTGTAACTTAACTCTTTTTAAATATTCTATTATCTGAGGTTTTACCTGCTCAAACGGCATATAATTGTTATCTTTTTTACCTTCAACTAAAATAATATGATAACCGAATCTTGTTTTTACAGGTTTTAAAGTCATTTCTCCAGGTTTCATATTTTTAACGGCTTCGGCAAATGCAGGCACCATCTGTTTAGGGTCAAACCATCCAAGTTCCCCGCCCTGAACTTTACTAGGTCCGATTGAATATTTTTTAGCAAGCTCTGCAAATTTTTCTTCAAGAGCTTTTCCTTTTAAACCTTTTAATTCGTTAATCAGTTTTTCAGCAGTTTTTTCATCTTTTACCAGAATATGTCTAGCTTTTACCTGAGGAGTGGTTTTAAAGTAGATATCTTTGTTTTCTTCATAAAATTTCTTAGCTTCCGCATCGCTTACTTTAATTTGATTAAGTCTGTTTTTAAGCCACATATCAACGGCAAGTTTCATTTTTGCAGCTTTAAACTGAGGCGTGTTTTCGATTGATTTTGCTTTTTTGTAAATTTCAAGCGTTTCAACATACTGTTTTACAAACTGACTTACGTGTTTTGCCGGAAGGTCTTGAAGTCTGATTCTGTTATCTCCGGTTATTCCCTGAAGATAATAGTTAATTTCTTTTACCGTAATTTTTTTACCGTCAACCGTTGCAAGTACCGTATTATCCGTCAATCCCTTCATAGGCTGACCGAGCATTCCCGCATTGCCTTTCATCTGTCCGCCCATCATTCCAGGAAACGCAAAAAGCGCTCCAGCCGTAACTAAACTACCTATTATAATTTTTTTCATTGTATCTCCTTAATTTTTTATATTATAAAGTGTATTTATAAACTTAAAGTTAATTATGCCATATTATGGATAACGTTTTGAACATCATCTATATCTTCTAAAACTTCTATAAGCCTTTCCACTTTTTCAGCGGTTTCATCATCTACCTCACTCTCGTTAATGGCAACGAGCTGAACGTTACTTTCAAGAATTTCTATACCATCGATAGCATTAACCGCTTCTAAAACGGCATTAAAATCTTCAGGAGAAGATTCTATAACCAATACTTCGTCAAGTTCTTTTATATCTTCGGCTCCCGCTTCTATAGCGCTTTCCATAACCTGCTCGTCTTTATCGCTTCTGTTTACTACGATAACACCTTTTTTTTCAAACATCCAAGCAACGCTTCCGCTGGTACCAAGGCTTCCTCCCGCTTTTTTAAAAGCGTGTCTTATTTCCGCTACCGTTCTGTTTTTGTTATCAGTTAAACATTCAACCATAATAGCGACTCCGCCAGGTCCATAGCCTTCGTATGTTACTTCGCTTAACACAACTCCGTCAAGATTGCCGGTAGCTTTATCTATAGCTCTTTGAATATTGCTCATAGGCATAGAATCGGCTTTTGCCCTGTCAATTGCAAGACGAAGAGCCGGGTTATTGTCGGGATTACCGCCCCCCTGTCTTGCAGCCGTCATAATGGCTCTTACGTGTTTTGTGAAAATTTTTGATTTTTTAGCGTCTTCTTTTGCTTTTATATGTTTTACTTTAGACCACTTATTATGTCCAGCCATACATCTCCTTTGCTAAAATATTTGTTATTATAGCATTTTAAGAGACAAAAAATTAAAAAAAGGGAAAAAATGGTATTAAGAACGCCTGAAGAACTTGAAGAGATAAAAAAAAGATTTTTAAAGCATTATAAAGGTTCTAAAACCGAACTTAACTATCATAATGATTATGAGCTTTTAGTTGCAATAATTTTATCCGCTCAATGTACGGATAAAAGAGTAAATATGGTAACTCCCGAACTTTTTAAAAAATATCCCGATATAGAAAGTTTGGCATGCGCAGAAGTGGAAGACGTAAAAGAAATTATCAAATCCTGCAACTTTTTTAACAACAAAGCCAAAAACCTTGTAGCCATGGCAAAAATGGTAAAAGAAAAACATGGCGGTAAAATACCAAGGGACCATAAAGAACTTATAAAACTTCCAGGAGTCGGAAACAAAACGGCAAACGTATTTTTAATAGAAATGGAAGGTCAAAACAGAATGGCCGTAGATACTCATGTATTTAGAGTTTCACACAGGCTGGGTATTACAGATGCCAAAACCGTAGAAGAAACCGAAAAAGATTTAACAGAGGCTTTTAAAACCGATTTGAATGAACTCCATCAGGCTTTTGTACTGTTTGGAAGATACATATGTACGGCTAAAAACCCAAAATGCGAAAAATGTTTCGTAACCGACTTTTGTGTAAGCAAGGAAAACTTTAAACCTTCAAGATAACTTTTCCATAACTATTATAAGTTTTTCCGCCTCTTCACTTCCATAAAGAGAGATGGGAATAATCTCTTTTATTTTCATTCCGCTTATTTTTTCTATATCTTCTATTGAGTGATAGTATTGAATAATACTTTTTTGATGCTTTTCATAACACTTTTTATCTTTTTTTTCAAACAGCGTAATTTCCGTAATAAGTTTATTATTTTCAAATTCACTGTAAAGAACGGAAAATCTGTTTTTATCTTCGGCTTTAAGAGTACCGATTGCCAGCTCCTCCATGGCATAAAGGGTATTTATATCAAAAACAAAATATTTTTCTATTCTTTCTTTCACACATTCAAAAAACTTTTTAAGCCCGTTTTGGTCCATATAATTAATCACGTCAAACACGGCTGTTGCGCTTTGAAATGTTTTATTAAATTCACAAATATCTTTATCGTAACACTTGCAACCCTTTTTAAGAGCCTTTTTTACCTGATTTTTACTCAAATCTATACCTTCAACCTCAAATCCCTCTTTTTGGGCAATCACACAAAACTCCCCGCTGCCGCATCCTATATCTAAAAAATTTTTTACTTTTAATTCTTTTAACACCTCGATAAACTTATACCACAACATATAAGCCGCTTCTTTATCCAAAAAAAGCTCTTCAACTTTTGCGTATAACTCAAGCCCCATGAACTTCCTTTATTTTTTCCACAAGCTCTAGTATTTGAGGCTTTTTAGTTAAAAAAGAGTTTTTATTGGCAATAAGTCTGGCAGAAGAGTGTAAAATGACCTCTTTTTCTTCAAGCCCGTTTTCTTTTAAAGTGCTACCTGTTTCGACTATGTCGACAATAACATCGCTAAGACCTACAAGTGGAGCTAGTTCAATCGAACCGTTAAGTTTTATAACCTCTGCAGGGATTCCTTTTTTACTGAAATAATCTTTAGCTATATTTGCAAGTTTACTAGCAACCTTTATTTCCGTTTTATGCTTATAACTCTCATCTCCCTTAATTCCGCCTACACTTACCCTGCATTTTCCAAGTCCCAAATCCATCAGTTCCAAAACATCGCTTTTAAGTTCGGTTATAACGTCATATCCCACAACCCCTATATCAGCCGCCTGCTTTTGAACATATACCGCAACATCCCAGTTTCTGACATTCAAAAAAGTAAAACCCGCTTTTTTTAAAATAAGTTTTCTGTTTTCAAACTCAAAATCCTCATTAAAAATCTTTTTAAAAATATCCAAAACTTCTTTTGCTATTCTTCCTTTAGGTAACGCTATTGTCATAAATCTTCCTTTATCGTCTTTATCATACCTCTAAATACCAAATCTTTTATATAAACACCGTCTATAAATCTGCTTAAGAATTTCCCATCTCCACCGGTAAAATAAACTTTTTTATCTTTTTTTAATTTCTCAATCATTAAAACAATTGCCCCTATACTTCCAAAAGATATCGCCTCTTGAGTATTTTGAGGAAGCTTTCTAAAGTCCACTTCACAAAAATCAACATTTAACTTTTCTGAAATTCTACCAAAAGCATCCCTAAAAGCGGCAATTCCCGGCATGATAACACCGCCTAAATGAATGCCGTTTTGCATAATATCAATCGTAACGGCACTTCCTGCATCTACAACAACGCCGTCTCCTACGGCTTTACAGGCCATTATCCTGTCAATGCCTATTCCCGTATAAGAAGTATCAAAAATAACTTTGTCTCTCAAATTAACGGCTTTAGGATTTAGCTTTTTAAACTCTTTTTCCTTATTATCATTAACGCTTATAAAAAAAACTTCGTCTTTAAATTTTTTAGGAGATTTTAAATTATAAATCCTGCCCTCTTCCCAAATATGAATATTTGTGTTTCCTATATCGACTAATACCACAAAATCCTCCACTCTTTAAGTTCTTCTTTTGCTTTAGAACATATAGGTGAATTTAATATCAAAATCTTTTTTTTATATCTGAAATTAATTTTAGGAATTATTTCTTTTATTGTTTCTATGTCTTTTGTCAAAAACCTGCTCTTTTTTTCAAAAACCATAATAAAACAGTATTCGTTTTTTAAATTAACCCCTATATAAGCTTTAATTTTTTTTCTGGTATTAAGTTTTATCTCTTCAAGCTTTTTACAAATTACTCTGTTTTTCTGAAGTAAATCGATTATATTTTTCATTATTCCAAATCTTCAAGCGGATGATATTTTAAAACGGTATCTTTAAGATTCTCTTTTTGAATATGGGTGTAAATCTGGGTGGTATTTAAAGATGCATGTCCTAAAAGTTCCTGGACCACCCTTAAATCCGCTCCTCCTAAAACCAAAGAAGTCGCAAACGAATGCCTAAGGACATGGGGAGAGACGTTTAAATATTTTTTCGTAATATTAAAAGCGCTTATACGGCTGAGTTTTTTACAGTTCTTATTAACAAAAACATACTCACTGTTACATGGTCTTTTATAAAGATATTCGTTTAAAGCTTTTAAAGCTATTTCTGCAACAGGTACTAGTCTTTGCTTTTCTCCTTTTGCCATCTCCACCCTAACCCATCCGTCTTCAATATCGCTAAGTTTAACATTTAAAGCTTCGCTTATTCTAAGACCCGTGGCATATAAAAACAAAATTAGCGCTTTATCCCTTAACTCAAACCATGAAGAGTTATAATTTATATGGGAGAGTGAATTTAAAATTTCTTCTTTTGTTAAAAATTTAGGAAGGTTTTGAGGTATTTTAGCCTGTTTTATTTTAAACTTTTCATCAACAAAATCCCTTTTATAAGCATAATCGAAAAAAGAGTTAATGGCGCTCAGTTTTCTGTTTAAAGAACGCTTATTATCTATACGGGACAAAAAAGAGATAACATCCGAAGCGTTTGCTTCTATAATCGGTTTTTTTAAAAATTCTTCAAACTGAACTAAATCCCTCTTATATGCGTCATAGGTATTTTTACTAACACCTTTATTGATTAAAAGATATTCCAAAAAAGCTTCTAAATATTTACTCAATAATAAAAACCTTATTATCGTTATAAATTTTACACCCTTTCATTTTTAAAGGCTCATCCGTTTGAAACTTACCCGGTTTAAAAACAAGGGTTTTAAGATTTCTGTCTATTTTAATAAGATATCCGTTTGAAGTTACCGTATAAATATATCCGTTGCATACCGTAGGGGCAAAATAATCGGCAAAATCAAGTTTAGTTTCTTTTAGTTTTTTTAAATCCGAATCAAATCTTATGATTTTTCCTCCTACGAAAAAAACATATAAATCTTTTCCGTCTGTTAATATATGTTTGATATCTCCCTCATATGAAACCAAAAAATTAGGATTAAAAAGCACAAGTTTATTAGGAGTAGCTATAAAAAGCTGATGATTTACTATCTTTAAAAAGATAATATTGTTAATAATATTATCTCCTAAAGAAATATTTCTGATAAAAGAGAGGTTATTGGCATCCACAACCGAAATATTTCCGTTTAAAAGAGGAAACAAAATCAAATCCTTATAAAAAATAGGAGAAACCCCCAAATATTTAGCCGCAAGGACAGGTTCGTTTTCTTTATAAAAAACAAGTTTCCTTTTTTCCAGGTCATACACTCCTTCTGCGTTATTTTCAAATACCACGGCTATTAAATTGTCTTTTTTATAAGCCCTGTAAACAAGATAAGGCAGTTTTATTTTTTGTTTTGAATCAAGAACTAAAAGAGTATCCCCGTTTACCGCTAAATTTTCGGAAAGCTTTTCAAATTCTCCTAAACTTGTACCGTTTTCGTCAAAATATTCCACTTTTTTATTTAAAAACCCTTTTTCTTTTTTAAATGTCAGCGCTTTATGGGTATAATCGACAAGTACCGTATCTTTTTTTTCATAAGAAAGTCTTTTTTTAATTACTTTTTGTGGCTTAAACACGTTTTTATCGGCACATCCCAAAAATAAAATTAAAGGTAAAATAAATATTAATGACTTTTTCATTTTACTATCCCGTAATGAAGTAAATATGTAGCAAGCTCTTTAAACTTGGAATCAGGCGAAATTTCGTTTGAAAGAAGTACGGCTTTGTCTCTTTTGTTTTCACTAAGATAAATTCTTATTAACGCAACTCTTACAGCGTCTTTTAAAATATGATAATTAGGATTGTTAAGATACTCTTCAAGAGATTTTGCATCTCCTTTTTGCATAGCGAGTTTATACGCTTTAAATTCTTCCAAAGCCTTGGTGGTAATATTTTGATAATCACCCTTTTGCATTAAATATAAATCATAAAGTTTTTTATTTTCCTTGACTATATTCAATGCTTCTTTATCATTTGGATTTTCCAAAAGCCTGTTTAAAGCATTATTTTCCTTTATTAACTTTGAAGTCTTATAATAATTATAAACGCTGTTACCTATAAAAACAGCCACTATTACAACCGCTATTCCTATTAAAGGCTTTTTATACTTTCTTATAAATTTTTCAAGTTTAAACACTTTGACAAGCAGCTCTTCTTCTTTTTTTATCTCTTCTTTTACTTCTTTAATATCCATTATCTGCCTTTTTCTTGAAATTTTATCAAATATTTTTCAATTTGTTTTAAAACCTCTTCTTTTACTTCTATTTTTAAATCCATAACTTTTAAATTTAAAGGAAATTTTTTAAGTTTTACAAAATCTTTTTTAGTGGTTACTATTATTTTATCTTTATAAGGCTCTAAATCTTCCCATTTATAATCATAATGGTCGGGAAAAAACTTATAATCCCCTCTCCAGTAATCCAAAAGACGATAAGGCTTGGATATTCCGCTGATTAAAATATCCCCTTTAGGCACTGTTACATCTCTTTTAAACTCTCTTTTTTCCCTCAAAACCATATCGGCATATTTTAAAGCTATTCTTGGAAATCTATATCCCCCGGCAGGCAGGGAAAAAGGGTTTTTTATTTTTTCATCTATTACTATATTTAACTTCTTAAACGGTTTATCAAACCCGTCATCCAAAATAACAAATCCGCATCCAAACTCTTTCGCTTTTAAAATTCCCTCTTTTCTGTTTTCGCTGACTATTACCGTGGCATTTGTATTCTCAGCAATTTCCATAGCTTCATCACCGCTTAAATCAACGGAAGTTTTAATTTTTCCCTGTTCGCTTACAACCAAAAGACCTTTTGATTTTCTGCCATATCCTCTTAAAACAACCGCAGGCTTATAATTTTTAAAAAATTTAGCAATTTCAATGCTTAAAGGCGTTTTACCGCTGCCTCCAATTATAATATTTCCCACGCTTATAACGGGAATACCTAAATCTTCAAATCTTTTTGGAAACTTAAAATGAAGCAGCGTCATATACAAAAAAGAAAAAGGAAGAAGAAATATAATAAATGGCCAGTGATACCAATTGGGATAAAACAACATCTTTTCAAAAAAATTGTATATTTTAATTTTCCACTTTACACTTTCCATTTTAAATTAAAGCCTGATATCTCTTTCGTATAAAAAGTCATGACCTATTGTTCTGCTTTTCAATTTTGCGATTATAGGAAGTTTTCTTTTAAACTGATTTTGATATATCTTTTTTAAAACAAATTCAACCAAATCCGAATTATATTTTTTTAAAAGCTCTTCTTTTGTGGCCCTGTTATCTACAAAATCTTCCAATACCGGGTCAATTTGGGCATATGAATACCCAAGTTCCGCCTCATCGCTTTGTCCTTCCCACAAATCGGCACTTGGCGGTTTGTTGATTATACTTTCAGGCACTCCTAAATACTTGGCAAATTCAAAAATTTCCGTTTTATATAAATCTCCTATCGGATTTAAAGCACTGGCTAAATCACCATATAAAGTTCCATATCCAAGCATTAACTCACTTTTGTTGCTAGTACCTATTACAAGCGCTTCAAGTTCTGCGGATTTATCATAAAGTACAGACATTCTCATACGGGCGCTGAAATTTCCAAACCTTACTCTGTCATTAATCGGATATGCTTCTAAAAGAGGTGCTATAGAAATAATTTCATATTCTATTTTAAATTTTTCACAAAGTTCTTTTGCGTCTTTTATGCTTGACTCGCTTGAATACTGGCTTGGCAGCAAAAAAGCTTTAAAATTATTTTCTAAAGCTTTTTTGGCAAGAACGGCCACAACCGCACTGTCAATCCCGCCGCTTAAACCGCATATGCCTTTTTTCAGTCCCGTTTTAGTAATTTCTTCTTTTATAAAACGAATTAAAAACTCTTCTATAAGTTTCCACTTTTTCAATTTTACCCTTCGATATAATTTTTAAGAAGCTTTCCGATATTCGGATGTCTTAGCTTTTTAATAGCGCTGCTTTCAATCTGTCTAACCCTCTCTCTTGTAACATTCAGGGCTTTTCCTATCTCTTCTAACGTTCTTTCGCTTTTATCCGGCATAAGACCGAACCTCATTTTAATTACCGCTTTTTCCCGTTCGTTTAGATTTTCAAGAATTTCTTCAATATGTTTTCTCAAATCTTCCTGAACAACTTCCTCATAAGGATTACTAAAAGTTTTATCTTCTATAAAATCACCGAATTTTCCGTCCTCTTCCTCACCCACGGGAGCTTCAAGGGATACCGGTTCTTTTGATATTTTAAGAATTTGTTTTACTTTTTCAATAGGCATTTTCATCTCTTTTGCAATCACTTCAAGAGTCGGTTCCTTTCCTTCTTCCTGAACGTGTTTTCTTATGATTTTATTTATCTGGTTAATGTTTTCAATCATATGAATAGGAATTCTAACCGTTCTTGCCTGGTCTGCTATCGCCCTACTTATTGCCTGTCTTATCCACCAAGTCGCATAAGTTGAAAATTTATAACCCTTTTCAAATTCGAATTTATCAATGGCTTTCATAAGCCCTATATTTCCTTCCTGAATCAAATCAAGAAACGGAAGACCTCTGTTGGTATATTTTTTAGCTATACTTACAACAAGTCTCAGGTTGGCGCGCGCCATTTTCTCCTTTGCTTCGGTTACGATTTTTTTACCTCTTTTTAGCTGTTCTAAAATTACTTCAAGCTTTTTAGGGTCCATTCCAAACATATTTTCGCTGGCTTTTTTTGCTTCTACCAGCTTTTTAATATCCATATATACGTTTACCATAGTATGTTCAGGAACCATAGCCGCAATATCCTCTTTGCTGAGTTCTGTAATTTTACTCAAAATATCTTTATGGAGTTTTCTTAGCTGCTCGTTAAATAAAGGCAGTTTATACTCTTTTTTCTTCAGTTCTTTTTCAAAATCCTTATCGCCTTTAAGCGCCGTTTCAACGGTTTTAACTATTTCGTTTATAAGTTTTGAAGTATATCCAAGTTCGTTTAAAGCCTCTTTTACTTTTTTCTTTTTGAAAGTCAGCTGTAATATCTTATGAAGCCTTTCATCTTCCGGCATAGAAGTGTCTTTAAGAACTTTATCATATTCGTCTATAACTTTTTCCCACTCTTTTTTAGCTTTTTCAAGATTTTTGAAAAGTTCGTTTATTCTTTTTTCCCTGAGGGTGATTTTTTTGTTTTTTTTACCCTCTTTTGTATCCTCGTCCTCCACTTCCTCTTCATCTACGAAATTTTTAAAAAGCTCTTTTACTCTTCTTTCCCTGTTTAAAAGGGGTTCTTTATATTTTAACACTAAATCTATTAAAAAAGGTATAGAACATATAGCATCAAGAATAATCTCTTCTCCAAGCTGAATTCTTCTAAATATCTCAACCTCTTCGTCTTTATCAAGCAGCGGAATATGTCCCATTTCCCTTAAATACATTCTAACAGGACTGTCTGAGCGGCTCCATTCAAGAAGCTCTTTGTCTTTTAAAATATCCTCTGCAAGCTCTTCTTTTTTTCTTTCTCTTTCCTCTTCGTTTTTAACAACGTCTTCCAGGTTTTTAAGTTTAGCAACCTCTGCAGCAGTCATAAGTCTGATATTGTTCTCTTTTGCCAGTTCTAAAATCTCTTTTGTCTCTTTTTTAGTAGGCGCTTTAGGTAAAAAATTAACTATACTTTCATATGTAACTATTCCATTTTTATTGTCTTTAAATAATTTTACAAGCTCTTTTGGAAGTGCCATTATTTCTCCTTAAAATTTAGGTGCAGAAATTAACGTTTACTTAAACATTAATTTCAAAACCCAAATTGAAATTATACTACATTTTTTGGGAACGCTCTTTGCTTGAAAAACATAAGCACTATTAGCTATATATTATTTTAATACAAAAGGGTTAATTTATGATTAACGGTTATTACGGCGCCACCGGGGCTATGGTTACACAGTTTAACAGACTAAACGTAATTTCAAACAACCTCGCAAATGTAAATACGGACGGTTTTAAACAAGACGATATTATAATCGGTGATTTCGAAAGAATCTTTAACGAAAAAAGAGATATTTTACCTATAGAAAATCAAACCAAACAAGCCGCAAAATGGATAAACAGAAATTTAAACAAAGTCCCTCAAATAGTTGAAGAGTATACAAATTTCGAAATAGGAAACATTCAAAAAACATCAAACCATCTTGATATTGCTTTGAGTCAAAAAAACAGTTTTTTTACCATACAAACTCCAACGGGTGAAAAAATAACAAGGGCCGGAAATTTTAATCTCGACTCGGAAGGGTATATAGTAACAAAAGAAGGATACAGACTGCTTGATACAAACAATAACCCTATAAAAATACCTCCTAGCGTAAAAAACATCACCATTGATAAAAACGCAAATATATATACCGACGGAACAAAAATAGCAACTATAAAAATAGTCAGCATAGATGACTTAAACACTTTAAAAAAAGTAGGTAATAAAATGTGGGATTTTATCCCTGGAAGTGAAAAAATAAATACTAAAAACACCACTCTTCAGGGCTTTTTGGAAAAATCAAACGTAAATCCCGTAAAAGAGATGACCGAACTTATAGAAACAAACAGGCTGGTCGAACAGTATCAAAAAGTTATGAATACATTTATGGACGACCTCAACAAAGACGCTATAGACAAACTAGCCAACGTAAGGGCTTAATTTAGGAATAAAATTTGCTTAAAGAAAAAAATAGAGAGATTTTTTAAAAGGATTTTAAAATGATTAGAAGTCTTTATACGGCAGCCACAGGGATGATGGCTCAGCAAATGCAAATAGACGTAGTATCAAATAATATAGCAAACGTAAATACCATAGGCTACAAAAAACAAAGAGCCGAATTTGCAGACCTTTTTTACCAGACTATGGAATATGCCGGTACGGCAACTTCAACAACAACCCAATCGCCTACGGGAATAAGTGTCGGACTTGGAGTTAGACCTACTGCAATATCAAAAATTTTTACACAGGGAAATTTTAAAGAAACAAGAAACAATTTAGACCTTGCCATTCAGGGAGACGGTTTTTTTCAGGTACAGCTTCCTGACGGACGAATAGCATATACAAGAGACGGGGCATTTAAACTGGATTCAAACGGAAGCGTGGTTACAAGCGACGGATATAAACTTATACCGGAAATTACCCTGCCACCTACAACGGTACAGGTATCTATAGGTACGGATGGCACGGTCAGTATTTTAGAAGCCGGACAAACTCAAATGCAACAGATAGGTCAAATCCAGCTTGCCAAATTTATAAACCCGGCCGGTCTCCATTCTCTTGGAAGCAACCTTTATATAAATACTTCCTCTTCGGGAGACCCGATTGTCAGCAATCCGGGAATCGACGGGCTTGGGGAAATAAGACAGGGATTTGTCGAAATGAGCAACGTCCAGCTCGTAGAGGAAATGACAGACCTTATTACCGGACAAAGAGCCTACGACGCTTCAAGTAAAGCCATTATGACAAGTGATGAAATGCTGCAAACGGTTAATAACTTAAAAAGATAACTAATTTAGCTTTTTTTTAATTCCATAACACAGTGAAAAAACATAATAACGGCAAAAAACGGCGCAAAGAAATTAACAATAGGCAAAAAATTGAAACTAGCAGCGATTAAAGCTATCAAAACCGTTTTTAATTTATGTTTTTTCATCTCTTCAAATTCTTTTTTTGAACAATATTCATTACACACAAAATATAAAAATGAATCATGATAAAGTTTGGTCCATAAAAAGAGTTGATACCCTATATTAACCACAGGTATAAAAAATAACGGAAACAGAAAAATAAAAAGACCCAAAAATATCAAAATATCCTTAAAAAGGACCTTTTTAAAACCAACAGCTTCTTTTACATCTATATTAACATCACCATATTCAAGTTCTTTTATAGCTTCTAAAAAAGGTTTGGCAAAAACAAAGATAATCGCAAACAGTGTTAAGATAAAAAGATTATAAAAAATATAAATGGAAACAATAGCGACAACCCCTTTTGAAACCGTATCAAAAGGTAAAAGAACTAATAGTTTTTTGACTTCATTATTTATAAAATCCCAATTACTGATAAATAAAACCGCGTATAATAAAGAAAAAAACAAAATAGATGCAATTAAATAAAGATAGTAATATTTACTTTTTAAATAATTTAAAAAAATAGGACCAAACACGGCAGTAGCAAAAGCAAAGCTTACCACAACGCTCAAAAACCAGAGAAAAAAAAGAATAAAAAAAGCCCCGTTTAATTTAAGAATACTAAAAGGTATCCATGAAATAAGCTCTCCGCTTATATTTATAATGGGATTCCAAAAAACAATCAATACCCCTAAATAAAATAAAAAAACCGGCAAAGCGGTTATAACTATCACTTTTAAAACTTCTTGTGAAAAAAGATTTCTAAACGACTTAATAATACATGAAGAAATTTTCATTTTTTACTCCTTTTGTGTTATTATAACTCAAATTTAAAATATAAAACAATTTTTGATAAAATTTCAACAAAAAGGCTTTATATGAACGTTATTACAGGAAGAGTTTGGAAGTTTGGAGACAATATCGATACTGATCTTATTATCCCGGCGAGATATTTAAATACATCAGACCCTCATGAGCTTGCAAAACATGTAATGGAAGATGCGGACCCTGAATTTCCCAAAAAAGTCAGACCCGGCGATATTATTGTAGCCGGATATAATTTCGGAAGCGGCAGCAGCCGAGAACACGCTCCAATAGCCCTTAAAGCGGCGGGAGTTGCGGCGGTTATAGCAAAAAGTTTTGCAAGAATTTTTTACAGAAACAGTTTTAACATGGGGCTTCCTATTTTTGAACTACTTGAAAGCGATGAAATAAAAGAAGGCGAACTTGTTAAAATAGACCTTGATAAAGGAATAGTCCATAATATAGATACAGGAAAAGAGTATAAATTCGCCCCTATTCCTCCTTTTATGCAAGAACTTATTGCCGCTGGAGGACTTATTAACTACGCAAAAGAAATGATAAAGGAAAAAAATGAGAAGTTATAAAATAGCCGTATTAAAAGGCGACGGCATAGGTCCGGAAATAGTAGATGAAGCAATAAAGGTATTGGATGCGGTTGCAAGTAAAGAAGGTTTTGATTTGGAATATAACGAGTATCTGCTCGGGGGTGCCGCGGTTGATGTGTTTAACAATCCCTGCCCTGATGAAACAATTAAAGGATGTATGAATTCCGATGCCATTTTATTCGGAGCTATAGGAGGGCCTAAGTGGGACTCTCTTCCTAAGGAAAAAAGACCCGAAAGCGGACTTTTAAAACTTAGAAAATCGTTAGGGCTTTTTGCAAATATAAGACCTGCCATTATTTTTGACGAACTTGTAAATGCTTCAAGCCTTAAACCTGAAGTCATAAAAGGCGTTGATTTGGAAGTGGTAAGAGAACTTACCGGGGGTATATATTTCGGAGAGCCGAGATATAAAGACGACAATAAAGCCTATAATACAATGATTTATACAAGAGATGAAATAGAAAGAATAGCTCATGTAGCGTTTAAAGAAGCACAAAAAAGAAGAAAAAAAGTAACTTCAGTAGATAAAGCAAACGTTCTTGAGGTAAGCGAACTGTGGAGAGAAGTTGTAAGCGAAGTAGCCAAAGAATATCCTGATGTGGAACTTGAACATATGTATGTGGACAATGCGGCTATGCAGCTGGTAAGAGACCCTAAACAGTTTGATGTTATTTTAACAGGAAATATTTTCGGAGATATTCTAAGTGATGAAGCAAGTATGATTGTAGGAAGTATAGGGCTTCTTCCAAGTGCGAGTATAGGAGGGAAAGTGGGACTTTTTGAACCTATTCACGGAAGCGCTCCGGATATTGCCGGACAGGGAATAGCAAATCCTATAGCTACAATACTCAGTGCCGCTATGATGCTTGATTATTTAGGAGAAAACAGGGGAGCAAACAAAATAAGAGAAGCTATTAAAAAAGTGCTTGCGGAAGGATACAGAACAAAAGACATTGCCAATTTCGACGCAAAAGAAGTGGTAACCACATCTGAAATGGGAAGTTTAATAGCAGAACATGCCGCTAACTAAAACATACGCTCAAATACTTGAAAACCAGGGTTTTAAATATGAAGCCCTGGAAATTTATAAAAAACTGTTAAAAAAATATCCAAACGACAAAGAGCTTAAAGAAGCCATAACAAGATTGAAATCAAGAAAAAAATTCAAAGGTGTAAACATTATAAAGTTACAGGAATTTGATAAAATAAACCAAAAAAACAGATATGAATTCGAAAAATGGCTAAGTGAGATATAATGGACTTAAAAGAAACAATACTTGAAACGCTTCAGGAAATAGAAGAAGAAGAGTTTTTAGAAGAGATAAACGAAAAAAAAACGGAATGCGATAAAGAGTTTTTAAGACATATTAAAGAAAGAATTTTAGTATTGTTTGACGGTCTTCAATCACCAAACACTCAAAATATCGACGTTAAACTAGACGTTACGTTAAACTTTCTGGAATATCTTCTTGCTAAAATAGATGAAAAACTCTCACAAAAGTGAAAAGTTAAAAGTGAAAAATGAAAAGTTTGAAGATTTAAAGTTTTTAAAAAAATTTTTTGCTCCATATACTTCCCGAGTATATCTTGTCGGAGGATGCGTAAGAGACAAAATACTCGGAATTACTCCAAAAGAGTATGATTTAGAAGTTTATGATATTAATCCCGAAAAATTTGACTCTCTTATGAAAAAACTCGGCGCTAAAGGAGTTGGAAAAAGTTTTTTCGTATATAAATGGAAAAACTTCGATATTGCCCTACCAAGGATTGAAAGTAAAATATCAAAAGGACATAAAGGATTTAAAGTCTTTATAACACAGGATGAAAAAACAGCCTCAAAAAGACGCGATTTTACTATGAACGCTTTAATGCAAAACATCTATACCGGCAAAATTCTTGATTTTTGGGGAGGAATTAACGATATTAAAAAAAGAATAATCCGTCATATAGATGATAAAACTTTTACTGAAGACTCTTTAAGAGTTTTAAGGGCTATGCAGTTTTCATCAAGACTAAAATTTAAAGTTGCAGATAAAACAATCAAACTGTGCAGATTAATAGACCTAAGCGATTTAAGCCGTGAGAGAATTTATATGGAGTTTGAAAAGATGTTTAAATCAAATTATCTTTATTACGGCTTTTATTATTTCATAACTTTATGTATTGCAAAAAAACTTTTTAACCTAACATTCAGTAAAAAAGACTTTTTTTATTTGGCAAAAATCTACAAACACAATCCAATCGAAAGTTTTTTTCTTTATCATTTGATTTATTATAAACATTTAAATCATGCAAAAGTTATTAAGATTCTTAATCTTCCAAACCGTCTAAAAAGAGAAATAAAAATCAAAAAACGTCCAAAAAAAGTTACAAACAGATTTCTTTATGCTCTTGCACTTAAATATCCGCTAAAAACTTTTTCAATTCTTAACCTCAACTGCTGTGAGGAGTGGATAAAAAAAGAGAATCTATGGGATAAAAAATACCGTCCAAAACACATTGACCCTAAAAATCCACGAAAATCAATTCTAAAAGAAATAAGAAACTATCCTGTAGAAATTATTTTCTATTAAGTTTTAATCTTTTTTTTTGTATAATTCCCCATACAAGTTGCTAAGGAGAAAAAATGTCTTCCAAAACCAAAATTATTCTTATAATCATAAGTGCATTTATCATTATTTTAATTCCCGGATACTTTGTAATTCAAAACCAATTAAAAGAACTTGCCATAAATGAAGGAGTTGATAAAGCTAGAAAAGCGGCCGAACAGTTAATCGCTATGAGACATTATATGGCAAAGGTGGCTCCTCACGTAACGGTTAAAGACGGTCTTTCAAGATGGGCTTGTACTCCAGCATTCTCGGGAAGAAACGTAGCCGCGGAAGTTACGCAAAAATCAGGATTTTATATTAAACAGACTTCTTTAAAATACAGAAACCCCCTAAATAAACCAAATAAAGATGAAATAAAAGTTCTAAAGCTTCTTGAAGAAAAAAAACTTCCTGAATACTGGGAAATAGCCAAAAATGAAAAAGGAGAAGAGATTATCAGATACGCAAAACCCCTTTACATAAAAAAAGTCTGTTTAAAATGTCATGGAATACCTTATAAAGAAGTTCCGGAAAATCTTTATAAAGCACTGGTAAAAGATTACGGAAATGTGGCGTTTAATTATAAAGTCGGAGATGTTAGGGGGATGGTAAGTGTTGAAGTTCCTATGAATCAGGTAAAAGGAGCCATTTCAAAAACTCAAAAAATAATGCTTATAGGCGGCATTCTGGCAATAATTGCATTTATAGCCATAATAAGCCTTTCAATTAACTTCTTCTTTGAGAGAAATATAATAAATCCGGTAAAAGAGTATGCGGAAATCTTATCTAAAAACGAGGACGATTTAAGCATTCATCTCCCTGAAAAAGGAACACCTGAAATAAGACTAATAGCAAAAGCAATTAACAATTTTATAACCAAACTCGCGGAATTAATCAGGAAAATAAAAACAATGCTGACAACAACTTCTTCAATAGCAAGAAAACTTGACGAAAATGCTCAAAAAATGGAAAAAAGCGTTAATAACCAATCAGCCCTAATCTCACAAATACAAAACAACAGCCAACAAATTGAAAAAGAAGTGGATTCAGCCGAAGAAAAAGTGCAAAAAACCGTAGAAGATATCAATAAAACCCAGTATATTTTGGAAGATACGGTAAACACATTAAAAGAAGTAGTTGAAAAAATAGAATTTGAAAAAGAAAAAGAGAATGAAATAGCAAATCAGATAACATCTCTTGCAGACCAATCCCACCAGATAAAAGATATTATAAATATAATAAAAGAAATAGCAGACCAGACAAATTTACTGGCTCTTAATGCCGCAATAGAAGCCGCAAGGGCCGGAGAACATGGAAGAGGATTTGCCGTTGTTGCGGATGAAGTTAGAAAACTGGCTGAAAGAACTCAAAAATCATTAGGCGAAATAGACGCGGCTATAAATATAATCGTCCAGGGAATTATGCAGGCTCAAAAAGAGATAGAGGAAAAAGCAAAAGAATTTATATTTATTACAGACAAAACGGATATTCTGATAAATAAAACCGACTCTACTATGCACTCTCTAAGCAATACAATAGAAATTTCTTCAAAAGCACTAGAAGAAACGACAAAAACAAAAGAACATATAAAATCACTAATTAAAGCAATAGACGGTTTGGTAAATGAAAGTAAAGTATCTCAACACATTGCAAAAGATTTAAAATCTATTTCAAATCAGCTAAAAAACATTATTTCTCTTTTGGAAAAAGAAAGTTCTCACTTTAAACTTTAGTTTCTTTTTCTCCTCCTTTATATGATAAAATTTTAATTAAAAAGGCCTGATATGAAATATACTCTTTTAATTGACTGCGATGACAAAAAAGGTCTTGTTTATAAAATTTCCAAAGTTTTATATGAAAACGATTTTAATATAGAAACCCAACAGGAATTCGTTGATAAAGAAAACAACAAATTCTTTTTCCGTGCGGTAATTGTCGGTAAAGTGGATAAAGAAAAATTAAAAGAACAGATTTTAAAAGAAGTTCCCTGTGCAAACGTCAGAATCTATAAAAAAAGAAAAAAAAGACTTTTCCTTATGGCTACAAAAGAAGCCCACGCCCTTGGAGATATTTTAATTAAACAATATAGCGATGATTTGGATGTGGAAATTTTAGGAGTAATCGCAAATAGAAACAATTTAAAAGATTTAGTGGAAAAATTCAACATTCCTTTTTACTACATTCCGGCCGAAGGTAAAAGCAGAGTGGAACATGAAAACGAAATGCTTGAAATTATAAAACCCACAAATCCTGATTTTATAATCCTGGCTAAATTTATGAGGATACTCACTCCCAATTTCGTAGAAGAGTTTCCAAACAAGATTATAAATATCCACCACTCTTTCCTGCCGGCTTTTATTGGGGCAAATCCCTATAAACAGGCATATGACAGGGGAGTAAAAATTATAGGCGCTACAGCCCATTTCGTAAACAACAACCTCGACGACGGTCCCATAATAGAACAAGACGTTATAAGAGTAGACCATGAGATGAATTGGGAGGAGATGAGACTTCAGGGAAGAGATATAGAAAAAATAGTCTTAAGCAGAGCCATTAAGCTAGCAATTGAAGACAGAATATTTGTATATGCCAATAAAACCATCATATTATAAAGAGCGGCTGTGAACAATATAAACAAAGAAGAGATAAAATACCAAATAATAAAAGACAGATTAAAAAACGTATTTTCCAAAAAGCCCAAAGCTATAGCAAAAATTTTAGAACATCTGATAAAAAGGTCCAAACGTGTTTAACATAGTGCTGTTTAATCCTCAAATACCTCCTAACACGGGCAATATAGGAAGACTATGCGTAAACGCCGGGGCCTCTTTACATATCGTAAAACCTATAGGTTTTGATATAAGTGAAAAAGCCGTAAAAAGAGCGGGACTTGATTATTGGAATAACGTTGATTTAAAAATATGGGAAAGCACGGAAGAATTTTTAAACAATACCGATACCTCAAGATGTTTTTTTGCCACCACAAAAACAAATACCCCCTATTTTCAAAAAAACTATAAACCCGGAGATTATCTTATTTTCGGAAGTGAAACAAAAGGAATTGACGAAAATATCCTAAAACGATTCAAAGACCAGTGTATCACCATACCTATGACAAAAAAAGGCAGAAGTTTAAATCTTGCCGTAAGTACCGGCATTATTCTTTATGAAGCAATAAGACAAAACTTCCAGACATTTGTTGATTTAAATCAATGAATACATTGTTTAAAATATTATATACTTCTTTTGTTCTCCCCTACGAATGTTTAAAGGTTTAAAATGACTCCGGAAAAATTTGAAAATGAAATAAAAACCCTTGAAAAATTTTTTACCATTTTTTGTCATGATAAACATAAAGGACAGTTTTCAAAAACATATCATATCCCTTATAAAAATAAAACCTTCACTTTAACTCTTAACCTATGCGAAGAGTGTCACACTCTTATTCAATACTCTTTTTCAAAACTTCAAGAATGTCCAAACGAACCGAAACCGAGATGCAGAAACTGTCCAAACCCATGTTATGAAAAAAACAAATACAAACAGATGGCAAAAATGATGAGATACTCCGGAATGAAATTAGGAGTTACAAAAGCCGCAAAAAAAATAAAAAACTTATTTAAAAAGAAGTAAAAATTTTTAAATAACTCATAGCTTCCCAAAAAACAGCTTCTTTATTTTTTTCACTGCTTCTCATTTCAAGTTCGAATTTAAGAAGATTTTTTAAAAGTTCGTAAAAATCTTTTTCTTTAAATTTAATTGCAAGTTCAATTCTCTGTTTTTCTATATGAAAAGGAAGCTTATACCCAAGATATCCTTCAAGCGAAGAAGCACCCGTTTTTTTTATATATACATGGTATTCGAAAAGTTCTCTTACATATCTTATTATTGCCGGAATAATTCTTTTAAAATCACTGATTTCCAAAACGTTATTTAATTTTTCATAAAAATCCTCTCCTTTTAACACAGAAACGCTTAATTCCTCAAAAGACTCTTCCTTATATAAAAACACAAGTTTTTTAACGTCTTCCAAAGAAATATCCGAAGAATATAAAGAGAGTTTTTCTATTTCATATCTAAAAAAAGAAGGTTCTACCGCAGAAGCCAAATATAAAGAGGCTTCTTTTGAAATATTTACTCCGTATTCTTTTGAAAAAGCTCCTATAAATTCAAGTTTTTCTTTTAAATTCGGTTCAAAAAATCTTACAAAATTTTTTCCGAAAACATCCGGTTTTTTATCTCCGTAATAAAAGAAAAAAAGATAACTCTCTTTAGTATATTTAATAAGTTTTTCTATATTTGGAGGAACCTTTGAATGTTTTATTATTAAAACATTGATATCCCCGAAAAGAGAACTCTCACTAAGATGGGTTTTTGCCGTTTCAAAATCATAATCATCATAATACATTTTAATAATATTAGCATTTTCAAATTGTTTCAAAATCTTTTTTTCATATTCTTGGAGATAAAAACTGTTTCCATATAACAACAAATGATGAGGTAATAGGCTTAATTTATCAAAATCTTTTTTATACATCTTAAACTTCCTCTTTATACGCCTTTCCCTTAATCTTAGCTGTTGCAATATTGCTGCTAAGAATTTCCACATCCACTTTTTCAAAAAGATTAAATTGTTCGGTATTTTTCAAAAACACCCTAGCTCCTAAAAGTTTGTCTTCTAAGATTTTGGCAATAGGAGGAATTTCTTTATCTTCAATTACGCCCTTATATTTATTGCCTATATGCAATGCGGCAAACCTTGCGTATTTTCTGTCATAAAAATCCCATTCTACTTTCATAGCTTCTCTTTCAAGCTCGCTGAGTTTAACCACGAGGGCTTCAACATTTCTCAGAATATAATCCACTATCTTTTGTTGATTTTTAATAGTGGCTTTAAGAAGCCTGTGTAAAATCAAATCGGGATATCTTCTAATAGGAGACGTAAAATGGGAATACCTCTCAAATCCAAGGGCAAAATGAGGAGTACATACGGCATCGTATCTTGCCTGCTGCTGAGAGCGTACAATAAGTTTATCCACAAATTTTTTAATTCCCATCTCTTTTGCCTGAGACTGAATTTTTTCAACCACTTTTACAAAATCTTTTTCATCTACATCCACATCTATTCCAAGAGCTCCAAGCTCGGTATAAAGTTCGTCCAGTGAAGTTTGAGAAGGCTTTTCATGAACCCTGAAAATCCCAAAATCAATCATTTTCGCCGCAGCCTGATTCGCAAGCAGCATACAGTCCTCTATCAGTTTATGGGAAGGGGTTTCCTTTTCTATTGTAACTTCTTTAATCATTCCATCTTCATCAAGACTCATTCTGATTTCGTCACTTTCAAATTCAAGACCTTTTTTAAGTCTTTTGTGTCTTATATGTTTTATTTTTTCCCATAAAGGCATAAGCCATTCTAAAATCTTTTTATCGGTATCGTCTGTATTTTCAAATTTACCTTCCAAAAACTCGTCAACCCTGTCATACGAATATTTTCTGTGAGAATTTATAATTCCCTCAAAAAGTTCTTCTTTTATTACTTCGTGGTTATTATTAAGGGTTATTTTAAAAATAAAAGCAAGCCTGTCTTCATGCTCTTTTAAAGAACAGATATTTTCGCTAAGTTCCCTTGGAAGCATTGGAATGGATTTATGCGGAAAATATATACTAAAACCTCTCTCTTTAGCTTCCCTGTCTATATTTCCGTTTAAATACACATATTCGCTCACATCCGCAATAGCCACGTAAATTTCGTTTTTTTCTTTATCATAATAAATCGCATCGTCATGGTCTTTTGCCGTAGGCGGGTCGATTGTGCAAAAAGGAAGATTCGTCAAATCCACCCTCTCAGGATACATGGATTTATCCACATAATCTCCAAACGCTTTTGCTTCTTTAATCGCTTTTTTACTAAATTCCTCTTTTTTGTTATAAAGGGCCAAAGATATTTTTTCATCAACCCAAGGGTCGTCTAAAACTCCCAACACCTCTTCAATTTTTGCGGTATAGTTATTTACCTTAAATACCGCGCCTTCTGGCAGCTTTTTGAGTGTTTTTTTCTTTTCGTTTACAAATACGGGCTGGTCTGTTTTAACGTTTTTAAGTACAGGGATTTTTTTACCTTTTTTATATTCGTATGTAAGATATACAACGCTGTATGCAAACGCTTTTTCCAAAATATAAACAACTTTTGCTTTAGGTCTTCCTTTTTTGTTTAAAAGCCTCTGGGCTATAACCAAATCTCCGTTACCAGCTCCATTTAAATGATGGGCTTCTATTAAATAATCTTTCTCTTTAACTCCTATGGGAATTAAAAAACCAAATCCTTTTTTGGTAACTTCCACTTTTCCTATTCTGTATTTTGATTTAAGCTGGACAATTTTACCATCCGTAACTATTCCCAGTGCTATTAAATCATTAACAATATCTCTTTTATCTCTTGGAATATCCTTTCGGTCTATTCCTTTTACTAATTTATAAGCAAATTCTTTCATTCATTTCCTTTTTCTAAAACTTCTAACGCTTTATTTAATTTTTCTATATCAAGATTATAATCCTGCGCTTTTTGAATTCCTTTTTGAACAGCCGTTTCAGTTTGCATATCAAGCAAATCTATAATCGTTCTTATAACGTCCAAACTTGCCGCACATTCTTTATAATTTGGAGCACTCAAAGGATTGTCTATATAAGATATCGGTTCTATTAACTCTTCTCCAAAATGCCAGTGTTTGAATATTTCAGCAGTAATTTCAGTAGCAGTAGCACCTACAAACTCTCTTTCGAGTTCTATTCTGTTTTCGCTGTTTAATCTTTCCCTAAACTCTTTATCTCTTCCCTCACCTACCAAAATAAGAGAGATTATCACCGCCCCTAAATCAATCAAAAAGGAATCTGTCGCAATTATATCAAGTTTGTCCCTTTTTGTCCTGTACCAGTTAAAAGCAAGAGCATTTCTTCTAATGCTTACGTCGTGAAACCGATTTTCGTCTATACCATACGCACTCAAATCAAACTTAAGATTATTCCTAACGGCAAAAGATATTACAAAACCTTTAACGGTCGTCATTCCAAAAAGACTTACGGCCTGGTCGACCGTTTTTATCTGTCTTGTAAATCCGTAAAGAGGAGAATTGGCAGCTTTTAAAAGATTGGCTATCAACATAGGGTCTTCTTTTATAACTTTTACCAAATCGGATATAGAAGAGTTAGGGTCGTTCGTAATTCTTTGAACTTCCATAACACTCTTAGGAAGAGGCGGAAGAGATTTTATCTGTTTTATTATTTTTTCGTTCATTTAACGCTCCTTTTTTAATATTATTATAATCTATTTTTTTAAAATTTTAGGAGTAATTACGAATACAAGCTCTTTTTTGTTGGATACCTTTTCTTTGGAAGAAAAAATATATTTTATTAAAGGAATTTCTTTTAAAACAGGAACGCCTTTTATTGTAAAAACCTCATCGGAACTTATAAGCCCTCCTAAAACAACCGTTTCGTTGTTTTTTATTTTTATAACGCTTTGCAAAACGTTATCTCTGGTATCAGGAGGCATTCCCCTGTTTTCATCGGTTAACTGGTTAATATCCCTAAAAGCGCTTATTTTTGGAGATATATTTAAAATAATTTCATTATTTTCCGTAATTTTAGGGGTAATATCCAGCACTACCCCCACAAATTTAGAGCCTATTGTATATTCGGTCTGAGGATTTCCGTTTTGGTCGTTAATTATTTTAGAAGCATATTTGTAATATACGGTATCTCCTATACTGATAATGGCTTTTTGATTATTAAGCGTAATGATTCTGGGATTAGAAAGAGAATTTACATTGCCGTTTTGAGATAAAAAATTTAAAAAAGCGTTTACGTTAAAAACCGAATAGTTAAAAACGCTGTTTTTACCGAAAATATTTCCGCTTCTTACCAAAACGCTTTTATCCAGAGAAAAAGACAAATCATTCCAGTTTATTCCGCTTGAACGGTTTTTAGAAAGTTCCACACTGTAAATTTTTACTTCAATCAATACTTCCTTATTTAAAGAATCTGTCAGACTTTTTACATATTTATCTACTCTTTTAAGCTCTCTTTTAGAACCTCTTACTATCAGCACTCCAGCCTCTTTATTAATTACCGCCATAGAAGAATTGGAATCACTTTTTAAAATATCCTTAATTTGAGAAAGTATCTTTCCCCAAAAATCAAACTTATAACTGCTAAAAACCTGATTATTCGTAGCGTTTAATACGGATGAGCCGTTAATAACGGAAGGAATAAAATCAAGAGAATATTTTTTTGTTTTTGAATATTTAACTTTTACAACCCTGCCTTTGATTTTAAAAAAAAGAAAATCTCCCAGCAGATAATCCAAAACTTTTCTTAAAGGTTGGTTTTTAAATTTGACATAAGGCATATTATGTCTCAAAAATTTTTCACTTTCTTCATCCATTACGGAAAGGTTATATCCGCATTCGTCAATTAAAATCCTTTCTAAAAACATCTTTTTAGAAATTCTGATATCTGATGAATTAATATAAGAAATTTTACATTCACCGGCAAAAATAAATATTCCTATTAAAAAAAACAAAATTTTTTTCATTTAATGCCTTTTTATTTTTAATTCCAAACCGTTTTTTAAAACTACCCTGTCAAAATAGACCTTTTTAATAACAGCTCCGCTTATTTTATCCCCTTTTTTATACCATAATGTCTTTTTATCACTTTTTATATAAGCGTACCCGTTTAACACACAAATCAGTTTATAATATCTATTTGTAGGAGTTTTAGTGATTTTTTTTATAAACGGGGATTTAAAAGAAGAATTTATTTCAAAATCTTTATAAAATTTATCATCGGCTAAAAGCAGGGAAAAAAACAGCAGCACTCTCAAAATGAAACACCAAAATATTTTACTGTAAATACGCCTCCGCTTTCGGATAAATTAAATTCATCCACATCTATAAGTTTTCGGCTTTTTTCTAAAAGATAAATACATTTCATAAATCCTTTGTAAGAATCGTTTATTTCCACTACAAAATTTCCTTTTTCATACACTCTACCGTTTTTAACAAAAGTGGTCTGTTCTATTTTACTGATGTTAGGACAGTTTTTAAGCTTATTGACAATCCAATTCTCATTTATAAATAAATTTTTTAATTTTTTAGTTTTTTCATTAAAAATCTTCTTATCCCTTTTTAATATTTCATTTTGTTTTTTTATAAGCTTCCTTTTATTTTCACAAATAATTTTCAATTCACGGTTGTTTTTGTTTAAAACAATCTGATAAACAATATCTCCTAAAACAACCCCGATAATAAAAATCCACACAAATTTTATCATTCAACAGCCTTAAAAGAAGCAATTACAAACCCGTTTTTTACCTTTAGAAAAAAATCTTTTATTTTAAAATTCTTTCTTATAAACGTCATAAAATCAAACAGAGAATTCTCATTTTCCGAATAAACTTCAAATAAAAAAACTCCTTTTTTAAACGACAGTTTCTTTAAGAAAACCCCGTATTTTTCAAAATTAACGCCAAATTCACTTAAACAAAGGCTTTTTGGTTTTTTGGAATTTATATTTTTAATTTCCGATATTAATGATTTATAGGACGTAACGGAAACAAGCTTTAATTTATTTAAGTTATCGTTTATTTTGAAATTAAATTTTACCAGCTCTTTTTTAAGCCTAATATTTTCTTGTTGTAATGAATAATGCCTTAAAATAACCACCGCTACTAGCAAAAAACTCAAACTTAACAAAAAAATATTTAACACTCTTTTTCTATTTTTTTCAAAAAAATTTTTTTTCCTTAAAAAAATAGAAAAATTGTAAACTCCTTGTTTATCATAAAGCGCCTGCTTAGCGCCCATCTCCAAAAAAATATCCGTACCTGATAGGTTAAAGTTTTCAAATCCTTCCAATTCCCTGTCAATAAAAATTCTTTTAACTGAAATACCTAAATAATTTTCTACGCGTTTAATCTCTTTTTTTAAATCTTCACTTAAAAAATCGTTGTTTTCATATCCAAATAAAATATGGGATATAAAAATCAGTCTCCCGTTTTTATAAAAGGAAATCAACCCCTCTTTAGAAGAAAGCACAATAAAAGCGTCACACATTTTTTCCATTTTTTCGTATAAAACTTCAAAAGAAAAAGAAACAAAAGAGACATAATCTATATAAGACACTTTTTTTAAAACCTCTTTAAATTCGGCTTTCATATTTTTTTTAGTTACTGCCACACATGAAAACACAACCCTATCATACGTTTTAAAAAAAGTATATTTGACAATTTTCTCATCACTTCCGAATTCATCGGAAATTTTTATACCGACAAAAGAATCTATATCCTCTATTTCATTAAAAATCTCTTTTAAAACATCAAAATTGTAAAAAACGGCATTTTCAAAATAAAGATAAGAAACAATACACTCTTTTGTAAGAAATGAGCTTATTTTTTCGAATCTAGAAGAAAAATCAAAAAGAAAAGCCTCTTTTTTTATTCCTAAAATTTTTTTACATTTAATCAACTTCGTAACCAAGCTCTTCAAGCATACGCTTATTTTTACTCCAGCCCGGTACAACCTTTACATAAAGTTCTAAATATATTTTTTTACCGCTAAACTGTTCTAAAAGCTGTCTGGCATACGTTCCTATTTCTTTTATCTTGCGACCTTTTTTACCGATTATCATACCTTTTTGACTAGGTCTTTCCACTATAATCGTCGCATAAACCTTATCAAGGTTATCATACTCTTCTATTTTGTCTATAAGTACATCCGTTTCATAAGGCAGTTCGTCTCCTAGCTTTTCAAAAAGAGCCTCTCTTATAAGTTCTTTGTAAATATCCCTGATATGTTCCGTGGAGATAATCTCAGGGTCGTAATAATAAGGATGTTCGGGAAGGTGTTTTACTATTTCATCCAGCAACTCATCTTTACCTTTACCTTCTACAGCACTTATTGGAATAACAGCCAGCGCTTTCCCAAGAGATTTATACTCTTCTATTTTCTTTTGAACCTCTTCATCGCTTGCCAAATCCGTTTTCGTTAAAACCACTATATGGGGAATATTTTTTTTATTAAGTTCTAAAAACCACTTATACCCGTCCAAATCGTCTTTTACATCCGCTAAAAAAAGAACTAAATCACTATCACCTAACGCTTTTAAGGCTTCTTTTAACATAAATTTATTAAGAAGCTTTTCTTTTTCATGAAGACCCGGAGTATCAAGAAGAACAATCTGGTCATCTCCATGCATAACAATAGCATTGACTCTTTTCCTACTGGCATTTGCTTTAGGAGAAACAAGAGCGATTTTTTCTCCTAAAAGCCAGTTAAGAAGTGTTGATTTACCGGCGTTTGGTTTTCCTAAAATTCCTACAAATCCGCTTTTTGGCATTAAATTCCTTATAAAATGTATTTTGTTATTTCTTCATTTTCCACTATATCATCAAGTCTTTCTTTAACATACTCTTTTGTAATTATAAAATCCTGACCTTTATACTCATCCGCATTAAAATTAATATCTTCAAGAACCTTTTCAACAACCGTGTGAAGACGTCTAGCTCCGATATCTTCCGTTTTTTCATTGGCTAAAAACGCATATCTTGCAATTTCTCTAAGCGCATCTTCTTCAAAAACAAGATTAACGCCTTCCACTTCAAGAAGTTTTTGATACTGTTTGATTAAAGAGTGTTTAGGACGTGTTAAAATTTGATATAAAGCTTCTTCATCAAGACTTTGAAGCTCGACTCTTAAAGGAAACCTACCCTGAAGTTCGGGAATTAAATCACTAGGCTTGCTTACATGAAAAGCACCTGCTGCTATAAATAAAATATGGTCCGTATTTACGTAGCCGTATTTTGTATTTACGGTAGAGCCTTCTACAATAGGTAACAAGTCCCGTTGAACTCCCTCTTTACTAGGGTCCTGGCGGGTATTTCCGGTAGCTGCGATTTTATCAATTTCATCTATAAAAATAATACCGTTTTCAGCTCTTTTTATAGCTTCTTTTTTAAGCTCTTCTTTATTTATAAACTTATCAGCAGCCTGACGTCTTAAAAGTTCTTTTGCTTCTTTTACTGTAACTTCTTTTTTTTCTTTACTTTTATTAAAAATTCCTATAATTTTTACGATACTCTCCTGAGCTTTTACCATATCAGGAGGAAGGGAATCGTCAAGTTCCATATTTTCATCCATTTCTACAGTAATTCTTAAATGGTCAACTTCTCCGCTTTTAACTTTTTCTTTCATTTTATTAAAAGTATGCTCATACTCTTTTTGTTTTTCTTCAGGAGCGTTTTTAGGAAGGGGCGGAATAAGCTTTTTAGTTATTTCATTGATAATGTCTTCTTCTATCTGCTCTTTTGACTGAGATTCCATTTCAGCCCTGACTAAATTCATAGAGTTATTAACCAAATCCCTTATCATACTCTCAACATCACGCCCTACAAACCCTACTTCCGTATACTTGCTAGCCTCAACTTTTACAAAAGGGACTTTCATCATCTTAGCCATTCTTCTGGCAATTTCCGTTTTCCCAACACCAGTAGGCCCTATCATAAGAATATTTTTAGGCAGAATATCATCCTGCCACTCTTTTGGAAGTTTCATTCTTCTATATCTGTTTCTAAGAGCAATTGCTATTGTTTTTTTAGCGTCCTTTTGCCCTACCACATATTCGTCAAGATATTTTACAATCTCTTTTGGAGTCATTTCCGCCATATTATTTATCCTCCTCTAATTTTAAAATGGTAATATTGGTATTGGTATAGATACAAAGCTCCCCAGCGATTTGAAGTGATTCTCTGACAAGCTTTTCAGGGTCAAGCTCGGCGTGTCTGTCAAGTGCGCGAGCAGCAGAAATCGCAAAATTCCCTCCGCTTCCGATTGCAGCGAGTTTGCCGTCTTCCGGTTCAACAACATCACCGTTACCTGAAAGAATGAAAATATGCTTTGTATTTAAAACAATCATCATAGCTTCAAGTCGTCTTAGATACTTGTCTTTTCTCCACTCTTTTGCAAAATCGATAACGGCTTTTAATAAATCGCCCTTTCTGTTTTGAAGATGGTTTTCAAACATATCGAATAAAATAAACGCATCAGCCGTGCTTCCGGCAAATCCGGCAAGGACTTTCCCGTTATAAAGAGTTCTTACTTTTTTTGCATTTCCTTTAAGTACGGCATGACCGAACGTAACCTGACCGTCCCCTCCTATTACGGCCACTCCGTCTTTTTTATATCCGAGTATCGTAGTGGCTTCTAAATGAATATTACCCATTACTCGCCTTCCACCACTAAATTGATTTTTCCATGAATTCCATGGCCTAATTTAATATCCACTGTATATTCCCCGGGAGCTTTAATCGCTGTATGTTCTATCTGTTTTTTATCAAAATCAAATCCCATCTCTTTTAATTTTTCAGCTATTTCCTTATTGGTAACGGAGCCTATAAGCTGACCGTTTGCTCCTAATTTATGCTTAATTACGATTTTCGTATTTTCAAGTTTTTCTTTTATCTGATTAAGTTCTTTTAGCTCAGCTTCAAGTTTGGCCTGTTTTTCAGCCTGCTCTTTTTCCCATTCTTTAATTACCTGGGGAGTTGCAAGTTTTGCAAAGCCTCTTGGAATTAAAAAGTTTCTGGCATATCCGTCTTTAGCTTCTTTTATCTCTCCGGCCTTTCCAAGACCTTTTACGTCTTTTATAAGTAAAACTTTCATATTTATCCTTTTGAGTTTTTTATAAATTTTTTAATTTTATTACTGAATTTTACTTAAAATTAGTTAAAATTGCAAAAAAGT